>Ga0335079_10003067_pt1 | contig 19284 bp, 15 predicted proteins | sample Lox_Sample_33_FD_206719 | JGI IMG/M metagenome (GOLD analysis project Ga0335079, IMG submission 206719) | Soil microbial communities from Loxahatchee National Wildlife Refuge, Florida, United States - Lox_Sample_3.3 | ecosystem: Environmental > Terrestrial > Soil > Wetlands | place: USA... | reverse complement strand
GAACGGACGGTGCGCGAAGCGATCCGGTCCGCACTGGCATGAGGGGCACAACACCCGAAGGGGCGCGCACCGAGCAGGAAGCCGCCGCCTGGGTGCGTGGCATGTTCGGCCGCGTAGCGCATAGGTACGATCTGGCCAATCACCTGCTGTCTTTCCAGATCGACCGCTACTGGCGCGCGCATACCGTCCGCCGCGTGCGTCGCATCCTGGAGAATCCCGCGGCACGCGTTCTCGATATCTGCTGCGGGACCGGCGACCTCGTGCTGGCGCTCGAGCGCGCCCGGCGGGCTCCGGTGCTTGGGTCGGATTTCTGCCATCCGATGCTGGTAACCGCCGGCGCCAAGTTCCGCGAGCGTCATGCGGGCTCCGCACTCTTTGAGGCCGATGCGTTGCAACTTCCCTTGCGCGACGCCAGCCTCGATTTGCTCACCGTCGCGTTCGGATTTCGCAATCTGGCCAACTATAGCGCTGGTATTGCGGAAATGCGCCGCGTAGTCCGCCCCGGAGGCACGGTTGCCATTCTGGAGTTTTCGCAGCCTCCGAACCCGGCTTTTCGGGCGCTCTACAATTTCTATTCGCGTCGCATTCTTCCCGTGATCGGCGGAGCGCTATCAGGGAATCCGGATGCCTACCGCTATCTGCCCGAGTCGGTCCGCAAGTTCCCGAGCGCCGGCGAACTCGCGGAAGATCTAAGGCGTGCGGGTTTCGCGAACGCGGATTACGAGTACTTGACTGGAGGCATCGTGGCGCTGCACATAGCGAGCTGAACTACTCCACCAGTGCCCCAGCCGCGCGAAACGCCTTCTCCAATTCCTTGTCGGTAAGCGTGGTGCTGACGAACAACTCCTGGCGCGCGCCCGCACTGAGCGCGATGGCCTTCCAGCCGTTCTGAACGGGCACCGTCACCCGCACCTTCACAGGCCCTCTAGCATCGCGCACCGGCCGAATCACGCCTGGGATCACCGACCGGATCGCCGGCGTCGACCGAAGCAATGTCTCCAGAATTTCGCGGACACCGTCAATGATGCTGTGCTCGACCTTGAGCCGATCTTTGGCGGTGCGCAGCCGCATGCCTCAGTCTACCGTCAAAGCACTTGGCCAATGGAGTTGCCCCAGTGGGGTCGGGCCTTCCGACCCGCCGCCGGGCTTCCGCCCGGCGGCGCACGCCTTGACATCGATATGTCAATTCGATATGTCTAGACATATGAGAACCACCGTGCGGCTGGATTCCGCACTCCTCGATCAGGCCAAACGCGAAGCTGCCGACCGGCATGAGACCTTGACTGCTCTGATTGAGCAGGGCCTGCGGCTGGTACTGGCGCAGTCGCGGTCGCCACGGCGGCGAAAACGGATCGCGTTGCCAGTCTGCCGCGCGGGCGGAGGCACGCTTCCAGGAATCGATCTGAACGACAGTTCCACCCTGCTGGATGCCATGGAAATGCGCCGGTGATTCTTCCTGACGTTAACGTCTTACTCTATGCGTTCCGCGCCGATTCTCCGGAGCATGCAGTCCATCGACGCTGGTTGGCAGGAGTGGTCAACGGCTCCATGGCCTACGGGATGTCGCCGCAGGTTTTAGCAGCGGTCATCCGCATCGCCACTCACCCGCGAGTCTACGTTCGGCCAAGCCGTCTCACGGAAGTGACGGCATTCGCATCTCTTCTGTTGGCGCAACCCCATTGCCAAAGCGTGCACCCCGGGCCGCGCCACTGGGATATCTTCTGCGGTTTGTGCCGCCAGGCCCATGCGACCGGCAATCTGGTTCAGGACGCGTGGTTCGCCGCACTGGCGATCGAATCGGGCTGCGAATGGATTACGACAGACCGCGACTTTGCCCGGTTTGAAGGGCTCCGCTGGCGCTCGCCCGTCTGATATCACTGGCGTTTTCCGCCCCACCCCTCGCCTCCCAGCAGCGGCACAAAACGGCACAGCGTAGCCACATGCGATTTCACTGTGCCGCGCTGCTTCCACACAATGCGCAACTCCTGGTCGTGAATCTCACCAACCGGGATGACCAGGCGTCCGGGGTCTTTCAACTGGTCGAGCAACGCGTGGGGAATGTCCGGAGCGGCCGCCGCCACCGAGATCGCGTCGTAAGGTCCCAATTCCTTATATCCAAAGGACCCGTCGCCGCATACCACCCTCACATTGCCGCCGCGGCCAGTGCGTGCAAGGTTCGCTTCTGCCAGCGCGGCGAGTTCCGGAATCCGCTCGATGGTGACGACCCGAGCAGCCAGCGCTCCCAACACTGCCGCCGCATAGCCTGAGCCGGTGCCAACCTCCAGCACGCTTTCGCCGCCTGTCAACTCGAGCAATTCCGCCATCAACGCCGTCATGTAGGGCTGCGAGATCGTTTGGCCGTAACCGATCGGGATGGGGTCATCCCGATACGCCACCGAGTGTACCTCAGGTGATACGAACTCCTCGCGCGGAATCTCCAGCATGGCGTTGAGCACGCGCGAATCTTCGATGCCGCGCCGGCGCAGTTGCACCTCCACCATTTCATGGCGCGCCGCTAGAAAATCCGGAGTCAGTTTCACCCCCGACTTTATAATAGCTACGTGGCTCATCAGATAACGCTGATCCCGGGAGATGGCATCGGGCCGGAAGTGGCCCAGGCGACTGTACGCGCGCTCGAAGCGACGGGCGTCGCAATCGAGTGGGAGTGCGTCAACGCCGGCATCAACGCGCTTTCCGAATATGGACAATTGCTGCCGGACGAAGTCATCGCCTCTCTGTTTGCGACCGGCGTGGGACTCAAGGGACCCACCGCAACCCCCATCGCCGGCGGGCACCAGAGCATCAATGTGGCGCTGCGGAAAAAGCTCGGACTTTACATAAACTTCCGGCCGGTGCGTATGCTGCCTGGCCTGAAAACCCGGTTTCACGATCTGCCGATAAACCTGTCGATTTTCCGCGAGAACACCGAGGATTTATACGCCGGCCTGGAGCACGAAGTCGTCCCCGGCGTCGTCGAAAGCCTGAAGATCATCACCGAGCGGGCATCCTCGCGCATCGCGCGCGCGGCGTTTGAGTATGCCACCCGCGAGCATCGATCGAAAGTCACGGCTATCCACAAGGCCAACATCATGAAGTTGAGCGACGGGTTGTTTTTGAAGTGCTGCCGCGACGTCAGCGCGCGGTATCCCGAGATCCAGTACAACGAACTCATCGTCGATAACGCCTGCATGCAGCTGGTGATGCGCCCGGAGACCTTCGACGTCCTGGTGTTGCCCAACCTCTATGGCGACATCATTTCCGATTTAACCGCCGGCCTAGTGGGCGGTTTGGGAATCGTTCCCGGCGCCAACATCGGCGAGGACCACGCCATCTTCGAAGCCGTTCACGGCACCGCTCCGGATATCGCGGGTAAGGGCCTGGCAAATCCCACCGCGCTCATGCAATCCGCCGTCCTGATGCTGGGCCACCTGGGAGAGCGCGAGGCGGCAACCCGTTTGCAAAACGCGATTGAGGCCGTCTACGCCGAAGGCAAGCATTTAACCGGCGACGTGGGCGGCAAGGCCACCACCGATGAATTCACCAACGCCGTGATTTGCCACGTGAAAGGATAACCACCACTCCCATCGGGCGGCGTTACCGAGCCGCGACCAGAGGGAGCGGTGCCCTTCATCGAGCCGAAGCCGAAGCGTTCGCCGAACCCGCCGGCCGCAACACGTCGCTAGCTTCCGCCTCCGCGATCAGCTTGTCCGCGTCTTCCTGTAGCAGGAACCGATCGCGCACTTGCCTGGCCGACGCCGCGCGCACCGCTGCCACGTAGCCTTCGTGCGTGCCATATCGCTCCTCAAGCGAGGGCCGCGGATCGCCCGCCGCCAGCCGTTCCGTTTTTGTCCTGGCAAACGGAATGTAACCGCCCACCAAGCCGCAATTCCGGCCTTTGAAGAAGCCCTGGGCAAAAACATTCCATCCCGTGTACGTGCCCAGAGGCGCCTGGTGCAGCACGCTGGCCACACCGGATGTCTCGTTGCCATCGGAGTCCACTTTCGGAACCAGGCTGGGAAGCACGGCTTTGATCACGGGCGGTTCTATCGAAATGGAGCCGCTCAGGTCCTTGTAGTTGAAGTCCGGTCCGAAGTCGTAGTCGTATAGCGGATTGATGATGCCGTCCGGCAGCGGCACGCCGGGGATCAACGGAAACCCCATCGCTCGCTGCGTCGGTCCCACGAGCTGTTTTTCGGCGAGCTGCGGATACCGGCTGGGCGGAGGCGGCGTGCCCTTCACCACCCAATCGATCAACGCCACCATCACGGCGCGCATTGTGTCCGACGATGGATTCGGATTCGCCGGCAATTCACACCGGTTCGGCGGCCGCGGTGCCACCGTGCTAAATCCGCCTGGACCGCCCCCATGCGTCACGCCTGGAAAGTAGTAGCGGCGCACATTCGACGGTACCGGAATGTCGCGGTCGACGTGAGTGCCCACCAGGTCGGGAGAAGCGCGCAGGTCCCAGAATTCCGATGAACCAAACGTCTCCACAATCTTCGGACACGTGTCGGAAGCGCGGCAGCGGTCGAGAAGCCCACCCGCCGAACGCCCGCGGGCTTCATCCGCATAGTCGCTCCACGACAGTACGCCGTCGCTGCCTGGCTCGTATAAATTGGCGGCGCCGCCCGGAGCAGCAAATCGAAAATTCATCGCCAACTGCCGCACCGCGATATTTGGGTTCATCCCATCCAGCACTCGCCGGCCTGCTTCGTCCTGATTGAAGCCAAGGTGAACCAGGCTGCGCAGGAAATTGCCCGACTGGGAATTGCCCCACGCGATCGCAAACGAGATCTTCTTGCCGAGTACTTCGGACTCCCCCGACTTGAAATAGGAAATGAGATCGCGCGTGGCTGCGTAGCCGATCCCCAGCACCAGCGGGTCCTGCGCCGTGTAAACCAGCTCATAGAGATAGGCCGGATCAAACCCGCCCTTCAGACAGATCTTTCCTGCAGATGGAGTTCCCGGAAACGCGCCGCTGCTGCAATCGGCGAACGCCCAATCGGTGCTGCGTATGGGAACGACCGCCCCGCCTTCGAAGGCGCGCCGCGTCAGCGTGGCTTTGGCCGTGTCGAGGCTGGCCGGATGCGCCCCCGGCAAATCGAGCGTGCTGCTGCCCGACCGCATATCGCTGAACCGCGCCAGCACCGGTCCCGTGATACTCGACCCGTCCGGATTCTTCGCCACCGGGACGCTGATCGTCTCCATTCCCTCCCGGCCCGCCAGGTCGCCTTGCCATCCGCTAGTCAACAGCACATCGCCGCGCTTCATGTAGTCGGCCGCAATCGGGCCGGCACTCGCCGCCGCCGGGACCAGCGTGGACCTCCCGCGGTTCGGCACCTCATACAGCAGGACGCCGCTCGCCTTGGCGAGGTCCACCGGCTTCACCAGCAGAAAGGTCGTCGTGTATTCCACGAACCCGTGCGCGTTGCGCGGCGCCAGTTGAATGTCCGTAATGATGGCGTTCAACGGATCGCGCGGGTCGAGCTCTCCGTACGCACGTCCCACCAGCAGCTCGTAACGGCCAGCCGTGCCGAAGGACTGCCCTTGAGATCCGATCGAATCGCCTTGCGCCACGAGGCGCGTAATCCGCGCTTCCGCGGGCGCGGCTCCCACCGACAAAACGGCGGCCACACAGACGGCAGACAGCAATCGTTCCATGTTTCCGTACATTACTGCAATCCAGCGGCGAACACAAACGGATCCGAGGCGCATATAGTGAGGATATGGGGCGCCCGGCATTTCGGTCATTGGCATTCTGCGGTGCAGTGGTTTTGGCGGCGGCCACGTGGGCTCTGGCCGACCGCCTGGAAGACACCATCTACGTCCCGCTCGATCATCCCGCCATTCAGTACGCGCAGACTCCCAGCGATCCCATTGCGCGCCTCGAAAAGCGCCTGGAGAGCGGCCGAGCGGCGCTTGATTACTCGCCCAATGGACTGGGCTATCTTCCGTCCGTCCTCAAACAGCTCGACATCAATACCGATTCACAGGTGCTGGTCTTTTCGAAAACCAGCATTCAAACGTCGCACATCTCTCCTCGAACGCCGCGCGCCATCTATTTCGATGACGACGCCGCGGTGGGGTTCGTCCAGGCCGGTGACGTGCTGGAGCTTTCGGCACTCGATCCGAAGCTGGGCATCATCCTCTACACGCTCGACGCGGAAAAAACCGCCAAACCGGAATTCACCCGCCGCGATGACTGCCTGCGCTGTCACCAGGGGCCGATCACCCTGGGCGTGCCCGGGATCTTTGTGAGTTCCGTTCACCCGCGTACCGATGAGCGGGAATCGCACGGCAGCGCATTTGTTACCGACCACCGAATCCCCTTCGCCGAGCGCTGGGGCGGCTGGTACGTGACCGGAACCCACGGCGCCCAGACGCACTTCGGAAATAACATTGGGCTGATCGACCCGATTCACCCGGGGCCGCCCGCCGGGCCGGAATCGCAGAACGTCACGAGCCTGTCGGAATTCTTCGACACGTCCCGCTATCCGGCGCCCACCAGCGACATCGTGGCGTTGATGACCCTCGAACACCAGACCCGCATGACGAATCTGTTGACCCGCATTGGATGGGATACCCGCATCGCGCTCCACGACGGCAAAATCGATGACGCCAGGCAGGCCGAACTCAATTCCGAGATCGAAGAGCTGGTTGGCTATATGCTGTTCGCCGACGAAGCACCACTGAAGGCTCCAGTGACGGGCATCTCGACGTTCCGCAAGACTTTTTCCGAACGTGGCCCGCGCGACAAGTCAGGCCGCTCGCTCCGGGAGTTCGATCTGCACAACCGGTTATTCCGGTATCCGCTGTCGTACATGATCTACAGCGCGGCGTTCGACAACCTTCCGGACATGGCCCGAGATCGTATCTACCGCCGCCTGTACGACATCCTGACCGGCAAAGATCAGGCCAAAACCTATGCCGCCGTGTCGGCGGATGATCGGCGGGCGACCTTGGAAATCCTCCGCCAGACAAAAACCACCCTGCCCGGATACTGGAACAACTAGTGGTCTGCCTTCCGTGGGGCAGACCGTCGTCTTTCGCGGTCTGCCAGGGCGTGCGAAGCGCGCCTTTGCGGCGCCGGCAGACGACGGAAACCGATCGTCTGCCCCACAGAGTTAAACCGCATTCGGTATGACGCACTCCGCTAGCCCGCGTTGCGGATCGGCCCCGCTTTACGCGGCGGCAGAATGGTGATATCGAGAGGCATTTCCGAAGGGCCGCTCAACGGATAGCTGACTTCGTAGCGGTGGGCCAGGCTGGTATACATCTGAACCATCCAGAGAGCAGAAACCCCATCCTCCGGAGCCACCAGAAAGATACCGTTCGTCTTCCGCGCCAATTTCTGCAACCGCTCATTCTGGCCGGTGGAGAAGCTAACCACGTCCACGTTGAACTGTAACGCCACGGCTGCCACTTCGAGCGACTCGAGGTCGGCATCGGAAAGCGCAGAGGGCGACAAGAACAGAACGACGTGGCGCCCCGGACCGTGGGTGCCGACCAGCCGCACCAGTTTGGGTAATTGATCGGTCGGAATTCGGCGTAGCTGTTCGAAGCGCGTAATGGCTTTCTTCAATTCGGGTCCCTGATAGGGCGGCGGAACCGAGGCCAGTTCGTCGAAGTCGCTGTCCGGCCCGGCCGCCATCCGCACTACCGACCAGCGATCATTACTCTCTTTCTGCTCCAGGCACACCTGGAACGCGTCTTTCAGATCCGGCAGCCTTCCCGATTCGGGTCCATCGAAGAGCACAAATAAGGCTGACACCGGGCCCAGCCGGCGCTCCACAAACGAATAATCCCAGATCAGTTCACCGTTCTGTGCGAGTACCACATCGGTTGCGAGCAGAACCCGAGAGTCGGCAGCGTCCTCCGGAAGTTCGAAGCCGACTCGCCGAACCCCTTCCGCGGCCTCGCTAAATCGTACCAGCGGCTCGAGGTTCGGCGAATCTGTTCTTTCCGTCTTGTTGAGCTGAACCAGAGCGCGGAGCGCCGCCGCGCGGACGCTCGGCACGGGATCTGCACGCAGCTTCTTGACCATACCCCGAAAACGCGGATCCCCGGTTGCGCCCATTAGCCAGGCCGCCGTTGCCCGGCAGTTCGCCGTCTCATTTTCCGCGAGCACTCGGATCGCCGGTAGAACGCTGGCCACGCCCAGCTGGTAAAGGCCTAAGATGGCGTTCCCGCGGACCCGATTGTTCCCGTCCTCCGTCGCTTGCCACAATACCTCGCGGATTTCCGGGGAGTCATTTCCCCACAGACTCTCGATGATGTTCGCGCGCGTTCGGGGATCGACTTCGGCCAGTACTTTGCGGGTCCAGGAGGCGTTATCCGCCAGCCGGCCCAGAATCCTCGCAACCTTCGAGCGGATCCGCTGGTTCTCGGAGTTCATCAGCCGCATGAGCGGCATAATGATCCGCCGCCCCGATGACACCGCATCCAGGATTTGCAGGCAGCGTTCAATTCTGCGATCCTTACCCGCGGCCACCTCCGGCAGCGCCATCAGCTCCGTTACCAGGCGCGTTTCGAAGTCGCGATAACGCTCCTTCATCTGCCGTGCCACGGCCATTGCCGCATGGGTCTCGAACCGCCGCGGATCGCATAATGCATCGAGCAGGCGCTGGTTGCGCCAGATCTGCTCCAGTAGAAAGAGGTTCGGCTTTTCGCTGGCTGGTGGCGTCGATTTCGGTGGTGGTGCCGAGCCTTGGGGCAATTCGCGTTCTCCCAAATGGCTTATCGGGTACGCGCCGGAAATCTTTACTCCCGCCTCGGCTGCGATTCAATGCTCGTTTTTCAAACTGCGATCGAAGAAATCAATCATCATCTGATTCAATTGATCGGACGCAAGGCCTGTTACCGCATGCGCCTTCTGGGGGTACACCATCATTTCAAACTGCCTGCCCGCCAACTGCAGCGCGCTCGCGATTTGGAGCGTGTTTTGAAACAGCACGTTATCGTCTTCCAGGTTGTGCGCCAGCATCAGCTTGCCGCGCAGCTTGGAGGCGTACTGCGGAAGGGCCGTCGATTCGTAGCCATCGCGGTTCTCGTCGGGAAGCCCCATGTAGCGTTCGGTGTAGATGCTGTCGTAGTTGAGCCAGTTCGTCACCGGGGCGCCTGCAAATCCCGCAAGGAACACGTCCGGCGCGTTCAGCATCGCGTTCACCGTCATGAATCCGCCGTAACTCCACCCGCGGATTCCCACGCGTTGCGGGTCGGCAAATCCGAGCGAGAGCAGATACTGAACACCCGCCACCTGATCGGCCAGCTCTACTGTTCCGAGCTGGTGATAAACCGGCGTTTCGAAAGCGTGCCCGCGCCCCATGCCGCCGCGGTTCTCGGCTTCCCAGATCACGTAGCCGCGGTGCGCCAGCACCTGGTCGAGGCTTACGCCATACCACGCATTGCGCACCGGCAACGCCACGTCCGGCCCGCCGTAAACACTGACAATCACCGGGTACTTCACGCCCGCTTGAAACCCGGCCGGCTTGATGAAACGGCCTTCGAGCGAAGTTCCGTCCGGCCCACGAAAGTGGACGATCTCGGTGGGCAGAATCTCGTACTCCTCCCGGCTGCGATCCGTGTCGCGATACACGCTGAGTTCCTTGCCATCGGCCGACCGTAGTACCGTGCGCGGCGGCGTCGTCAGATTGGAATAGGTATCCAGAAAAACCGCGCCGCCCGGCGCCATCGAAATCGCATGCGTGCCGGCCTCGGGCGTCACCACGCGCTTGTTTTCGCCGTCGAACCCGGCCACCCACAGGCGGCGTTCCAGATGGCTCCCTTCGCTCGACGTGTAGAAAACTCGTCCGCCGCTCTCGTCCACGCCCGCGATTCCAGTCACCTCCCAGTCGCCGCGAGTCAATTGCTTCGTATCCTTACCGTCGTTGGAATAGAGATACACGTGGCGATGGCCGTCCCGCTCGCTCGTCCAGAGAAAGTGTTTGCCGTCGTTGAGGAATCGGAGATCGCCCGCGATGTTGATCCAAAACGGATCCGACTCGCGGAAGATCCGGGCCGCCTTGCCCGATTCCATATCGATGGCCAAGGCTTCGAGCCCTTTCTGCTCGCGATTGGTCCGCACTACGTAGACGCTGCGTCCATTAGGCATCCAGCCGGCCCGCGCCACTAACCCTTCGTGAGAACCCCCGGCATCCAGCCAATGCGTCTCGCCGCCGGTCGCCGGAATGACGCCCAAACGCACGCTGGCGTTATTCTCCCCGGCCTGCGGGTACGGCTCCGGCTCGAACACCGCGCGCGTGCCGCGCAGATCCTCGTGCGGAAACATCGGCTCCTTCGAGGTGTCGAACTGCAGATACGCCAGCCACCGCGAGTCGGGAGACCACCAGAACGCCGTGCCCAGCCCGATCTCTTCCGGGTAAACCCAGTCGAGCCCTCCGTTGCGCAGCGTCGAAGACCCACCCGTGGTGAGCTGCGTCTCCTTCTTGCTGGCAACGTCCAAGACATACAGATCCCACCCGCGCCGGAACGCAACACGGCTGCCGTCCGGCGACAACTTAGGGTCGACCTCGACCGCGGGAGTCCTGGTGAGCTGCTCCCATCTCCCGTTGGCTCGGTGAATCAGGAAGACATCGCCGCCCGCGACGGCGAGCAGCGCCTTGCCGTCGGCCGACCATTGCAAATCGCCGGTGCGTGCGCGGCGGTTCGTCCAATCGAACGGGCCACTGCCGGCATCCGGCTTCACGGCCGCGGCCTCGATATCCTCGATTGACATGAGGGTCTTGGCGCTTCGGGACGCCACCGTGTACAGCATCAATTCGCGGCCGCGCACGAACGTAAACGCTTTCCCGTCCGGCGCCCACACCGGCGCGCCCGGGCGCTCCCGGCCTGCCACTTCGCGAAGCGTTTCGAGCGTGATCGGTTTTTTCTGCGCGAATGCCGCGACCGCCAGCAGCAGAGTCAGAGCGACTCGCATCATAGCTGTGATTCTAACGCGGCGCCATCGCGCGCTGATGCCGGAAGAGATTACTCCCGCGCTTGCGACGCTCGCGTGTCGGCGTAGTAGCCGTCGCGCGCCTGCACCGTGAGCCCCTTCGGCCGCACCGTCACGGCGATCTTGCGATAGTTGGCCGAATCGCCCTGATCCGAGGTGTAGCCCAGGTTGTACTGGTTGCGCAGCTCCTCCTGGATGCGTCCGTAGATGCTCCCGATGGTTTGTTTTTTCGAGACCTCAAAGAAGCCGCCGCCCGTTTGCGCGGAGATCTGCTGCAGGACTTTTTTTCCGTCGGGGCCGGACTCCGGGTGTTGCGTCGGATACCGGCGCCGGCCGTAACCGCCCAATCCGCCTCCAAACCCGCCCCCATTGCCAAAGGATTCCTCGTCGGCGAAGTAAATCGAGTAGACCATGGTGTCGGCGCGCTGCGCCGCCTCCACGGCTTGCCCCTGCGAAGTCTTGCTGCCCCGATCGCGGCCGTCCGTCAGCACCGCCACCGCCTTGCGGCCTTTCTGCTTGGCCATCAGTTCCTCCGATGCCAGCAGAATCGCGTCATACAGCTGCGTGCCGCCCCCGCGATACCCGCCGCGTTGACCGCCCGGGTACCGGCCTCCACCGCCCGGATACCCGCCACCCGGGTAGCCGCCGCCTCGAGGAGATTGCCCGCCGGATTGGCTGCCACCGTCGTCGTCTTCGCGCCGCGGCTCCCTGATCTGCAACAAGTTCAGCGAGTCTTCCAGCTTCTTGCGTGAAGGCGTGAGATCCTGCAAAAGTTCGACCTCGCGATCGAAGTGGATCACGAAGGCCTTGTCCTTGTCCTCGCGCAGCACATCCTCGAAGAACTGATGGCTGGCGTCGCGCTCCTCGCTGAGCACTCGCCGCTGGCTCTGGCTGGTATCGACGAGCAGCCCCAGAGTTAAAGGCAGGTCCGTCTCGCGCGAAAAGTAGCGGATCGTCTGCGGATGTCCGTCTTCCGACAACGAGAAGTCGTCCTGGTTCAGGTTTGAGACAACCTGTCCCTGCTTGTTCCGCACGGTAGCGAGGACGTTGACGACTTTGACATCCGCGGAAAACGTGCCCGGAGTCTGCCCAAACGCCCTTTGGGCGAAAGGCGTGGTGGCGAGGCCCGCTAGGCGCACCGCCGGAAGAGCGCAAAGCAGGCTCCGCCGGGAAATTCGGCTGTTAGACGGCATGATCTGTATGTTCAAGGGATGCATCGGAATCGACCGGGGTTACCCCCTATCGAGGCTCCTGCCTAGTATTCTCCAGGTCCCGCCAAAAGTTCCGGCTATCACGGCTACCACTGCCAGATCGGGCGGGCGTCAGCGACGCCGTGCTGCTGCGAACGTAACAAAGTAGGAATTGGAAATCTGTCCATCCGGGTTCGTCACCTGAACCGGCCATCCTCCGGTCTTGGTGGTGCTGCCTTTGGCGGTCAGTTGCGTTGTGGAAACAAAGGTCGTCGCAAGCCGTGCGCCGGATAATTTGACGACGGCGCCGGACTGGAAACCGGCTCCCGTCACAACCAAAGTGAAACTTTGCGTCCGCGATGGATTGGGAGTTACCAACGTAATCGCGGGCGCGGCGCCAGCGGTCGGCGGCGGAGGAGGTACAACGGGCGGCGGAGCGGTGATTGTCACCAGTGCCGCACCCATCGTGCCCGACGTTCCCGGACTGGTCGCCTGGACGCTAACGGTGGCCGGATTCGGCACACTGGCGGGCGCCGTGTAGAGCCCCGTCGAATCAAGGAGACCCACCCGGCTGTTGCCCCCGGCCACACCGTTGACGGCCCAGGTCACCGTCTGGTTCGCGCTGAATTGCCGGTGCGCCGAAGTCAGAACGGTGGCGGACGAGGGTGTCACAACCACCGGAGTCGGAGTGGGCGGCGTCGGAGCCGGTGGAGTCGGACTCGGTGGAGTCGGCGCGCCCGGTTGGGTGGCCTGACCGGAGTTCAGGCCGATCATCAGGGACGAAACATCGACCACTTCAAACGAAGAGCCCAATACCTTACCGATGGTGTGGAGGTTGTCGTTATTCCACCGGTCGTCGGGCTCGCCCGAGATATACCAGGCCGAGCCATTGTCGGCGACTATCATGCCGTATTTCTGCAAGGCTCGCAGAATCACCTGCACTTCAGGCGGATAGGACGTAACGTCGAAGCTCGCTTTTAGCCGGAAGCGGGTTCCCATGGGCGGATACTGGGTGCTGGTCAAACTCGACGCATAATGCCGCGCCGGCCACACATAAGCCTTCTGTGTTTGCGGCACCGTGAACCGCAAAGCATGGTGGATCGCGCCGGCCGCGACCTCGTCGTAGCGCGCCAGTCCAGGAAAAATCGGCAAGCCCGCGGCGTCGGCGGAAGTCCAGGTAGCGGGCCGCAGGGTATATCCCTTGAGGTCGAAAATGGCGCCGCTTCCCGCGCTCCACGAAGCGCCCTGTGGATAAGCCGAGTAGAGTTCGTAGAGAATGCAATTGTCCGTGTCTACGGCGATCGCGTGACGGTCACCGCCGCTGTTACTGCCTCCTTCGATGGGGGCATTCATGGGAATGGCATACGGGCCGGGGTCGCTTTCATCTGAGTATGTGAACGTAGCCGGAAACTTGGTTTGGGTTCCCGGCACGGTGATGAACGGAATACCAATCGGTTCGCCATCCCACGTGCCGGAACCAAAGTCAGGATGAAGCCCAATGCCCGAGCCGATGGTATTAATCAGCGTGGATGAATTGGCAGCTACGGGCAAGGTATCAATCGGTGTGTTCCAGATATGATCTGCGGGGAAAACCGGGCAGTTGCCGATCTGCGGGCCTTGGGCCGGAGCCAGTGCCGCGCTGCAAACCGCTATCAGTAAGCTATGAAAAAGGAAACGCACCATGAGCTCCTGTTTATTTCGGGTCAATGGTACCAGTACTTTCATAACCGATTGCGTTGCCGTCGGTTAACTGCGTACTCGGGAATTGGCCCGTGAGCCGGCGCGGTCCGGTCGAGCGGCACGCCGGATGTGGCCGCTGGTCAGATATTGTTCAGGACGATTCGCTGGACTTTCAGCAGAAGCTCAACCTCCTGGCGCGGCAGCTCCAGGGTGCTAGCGATCTTTTCCGGTGAATCTCCGTGCCGGTGCATGCGCAGAGCCTGGGTGCGCTTTCCCAGGTTAAACCCGGATCGAGGAGCCGCCGGGCCCGCCGAAAACGCAGGCTGCTGCTCGAGATCGCGCAGTTCCGTGGTCAGCGCCTCGATTCCAGCCTCCGTCATCCGGAGAGTGGCTTCGATCCGGTCTTCGACCTCTTGCGTCCGCGCCCGGCTGGCGCGTGCCATGCGTTGCGCATGGAACAGAGACGCAAAACTGAGCAACGCGGCCGCCAGGGCAAGTCCGGTGAGCACCGCCAGCAGAATGACTAACGAATTCATCAGTCCCCGGATGTTGATCGGCAGCCGCGTACCGTTCCTGTAGAAGCAGTGCGCGGAAAATCGGCCAGCGTCACCTTCAGCAAAGCGCCGCCATGAGACACCCGCGGGCCGTGGAATTCAAGGGATCGGCGGACACGCGCAGCTCCGACAATCGAACGGGGAAGTCCAGTGCCCGCAACGCGCGCCCGAATTGCTCGAGAAAACCCTTGGGAGCGGCCGTTCCGCCACACACCACCAGGGGAATGGCCTGATCCAGCTTCGGCAAACGACGCGCAGCCGAGATGTGGTCGTGGAGGGCCTCGACCAACTCCTCAATCATTTCCTGGTAATAGACAGTCAAGGCATTTTGTACCCGGTCGCTGCCTAATCCGTTGAGATGGAAGGATTCTTCTTTGTGGACGCGCATCCGTGTGGCCACATCGCCCGTGACCAGGGCAGCCTGCGCGTCGATGAAATCGCCCGCTTTGGGAACGCTAAAGCTGATCACTGGAACCGAAAGCACCGACAGGCAGACATTGCACAGTCCGCTCCCGCACGAGATACCGATGCCGGTGTAATTGGAACCGCCCAACTCGCCAAAAACCACCGCCAAACCTTCCTCAATTGGCGTAGCTTCGTAGCCCAGTTCCGATAAGACTTGGCGGATGGAGGCCTCATGGAAGGCGATTCCGCCTTCGCCTTCCGCTCCCGGCGCAGGCACGCTGAAGAAGACCTTCTGGCCTTCCACCTGCGCTTTGCCCGCGACCTTGGAAATGATGCGGCTTACCACGGCGAGGCTGTGGGGTTCCTGCGGGTTGAGCACGCCGCTCTGCATGGGACGGCGGGTTTCGATGTGAAACACTTCCGCAAACCGCTGGGCATCGTTCCCTGCCACCACAATCTCAGAGCCCTTTACTTCGTGAAACACGTTCTCCCGCTGCAGGAGGCTCTCGGCCAGACGCGAGTAGGGCAGTGTCAGGAAGGCGTTGAGTTCTACGTCATAGTCATAACGCTTGTCGTTGGAACGAGCCACCACGATCCGGCTCGTGCCCACGTCCAACCCGATCGGCTGCGTGTATTCCTTTTCCATCTTGCTCCTTTTCGGTTCGGCGACCGTCTGTCCGCCCGATCCACTCGGCGGCACGCCGGGCGGGCCGGCCGCTAAGCGATCGATATCATCGGTTTCCGTCATCGGTTGTGAATCGTGGCGTTCCGTTTGGCCCGGCGCGGTTACCGCCGCACAAAGGTGGCTCGCTCCAAGACTGCAGTCAGCGTGCTGCCATTGGCCGCGTTGCCCTGCGGCACGCAAAACGTGGCCGCTTCCGTAATGCGTTGCGATTCCTGGTGCTTCTCCCGTTGCCACGTGCGCAGGCTGTCTTGTTCGCGGGCCACTTCATCCAGGTTGGCCTGCACCCGGGCCAGGTACTGAGCGGTGATTCGCTCCAACTCGGATTGAATCCGAGTGTTCTCTTCCAACTTGGCGGCCTCAAACTCCTTAAGCCGCTGCTGCTGGTTATGTTCGTAATCGTTGAGCGCCTTCTGGCGCACCACGGCGTCCTGCAGCAAGTCCTCGACTTCCGCACCGGCCGCTTCCAAAGCCATCAGCAATGAGCAACGACGGGTTTCAGCCGACATTCCCGTCAGATGCGCGCTATTGACCATCTCCGCAACTTTCAGAATCCCGTAGGCCGCCCTGGGAGGCTTAACCGCAGCACTCGTATAGATCTGCTCGAACCCCAAATACTTAGCTGGCTCACGGGGATGAGCCGCCGCAAGAACGGTGGTTTTCGGTGGGGCCGGGTCCGATGCGGAGTCCGCAGTTTGAGCCGGTTGTTGGGCCGCCTGTTTCCTGGAAACTCCATTTTGCGGCACTGGCTCCTCGGCAAACGCGAGGGGAAACCATTTCTTCAGCATTAGAAACTCCTAAATAGATTCCCGTTGGTGTCAACCGGGTAGTAGCGCCCCGCGGGGATTTCTCTCAGGGATTCTGGGTTGGATCAGTTTTTGAGAAGATCTCTAAGGTTTTCGTCCTATCAAGCCGATCGATCCTGCAGCCATGGAAAGCGAGTCCGTCGAAGCCTGTTTTCGTCCTTGGATCAATAAGTTTGCCGATCACATCGCGGACGACCTCGTGCGCCTGCGGTTCCTGCAAGCAGTCGCGCCTCCCGGCGCCGCGCCCACGCCGGTTCGCAAACGATGGGGGCGCGCCTTGCGGTTCGCTTTGCCGCCGCTGGTGGCGCTGCCGTTCCTTTCGTTCGTGCTTCTGCGCGCCACGCCGGACGCCCGCCGGAATCCCGCGTCCTCACCCGCCCGCTACTCGGTCGCGCACGTGCCGCCGCCGGTCGCTGCCGGTGCTCCCGCGCCGGTGTGGCAGGTGGAACATGGACGGGACGCAGACTCGTACAGCAATGGCCTACGAATCGATAACCGCTTTGCAACGTCCAATCACACCCGCTCCTACCGGACCTTTCCTATCGACCCAAAAGGGTCGCCCGGGCACGGTTCCCAGCCGGTTGGTATCGTATTTCACACAACCGAGAGCCGCCAGGCTGCCTTCGTGGAGAAGCAGAATCGTGTGCTCCAACGGATCGGCCAATCCATGTTGGAATACGTACGCCAGGAGCGCGCCTACAACTTCGTGATCGACCGGTTCGGAAGAGTGTTTCGGATCGTGGTCGAGAGCGATGCCGCCAACCACGCCGGCCACTCGGTTTGGTCGGATGAGCGGTGGTTGTACCTGAACCTGAACGAGAGCTTTCTCGCGGTGTCCGTGGAAGCAGAAACCGAACCCGGCCAGCTCGAGCCGAGGATGAGCCCGGCCCAGATCCGCGCGGCGGCCATGTTAACGGAAATGCTGCGCAGCCGTTATGGCATATCGGCCGGCAATTGCGTAACGCACGGGCAAGTTTCGGTGAACCCGTCGAATCTGCGAATCGGTTATCACACCGACTGGGCATCCAGCTTTCCGTTCATTGGCATCGGGCTGCCCGATAACTACTCGCGGCCGCTACCCGCTTTGGTCCTGCTCGGGTTTGAAGCAGACCGGAGTTTCGACCAGGTGGCGGGTGCACGCATGGCCGGGGCGGTGGATCTATCGGAGCAGCAATTGCACGATCGGGCTCTAGCAGCAGGCCTGTCCATACGGGCGTATCGGAAGACGTTGCAGAACCGCTACCGGGCTTTGGCAGCGAGTCTGCATTCGCCTTCGGGCGCCAACATCGCGGACGAGTAACCCCATTCGGTGTTCGGGGTTGTACAGTGAGGGAAAATGTCGCCCTCTGATGAAACACCACCCGCGCGTTTGCTTGTTCGGACTGGTTAGGGTAAGGCTGGTGAACACTTCTGCGGCGTGTGCGGGGCCAACTGCCGTGAACAGCGCTTCACGGGAGTGATCCGGGGTGCCGAGCAAGGGCCCACAGCCGGTTGCCTCGTTGCATTCTCCGAGTGCGCGGCATCCGGAAACTGATGACCGTAGTTTGGGAGGCTTGGGAGGGCCCCCTTCATACAAGAGAAAACGGTTCTAAACTGGTAATGAGGTTGCTGGCCGCTTTTTGAAACCTCGGTGTTCCGGGGATGAGAAAGGGGACAATTATGGGACACGCCGCCTGTCTCCTGCTCCTGCTTCCGCTCTGGTCGGCCGGAGATTTCGCCCAAGAACTGAAAGATTCCATCTGCTTAAACGTGCGCGCTCTGGCGATTGACCCTCGGCAGCCGTCCATAGTCTACGCCGGAACACTGGAACGGGGTCTTCTCCGCAGTGACGATGGCGGAGCGAGTTGGAAGCCATTCGATCCAGGCCTTCAATCGCGGAGTATCTACGCCATGGCTTTCATGGATGGCGCTATTTCGGTTGTGACGGATGTAGGTGACTTTCAGATTTCCGATGGGAAGGCAGGCCGGCTTGATCGCGAACATTCGAGGTTGCGGGAGAGGCTGGAGATTCAGCGATTCAACCCGGAATTTGGCCAGCGATACCCCAGAGTTCTTGCGGGGGGTGCGGTCGTGAACAGTCAGACGGTCGACCCTTTCAACCCCGATACAGTTTATGCGGCAACCGACCGGGGGGTTTTCAAAAAGGCGGGGCAGGGGTGGGTGGGAGTCAATTCGGGGCTGCCCGGCTCGCGGATCTATGCGGTCGCCGCCGCTACGGCGAAGCCTGGCACATTTTATGCGCTTACGTCGCTTGGCATCTTTCAGACAACCGATCGGGCAGCGAGCTGGAGCGCGCTGGGTTCCTCAAGGCCTCCCGCATTTGTGGAGAGCCTGGCTATTGACCCTGCGACGCCTGGCACTCTCTATGCGGGAACCAATCACGGAGTTTTCAAGAGTACAGATGCGGGATCAAGCTGGGCGCCTGTGAATCGCGGCTTTGAGGCGCCTGCCGCGCTCGCGTTAGCCGTTGATCCGGCGAGGCCGGCCACCGTCTATGTCGGCACAGACGGCTGTGGCGCTTTCAAGAGTACCGACGGAGGTCTTTCCTGGGCAGCAGTCAATTCTGGTCTCACAGGAAAGGTCGTGGGAACACTTGCCATTGACCCGGCGAACCCAGCCACGGTCTACCTTGGAACCGGTGTCAAACTGCGGATGGGCCAAGGCGTTTTCAGGAGCCTGGATGGAGGCGCTGCCTGGCTCTCCGCGAGCAAAGGCCTTCCGGATTCCTTCGGGACGAACATCTTCGCCATGGCAGTGGCCGACTCCAGTCCGCCTGCGGTGTATGTTTCTTCGTTCGACTTATTCCGCAGTGTGGACGGAGGCGGCAGATGGATCAACATCAGCACGACCGATGCACGGATCCTTACTTATACCTCAGCCAAACACCGGTTCTCCTCGAATGTGCATTCGCTGGCTGTCGACCCGGCAAATCCGAACATCCAGTTTGCCGGCGCCGAGGGTGAGATTTACAAGACAGTGGACGGCGGCGCGAATTGGCGCGCTGTCCGAGTCG
>Ga0335079_10003065_pt1 | contig 19286 bp, 15 predicted proteins | sample Lox_Sample_33_FD_206719 | JGI IMG/M metagenome (GOLD analysis project Ga0335079, IMG submission 206719) | Soil microbial communities from Loxahatchee National Wildlife Refuge, Florida, United States - Lox_Sample_3.3 | ecosystem: Environmental > Terrestrial > Soil > Wetlands | place: USA... | reverse complement strand
TCGATTGGGTCGTGCGCGCAGAAGACTGCCACATGACGATCCTGGACCAGGATGGCACGAAGAGCGGCTCGGCTTTCCCGCCAGGCGGACGCGTCGACCCGATCGAACAACTCGGTTAGCCTCAGGGTGAGTGGCACGCCTAGGCCGGGCGACCGGACCTCCGAGCGGTGAAAGTACGCGTCGCCCGCGTACAGTAACACGTGACTGCCGTGGTCCACGGTGACACCGCAATGGCCCCAAGTGTGACCGGGTAGCTCGACCATCTCGAGACCGGCGGGAAGATCGCCTTGCTCAAGAACGGGCAGGCCGGACCACGTCGAACTCCCTCGCCGGTGCGGTCGCCATCGCTCGCCTAGCCAAGTCCACTGCGCGGGCCGATAGCGGGCGCGCTCGGCGCACGACGTCGCGTTCAGTGCGGCGTCAAGTTCCGTCCGATGGACATGGACGAGCGCGTTTGGGAAGTCCTCGAGGCCGCCCGCATGATCGCAGTCGAGGTGCGTGAGGACGATATGGCGGACGTCGGCCAACTTGTGGCCGAGCCGCTCCACTTGCACTGACGCGCAGTCTTCATCGACGAGCGTCGGGCGAAGCATTGCGAGCGTCATCACCGCCAGCCGTGGCCGCGGGTGCCGGATGTCCTCTCGGCCGAGGCCAGAATCGACGAGAACGAGCCCAGCTTGCGTCTCCACCAGCAGGCAATGACAGACAAGGGTTCCGCCGGGCGGATGAAACGAGGCACACTTAAGGTGGTGCACGCGCATGGAGTACCTAGGGCATCGAGAAGATCGGCCACAGTGCCCCCGTCCCGGCGCAGATGGAGGGCACAGTGACGCTCGGCGGGATCATCAGGCTTGCGATCTGCTTCCAAACTGCCTCGTAGTGATACCGATCGAATTCCGCGCCCGACTTGAACGGAGTAGTATTGTCCTTACCTTCGAAATGCCCCACTATGTCGAGGTGATCGGCAAGGACTACGTACACGGGGTTGAACGAGGACGACGGGGGCGACGGCCGTAAATACTGTGATGTCGCGGGGACAACGCCGTCATTTGCGGTGGGGCAACTACCAACCAGGTTCTCCCGTTCGTCGAACCAGTGCGATGCTGGCGTATCGGAAGGCTCAAACCCCTCGTCAGCTGTAGCGAGGTAGCAGAGAGCGTAGATCGAGCTCCGTAGCGGATCGCCGAATGCCGCAAGGCGTGGAGGGGGCGCAACCGTCACGACGTGCTTCAGGTTCGGGTGGTCGTGTCCCGCGAGGAACACGTTAAGGGCCCTCATGGACTCTGGCGTCAGGTCGCGGATGCAACGGGTATCGGACAAAATGCGATTGCGAAAGAGTGCCACCTCACGGGCTGTGTCGTCGTCCATGCCAGCCAGAAACGCAAGGAGCGGCCCGTTGCAACTCAGCCACCGCCCGAAAAGCCGGAGCACGGTTGCGCTAGCCGCTGGAAGCGTCGGACCTTGGCGTCGGGTCACATCCTGATCGAGGATGTTCCAAATCGACAAGAAGTCCACGAGGAGCCCGAACAAGCCGAAGAGGTTTCGGGCAATTGGAGTTCCATAGAGCGGCGCTGAGATAGTGACAATCGAGCCAACGTAGTCCGTTACAAATTGCTCGCGAAGCACAGTGTCCACGCCTGGCCATTGATAGCTGAAGTTAGACAGGAGCCGGATGTCGACGCCTCCCGTTGAGTGGCCCACGAGGTGGATCTTGCCATCCTTCTTGGCAGCCGTCCGTTCACCGACAACAGACTTGACCTTCTCGAACAGACTGGCCACCCGCGATGCGAGCGAGCCTGTTGGCGGCGGCTCGTGCACGTATATGTCTCCTCGAGCGAAGCCGTTCCGAATCAAAACTTCGATAGCGCGGTCGAAGTAGGAAATCGCAGCGGACGGCCGCTTTTCACCGAAGGATCCAAATCCGAATAGTCCAGGAACCAGGATCAGCCCATCAGCCATGGGTGCCTCCGCTCGCGTGCCTTCCGGACCGTCTAGGCCGCTTTTGATTATGCTGGCCCACCGCCAGGTTGTGAGCGTGCGATTCCTTGGGATCCCCCCAGGGCGCTGAGCTGATCGCGAGGCTCCATTCGCGACCAGCAGAACGGCCTCACCAGGGTTGCCCCGGAGAGGAGAAGGACATCGATAGCCAATGAGACGGCTTTGCGTAGCCGGGTCGCAGCCCCGCCGATTCCGGATCGGACCCGGAGAACGCTACGCTGGTTCGCCCAACGCAGCAGCCGACCTGCCCGAAGACCACAGTGGGACGGCCGTGGCCGGATGGAACCTTGACGTCCTGAAGGCGCGATGTCGACGTTACGTTTGTGATCGCCGAGCTGCTGCTTCCCCCACGCGTAGCGCTGAAGGCAGCGGAACCGCGGGAGCTCTACTACCTTCGCGCCTAGGTAGAGACGCGAATTCGATGGGGCCTCCCACCGGCGTATCCTTGGCGAGAGCGAAACCGAGGCCGCAGTGGGTTCGTCGTCACGCCGAACCGAGCCACCTCATGGCCGGCGGCGGATGACGAAGCGTAAAGATGCGGAGGATCACCGTGGGAAACATGGAGGTTCCAGCGGCTCGGTGAAGACCCCGAAATTGCGAGTGATGGAGAGCCAGCCCGTGCCAGACGGCGGATACGGCCCTTTCCGGTTGGAGACGGCTCCTCAGTCTGCGACGCGGCGGCCGGGAGCCGCATGAACGGCGAGGGTGCGGCCATCCTCGCGCAACGTCATTGAGCCTCGAAGCAACGAAGCCTTGGCGACAGCACGCCTGGCGTAGGGCTGGAGGGCGGCGGGTCCAGCCCGCGGTAGCCTCGGACCGGATTAGCGTAGATGCGCCGGTCCAACTCGGGCCACGCCGCGAACTCGCGAAAGGGAGGCTCGAAGTGTTTCACGACAAGAAAAGTCACTGGAGAGGATACGTTCGCCGGGCCCATAGCATCGCCCGCGGGTGCCGGCAGCATGGTCCCCGCCCGAGAGTTCATCCTCGGACCGATGGAAGCGCGCGCCGCGCGTAGAGGTTTGCCCCAGTCCGATCGAAGACCTGGCGCAGAGACGATACGGGCCCCGGTCGCCGTCCAGCTTCTCAGTTTCCACCCTCTGTTCGAGGTAGGTGATGCTGGAGCTAAGGGTTCCTCTGGCTCTCGCTTACGGCGTAGTCGATGAGCCGGCGAGCCACCGACAGCCGATGGGGGAGCATGGGCAGGCGGTCGATGGGAAACCAGCCGGCGTCGACGATCTCCTCCGGGTCGCAGGCGATCTCCCCGCCGGCGTGCTCGGCCAGGAAGGCCAGCATGAGCGAGTGGGGGAACGGCCAGGCCTGGCTACCGAAGTAGCGGAGACCGGCCACCGATACACCCACCTCCTCGCGCACCTCACGGTGAATAGCCTCTTCCAGGGTCTCCGATGGCTCTACGAACCCCGCCAGCGCGCTGTAGATGGGCGCCGAGAAACGGCGACCGCGGGCGAGGAGGAGCTCGCGCCCAGCCGGCCCCTTGCGGGTGACGAGCGCCATCATGGCCGGCGCCAGCTGCGGATAATAGACGGCGCCGCAGGCCGGGCAGTGGCGCGCCCGGCCCCCGTCGTGGAGGGCAGTGGGGGCGGCGCAAGCACCGCAGAAGCGCCGGGTCCGGTCGAACTCGAGCACCTGGTCGGCGCGCCCGGCCACGGCCAGCAGAGCGTCGTCGAGCCGGTCGAAGAGGTTGCGTACGCCCAGACCGGCGGCCCCGTCGGGCAGCACGCCCTGCGCCATCTGGGCCGCCCAGCAGGGCACACCGTCAAGCAGGCCGATGCAGCGCGCCCCTTCCACCGCTACAGGTGGTCCACCGCCCGGGCCACAGGGCAACAGTTCCGGACCCTTGGGCCCATCGCGGACTACCAGGTCGCGGCCGCGGAAGACGAACCACTGGCCAGAGGAGAAGTCGCCCATCGGCGCAGACCAGCGCGGGGCAAACGAGGTAGGGAGCAGCATGTCACGAGGTTATCGCAGAGGGCCGCCGGGCGCCTCGCTTCCGTCCGGGCGGCGCCATTCCCGCCCGCGCAAGGCCCCCGTTGTGATGCCGCGCCCTGCCAGCCGGTGCGGCGATGGCCCAATGTTCTGGCTCCAGACCGGCGCGGACGAAACCACGCCGCAAGCCTCGCAAGGGGCCGCTGCTCTACAGCGCCACGGCCGTACAGTTTGCCTGCATTAGGGAACCTCTCTGCTCTAGCCAGAATGAGATGTGAGATCCTCCTCGAAACTCAGAGAGCCTGTGCGCGATGCGCTGGGAGTCCAGTTCCGGCACGAGCCCGTGAAGGTGAGCGAGGGTCAGGTGAAGCAGCTTCCCAACCTGTCGACGCCGGAATACCGCCGCCTGCGCTTTGGGCAGTTCCTCTTCTTAAGTGAAGGATGACCTGTCGTGCTAGCTGGGCCAGGCGGGGGGTGAGCTCGACATGAGCTCTTTCGCGGCCCTCGTGGTGGAACATACGTCCGCTCTCTACAGCCGTCTCCTTGAGGTCTTGGCGCACCGACAGGGGCTGACAGAGCGGCACGAGCTGTTGTCAGGCGGTGCTCGGATCGAACGTGGAACGCAATGGTCCTCGCGGTGTCCTGCGCTACAGGCCGGCAAATCGGCTCTGGACGGGGTGGGGGTTAAACGGCAGTGATGCTGGTATCAGGACGGGGTGTCGTCTTCCCAGCAGGCCTGTTCTCTTGGGCAGGCGATACCGCGGAACAAGTGCGATTCACGGCCGGAATTCGGGTTCATCGGGCTGACGCAAGCTCGAGACCTCACCATCAATGCGAGGAAGAGCGGCTTTATGGTGACGCAGGCTGATGAGTGTTCGGCAAGCACACCGCGCGCAGCGAGCGTGCTCGTGGCTGTCAGCGCCGACTACCGTTGAACTCGGCCACGGTGTCGAACAGCGACACGACGTTCTCGGGCGGAACGTCGGGAAGGATGTTGTGAATGCTGTTGAAGACGTAACCGCCGCCGCGGGAAAAGATCTCGAGCCGCTCGAGGACCTGCCGCCTCACATCGCCCGGCGTGCCGGAGGGGAGGACCGAGCGCGTGTCAATGCCGCCACCCCAGAAGGCGATGTCTCGACCGAATTCACGCTTGAGCCGCGCAGGGTCCATCCCCCGAGCGTTGGTCTGCACCGGATTCACGACCTCGAACCCGGCCTCGATCAGGTCGGGCAAGACCTGGTCGATCGACCCGCAGCAATGGAGGAAGGTGTGCATGCGGGAGTGGGCATGAGCATAAGTGCAGAGCTGCTGGTGCCGCGGCTTGAAGAGCTTTCGATAGACCGCTGGGTCCATGAAGGGGCCTTCGTTCGTGCCCAGGTCGTCGCAGAACCGCACGAGATCGGCGACATCACCCAGGTACTCACAGACCTTGGTGAGCATCGCCAGGTGGCGTTCCATGAGCGCATCGAGCAGGCTCTCTATCCGTTCCGGCTCGAGCATCACGTCCACCAGGAAGTTGTCCAGCCGGCGGAGCCAGGTCCCCCACTCGAAGAGGTTGCAGCCGATGCTCACCATGATGCTGCGGTCGGTGGCGGCCCGCAGGCGGAGAGCACCCTGGCGCAGGTACGGCCAGAAGTCAGGCGCGGCGGCCTTGTCCCAAGGCGAAAGCGGCAGGGCCTGCCAGAGTACCTTGCCCATGGCATCCCCGAGCGCGGTCCAGTCGGCCGGCCAGCCGGAGAGGAACGGGAAGCAGGTCTGATCGAAGAAGGAGCCGCCGGCGGGCATGTGGGCGATGCGGGTGCCGTCCGCGTGAATGACGTCCCAGCTCCCGTCCTTGCCGCCCACAGGATGGAACCAGGCGGGGTAGCGGGCGACCGCGCCGGAGGGAAGCAACACGTCGCGCCACTGCTCGTCGCCGGCGTTGAAGGCTCGCCCGAGGTCGATCACGTCGACCCCGAAGCGATCAAGCGCCCAGGTCTCGGGCTGTGCCACTTGCTGGACCACGTCGTACACGTCGACATGGCCGTGGCGAATGCCGAGGAGATCGCGCACCCGGGCGTAGGCAATGCCGGAGATCCCGGTGCTACCGGTGGAGCCAAGGTCCACGGGGACGCGGTCCGGCTCCCGGTGCGTGATCGCGGCCAGAATACGTTCACGCGGCGTCATAGTCCTTCCCCAACGTTCGCTTTAGGCGCCCCGCCGGCGCGTGATCTCCGCCATGTAGCCGCTCCGCCGGAAGGCCTCCAGCGGATCCGGGTCCCGACCCATCTCCTGTCGGACCTCCGCCAAGAGCGGGCGGACGTCGGTGTGGTAGGCCTCCTTCAAGCACTCCTCCGCTCGGATGACCTCCGACGCGGCCTGTAGCTTGGCAAGCTCGCCGTAGTCCACGAGGAGCGCTCGCGCGTAAGCGATCTGAAGCGCCACGACCGATTGGATGGTCCCTTCAATGGGGTTCTTGAAGTTGTGGTTCTCGTCGATCATCAGCGCGACGTGGCGCGCGCTCTGACGCGTCTCTGAGTCCGCCTCCGCCGAGACGAGCTCGCAGAAGATGAGGAAAAGTTGGTACGGGTTGATGGCACCCACGGTGAGGTCGTCGTCTCCGTACTTCTTGTCGTTGAAGTGAAACCCACCGAGCTTGTCTTCGCTGAGGAGCAGCGCCACGATCTGTTCGATATTCACGCCCTGCGCGTGATGGCCCAGGTCGACCAGCACCCGCGCGCGTTCCCCGAGCGCACGCGCCAAGATGTACGAGGCCCCCCAGTCCGCCAGATCCATGCTGTAGAAACCAGGCTCGAAAAGCTTGTACTCGATCACCATTCGCATCTCGGCGGGCATCGCGCCGTACACCTTGGCTATGCCCTCCTCAAGCCGTTTTCTCCGGAGGCGGAAACTGTCCTGGCCGGGGTAGTCGGTGCCGTCCGCGAACCACATGCTCATCACCCCGGCGCCGACCTCTTTGGCGATCTCCACGCCCTCGAGCAACTTCGCCAGGGACTTCTCCCGCACACGTGCGCTCGGGTTGCAAAGCGTCCCAAGCACGTAGTCGTCCTCCTCGAACAAGTGCGGGTTGACCGCGCCGATGCGCAGCCCGAGGTCGGCGGCATGCTTCTTCACTTTGCCCCAGTCGTCGCTCCGGTCCCAGGCCGTGTGCAGGTCGACGTATGGGCACACGCCGGTAACCCGCTGCACCTGGGCCGCGTCCTCGAGCTTCTCCACGAGAGTGCGCGGCGCACTCGGCCGGTGGAGCACGTGAAAACGGGTTCCCGAGTCGGCGTAGCCCCAGGTCGGAGTGCCGATCGCCTGTTGCTTGAGCCGCGCCTTCACCGCCTGTCGATCAGCCATGTGCGCCTCCGGTTGTGCAGCACTTAGGGGGGCAGCGTCGAATAGGCTCGCCTGCGCCGGGCGGTCTCGTAAACCGCCACGACGCGCTCCGGCCGGATATCGGCCTGAATGTTGTGTACCGGGACGAAGACGAAGCCGCCGCCCGGGGCCATGATGTCGAACACACGGCTGACCTGTTCCTCGATCTCGGCGATGCTGCCCGTGGGCAAGACGTGCTGGGTGTCGATGCCGCCCCCCCAGAAGGTGAGGTCCCTTCCGAACTCGCGTTTCAGGCGGGCGAGGTCCATCTTGGCCGCGGTGAACTGGACAGGGCTCAAGATCTCCACCCCCTCCTCGATGAAGTCGGGGATGAGGTCGTAGACGGAGCCGCAGCTGTGCAGGAAGATCTTGGCCCTGGTCCGCGAACGGATGAATTCGTAAAGGCGCTTGTGGAGGGGCTTCACGAAGGAGCGGTACATCTCAGGTGAGATGATGGTCCCCGTTTGCATGCCGAGATCGTCGCCGCCCGCGGCCACCTGGATGTAGTCGCCGACCTCGGAGAGATAGGCATCCCAGAACCGGAGGGCGAGCTCCAGGTTGTTCTCGAGGACGGCCCGGGCGAGGACCTCGTCGGAATAGAGATCGAGGCAGAACTGCTCGTATCCGCGCAGTGCGCACCCCAGCTCGAAGGGGCCCCACATGATGTGTCCTGCCACGAGAGCGTAGCTCGTGTTTTCGTACAGGTCTCGAGCCTGCTCGCGCAGCCCGCGGAACCGACCATCCCGGGTGGGATCCGGCCAGCGGACCTGCGCGAGGTCCTCAAGGCTCATGTCCCGGAGAGGATGCTCGACCATGTCGTAGTAGTAGGAGGCCTTCTTCCAGCGGACGCCGAGCTCGTCGGTGAAGCTCTGGTCCTCGGGCATCTCGAGGGTGGGCGCCCGGAAGGTCTCTGAGGGGCGGATCCCCATGCAATCGATGGAGAGGCGCTCGAGCAGGTCACGCTCGGGAAAGACCGCATCCATCATCCGGTTGATGACGAAGGGGCTCTTGTCCTCTCCCATCTTGAGATAGGTGCGGAGGTTCTGGTAGGCGATGCGGGAGATGGTCGTATTCTCGGTCCCGCCGAGATCGAGGGGAACCTGGTCCGGTTCCCTGTGGTTCAGCGTCTCGATGAGCCTTTCGCGAGAGTTCATTGGGGACCGCGGAGAGCTCGGATCAGCGAAGCTCGCCCTTGTAGTTGAGGCTGTCCACCATCACGGCCAGGAAGATGATACCGCCGCGGACGATCTTGTACGCGTACGGGGAAGCGTTCATCATCGTCATCCCGTTCACGATAGTCGTCACGAGGAGAATGCCGATGAGTGCTCCGGGGAGGACGCTCGCCTTTCCGCCGAACAGGCTCGTCCCGCCCAATACGGCGGCGGAAATGACGAGGAACTCATTCCCGTCCGCGAAGTAAACGGCCACGGCCCCGACCTGGCCGGCCGAGAGGACCCCGGCCAGGCCCGCTAGTGTGCCGCAGATGAAGTAGGCGAGGAACACGTCCCGATCTATGCGAATGCCCACCTTCTGGGCCGCGACTGGATCTGCCCCGATGGCCATGACCTGCCTGCCGTAGGGTGTCCGCCGCAGGACGTAGTCGAACAGGATCGCGAGCACCACCAGGATGATGACCACGTAGGGAATGCCGCCCATCGAGCCGTTGGAGACGATGCCGAGCTTTTCCACGAAGGCAACCTTGGAGTTGGCGGCGATGAGGGCCACGCCCCGCGCGATCCCCATGGTCGCCAGGGTGGCGATGAAGGGCACGAGCCGGAAGCGCGATACGAGGAGCCCGTTCAGCATGCCCAGGGCGGCGCCGACGGCGAGCGCGATGGCGTAGAGGCCCAGGTAGCTGCGGGTAGTCCCGAGATAGCCCCCGGCTTGCATCGAGCGCATGGTGATCCCGACCAGGGTCGCCACGAGGAACATGTTCTGGCCGACCGAGATGTCGATCCCTGCGACCACCAGCACGAAGACCATACCAATGACGGCGATGCCCAAGGGGGCCGCCTGCTGCAGGATGATCATCGCGTTCCGGACGGTGAGGAAGTTCGGATTGGTGGTGCTGAAGTAGACGATCATCGCGCCCAGTACGACGTAAATACCGTACTGGTAGAGAAATGGGAGCAGTCTTCGCGGGCCCGACCGCGGAAGGATCGTCGCGGCTTCCATCTCAGCTCCCCTTTCCCCCGAGCGCGAGCTTCATGATCCGCTCCTGGTGGTATTCGCCTCGCGAAAGGGTGCCAACGATCTCCCCCCGATGCATGACCAGTATCCGATCGCACACCCCCATGAGCTCCTCCATCTCCGAGGAGACGAAGAGCACCGTGGCGCCCTTCTTTGCCATGCGGTTCATGATCTCATAGATCTCGTGCTTGGCGCCGACGTCCACGCCGCGCGTCGGCTCGTCGAGGAGGAACAGGGTGGGGTCCTGCGAGATCCACTTCCCGAGCACGACCTTCTGCTGGTTGCCGCCGGACAGGCTCTTCACCTGATGTCGCTCGGGGTCCTGCACCCGGATGGACAGGTCGGCGATCGCCCGGGACGCCTCCGCCGACTCCTGCGGGCGGCTCACCATGCCGAGAAGCTTCTTCATGCGACGCAGCCCCACTGCTACCAGGTTGTCCTTGACCGACTTGGGCATGAACAGCCCCTCTTGCCGCCGGTCCTCGGTGACGAAGGCCATACCGTTGCGGATGCAGGCCTCCGGGGTGATGGGGCGCAGCTTCTTGCCCCGGAAGGTCACCTCCCCAGACTCCATCCGGTCGACGCCGAAGAGGCTACGCGCGAGCTCGGTCCGCCCCGCGCCCATGAGCCCGAACAGCCCCACGATCTCTCCCGCCCTGAGCTCGATCGAGACGCCCCGGACCGCCCGCCCCTGAACGATGTTGCGGGCCTCGAAGACCACCTCGCCGATGGTCTTGTCCACCTTGGGATAGACCTGGCTCAGGTCGCGGCCCACCATCATCCGGATGACGGTGGGCTTGTCGAGCCGCGCCGTCTCCTCCACGCCGACGAGGAAGCCGTCGCGCAAGACTGCGATCCGGTCGCACAGGGCGAAGACGTCCTCGAGAATGTGCGAGATGTAGATGATGGTGATGCCGTACTCTTTGTGGAGCCTCTCGATGAGCCGGAAGAGGCTCTCCTTCTCCTTCTGCGAGAGGGAGGTCGTCGGCTCGTCGAAGATGATGATCTCGGCGTTCTTGATGAGGGCCTTCGTGATTTCCACGGTCTGCCGCACGCCCATGGGGAGCGAGCCGATCTTCGCGGCGGGGGTGGCCTCGACCCCGAAGGCAACGATGTACTCCTGCGCTTTGGCGCGCATCTGCGCGTACTGTACCGACCAGAGAGGGCCGGTGGGCAGCTCGTCGATGAAGATGTTCTCGGCGACGGAAAGATTCTGGAAGAGGCTCAGCTCCTGGTGAATGAAGGCGATCCCGGACTGGAGGGCGTCCCGGGGGCTGGCAGGCTCGAAGAGGCGGCCCTTCAACTCGATGCTGCCGGCATCTCGGGAGATCACGCCGCCCACGACGTTCATGAGGGTTGACTTCCCGGCGCCATTTTCTCCCACGAGGCCCAGGACCTCGCCCCGGCGGACCGCGAGGTCGATGCCGTGCAATACCTCTGCACCGAAGAAGCTCTTCGTGATCTTGCGCAAGGTCAGGACATTATCGGCAGGCATTGATTGGCTCCCTTCCGCCCCCCAGTCAACGTCGGACGAGATCCATACGCTTGGAGAAGACGTCGATGAAGGCGGCGACGAGCACCAGGATGCCCTTGATGAGGTTGATCACGTACCACTCGATCCCGAGGAGGTTGACCACGTTGTTGAGCAAGGTGATGAACAGGACGCCGTAGACCGTCTTGACGATGCTACCCGACCCGCCGAATACGCTCGTCCCCCCGATGATGATGCTCGCGACGATGTCGATGAAGACCCGATCCCCGAGGGTCGGGATGCCCGCCTGGTTGCGGGCGGTGGCGAGCACGCTCTGGATGCCGGCGCACAGCCCACTCAACAGCATGAGCGAGAACACCGTCCTCTTCACAGGCATGCCGGAGATGAAGGCGGCCCGCGGGTTGGTCCCCACGGCGTAGACCCAGCGGCCGAACAGAGTTTTGGAGAGCAGCCAGTGAGCGAGGAGGACCACCACGAGCGTGATGATCACCGGCAGGAAGGTGTACCCCTGATCGCCGCCCAGGATGAAGAACGGCTCGGGCAGCCCGATGATCGACGCCTTCTCTGCTACGAGGCTCGTGAACCAGACCGCGACACCGCTCCCGGCCATCATGGTGGCCAGGGTGGCGATGAAGGAGGGCATCTTCAGGACCACCACGGAGAAGCCGTTCAGCGCCCCCACGAGGACGCCGATCCCTACCATGACCAGGATTCCGGCCGGGATGGCGAGGGGGGTGTGGGCGAGCCCAGAGTGGGCCATGACGTAGGCCCCGAACACGCTCCCGAGGGCGAGGACGGCCACGCAGGAGAAATCGATGCCGCCGTTCAGGAGCACGAAGGTCACGCCGACGGAAATGACCATGATGTCGACGGACTGGAGGAGCAGGTTTTTGATATTGAAGAGGGAGAGGAAGCCCGGCGCGAAGAGTGCCGCGGCAGCGAACATGAGGAGGAGGAGCAGGAGGATAGAGTCGGAGAGCGCGAAGCTCCGTAGCCGCACCCACGTGCCCATCCCGCCGGTTCTCGTGTCCATGGCAGCTCGCGCCCTCACATGGGAAGGAGTACCGGCACATGTTGCCGGTACTCCCTCCCGGTTCGTCCATGGCCGGCCCCGGGGCCGGCCCTTGGCGACTAGTCGCCCGAACCCCATCCCCAGATGGTGGGGCCGACCGTCTTCAGGTTGTCGACGGTGACGATGACCCCCGGGTCGCGCAACACCGGGTTCGGAGGCTTCTCGCCGTGGGCGAGCTTCACCGCCCACTGGATGCAGAGCTCTCCCGTCTTGTCGGCGGCTTGGGCCGCGTCCACCCAGTCGTAGCCCCCCCGCATGTAGCGCATGCCGTTCTCGTCGCCATCGAAGGAGACGACGGCCACGTGGCCTGGCTCGCCGATCTTCTTCCAGCGGTCCAGCTGCTCGAGGGCGGTCTTCATGGGCGGGAAGAGGAAGTCGGAGGGGGTGATGATGAGGTCGATGTCCGGATGCGCCTGGAAGGCATTCTGCATCCCCGCCAGCGCCACCTCGTGCCTCCACTGTGAGGGAACCTCGGCCAAGACCTTAATGACGTCCTTGTTGGCGTCGATCACCTCGCTATGCCCCTTCTTGCGCTCGATGGCGTTCTCGTCGGCGAGGTCGCCGATGAGGAGGAGCGCCTTGTAGGTCTTCTTTTGGGCCTTGGCCTTGTCCACGAACCACTGCAGCGCCTGCTTGGCCATGGTGTAGTTGTCGGACAGCACTTGCAGGTCGGGCTTCACCTCGCCCTGGACAGGCCGGTTATTCATGACGACCGGGACGCCGGCGCTCTTGGCCTTCTTCACCGCAGCCACGATTGCAGCGCCGTCCTTGGGGGCGATGACGATGGCCTTGGCCCCCTGGGCGATGAGGTTCTCAACCTGCTGGTTCTGCCGGTTGGCGTCGCCCTCCGCGATGACCAGCACGTACTCCACTCCCAGCTTGGCCGCCTCGGCCTTCATGGCCTTCTCGTTCGCCACCCAGAACGCCGCCTCGAGCGAGTCCATCGACACGCCAATCTTGAGTTTCTTGTCCGCGGCCCGCGCCGTGCCCGAGGCAGCGAGCAGGCTGAGCGTCATCCATGTCAGGATCTTCTTCACGATCTCACCTCGCGTCCTTCCCGCATGAAGGGGGAAACACCGCACACCGAAGACCTGTCAAGACAAACCAGGAATGTCCTTCTTCACCTCCTCTCGAACCGTGAGCTCTGCCGGCCAAATTCCGGGAACGGCACCTTCTCCTCTTCATGGAGATAGTTTGCCGGGATGAGCTGACGCCTCGGGGCGGGGGGGGCTGGACCCGGCTCGATGCGCTCAATGAGGAACCTCACCGCGTGCTCGGCGATCCGCTGGTAGTCCTGGCTGACGATGGGAAAGGGCGAATCGAGGATCTCGTTCCAGGGTGAAACGAAGAAGCTCCCGGCGACGAGCGTCTCTCCGGGCACACGGATCCCGCGGGAGCGCAGGAACTTGACAGTCTCGAGGAGGAAGCTGTCGATCGTGCACAGGACGCCATCGGGAACGCCGGACCGGTCCAGATGAGCGGAAAGCTGAGCGCTCACAGACTCCCCGGCCGCGTACCGAACGTAGAGGACCGGATGGTCGCGGAAGGAGAGGCCGTGCTCCGACAGAGCCTTCCGGAAGCCCTTCACGCGGTCGATGGCGGAGGAGGCCTCGTCGCTGAACGAGATGCAGACGAGGTGTCGGCAACCCTTGCGGATGAGATAGCTCGTGGCATGCCGGGCCGCCTCCACATTGTCGCTGGCTACGACGTCGGCCGCCACGCCAGGCACGTACCGGTCGACGAAGACGACCGGCAACCCGTGCCCGATGAGCTCCCGGATCTTTTCGCTGTTCCGGGAGGAGGTGGGGACGAGCAGGAGACCGTCGATGAGCCGGCTGGAAAGTGCATTGAGCATCTGGAACTCGTGGGCCGAGTCCTCGTGGCTGCTCGCCAGGATGAGACCGTATCCCCGGCGCGCGAGGTTCTCCTCGACGGCGTCGACGAGATGGGCCTGAAAGGCGGCGACGAGGCTCGGAACCAAGAATCCCACCGTCTGCGTTTTGCCCCTGCTGAGGCTCCGCGCGATGGCGTGCGGCTGATACTTGAGCTTGCGGATGGCGGCCTGGACCCGCGCCCGCGTCGCCTTGGCCACGGGCCGTGGGCCGTCGTTCAGGACGTAGGAGACCGTCGCGGTGGACACTCGGGCGAGCCTTGCGACGTCGTTTCTCGTCGGGCGGTCCATGCGTCAGCTCGCGCTGGGACTATTCTGGCAGGCTGCGACTCTACCCGTGTAGTCTACCCGCGTCAACGAGGTGCGCGCAGGAGGCCGTTTTTGCTTTCGAAACCCGCGCGCGCTGCACTCCGCCGGCTCACAGCGAGGATCCGTGATCGCCGCGTGCCCTGGCCGGAACTTCCGACCGGCTGGCGCGTTTCGGACAGGGCGCGCGCTGCGTCCCGGTGGATCCTCCACCCATGACGAGGGAAGACGCGATGGCAGGTGGAGACGACCGCGGCCGCATCGAGCTGCCTCCAAGGTGCCGCGCCGCCGTCGTCGTCGGGGCTGAGAACTGGGCCTAATCCGTCAAATTGGAGCTCAGGCGAGTAGCGCGGCGTCCGCGTACTGAGGCTGACCGGATGGCCACCCTCGAAGGCACCCAGAGGAAGAAGGACGAAAGCAACCGCCCCCCGGGATTCCAGTCTGCCTCCTGCGTTCTGGTCAGCCGGAGCACATTGGCTATCGATGAGTCTCTGGCACCACGAAGACGAACTTCTCTGCCAGCGCATTCACATCATGCAAGTCCTTCTGTGACGGTGGATACGCAGTCTTGAAGGCAAACATCCAGCAGGCTGCGACACAGCGTACCTCGTGGCCGGCCAGTATTCCCGTCCCAGTCAGGGAGCCGTGAGGGTAGTTGACGCCATAGGTGTTCCTCCCGTCTTCACCGTAGTCAAACACATGCACATCGACTCTCTGGTTGGACGTGTTTGCCATCGTGTAATTCCATTCAAAGTCGTCAGTCCGCTCGGCCGTGAAGCCCATGGACAGGAAGACCGCCCTCGCGGCTCGTTCATCGCATCGACGCACCGCAATATCGAGGTCTGCATGGGCGCGCGTCTGATGACCCACGAGCGCATCCACACACCAGCCGCCGTCAAGCCAGATGGCGATTTCCTGCGCGGCAAATGCATCATACAGCTCGATGACCTCTTTTTCGGTCATAAGATGCCCCCAGCATAATGGCGGCCAGAGCATGGTGCTCGACCGCCCCCAGGCGAGCGCTCGCGTCGGTCGTCGGCCGGGGTACGCTCACCTACAGATCGGTACCCTTAATTGTAGAAGCGTTCACGTTAGGCTGCCTCCATCCAACAAAGCTCCAGTAGACACGAGACGGGATGCGCTCCCGCCTCGCCGCGCAGGTCATAGCGCTCCTTGTTCGATCTTACGGGCGCGCCGTCCCGTGACGTCGCGGAGCAGCCCGCTCAGGTCGTCGTGCCGCCGCACTTTGCGCGTGCCGTCCTCAGTGTTCCAGAAGACCAGCCGGATTTGGTCGTCAACGCCGTCAATCTCGATCGCCGTCAGGCCTGTGGTGTAGAGGCCGCAGCCCGAGTTGAAGTAGCAGGGAACCACGAGCCCCTTGTCGTCCAGCACGCCGATGTCGCGGCCCTTCCTGCGTTCGTCCTTGAGTTCCTTCCGCCGCCCCGCATCTGCATACTTCGACCCGTCGACCGGAAAGGACGAGCCGAGGCTTTGGCGAAGCACGTCGGCGCGGGAGCGCGATGCGAAGTAGGCGCGGTGGGAGTGCCCGCAGATCAGGATCGCGCCTGCACGTTTGGCCCAGCTGTACATCGAACGCTCGAAGTCCGCCATGACCCTGCACTCGGTAGCCGCCGGGTTGGTCGGGTACCAGCCGATCGCGTGGGCGGCGGGCTCAATCAACGAACCCCAGATGTGGACGAAGAAGCGGGAGAACCAGGCCGCCTTGTCGGAGTCGATCGAGCCCTGGTGGCCGTGGACCATCAGCGCCACCGGCCGGCCCTCCCGCTTCAGGATCACCGCCTCGGGCGCGCCGCGGGGCCCTGCCTTCGAGTCACCCGTCGCGGGATCATCCAGCGCGCGCCACTCGATGTCGTGGTTGCCGAAGACACGGATACGGCGAGGAGGGGATGCAGCCCCGTCGAGCGAGGCCAGTTCGCGGTAGATTGTGGCTTCGTACTGGCGTTTGACCGCAGCGAGGTCGAACTTCCAGAAGTCCTCGACGTCGCCGAGCAGGATGACGGTGAAGCCGTTCGCCGCATAGTGCCGCAGCGCGGCGGCGACCGCGGAGGTGTTGCGTCGTAGGTCGTCGCTACGGCCGCCGTCTCCCATGTGGAGGTCCGAAATAACGGCGATCTTCGTTGCCGGCCTCAGCTCGAACGCGAGCACGTGAGCGCGTTCCTCCTCGCGCCAGAGCGCGTCGAGCTGGCCATTAGTGGTCGCCAGATTGTGGGTCATGATCGCTTTCCTCTCTCCATTACGTTGGGTGAGCCCCCCGGCTCTGCCCGGGGACTCCCAGAGTTTGACACTTCCGGGAGCATGCGGATCGAGGATCGGTGAGCGTAGAGGTCGGCACCGCTAACGGCAAGCTCCTGGATCTGACAGCTTCCGAGATGTGACCTGGGCGACTCGCCCATGAATGGTCTGCACGTCTCGGACAAGCGATTTCCGGCTTACCATACCCATGGGTGTGGCTTCGTCACGGCGACGCTCCACCGCGATAGCCTGGAGCGCGGGTTAGCGCGAGGTAGGTGCCTTACCTTCTCAGCATCCCAGTAACCTCGCCAAGCAGCGGGCCCCCCTACGCGCAACAAACGAGTATGGGCACGCACAGAGAAGAGCGCCGAAGAAGTAACGGAGCGGGTCTTCGGAGGGCCTGCTGATCGGTCATCGCGCTCTCGAATTGCGCACGCCTGGCCGGTAGCTCGGGTCGTTCGACGGTTCGGCGGTGAAGTGGACCGCGACTGCGTAGCGAGCCTGCATGGTGTCGCCGTTGAGAAAAGTCGGGCTATCGCGACGCCTACCGCGGCCCCCGATTTGCCGAAGCAGCGAGTTCAGTCCCGTTGCCTCGGAGAGTCTAGTACCGGAGCATATTGGAAAGCGCTACCGTGGTGAGATGGACAAGAAGAGCCGGCGGAAATTGCCCAATTGAAGAGGTCTCTACAAATGCGGAAACCAGGCCAATTCCGAGGTGCATGGCCCCTCGTCCTGGTATGGGGCGGGCCAGCCCTTCGAACCGCTGCGTCCTCGAAGAACGCCCCAAGGTGGCAGTGTCGAGGGCGCGAGTGTCCGCGAGTTGTAAAGAAGGGAGTTCGTGAAGCGGTCCAGCCGATGGGGATGGGGGCCATGAGGGGAGTCGACCGCTGCGATAACAGCGAAAACCAGTCCCCGAGAGTTGCCTACTCCGAAGTGTTGGCCGTGAATAGGAGCGGCGGTGGTGAATGCAAACGGCGAGCACGGAGGGTCTCTCGCTTGTTCCAAGAATCCCGGTTGGCTTAGTGCGTGGCGCCGGGTCCGCGCTACACTTCCCGGACCGGAGCGAAATGCAATACGGACCTACGTCAGGGGGATGGCGTCGGAAGGGCCACTTGTTCCCGTGGAGGGCTCCTTCGACGCAAAGGACAGCGATCAACTGCAGCTAATGGTTGGAGCCCTGGAGGCGGGCGAGCACGTTACCCTCGATTTTCACGAGGTCCGTTCAGCGAGTGATGCGCCCATTCCAAGACTTGCCTCGCACCTTCGAGGAGCGCCGAGACGTGTCAAGTTCGTTGGGCTCTCCGGATATCACTACCGGGTCTGGAGTATGCGGGCCGACTGCCGGGCACGAGGGTGGGGACTGAAAGCGCATGAAATGTTCTCTGGCCCCATCCAGATTGCAGTCGAAGAACAGCGTGGTCCAAGTGTGCGCAAAAGGGCATGCCAGTCTGGGGGATACCCGGAATACCCGATCTATCCCTAATACCTCCCGAATGTTTAACACCTGGGAGATGGCGATGCGCCCGAAAGTGCTTCTCTTGGGGTTGATTTCACTGATTCCCCCAGCCACGAGGTCGGCTGATACCGACTCGGCCACAGGATTCTTCGCGCCGCCCTCACCTTCATCTCCACCATTGGTGATGCCCCCTGCTCCGCCGGCCGAATTTCCGCCCTCGCCCCAGAAGCCACTCATCATAAACGTGCCGGCGAACGGTCAGGCAGGGGTGCAGGCGGAAGAGCAACGGCAGACCCCCGCCGGTCAGTGGGTCTACACGCAGCAGTATGGTTGGGTATGGATGCCCTACGGTGATGAGTACACGAGTGTGCCGCCGGACGGCTACGGTGAGCCCTATGAGTATGTCTATTATACAGCCTATGGCTGGACGTGGGTGGATGCGCCATGGGTCTGGGGCATTGGTCCCTGGCCGTACTTCGGAGTGTACGGTCCGTCTCTCTTCGGATGGTATGGCCACGGCTGGTGGCGGTCACCGTGGCGCTGGCACTACGCCGGATGGCACGGCCATGGCTGGGGACCGGATCGGCACGGTAACAGGGGCTCTCCGTACCGCAGCGGCTTTGCAATGGATGGTGCACCGGCATGGCGTGGGGGTGCTCACGCGATAGCCGGTCGGCCAACAGGTGGAGGTCATTCCGGCGGCGGGCACCGGTGACGTAAGGCCAACGCTGTCAGGCCAAGACTGCTCGGGCGTGGAGGCCGACGCGTCCAGGACGCGCTCTGGTCTTGCTCGCGGGCGCCGATGGGGCTCTATGACGTTTCCGCGAGTTTTGGTGCGATGTCGCCCAGGTTCCGTTCATCTCGGAAGTAGGCGTCCAACGGGTGGACATCTCGCGCCGCTCCGCCTGGACAGCGGGGTCGGAATGCCGAGGTGAAGCATCATGTTGACGGCGGCGACTCGGAACCCGGTCAGTAATGCACGAGCGGGGCTGGCCGCGGTGGTTTAGGTTCAGCGTACCGGTCGACGAGGTGGGCCGCACGTCGCCGAGACGAGGCGCGCGAGAACCTGTTTCGTGTAGCGCAGGGTGAACATGGTGGACGCCCGCGACGGCTCATGTCGTGAGTGGGCCAGCAGGACCACCGGCGTGGGGTCGGGTAAACCCACTGAGCCTGCGCACGAACAGCGGGGGCGAGCGCCAGCATATTGGTCACGATAGGTGAGGCACGATGGCCAGAGGCCCTCAAACAACGTGACGTGCAGGGAGGTCAGGCTCCGCAGCAGCGCTTGAACTTCTTTCCCGAGCCGCAGGGACAAGGGTCGTTA
>Ga0335079_10003064_pt1 | contig 19287 bp, 23 predicted proteins | sample Lox_Sample_33_FD_206719 | JGI IMG/M metagenome (GOLD analysis project Ga0335079, IMG submission 206719) | Soil microbial communities from Loxahatchee National Wildlife Refuge, Florida, United States - Lox_Sample_3.3 | ecosystem: Environmental > Terrestrial > Soil > Wetlands | place: USA... | reverse complement strand
CTCACCGAGCTCGCGACCCATCAAACCGTCCGGCCGCCCCACGGCCCGACACCAACACGGAGCAGACCATGTCAACCCCGCACAGCATCCCGCGCGCCCCCCGATTCCGGATCAGGCCCGGGACGCTAATGACAGCGCTCGGCGTGCTCATCGCCATCGCGACAACGATCGCCTTCATCGCGCTGACCGGCACCAACCACACCACCGCCCTCACCCCCGCGACGCCCTCCCAGGCCGCAGCCAGCTCCACCACACACATCCACCACCTCGGTCCCCAGCAACAAAGCGCCCAGAACCAAGGCGGCAGCAGCACCGCAACCACGGACACCGGCAACCCCGCGCCCCACTACACCTGCCTTGGCGCCGCGCATAACTGCCTCCCGTAGAGGCCTGATGGGTCCAGGAGGGCCCCCGACCCAGGGGGCCCTCCCCGCCCACCGACCCCCACACCCGCGCACCCACACCGACAATCGGACAGGCGCGACGACGACCGACGGGCCGGAGCACGATCCCAGTGCTGCCACTCCCTCTGCGCAAGCAGCAGTAGGCAACGATCGCGCGGATTGCGGCGGCACTATCGGTCCCTCGTGAATGCGGTCGTGACGCGCCTCGCTCTCCCTTCGGACGACCGTCCGCTGGCCACCTCGAGGGAGTGCTCAGTCTGTGTCAGAGCCTGACTGCTGAAATCGGACACAAGCAGCGACGTCGCTCAAGCGTCGGGGACACGGGTCTCCCGCGTTCGATTCTGTTCGCGAGCATCGCGAGCGGCGCGGTCGCAATGCGACGAGGGGGCGGTCCGCCGGCTGCTGGTGGGCGAGAGCGGGGCGGGTCATCCGCCGCGCGACACGGATGCGTAGCTAGTGCGGTGGAACGCGCCCGCGGTTGAGCCTGAACCGACTCGGTTTCAGTCGTCCGCCTCGGCAGCGAAGATATGGACGTGAGCTTCGGGTTCGAGGACACCGCGCAGTCGATGCTGTGGCCTGAGACGCAGGATCGCCGATTGAACGATCCCGAGCGTCAGCTGCTCGACGCGATCGCCGCGGGAGAGGTTGATGAGCATCTGGTCGCGATCGCCGACGCCGTCCACGCGCGCAGGCAGCTGCTTCACACGGTCCGGTCCGCACGAGCGATCGCCGAGCTGTGCGTGGGTGACAAGGTGATGTTCACCAATCGGATCCGGCCTCGGTACCTCGAGCACGAACTCGCCGAGGTCACCGAGGTTGACGACCGCACGGTCACCGTCCGGCTCTCGCGGCCGGTGGGGCGCTTCGACGAACGCGAGCTTCGGTGCCCTCCGCTCGCGCTGCGCAAGCTCGACCGCGGAACCCCGATCCGACACAGCTGACGGCTGGCCGTCGGACCGCCGCCGTCAATACGCCAGCGGGAGGGCCGCGTGCCGGGTGGTCCGGAGCGAGCAGCCGCGCTGCAGCCCAGCCGCTTCAGGTCACAGGCCCGCACACACTTCGACGGCCGCCTGCGCGACCGCGTGACATGCCAGAGGAGCTCCCCGCGGCGAGACGCGGCCAGATTCCCGGGCCAGCTGGGGCCTCGATGCTCGTCCAGCGCGCACTATCGCAATCATGTTCCTGCCGACAGTGAGCTTGCTTGCGCTTAAACGACACCTGAATCACGCTGATCGGCGCGGCCCCGCGCTACCCGCACGATTGCATTCGCGCCGGCTGGCCTTCAGAGCCGCGGCCGAGCGCGCTCGCGCAATGCCACGCACGCGATCACGCCGGAGCGGCCGGCGCGACGATCCCATTCGCGTCCAGTCGCGTGAGGCCGCGCGACCGTAGACGTGTTGCTGCGCCGGCGATCTTCATGATCGAACTCTGGGCAACGTTTCGCCGTGAACGTTCTTCGGACCGTCCTCCGCGCTCCTGGCCCTCTTGAGTGGTCGCTGCGGTGAGCCGAGAGTCGTGCATCGGGCCGGCGCGCGTGGTCAGGCTTCAAACCGAGCGGGTGGGCGGCGGGCGTAGCGAGCGAGGTGAAGCGCGCGGCCAAGTTCGCGCTCAGTGACGGCGAGCGCGCCGAGTGTCACGCCGAATTCGCCAGCGACGTGTTGGGCGCTCAGTGGTCGTCCGGGTCCGAGTAGTCCGCTGACGCGCGCCAATGCGACGACGGCGCCCGCGGCCCACGCCTCGGGCTGGCCGTGTCGAATGACGCCGAGGCGGGCGGCGTCGGCGAGCATCTGCCACGCGGACTGTGCGTACTCCCGCCCGAGGCGGCGCCTGCACCGGGCAACGGCGAGGCTTGCGGCATGCTCGCCGGACGCTGGCGGGCCCGTCAGAAATCGGGCTTGCTCGGTCACCGGCTCAACTATCGAGCGGAGGTTACGAGGCATCGGTGCACCGGCGGTAGCCGATTACGCCCGTGCCGCAGTTCAGTCGTTGCCGAGACCGGGCCTGAGGACGATGAGGGCGGAGTAGAGCGTCTGCCCGGTTCGCGGGTCGGGCGCGATCGCGTGCGAGACGTGGAGTTCGTCGCTTGCGGTTGAGTACTCGCCGATGGCACGTTGCACGCGGCCAGCGATGTCCTCCGGGCTGCCCGAGGTGCACATGACCACGCGGATCGTCTCGTCCAGGGCTGGCGGGAGCGAGAACTCCCTGTCGGGATTGTGTTCTTGGTGGTCAGAGAACACGGTTTGGTGCCTCACTGTCGCGATCGGTGCGTAGGTGGTGTTCGAAGGCTGCGCGGTCGCGTTCGGGGTCGAATTGCTGCGCGCCGCCGCGTACGAGCTCGCGGATGGATTGAAGCTGGAAAAGGAGGCGGGCTTTTGCCTCGGGGTCGGCCCAGTTGGCGTAGTCGAACATGCCGACCCAGGCGCCGAGCGTGGCGAGCAGTTCGACCTGGATCTCGTCTTCCCACCAGCCGCTACGGAGCGCGAGCCGATACCGGCGGTCGAGGTGCGCGGCTTGCTGGTAGAGCTTTTGGAACCAGTCCCATCGTTGGTCGGGCTCGCGGAGGCTGCGCCAGCCGGCCACCGCGACATCCGCGGTCATCAGCACATCGGCATGGTCGTCTGTGGGTGCGAAGCTCGGCTCGGTCATGTGGCCTGCTTGAGCTTGCGGTCGTTGAAGTAGAGGCGCAGGCGCAGCATGGCGGGACGCAAGCTCCCGTAGATGAGCAGGCCGTGCTCAGGCTTGATCTGTCTGAGCTGATCGGCCGGCGCGAGCGGTCTGCGGCGGGTGGGCGGGCCAGGCTGCGAGCGGTCCTTAACCTCTTCCTCGCCGACCAGTTCGGAGAAGTAGCGGAGCGTGTCCATGTCAGCGACGCCGGAGAGCAGAAGCCTCGCGCGGTGGTTGTTGATCACGGTCAGCGTCTGGTCGCGGTACCGCGTGCGGGCCTGGGCGATGTCGTGGAAGATCGAGATCAACTGGATGTTGTGAGAGGCGGCGGTGGAGGCAACCTCCGCCAGGTTGGGGAGCGGGACCGCGTTTCCGAGCTCATCGAGGCAAACGAGCAGCGGGTTCGCTAACCGCCTGCGGGGCGAGCTGTTCGCTATTTCGTAGGCGTGATCGAGCAGTTCGGTTAGCAGCGCGATCAGGATCGGCCGCAGCAGCTTTGAGCGGCGCGAATCGGAGATCACGTACACCGTGTTCTCACCCTCGAGTAAACGTTGGCCGGTGATGTCAGTGCCCTCAGCGGACCGAACCACCGTCGGGGAGCGGTACCCGGAGAGCAGGATCTGCGCGGTGCCCTCGATCGAGCCTCTGGTCTCCCCGGCGAGCTGGCAGAACGCCAGGTGGGCGTCGTGGGCCTGCTGCGCGTCGGCGCGCTCGAGCGAGTCGCGGCTGTGATCGACGAGGTCGTGCATGAGCCGATCAAGCTCGGCGCCGCCCTGCCCGTACACCCATCTCACGACTTCCCCCATGCCGCGGCCGGTGCGGGCGGCCGCGTAGAGGAGCGGGGCTAGCCGTTGCTCGGCGGCTTGGGACCAGAAGCTTCCGCCCTTGACCGAGCTGGTGTCCATTTCCCCAGCGGAGGCCATCCGCTGCGCGGTCAGGAGTGCCGCGTTCCAGCTGCATGCGCCGGGAAGCGGCGACCAGGTGTGGCTCGGCTGGTTCCATTGGCCGAGTGGGTCGAACACCATGACGTTGCCGCGCTGCGAGCGGGCCGCGAGCGTCGCGTCCAGCAGGTCGGGCTTGATCGATACGACGACCGCCGGGCCATCCCATTCGAGGATGTTCGGGATCGCGATTCCTGCGGACTTGCCTGACTGCGTCGGACCGAAAGCCACGAGCGCGTGGCGCTCTTCCGCGCGTAGGAGCCGTATACCTCGGTAGCCGAGCGAGAGTCCGTGCCCCGTCGCGCGCGCTGACACGGGTGCACTCGCGTCGTGGCGCCTGGTCGCCCGGCGTCCGCGATTTAGGCGATCCAGGTCGCTTGCCCTGGCCCAACGAGCGCCATGCCGCTTGGGGTCGCCCAAGCCGCTCACGCGAGCGCGCCGGCGCAGTTTGAGCGTGGCCGCGGTCGCGATCCCGAGCAGGGCCGCCAGTAATGCCAGCGTGACGTAGAAGCCGGCTGGTCCTGGTAGGCCCGGGCGCAGTCGCGACGGGAATCCTTGCCGGGGGTCGGAGAGATGGCGTGCGACGCCGGCGGCCGCGTGGGGGAGCTCCCCTGGGGTGAGAGCCGGCCAGCCTGACCCGAAGAGCGCACCGGCCGTCCCCGCCCACAGCCACAGCCCGGCCTCGAACGCCACGATGAGCGCCGCCACGCCGATCGCTGCCAGGTCCAGAACGTTGAGTCCGGCGGCCGCCCGGTTGCCGTTCATTGCGGCGTCTCCGGCGCGGCGCGGTGTGCGTACTGGAGCGCGCGCTCGTCGCTGTACGGCCTGGGTTGGAGACCCGCGGCGACATCCAGCGCGTACAGGCACATGGCCTTCACGGTCCGCTCCTCGTTCTCGTCCAGCCCCTCCGACAGGATCGCCTGGTCGGCAACGACCAGCGCCGCCACTCGTCCGTTGTGGACGATCTTCTGAAGCGTGCTCACGCCCCCGATCCTCCCGCCCACGGTGCCCGCCCGGGCGCCGTCCGTCGCTTCTTGCGGCGAACCGTTCCGGTGTTGTCACGAACGTGTGACATCCGGTTATGAACAAGACTCACAGAGGACCGTCCACCGATGCTCGTCAGTGTCGCCGCGCCGAACGTTCCTTTGGTGATCTCGCCCGCGCGCTCCGCGGGCATGCTTGGGTGCGTCACCTGGTAAGTCTCCAGCCGACGCCGCGCACGTTCTGCACGAGCGGCTCGGAGCCGGCTCGGTCGAGCTTCTGGCGTAGCCGGTTCGTGTGGGTGTCGACCGTGCGGCTCGGCCCGGCCGCGGCGGGATCGTACCCCCATACTTCGCGGGTCAGCTCGTTGCGGGTGAATGTCTTGTGTGGCTGGCTGGCGAGCGTCTGCAGTAGATCGAACTCAAGCCGGCTGAGGTTCACACGCTGGTCATCGATGTGGGCGACGCGCGCGTCACAGTCGACGGTCAGGCTTCCGACTCGAAGCATTCGTCGGCGTTCGTGCTCGCCGGCGGCGCGTCTGGCGAGCGCCTCCAGTCCGGCGGCTATCAGTAGCGGTGAGCTCGCTGTGGGCAGCGCGACGTCCACGCCGGCGCGGTAGTAGCGGACCGCGGCGGAGTCGTCGTCGGCGCCGACCACGAGCACCGGCAGCTTGGGGTCACTCCGCGGAATCTCGCCCGCGCGCAGCTCGCGAAGCAGTCGGATCGACTCGGGCGCCGTCCCGGCGCTACAGAGCACGAGTGCGTCCGGTGCGTCGGCGAGCTTGATCCGCGCCGCTTGCGCCGTGCCGGCTGCGTGGACCTCGTAGCCGTCCATCAGCAGCTGGTCAGCGCGCTCGCGCAGCAGCCGATCGTCGGCCTCGACAATCAAGACGCCGCGCAACCCCAGCTCCTACCTCGGGCAACCGGTTCCGCCACGCGCGCCGCGGCTCCTCGGTCGGGGCTCACGACGCTGCGCGACGTCGGCGTGGCGGCGCCGATCCTCTCGGTCCAGACATCACCGCGCGATCCGCCAGGCCGAGCGTGCCTGACGCGCCCACGCGCAAGGTGGGTGATCCGCTCAGGGTGGTTGCCCGCTCGCAGCCAGTCTGAGAGGTCGTAGCCGTCGTCGCGGGCCGGGTCCAGCTCGACGACCTGGGCTCGCGCTCCATGTCGTCGGAGATCGGCTGCGATCCTGGCCGCGGCGTCGCGCCCGGGCCGGTCGGCGTCCATCACCACCGTCACGTCCCGACCGGCGAGCGCGCTGCCCCACTCGGCTCGCCAGGCGTGGGTTCCCGGCACCGCGATGGCCGGCAGCCCGACCGAGCGGGCGGCGAGCATGTCGCTCGGCCCCTCTACCAGCACGACCGATCCCGCAGCCACCTCGGGGTGAGGGATGAGGCCCAGTCGGCTACCAGCCGCGGCGAGTACCTTCGGCTTCTGCCAGACATCGACGCGCAGGCGCAGGACTCCTTGCAGGGCTCCGCGCTGGTTGGTGATCGGGACGGCGATCCGCTCACCGTCGAACCCGATCGCCCACCGACCCAGCGTCTCGGGCTCCCAGCCACGCTCGCTGCGGAGGCGGTCCAGCAGCCCGTCGCTGTCGCGCAGCGCCCGCGCCCACGTGCGTACGTCCTCGGCGCTGCACGCGAGCGACATAGAAACCGAGCGCTTGGAGGTATAGGCGGCGGGGGACGGCGTATGGATGCGAGCCTCGGTTGGTGCCGCGGGCGTGTCCGGAGTTGTCGCGCGGACCGGTGGGTCTGGGCGCAGGCGGCGATCGGTCAGTCCGTGCTCGATCATCAGGTCGATGGCCTCCCGGGGCGGGCGACCCGTCGCGAGCGCGGCATCGTAGGCGCCGCCGTGGGTGCCACACCCGTGGCAGTTGAACGCCCCCGAGTGAACGTTGACCGAGCAGGACGGGTTCCGGTCGTGATGCGCGTGCGCCTCGGGGTTGGTGAAGCAGCGGACGGGCGCCTCGGTGTGCGCCCAACCCGCGAGCTCGATGCCTAGTGCGGCGTAGAAGCCGCGCACGTCCCCACCTGGCTGCGTCGCAGTCACCGACCGCCTCCGTTCAGCCGGGCGTCAACCGGTTGTGGCTGAGGGTCGAGGTGCCAGAGCTTCGAGGTGTCGTGGATCCCGAGGCGCTTCTCGGTTGCAGTGAGGGTGACGTGGAAGGGGATGCCGGGCCGGTCGCCGACCTTGATGAGGAACTTGCCTTGGCCGGGCGGGGCGACGGTGGTGGACTGACCCCAGGGTGGGGGGTCCTGCCAGGAGGTGATCAGCCGCAGCTCGGCGTCCGAGAAGCCCTTGATCCCGCGCAGGTGTTTGTGCTCCTCGGGTGGGAGCGCGCCGCAGATGAGCATGCCGGATCGCTCGATGAACCCAAGCGCCTTGCGCTGCTCGTGCTCGCGCGCGACCGACAGCAGGTCCTTGACCGTGTGGGTGATCATCACCAGCCCGGTGCCCCACTGGCGGTTCAAGCGCGTCAGAGAGTTGACACGGTCGACCATCCCCGCGTGCCCCGCGGACAGGACGCGCCAGAGCTCGTCGAGGATCACGAGGTAGTGGCGCAGCGGTAGGACGCCAGCTTGGCCGAGCGCCGCGCGCGTGTGCACGGCGCTGAAGCCGACCCCCCAGCAGGTGGTCAGCGCGGCGGCTACGAGCTCGCTCTGATCCTCGGGGACGCTCGAGACGTCGAACACGGCAGGGTGATCGAGGTCCATCCGCCGGCTGGTCTTGCGAGAGAACATCTCGCCGATCCGCCCCTCATACAACAGGCCGCGCAGCGTGCGGATGAGCGGCGCGGTCAGCTCGTGGTAGCGCTCGAGCGACCCCTGGTCATACGCGGCGTCCCTAACCCGTTCGGGCGCTGACTCCAGCAGCTCGATCAGGTCGCCGAGGACCGGCTCGCCCTGGTGGCGTTCGTCGAGCACGGCGAGCGCAACGCCGAGGATCGTGTCTTCGTGGTCCGACAGGGGCCCGTGGCGCTGCAGCGTCGCCAGCGCGGAGATCATCGCCAGCCGCCGCCCGCGGGCGTCGGAGAGCAACTCGGAACGCAGCTTCGAGCGGTCACCCGGGTCCAGGTGACCTGCGCCGGTGTCGAGCAGCGCGACCGCGTCGTGCGTGACGGACATGTCGAGCGGGTTGAGGTAGCCGCGCCCCCTGCCGAGCGGTATGACCTCGCCGCCGAGCGCGCGGATGAGGTCCGGATAGTCGGGTTTCAGATCACCGAGGACGAGCGGGATCGCGCCGAAGTACGCGCAGCCAGTGGCCATCCGTCTGACCACGGTCGACTTGCCGAACCCCTCACGAGCGAGGACGAACGACGTCGGCGCGGGGATGAACCCGGCCCGTTGAAACCATGAGATGGGGTCGCCGCACACGGTCGCGCCGGAGAACAGGTGCCGGCCGAGCGGCGCGCCGATCAGGGGCGCACCAGCTCCGATGCTGTAGGGCCACAGGCCGCACACCTGAGCGGTCGTTCCCCGCCACTCGCGCGGCGGCTGCAGGTAGGAGCAGCGCCCGCCGCCCGGGCCCGGCCAGCCGCGCAGCGGCGCGAGGTGACCGGCGCCGCGATCGGGCACATCCTCGGGACGCTGATCAGCGGTCGGGGAAAACCGGCCGCGGTCGACACGGTCAAGCAGCAGGTTGACACGCTCGAGCATCAGAACGCGTCCTTGATCACCCTCGGCAGCGTCTGGTACTCGGGCAGCCACACGCCCAACGGCAACGCGGCGGCGAACGCGGAGTCCTGCGAGTGCGCGACGACCCGCAGGTTGATCCGCGCGGTCGGGCCGACGTTCTCGATCGCCGCTAGCGCGGCGGCGAGTCCGTCCTGCTCGAGCACGGAAGCGGTCACGAGCATCCCGACGCTGATCAACGCGGCGCCTCGGGCCTCCTCGGCCGCGGTGGCGTGAGCGGACTGCACCTCGCGCCTGTCCCGGGCCGAGGGGTTTCGCCGAGTGTTCACGCGAAACTCGGCGGCGTGAACGTCGCTCTCGACCAACCGGGCCGCCTCGGCCGGGGACAGCACGCGATAGAGCAACGTGACGCGTTTGCGAGGAATATCGCGGTGCGGCGCCAACAACTCTGAAAGGACGGTCTCCACGACCGCAGTGCGTGGGGCGTCGGCCATCTCCCAGGTCACCGAGATCGCCCCGTCGTGCTGGTAGAAGCGCGGCAGCGCCTGCGCGGTCGCCGGCCCAACGTCTTCCCATCGGAGTGCCGCGGTCTCGCCGGCCGCGCGGGAGCTCTCGATGGTCTCGGCCGCGGCGGGGTCGTAGGCCGCCCGGACGATCTCACACAGCCGTTGCGCGTCGACCGGAGCCGCGGCGCCCGCGCCCGTGTTCGCCAAGGTGCCGTACAGCCCGGGGAGCCGCACGCCGACCTCGTGGGCCTTCTCGGCGGCTGAGAGCTTGCGGCCTCCGGCGGCGTTCATCCGGTAGGTCAGCGCGATCCGCGCCTTGAGCTCCGCTGCCCCCGCCGGATACGTGTCGCGGATCTCGCTCATCACCTCCTCCGCGTACGACGGCGCCTGCTCGCTGCGCCGAGTGGCGAGCATGTGGCGAAGTCGCGTACCGGGATCGGGCGAGGACTCGATCGAGATCTGACAGGCGATCAGCCCCGGCTCGCGCGAGAGCTGAGCCAGCCAGTCGCCGTGGTGGGAGACCCATTGATCAACCTGTCGGCGATCGGCCAGCGACGCCCCGTCCGGCTCCGATTCGAGCACCACGGTCAGGTGACGCACATGGGGATGGCACAGGACCGCGAACGTCCGGCCATGCGCGTCCCGGGTCTCCGACAACTGCGACGCGGCGAGCAAACCGGGCAGCTGATGCGTCCCGCAGGGAGCGAGCCCCAGCGGTCCGGACCGGTACGTGTTCTCACCCTTGATCCGGGCGCGTGTTCCGCCCGCCCACGCGCCCAGCCGCTGTAGCCGCGTGTAGCCGTCGTAGGCGGGACGCAGCAGCACCAACAACGGCGGGACGGTCAGCGCGAAGAACACCCTAGCCCAGGCACCAGCCCGGCGGTCATCGAGATCAGCGACGCGCCCACGACGACACCGACCGTCAACAGCGTCGGCGCGAGGCCGAGCCGCCACAGTCCCGCGGAGCGCGGTCTGCGCCAGTTGCCGTACGTCCGCTGCGTCTCAGCCTGCGTCTGCATCGTTCTCCCCGGTTGGTCGGGTCAGGGTGAGGTGCCCAGCCACGACGCGGGCATCTGACACCACCGCTTGAAGCTCTCGGCCCACGGGGTGAGCGAGCCGGCCGCGGGGTTCGCCGCCGCCCCGTCCCCCATCTGCCCCGCCAGCGTCCGTTGAGTGGAGGTCGGCGACCCCCAGCCGATCTCGATCCCGGTCCCGCACGCAGCGAAGTGCGCCACCGGTTGCCCTGGGGCGAACGTCGTGCCGATCGTTTGCGTGACCGGGGTGATCTGCTCGGCGACATACCAGTACTGGTCGCCGTCCTCGGTCCCGGGCTGCTCCTGGGTGAAGCGGAGCAACAGGAGCGGCTGCATCCCGCACGGCCCCGGGAACCACGGTAGGACCTCGACGAGCGTCGAGCCGGCGGGCGCCTTGATCGGCGCGCCGATCGGAGCGGACGCGTCCACGCCCATGTCGTCGCGCCCCTGCTCCCACGGCGGTGAGGGGATCGGGTCCTTGCCCGATCCGAACCCCGCCGCCTGCGCGCAACCGTCGCCCAGCACAGCCAACGACACCGCCCCCGTGGTGGCCGAGACGCCGCCCGCCTCGGCCAGCGCGCGCACCGCGTACAGCTTGCGGTTGGCGTCCTCGCACCGCGACCCGGCGATCACGTCCATGTAACCCACCACCCCCTGGCACAACTCGTAGGTCGTTTCGAACATCTCCGCGGCGGCGCCCGGATCCGGAGCGGTGTCCATCCTTGACAGCAGGCTGTTGTAACTGGTCCGCAGGTCGTACTGGAGAAAGACGAGCTGGCCTTGATCGGACGTGGGTGACAGGCCGACAGAGGCTGTGTACGCGACCATTTGGCCGTACCGCCCGGGCTTCCACTGGGCCAGCCCGCCGCCCGCGTCCGTCGGGTTGAGCTGGCTTTCCTGCTCGAGGTTGCCCACGATCCCCGCCGAAGCGTTGGCCGAGTCCCCCTGCGACTCCAACCACCGCACCATCTGACCCGCCGACAGGCCTCCCGGCGGCGGCGGAACGACTGGCCCCGCCAGCGATGAACTGCCGCACTCTCCCTCGCCGACCAGCAACAGAAACAAAGGCGAGAGAAGGAGGCACCCAACCGCCAACAGCCCGAGCAGCAACCCGTAGCGCAGGCCGGGGGTCCCCTCGGCTTGAGTCATGGCGCCCCCCAACCGTCGAAACAACCACAGCGACCAGCGCCGCCACGAAGGTGAGAGACAGCGCCACAGCGAGCCGACGCCGCCTCCGCCGCCGCCGCGCGGCATACACGATGTGGTGCCCTCGCATCGACACCTCTCAGTCGCCCGACCATGACTCGTCGGTCCCGGTCGGCTCGTCTCCGCTGCTCGAGTCCAGCGGGTGAGAAGGTCCGCTCTCCAGATGACGGTGCGCGCCGCTGGCGCCCGCGGGCCCCATTGTGGGCGCGCTGAGATCGACACGCGACCCGTCGACACCACCGCCATCGGATGTCGCTCCGGTCTCCGGGGCGCCGGAGGGCATCGCCGACGCGCCCGTCGCACCGGCCGCGTCTCGGTCAGGCGCGCTTCCCCTCGCGGGCATCACAAAGCTCGTTGACGTTGCGCCCGTGACGCCGCCGCCAGGCGAACCCCCACCCCCGATCGGGATCGCAGTCCCGGCCGGGCCGTCGCCATCGGACCGGCTAACCCCATCGGCGCCGCTCATTCCCTGCGAACCTGGCCCTCCAGGAGAGCCGCTCGCACCCGACCCGCCACCGCCTGACACGTCAGCCGACCCGCTACCTCCATCGCGAGCCGATTCCGCCTCGGAAGGACCGCCGGCCATCCCGCCCCCTCGGCTGGCCGTGCTGGCAGCACCCGCCGCCATGACCGCTCCGCCCCGCCCTGCGGTCGCGGCGAGACTGATCGCGCCGGTCGGCAGCGCGCCGACGGCCGCGCCAGCGCTCGCCGCGGCTCCCCGGTGAAGCGTGAAATGCTCGGCGGCGGGGAGCGTCAGCCTCAGCAGCACCGGCAGGGCGAGGACCGAGACGACTAGGAGCGCCAGTCCGTCCATCACCGCGATCACGTCGGTGCCAGCGGATAGCCGGAACGCCGCCGCGTAGCAAAACGCGGCTGCGAGCTTGTAGAGCGCGAGTGCGACGATCCATCCGGCGATCCGACGCAGCCAACGCTCCCCGGTCGGGACGTTGGAGAACGCCGCCGCGAGCGGGATCAGGCCGCACAGGATCACCAGCACGCCCCCGCGAAATGCCATCAACACGAACTCGACGAACGACGCGATCAACGCGATCGCGCCGATGACGATCGCCAGCATCGCGCTCCCAGCCGTGCCCGCGAGACCGAGCAGGAACCCTCCCTGCGGCTGCAGCGTGCCCGACCCGACCGCCTGCGTCACCAAACCGAGCCCTTGGGCGAGGTGATCCCCGAAATTCGACCCCGCCGTCGCCTGCCCGATGACGTAGTTCGCAAAGCCGTCGCAGGTAGCGACCAGCATCGCGGCGAACGCGACGCCGCCGGCCGATGCCAGCACGTACACAGACAGCCAGCGGGTGAACTCGCGCGCCTCAGCGTGGCCCGCCTCGGCGATCGCGATCTTCGCCCCGCCAATGACGACTGACCCCACCGCGAGCGCGGCCGTGAGCGGCAAAAGCTCGCCCTGCATCCAGGCCGCCGTTCCGGTGGGATTTCCCGACGCGTCGACGAGCGTGGGCGTGGGGGTGTTCATCCACACCGTCGAGAGCCACTCGATCGCCTTCGTCAACGACCCCAGGACCGCGTGGGCGAACACGGTGATGATCCCCGCTGCCGCGGAGCTGGCGGCACCGCCCAGCACGTTCCCGATCGTCGAGACGATGTCTCCGAAGATGTCGCCCGCGACGATCACGCCAGCCTCCACGCGACGTAGCCGGCCAACGACGGGTCGACCACCGAGCTGCTGACCGACCCTGACGCCGGAACGTCCAGGCGCCAATCGGCCAGGCCGGGCACCCACACCATCGGCGTCGTGATCTCGACATCGCCCTTGCCGTAGACGTCGAAGACCACCTCGATCACCGCCGCCCGCGGCGTGTAGCTCAGGTACTGGTAGCCGGCGAGCGACAGACCCGGCGGCAGCTCGTCGCTCCCCAAAGCCTGCGGCGTGACGTTTACCGCCAGGTGACGCGCGACCTGCGCGGCGGTCGCAGCCGTGCCGCTCGCCCACACTCCGATCGCCGCCAGCAACGCGCCGGCCGGGGAGTGCTGATAGCAGTAAAACCAGCCGCCGCTCTGATGCTCAGGCCCGAGCGTCGCTGAGGCCTCGGGAACCTCCATGTTCCCGATCTGATGCCAACCGACGATCGCAGGGGGCGACAGCGCCACCGAAGAAATGTCCTGGCTACCAGCCGGCAGAGAGCAGCCCGACGAACTGGCCCGCACCGTCGGCAGCCCCCCGGTTTCCGCCCGCGGGGCCGACTCGCCGCCGCCCAAAATCAGTGCCGCCCCCCCGCCGACCACCACCGCGGCCAGCAGGCAGACCGACATCACGCCAAGCGGCGCAGACCAGAACGCACGACCGGCTCGGCTGCGAACGCTCACTTTCCGCCTCCCTTCCGCGAGGCGCCACGTTGAGGCAGAGACGCGACCCGCGAGAACATCTCAGGTCAGCGCTCCGACCAAGGTGGGCGCCGCACCAATCACCGCGCAGCCCGCAAGCGCCATCCACAACCCAGAGTGATGACCACCGCCATACCCGCCCGACTGGTGCGCGTGCGCGAGCTTCCCGCCGCTGAACAGAACCCCGGCCAGGCCGACCCCACTGGCAATCCACTTGCCCCAGTCAACGAGGTTCGACAGCCCCGCGCTCAGGCCGGGAGGAGCGGCGGGGCTCCCCCCGGGGACCGCCGCGGCGAGATGAAGCAGAACTACGTGGACCATCTAGACCTCCGTTTGAGCTGTGATCTGGAGCGGCTCAAGGGCGCGTCGCCGTTGAGCCCGACTGCCGGTAGGTATCCCTCCGACCTTGCGAAGCCCCGGACAGGCCAGTAGAGGCCCCTACGCGTGTTTGGTCGTAGGTCGGTTACGTTCCCTACGGCTTCCGGGACACCCATCGACACTTGACCGACCTCCGATTGAATTCATTTGGCAATGAACTCTGGAAACTCTAAACGAGTGCCTGGACGGAAGCGCCAGGCCTCCTCCCGGGGCCCGACCCGTCCGTCGGCCCCCGACACTCCAGAGCTCGCCGAACGCCGAGCACAGGCACCCGCCGCACAGGCTTTGATCAGGGCCACCCGGCGCCTCTTCGCCGAAGGCGGCCCCGAATGGGCGACGGACAAGCGGATCCACGACACGGCCTCGCGCCCAGGTGGCCGCAAAGGCTTCCCGCTTGGCACGATCCGCTACTACTTCGGTGGCCGCGAGCGCCTACTCATCTACGTCGCCCGCCACGAGCACCTCTCCCGGCTCGACCACGTGCGCCGCGCCCTGCGCAGCGTCAACGACAGTCAGGAGCTGGCCGTCGCACTGCTGAAGCTGGCTGAGGATCTGGATCAGCACCAGGTCAACTTCGGCCTACTTACCGAGGCGCGACAGATGCCCGAGCTGCAAGCCGAGCAGGCCGCCCTGTGGCAGGACTGGATCGCCAAGCTCACCGAGATGGTCGATGAGCTGAAGGCGCGGGGCGTCGTGCCGGCCGACCAGGACCCTTACGCGCTCGCGGTGCTATGCAGCTCGCTCACCGCCGGCCTGGCCACCCATCGCCTCGTCAACCCGGACATCGACCTACAGCCCGCGCTGGATCTCGCCCGGCTGTACGCCGCGTCGTCCCCGCAGGGGGGCCACCCTTAGCGCAGGCGCGAGGCGTGCGTGCAGGCCGGCTATGCGCGTCGAGTAGCAAGCGACGACCTCCACCAAACTGCAAGGTCCGATAGCGATCTGGCCGATTAGAGATATGTCTCGCCGATCGCTGGCCTAGGTTCTTTGGGCCATGAACTCACGATGTCGATGCCCACTGCATGACCGCTACGCCGCGGACCACCTTCGTCTGCTCTCGCCATCGTGCAGGACGCACGCAACGCCCCGCGGGTAACGTCGGATCAAGATGAAGCGCGCACCGGACCATCCCGACGTGACTATTCGAAGCCTCCACGGGGTTGAGCCCGACGAGTCGGGCGCAGCGGCGCTTGCCACTCGCTTTCTCGATGCGCTTGATGCGCGGCTGGCCCACTCGGCAACCGTCTCTGCCCAGATGGAGCGTGTCGCTGGTTTGGTCGAGCCGGACTGGCGGCTTCCGGCGCGCGACGCAGCGTGGCTACATGATGTTGGCTACCACCCGGACCTCGCACTAACGGGCTTCCACCCGCTCGACGGCGCGCGTTGGTTGCGGGATCACGACTGGCCCGATGAAACCTGTCGGCTCGTCGCCTGGCACACGCAGTCCCTCGAGGAGGCTCGGCTCTTCGGACTCGCGGCCGAGCTGGCCGCGGAGTTCGACCCGCCGGCACCGCTTGCAGCATCCGCGCTTGCCTGGGCGGACCTAACGTCATCCCCCAACGGCGAGCAGTGGGACGCGGAGCGACGCCTGGCCGAAATCCTCGAGCGCTACCCCCCAGGTTCCAGCGTTCATGAAGCCACCCGCGCAGCGGTGCCGAGGCTGCGAGCAGTCATCACGCAGATCGAGGATCTTCTCTGCAACAGCACTGAGGAAATCGCTGTGCGTCTACCTTCAGCGAGCCGAACCAGCTCCACACGGTGAACTCCCGCGCGACTGCGCCCTACCCAAGGTAAGGCGTTCCAGGATGCTTCAGGAAGTGCTCCAGCCTCAGCCTCGTCGTGTCATGAATCTCGAGACCCCCGAGCTCGTCTCGGGGGATCCAACGAACCTCCTTTGATTCGTTGCTCGAGCGGAGCTCTCCGCCGACTAGGATCGCGTGGAAGCAGATGTTGAACTGCTGGCGCACCTCGCCGTCGCTGTACTCGATGATGTGCCGAGGGTCGCTGAACGTGCCGATGATGCCATCGACGCGCACATCGAGGCCAGTCTCCTCCTGGACTTCGCGCTCGGCCGTCTGGACGATGGTCTCGCCGAAATCCATCGTCCCTCCTGGGAGGGCCCAGAAGTCGTTGTCGACCCGGCGCTGCATCAGGATCTCGCCGCGTTCGTTGGTGACAACGGCGCTGGCGGCGGGGACTAAGGAGTTCGGCTTTGGGGCGTCAGGGTCGTCGTAGTGCTCGGTACGCGCCATCGGGAGTCATCACCCTACGGGGTTGCCGGCGCCGAACGCGCCCACACCGCCTCGAAGCTCTGCAGGTAATTCGCGAACAACTCGCCCGCGGCGAGACGCCTCAAATGCAAAACGGGCGCGGCGTACGCATTCGTCGCATACAGGTGTGCATTGACAAGCATGTCGTCGTCGAAGCGGTAGATCGAGTTGTAGAGCGTCGTGTCGTGCAGATGGATGCTGACACCCGGGTGCCCGATCAGCGGCCGGTAGTGCATCAGGGCCACCTCGCAGCGCGAGGCGATGCCGTGGCCGAACTGTTCATCGGTCCCGCGCTGCTTGATGCACATGCCCTGCGGGTCACCGATTGCGATCCGGATCTTGCACCCAGCGGCCGCTTTCTCCAGCAGGAGATCATTGAGATCGGGGTCCTGCTCGTGGAGGAATACCGCTGCGTACGCCAGGATGTCGATGGCGCGCCCCGCACGACGGAACAGCGTCGGCCAGAGATCACCCGGAACGTCCGCGCGATGGGGGTATAGGGAAACGAGCTCCGATTCGCTCGCTAAGCGGATCCGCTCGCCATCTGCAACACCAGGCCAGAGGTAGGTCTCCTCCTCCCCGACGAGCTGGACCAGTCTTGAGCGATGCCGGGCGTTCGGAATCCGCCCGCCGATCCAGCGCTGGACGGTTTTCGGATCGACCCCCGTCGCCTCGACGATCTCGTCCAAGTCGATGTGGGCGACGGCCATAGCGGTTCGCAGACGCTCGTTGGCCACCATGTTGCTCCCGGGACGTTTTGGGACGCGCTCAAATTTACCGGGACGTCCCGACACGTCCCAGTATGCGGTTGAGGCGTCCTGGACGTTCCTTCAGAGTCCGAGCAGATGGCTGCGCCCGAGCCATTCCAGCTCGATCCCACAGTGATCGACGAGATCGCGGACCGTCTCAGCGATGCCATCGTGGCACGCGTCCTGGAGGCGTTCAGGGCAGAGCGAATCATCCTGCAGGCGCCATCCGCGATGACCTGGCTCGACGCGAACGAGGTCGCGCGGCGACTCGGCGTTTCGCGCGACTGGGTGTACGAGCACGCCGACGATCTAGGCGCATCAAGGATCGGGAGCGGCACCCGCCCGCGGCTTCGCTTTCCGCCGCAAGTTCTGGATTCTCGGGCTGGTCGGACGGGGCCTCGCAGGGCGGGCGACGAACCTGCGAAGCGCTCCAAGCCGAGAGGACTGATCCCGATCCACGTCTCATGACCGGGCGTAGAGTCGTGCCGCCTATCAACCAACGGAGGCAGGCATGAGCAATAAGAACAGGAGGCGCGCGCAGGTTCGCCCCGGACCCGAGGCGATCGGCTCGATCGTCAAGCGCTACCGGAAGCACGACCGCCAGTACACCTACGGTCTTCGCGTCCGGGCCTACGGACACCGCTACTGGATCCCGCTCGGCACCGAGCGCGAGGGCTGGAACGACGTGCGGGCCGCCGATCGTCGCGATGAGATCGCTGCCCTGATCAGCCGGAGCGCTTGGCGCCCGCCAAACACGTTCGTGCTCGATCCGCGCGAGAAGAACCCGGGCTTTCACGAGTTCGCCAGCGACTGGCTCGAGCGCTACCGCCGAACGGTGGATGAGTCGACCGCCGACAAGGTGGAGTACCTACTCAGCCACCATCTCCTGCCGTTCCTGCACACCTACCGGCTGGACGAGATCGATTACGCCGTCCTCTCGGCGTACGTGGCGGACAGGCTCCAGCAAAACGAGGAGATCGAGTCGGCACGCAAGGCCGGCGTGACGCTGCGGGACAGCCGTGGCCGCGCGCGGCGGGCGCTGAGTCCGCGCACGATCAACATGTCGCTCGACCTCGGCGCCCGGATCTTCGGCGAGGCGCTTAAGCGTGGACTCTTGAAGAACAACCCGGCGAGTGACCGAGACCTCCGACTGAGGGCGACACAGCGGAAGGGGAACTTCCTGGAAGCCGACGAGCTGCTGACACTCATCGAGGCCGGATCCGCCATCGACGACCCTGTCTCCCGCGAGACCCTCGCCCGCGCCGAGCTGACCCGCAAGCTGCGTCACCATGGACAGACCTGGAAGGAGATCGCGGCTGAGCTCGGCGTGGCCGAGACCACAGCGATCTGGTTGGCCGGGCGATATCGAAGGGAAGGACGGGCCAGCCCCCGTCGCGCGATCATCGCCACGCTCGGATGCGCGGGCCTTCGCAACACCGAGGTGTGCGAACTGGACCTCGCCGACCTCGACTTCGCTCACGGCGTGATCCACGTTCGCGATTCGAAGACCGAAGCCGGCATCCGCCAAGTCCACATGACGCCTTGGCTGCACGACGAGCTGCTCGCCTATCGCGCCACCCGTCCCGACGCCGAACGGACCGAACCAGCATTCCCCACCCGTAATGGCGCCCGCCGGGACCTCCGCAACATCAACCGCCGGGTGATAGCGCCAGCCGTGCGCGCCGCCAACGCGTTACGCGCCGAGAGGCGCGAGCCCTTGCTGCCCGGGTCAATCACCGCTCACACGTTCCGTCGCACGTTCATCACGTTGATGCTCGAGGCCGGTGCGCCCGTCCCGTACGTGCAAGGACAGGTCGGCCACGAGGACCCATCGACGACGCTCGAGATCTACGCGCAGGTGCTAAAGCGACGGGACCGTCGGCGCCACGGCGAGGCGTTCGACGCGCTGATGGCCGACGCGATTCCGTCGGCGGCGTCGATCATGATGCGCGGCAATCCGGACCGCCCGGAAGACCGAGACATGCTCGATCTCCCGACGCTTCGGAGGGATCTGGCCACAGAAACGAGCGACAGCGCAATCTGTGGCCAGATACGACGAGCTAAGCAATGACCACCGTTACGAAAATCTGGCCATTTGCGGGGACTATTCAGAGCCCTCTGTCGGACTCGAACCGACGACCCCTTCCTTACCATGGAAG
>Ga0335079_10003063_pt1 | contig 19288 bp, 15 predicted proteins | sample Lox_Sample_33_FD_206719 | JGI IMG/M metagenome (GOLD analysis project Ga0335079, IMG submission 206719) | Soil microbial communities from Loxahatchee National Wildlife Refuge, Florida, United States - Lox_Sample_3.3 | ecosystem: Environmental > Terrestrial > Soil > Wetlands | place: USA... | reverse complement strand
GTGATCGGGAATGCCGTAGACCGCGGTGGAGGAGATAAAAATGAAACGCCGTACCGCATGAGCGACGGCGGTGCGCAGCAAGAGCGCTGTGCCCTTCACCGCCGTCGTGAATATCGCCTCACGTGGCGCTAACGGCAGCGCGGCAGCCGCGTGCACCACGACGTCGATGTTGTCCATCGCCCGCTCGACGCTCGAAGCATCCCGCACGTCGCCATCGATCACGTCAACCCGAGTTCGCTCGGGGTATTGAAACGCGGCAATGTCGAGCGATCGCACGCGATGTCCGCGAGCCAGCAGATAGCGGGTGAGATTGATCCCGAGAAATCCGGCTCCGCCCGTGATGAGGTAGTGCGACATCGCAAGGCTCGTACGGTCTTCGAGATGCGCTACATCTCAGCATCGACGGCCGCATGCTCCTTGTGCTTCTCGGGGCGCTCAGTCATCGTCGCTTCGGTCAGCAGCAGAATGCTGGCCACCGAAACGGCGTTCTCGAGCCCGATGCGCACTACCTTGACCGGATCGACGATGCCAGCCTCGAAGAGATCCACGAAGCGCTTTTGTGCGGCGTCGAAGCCGAGGTTCCCGCTGCCGTTCAACATGCGATCGACGACCACCCCGCCATCCGCCGCAGAGTTCTCGGCGATCTGACGCGTCGGTGCTTCCAGTGCGCGCTGCAGGATCTGCATACCGGTGCGCTCATCGCCTGAGCTGTTGGCCTCTTCGGCGAGTACCGCGCGGCTCGCGCGCAGCAGCGCGAGTCCTCCGCCGGGCACGATCCCCTCGGCCACGGCCGCCTTGGTGGAGCTGATCGCATCGTCGAGGGCTTCCTTCTTGGCCTTCATTTCGGACTCTGAAGGGGCACCGACCCGAATCACCGCTACACCGCCCGAGAGCTTGGCGAGACGCTCCTCGAGCTTCTCGCGATCGTAGTCGCTCTTTGTGTCCTCGATCTCCTTGCGGATCATCTTGATGCGGGCGGCGATGTCGGGCTTATTTCCCGCACCACCAATGATCGTCGTGTTGTCCTTGTCCACCACTACGCGCTTGGCCCGCCCGAGCTGGGACAACTCCACGTCCTCGAGCTTGATACCGAGCTCCTCGGAGATGACTTGGCCACCGGTGAGCGTCGCGATGTCCTGCAGCATCGCCTTGCGTCGATCCCCGAACCCAGGTGCCTTGACGGCGGCGCTCTTTAGCACGCCGCGGATCTGATTGACGATGAGGGTGGCGAGGGCCTCGCCCTCGATCTCCTCGGCAATGAACAGGATCGGCTTGCCGGCTTTGGCGACCTGCTCGAGGAGGGGAAGAATGTCCTTGATGATGTTGAGCTTGCGATCGCAAACCAGCACATAGGCGTCTTCCAGAACGGCTTCCATGGCGGTGGTATCCGTCACGAAGTATGGCGACAAGTAGCCGCGATCGAATTGCAGGCCTTCGACCACTTCGAGCGTCGTCTCGGTCGTCTTGGACTCTTCGACAGTGATGACACCATCACCCCCCACCTTCTCCATGGCGTCAGCGACCAGCTCACCGACCGTCGGATCATTGTGTGCCGAGACGGTCGCGACCTGGGCTTTCTCCTTGCGGCTCTCCACCGGCTTGGCCATCGCCTTCAACGTCTTCACGGCGACCTGCAGCGCGCGGTCGAGACCCCGTTTCAGGTCAATGGCGCTCGCGCCCGCCGCGACGTTGCGCAACCCATCCGCGTAGATGGCGTGAGCCAGAAGGGTAGCGGTGCTCGTGCCATCACCGACCACATCGCCCGTCTTCTCCGCCGCCTGACGCAACATCTGTGCACCCAGGTTTTCCTCCGGATCCTCGAGCTCCATTTCCTTGGCGATCGTGACGCCATCGTTACAGACGATCGGCGCGCCCCATTTCTTTTGGATGAGGACGGACTTGGACTTCGGACCCAGCGTGATGCTCACGGCATCGGCGAGCTGCGTTGCGCCGCGCAATACCTTCTCGCGCGCGCTCGAGCGAAAGAGAACTTGTTTCGCAGTCATTGCTCGATCCTTTAGAGACTATTTCCTAATGAGCATTTGAATGGGTGGCGGAGCGGACCACCATACGCACTTGTAGCAATGCCGCGACGCTCGAGAGCCCGTTTTGACGGAGAGCGCGGTCTGTCCCGGGCCAGTGGCATCTGCGACGGGATAAGAGTGACTCTTCAGGTGACCCGGTTACGATTGGGCCTCCGGCACCATGGAGATTCAGACCTTCTTGAGCTGGAAAGATCTGCCACTGGGCCCCCCGAAGCTTGGACCAGACCGGTCAATCACGTCGAGCACGACGATCTCGGGTCGGAACCCAACATGGACAGAGTTCCGCACATAGAAACACCAGATCCGAGCTGACACTACGGCAGATCAGGTTCACCGCAACGAGCGCGAATCTGCTCGCGAGCCCTATCTCGCAGGCGAACGGCTGCGGCAAAGTGGTCGTCGGATGGCGCAGCGGCGAGCACGGGTCCGACGACGGCGCTGACGGGCATGCGCCGCAGCAACCACTGGCCATCGCGAAGCACCGAGCGCGTCCCTCGCAGCGTCAGAGGTATGACCGGCACACTGGATGCCACGGCGACCTCGAATGCGCCGAGGCGAAAGGACCTGAGCCCCGTCTCTCGCGTGAAGGTACCCTCGGGAAACATCACGAGCGAATTTCCGTGTGCGAGCTGCTGCTGCAGCCGACCGACTTCGGCAACGCTCTGCGTCGGCTCGAAGCGCTCGATGAAAATGGTGCCGATCTTGCGCAACCACGCGCGCAGCACGGGTACGCGCTGCAGTTCGGTCTTTGCTGCGAACAGATGCAATTCGGGTAAAGCGGCGGCGACGAAGATGCTGTCGATGTAGCTGCAGTGGTTTGTGACGACGATGTGAGGCGTCGAAAGGTCGATGTCCGCTTCCCGGATCACCGAAAAGCGGATCCCCAGGGCGCGGATGAGCCAGCCAGCTGCACGATGGTTCAGGCGCCAGATGCGCCGGCGATCGCGAAGTAACAGGCCAGCCAGCCCGGTGGACATAAAAAAGACCAGGACGAGGAGCCCGGCGTATACGCCATAGGCGAGACGTACGCCAACCCGTGCGAACCGCCGCAGCTCGGGCAATGCACTTTGGATCGTGAGGTGCAGCATCTGCAGGGCGGCACTGGCACGCGCACGTCCGAGGGAGCCATCCTCATAGGCGGCGCAGGTCGCAGCGCGACGCAGCTTGCCGCTCGAGGTCTTGAGGACGGTGTGGGGCGGGGCGAGCAGGATCTCTTCGGCGGGCTCACCGAGGTTGTCCACGACGCGCTGATTGACGCGCGCGGTGAGCTGTGCCCGCGCCGCGGGATCCCTGCAGCGCGTCTCCGCAAGGACGATGAGCTTCTCGCTTGCCGTGGCCGGCTCCCTGCTGCCAAACGCCACCACGCAACCTTTGCGCACCCCTTCCAGTTCCCCGACGGCCCGCTCAATCTCATCAGGATAGATATGCTGGCCGCGCCGAATGATGATGTCCTTGATGCGGCCGGTGATGTAGAGCTCGCCACCCGCCATGTAGCCGCGATCCCCGCTGTCGAGCCACTGACCGTGGAACAGTCGACCTGTCGCGCTGCGGTTTCGATAGTAGCCCGCGGTGGCCGAAGGGCCGCGGAATTCCACTGTCCCTTCCATCCGTTCGGGCACTTCCGTCCCGCCTTCGCCGACGACTCGCAGCTCGTAGCCCGGCAGGGGTTCCCCACAGGAGACAAAACGCAATGCATCCGGATGATCCGTTGCGACGGGCACTGCCCGGCCGGTGCGCATCATCTCGTGGCGAGCGATGCGGTCTGTGATCGGTCCGCGGCCGAGCGGCGGGAAGGTCAGTCCTACCGCGGCTTCGGCCAGGCCGTAGACCGGCGTCATGGCTGCCGGCTGAAACCCGCAGGGGGCGAGGCGCCGATGGAATCGCTCCAGGGTGTCTGCAGATACTGGCTCGGCACCATTAAACGCTACTCGCCAGGAGGATAGGTCAAGCCCGTGCAGATCCTCATCGCGCAGCCGACGTGCGCATAGCTCGTAGCCGAAGTTGGGCGAGGCCGAGAGCGTCGCCCGATAGTCGTGGATCGCACGCAGCCAGCGGAGCGGCCGCGTCAGGAACGACGTGGGCGGCATGACGACGAACAGACACCCGTAATACAGCGAGCCGAGCCATGCGCCAATCAAACCCATGTCGTGGTAGAGGGGCAACCAGCTCACGAAGACGTCGGAGTCGGAAGCTCTGACCACTCTGCCCATGACGCGAATATTCGCCAGCAGATTGGCGTGCGTCAGGACGACACCCTTCGGTGCACCGGTGCTGCCGGAGGTGTACTGGAGCAGGGCGATCGAGTCCGCCGTCGGCGCACGCGGCATCGTCCCCAAGGGCTCGCCTTGCAGGAGCTCAGCGAGCGACAGCACTTTCCTCACCGTTGGCACCTGTGCTTGCAGCAGTCGCGCGGCGACGCGTGCCTCCCGAAACGTGATCAGTGCATCGGCCTCGGCATTGGCGAGAATGCCGCCGTGGCGTTGAATGTGCTCCTCGAGCTGCGAGGGGCGGGTAGGTGGATAGACAGGAACCGGGATGGCGCCGGCGAGCAGCACGCCGAGAAAGCAGTGCAGGTACGACGTGCTCGTTGGCAGCATGAGTGCTACGGTGGCACCGGGTTGTACGCCGGCGCGCACGAGTCCGCCCGCGACGATCCGCGCGCCATTCTGAAGTTGCGCATAGGTGACGATCTCCGGGGTGCCGTCGCCGAGCACAACGGCGTGGGTCGCAGCCGGATTCGACAGCACGCGCGATTCAAGCACTTCGACGAGCGTTGCCGCATCGCACGGTACGCCGAGGCGAGGGCGCGCAGCCGCACCCGGTATGCTCGCGGGGGTTAACCGGCGTGCACTGACTTCAGCAGGCGCCTCGACAGATGTCACGGCGCGCAGCAGGTCAGCGACGGTCTCGGCCGTCGCCAGCGTGCTCTCGGGCAGATGCACTCCGAGCTCCTGCTCGAGCCGCAGCAGAAGTTCAACGCGAGCCAAACTGTCGAGCCCGAGGTCGCGGTCCAGCGCACTCTGCAGAGTCACGCACTGAGGATCCGGTTCGACGTGGTGAAGCTCCGTATATAGCGAACGCACCACCCTTAAGAGCTCATCGACACGACCCGATCCTGAGTCGGCAGCAGGGTACGGGGCATGTGGAGTCAGCGTGGCCACGGGCGTTCTCAAGTCGGGGTGCTCCCGGCGATTGACGGAGCACGCATCGGGTCACCCCAGGGGCGGCATTGCGCCACGACACGATGCCCGCAGCAATGCGTACCTATCCGAATGGTGATGCGCACCGGTTTTCGCAATGTCGCGGTTATTGGCCGTGACGACGTTGCGACCTTGAGCGTCCCGTCTGTTCCGGCTCGTCTGGCGCTTTGTGTGCCGCCGTGCGATCAACGAGCCCTTCGGAGCCGGTGAGTCGGTCACTCTTTCAGCGACGCGTCTGAGCGCCGTGGATCATGCGCACCCGGACGACGGAAACTCCTTATGGCGGCCGGCTCGTGCGCCATCCCAACTAGCCGCACGCTTGCTTTGTGGTGCGGCGTTAGGGCGACGGCCGGCCGCGCAACAACCAACGGCGGATGAGTGGTGCTACGAGGTACGCCAGAAGGAGCGGCCCGGCGAGCAGGAAACTGGTGATCGCGGCATGCGGCACGAGCGCGACGGCCACGTATACCGGGGCTGCAGTCGGCACTTGCAGCAGTTCCATACGCACAGTGTATCCCCCCGCAGGCTTTAGCGCAGCGTGGCGGCTGACAGGACGCGCTGCGTGCTGACGCCGCAGCGGCCTGTGCCCGAGTTCTGTACCGCCAACGGCGGGAGTCACCGAATCCGGGTCTACTCGCACTTGGGGTGCTGATCTTGAGGCGTCTCCCGCATCAGGAACGGCGCGTAGCGCTCGAGGTACGCGGTGAATACGGATTCCCCTGCCGCCATCCACAGCGGCATTATGGTTTTGACCTTGGACCCGGGAGCCATAGATGAAGGCACACGCACGACATCTCACGCTGGCACTGATTCTGGCGCTGGTCTTGCTTGCAATCGCGACGGTCGTGGCACGCGTTGTTCAATAACAGCTGCGACTTTTGCCGGAGCACGCGCAGGGTTGGAACCCGTCAGTGCGCGCAAAAGTGACCCAGAAAGGCGTCATTCGGCGCGTGCTTGTTTCGGCAGCCGGTGGTGTGCACGCCAGGCGAGCCTGTCGCGCGAGCTCGCCTCGATGAAGGCTCCGAGGGTCTCGAGACTGTCCGGTATCGGTGCCGCTCGCGGTAAGCTCGCTGCTGCAGCGGACGTTGCAAGGCGCTCGAGCAGTACCGCTGAAGCGCCCGTGTGCGCCGCGCGGGGTGAGACTCGGCAGTTCCAAGTTGGAGCTAGTGTGACCAACGTCTCACCCACATCGAACATTGACATCGATTCAACCACGGCCTGGTGACGATCAATCCTCAGAGCATTTTTGCCGACCGGCATGCCGTTACCGCTGCCCGAGGCGTACGCACATCCCCCTATTTGCAGTCACCTGATGCTTTGCAAGCATGGATAGAGGGTGTGTCTCTGAAAACGGATCATCATCTTGCGATCATTCATCCTGCTCATGGGTATGCTCGGTGCGGCCGGAATCGTCACTCCCCAGCCGTTGCCGCAGGCTCCGGAGACGGGGCAAGCGGCGAATGTGCCGCTCCTGAGCGCAGCGCAACTCGATCAGCTCACCGCACCGATCGCGTTGTACCCCGACCCATTGCTCGGGCAGGTTCTTGCCGCTGCGACCTATCCGCTCGAGATCGTTGAGGCGGCGCGGTGGCTGGAGGATCCAGCCCATACGGCGCTCAAGGGCAGTGAGCTTGCGACGGCGCTTGAACCGCTCCCTTGGGATCAGAGCGTCAAGTCCCTCGTTCCTTTCCCAGACGTGCTGAGGAATCTGAACAGCAACCTCGAATGGACTGAGCAACTCGGTGATGCCTTCCTCGCGCAGCAGGCCGACGTCATGGATTCGGTTCAACGGCTGCGGCAACGGGCGGCCACTGCCGGTAATCTGCGCACGACGCCGCAACAGATTGTCACGAATCAAGATAACGAGATTAGTATCGAGCCGGCGAATCCAGAGGTCGTCTATGTGCCTTACTACGTCCCGGCGGAGGTATACGCGCCGTGGCCGTGGCCCGAGTATGAGCCGTATTACTGGCTGGCACCGTCGGGCATCGTCTATGGCGCGGGTTTGATCTGGTTTGGCATCGGCTTCCCGACTGTTGAGCCGTACTGGGGCTGGTGGGGATGGAACTGGCCGAGCCATGCGTTCGTTGTGTATCCCCAACCGGTCCACTATCCGCGGCACGGTCCGGTCGTGCGTCCGCGGCCCGATGGAGAGCCCGCCCGGCGCTGGCAGCACGATCCCTCGCACCGTCGCGGCGTCCCGTATCGGGATGTCGCGACGGCGACTCGGTACCTCGGTCCGCAGGCTGCCTCGGCGCGCCCCTATCGCGGCTATCCAGCATCGCCCGCTGTCCCGCCGCAGCGCCCTGAGGCGGCCGCACCGGCGCGCGGTTCTGTGCCACCCAATGTGCCCTTCGCGCCGCGTCCGCAACTGACGCCCTATTCACAACCCCTGCCGCGCATGGCGCCCGCACCCCGCGCACCCGTGTCGCGCCCGGCCGCTCCGGCGTTCGAATCCTTCGGCAGAGGGCCACAGGTTCATGGCGAGGCGGCTCGCGGCTCATCCAGCTTCTCAGCACCCGCCGCCTCCCACGGTGCATCACCGGGGCATCGCTAGGAGTGCAATGGTGATAACGCGATCACACTCGAACACGCGCAAGGCCTGGCTGCGAATGCTCGCGGTCACAGTCGTCGCGGCTTCATCAGTCGTGCCGGCGGCGATGCTCGAGCAACGTCACTTCAAGAGCGAACAGGACGCGGTCGATGCGCTCATCGACGCCACGCGCAGCAATCAAACCGATCTTCTGCTCCAGATTCTCGGGCCCGACGCTGGCAAATTGATCTCTTCGGGCGATCCGGTCGCAGATCGCAACGGCAGAGCGCGCTTCGTGGCCGCGTATGAGCTGGCGCATCGGATCGAGACGGAAGGACCCGATAAGGCAGTGCTGGTGGTGGGAGATGAGGAGTGGCCGTTGCCGATTCCGCTCGTGCGCACGGGCGGGGATTGGCACTTCGATACCCCGACCGGGCAACAGGAAATTCTTGATCGGCGGGTCGGTCGCAACGAGCTCGGCGTCCTGCAGGTCTGTCGCTCCTATGTTGAAGCACAACGGGAGTATGCGAGATTACAGATGAGTCTCGGACACGGACGCGAGTACGCGCAGCACTTCCACAGTCACCCGGGCAAGCACGATGGTTTGTATTGGGCGGTCGGCGTCGGAGAACCGGCGAGCCCGCTGGGTCCGCTGATCGCACAGGCACAGGCGGCCGGTTATGCGAGTGATGGCATGCCGCGGCCGTACTACGGCTACTACTTCCGCATCCTGAGGCGCCAGGGAGCCCACGCGCCCGGCGGAGCGAAGGACTACGTCATCGACGGGCATATGACGGGCGGCTTTGCGCTGCTCGCCTATCCGGCCGAGTATGGTGACTCGGGGGTGATGACCTTCATGGTCAACGACCAGGGGATTGTCTTTGAGAATAACCTCGGCCCGAAGACCGCGGAGTTCGCAGCCGAAATTCAACAATACGATCCGGATCAAAGCTGGCGTATTGCGGCCGACTGATTGCCACGTTGACCACTGCTGCAACCGGGCCTGTGAGCGCAAGGAATAAGAGTTTGTACGGACGCGAGTCGGGCGGTCCTTGTCCGAAGATGCCTCCTTGGTGAGTGTCACCGCCTCGGTACGGAGAATCCCATGAAGGCGCTTGTTTATCAGGCCCCCGGCCGCCTGGCCCTCGAACAGCGACCGAATCCGCAGATCAAGGCCCCCGGAGATGCGATCGTTCAGATCAGCAAAACGACGATCTGTGGCACGGATCTGCACATTCTCAAGGGCGATGTCCCCACCTGTAGTCCCGGCCGGATTCTCGGTCACGAAGGGACCGGTGTCGTGGCCAAGAGCGGTGAGGCGGTGACGAATTTCCGCCCCGGCGATCGCGTTCTCATCTCCTGCATCTCGGCGTGTGGACGATGCGAGTATTGCCGCCGCGGGATGTATTCGCACTGCCTGACAGGCGGGTGGATCCTCGGCAACGGAATCGACGGCACGCAGGCCGAATTCGTGCGCATTCCGCACGCGGATACCAGCCTCTATCCGATACCCGCAGGTAGCGACGAGGAAGCACTCGTCATGCTGAGCGATATTCTGCCGACCGGATTCGAATGCGGCGTGTTGAATGGCAAGGTGGCTCCCGGGGCCACAGTGGCCATCGTCGGTGCCGGCCCCATCGGCCTTGCGGCGCTTCTCACGGCGCAGTTTTATGCACCCGCCGAGCTCATCTTGATCGACCCCGACGAGAGCCGCCTCGGCGTGGCGAAGCGTTTCGGCGCGACGCGAACGGTCGCCGCAACCGGCGCCAAAGCACATGAAGCAGTGATGAAGCTGACGGAGGGGCGGGGAGTTGATACCGCCATCGAGGCCGTTGGTGTCCCAGCCTCGTTCATCACCTGCGAAGATATCGTTGCGCCGGGAGGGACCATCGCCAATATCGGCGTTCATGGCGTCAAGGTCGATCTGCATCTCGAGCGGCTATGGTCGCAGAACATCACCATCACGACGCGCCTCGTCGACACCGTGACCACACCGATGCTGCTGAAGACCGTGCAGGCTCGCAGAATCGATCCGAAGAAACTCATTACACACCGCTTCAAGCTCGATAAGATCCTCGATGCCTATGACACTTTCGGTCACGCGGCGAGGACCCAGGCTCTGAAAGTGATTATCGAAGCCTGAGGGGGCATCCGGATGTTTGCCGTGGAAACCATCCCTGAGATCGCGACTGCCGAACCGACTCGGGTGATCGGTCGCCATCACCAGCAGCTTCTCGCGCAAGCCAGCGGACTGACGCCGCTGCGCACGGCGGTGGTGCACCCAGTCGATGTGGTTTGCCTAACTGGCGCGATCGCAGCTGCCAGGGCAAACCTCATCATCCCGGTGCTGATCGGACCCGAGGTGAAGATACGCGCGGCGGCCACGCAGGCTGGGATTGATCTGTCTGCATATGAAGTCGTGGGGACCGAACACAGCCACGCGGCCGCGGAGCAGGCGGTCGCGCTGGCGCGCGATCGCAAGGTGGAGGCCTTGATGAAAGGTAGCCTTCACACGGATGAGTTCATGGGCGCGATCGTTGCAGAGGAAAAACTGCATACGGCCAGACGTATGAGCCATGTATTCGTGATCGACGCGCCGGCGTATCCGCGCGCTCTCTTCGTGACCGATGCCGCGCTCAATATCTACCCGACGCTCGAAGACAAGGTCGACATCATTCAGAACGCCATCGAGCTGGCGCAGGCTCTTGGGGTCGCGGCGCCCAAGGTCGCGATCCTGTCCGCGGTAGAAACGGTCTCTCCGAAGATCCGTTCGACGCTGGATGCGGCGGTCCTGTGCAAGATGGCTGAGCGGGGACAGATTATCGGCGGTACTCTGGACGGGCCGCTCGCGTTCGACAACGCGGTTTCCGAGGAAGCTGCAAAGACCAAAGGCCTCGCCTCTACGGTTGCGGGGCGGGCGGATGTCTTCGTCGTGCCGGATCTGGAAGCGGGCAACATGCTGGCGAAGAATCTCGAATACCTGGCGCGGGCGGAAATCGCCGGCATCGTGCTCGGCGCCCGTGTGCCGATCGTCCTGACTAGCCGGGCGGACAAGACCGCCGCGCGGCTCGTGTCATGCGCTATTGCGCTACTGCTGGCTCGTCACCGGCAGTGCAATCCACTGCTGTGATGAGGTAACAAACCAGGCTTCAGGCGCTGAGATCGCCCAGACATTTCTCGAATGTCTGCAGGAAGCGCGCCGCGTCACCGCCGAACACCACCCGGTGGTCGCAGTTGAGCGTGCACAAGGCCTTGTCAGCTTGAACCGCAGCTACCGACAGGAGCGCCGCGGCACCCACCGGGATAATCGACTCAAAGCTGTAGACCGAGGCGAACACCCCAAGGTCTGAGAGGTAGAACGTGGCACCCTTATAGTCGGCAGGGGCTATGCGCCGGCTATTAGCCCGCTCGAGCAGTCCGTGCCAATCTTCGGCAAGCTGAGTCAGTGAACGTTTGCCGACATCGCGTAGCACGGGCGTGATCAGCCCCTCGGGCGAGTCGACCGCAATGCCGATGTCGATCCGGTCACGGTGAGCGATGCCCTCGGGCGTATAGACCGCATTGAAAAGGGGATGCTCCAGTATGGTGAGCGCACAAGCGCGCGCCAGCAGGAGATTGACGGACTGGCCGCTCGCTTTGGCCTTTGCGATCAATGCTGCGAGCGGCAGCGCCGCGGTCACGCGGAACGTCGGTGTGCCGGCACTCGCAATCATGGCCTGCGCGGTCGCCTCGCGGAAGCTGGAGTTGCGCTCGATCCGGTAAGGAGGCCCGGCTTTGAGGTCTGGGCCTGCGGGGCGGGATGCAGCCGCCAGCACATCGGCCGCCCGCAACGGCGCTGCGCCCGATGCCGCCACACTCACGCCGAGTTTCTGCGCCAGCGCTCGCGCGTAGGGTGAGGCGCGCGTAGCCCCAGGCGCAGGCGGCGACGCCGCAGCGGGTCCGCTCGGGGGCGCGGCACCGGAGGAGGGTGGGGCTGCTTCCACGGGAGCGGAGCTGACGGGTTTTGACGCCGTTTGAGGCGGAGGACTTCCTTCGAGTGCCTCGGCGCGCGTCTCCGCCAGATATCCGATCGCCTGTCCGACTGGAATCTCAGCATCGAGCTCTGCCAGCGGACCGCTCAGGTAGCCGTCGTGAAAAGCCTCGACGTCCATGACGGCTTTGTCGGTTTCCACCTCGGCGACCGCTTCGCCTTTCTTGACTGCATCCCCCTCGTGCTTCGCCCACCTCACCAGTCGCCCATTGCTCATCGTGTCCGAGAGCGCGGGCATCGTGATGGTCTGCTTCATGCGGCGGCCTTTTCTTTGGATCCGACGAGTGCGCGTGCTGCGGCGACAATTTCCGCGACCTGCGGAATGCTGGCCGCTTCCAGCGCTCCATTATAGGGGGTCGGGATATCGAGACCGGCCAGACGCTGCACGGGCGCATCGAGCGAGAAGAAACAACGCTCGGCGAGCGTTGCCGCGATCTCAGCTCCCGCGCCGGCATGGCGACAGTCTTCCTCGACGATCAGCACCCGATGCGTCTTGTTGACGGACTCGCAACAGGTATTCCAGTCGATCGGACTCAGGCTTCGCAGGTCGATCACTTCTGGCTGGATACCGTCCTTGGCGAGCGCGGCTGCAGCCTCTTGCGCCTGGAGCGCAGTGCGCGAGTAGCCAATGATCGTCAGGTCGGTCCCGCTACGGCGAACTGCGGCGCGGTGCATGGGCGGGGGTTCTGTCATGATGTCCACGGGCCCCTTGCTGAAATAGAGCACCTCGTGCTCCAGGAGGAGGACAGGCTCGTTAGACCTGATCGCCTGACGCAACTGCCAAAAGGCATCCTGCGGCGTTGACGGAACGGCAATGCGCAGGCCCGGCACGTTCATGAAAATCGATTCCAGACGCTGGGCGTGCTGCGCAGCGAGCTGCCGAGCGATGCCGCCGGGAACGCGGATCACGAGCGGCATGGGAAACTGTCCTCCGGACATGAAGGGGACCTTGGCCGCTCCGTTGATGATCGAGTCGGTCGCGAGAAGCGCAAAGTTGATGGTCATGATCTCGACGATCGGTCGCGCTCCGACGAGCGCGGCGCCTACCCCGAGCCCGGTGAAGCTGTTCTCGGAGATGGGAGTGTCTCGCACCCGCATCTCGCCATACTTCGCGTATAGACCTTCGGTGACTCGATAGCTGCCGCCATAGAGACCCACATCTTCCCCGAGAATGAAGACCGAATCATCGGCCGCCATCTCGAGATCGAGGGCCCGGTTGAGCGCCTGCCAATAAAGCAGTTCCTGTGTCATGGACAACTCTCCTCAATCTAGATCAGCGGCTCGTGACCGCGATTGCAGTGAAGGTGCCGCCACGCATCGTCCATCGTGGGCTGCGCGCTCGCGAGGGAGAATTGCACGGCGTCCTCGACGACCGCCTCGACCTCATTCTTGATCCGCGCAATCTCCGCTTCTTCCAGGTGACCGGCAGCTACCATGTGCTCGCTCAGTCGACCGATATTGTCGACACCGACTTCGGCCAGTTCAGCCGCGCTCGGGTAACGGAATTCAATCTCTCGAGCCCCGATCGTGACCGGATCGATCGCCTGGTAGGCCTTGACCTCGACCGGCGGTCGATACGCACCCGGATCCGCCATCGAGTGGCCCCGATAACGATAGGTTTCGAATTCCAGGAACTGCGGTCCGCCACTGCGGCGGATCCGGTCGAGCGCGTGGCGCGTCGCCTGATACACCTTCAGCACGTCCATGCCATCGATCTTCTCCGCCGGGATGTTGTAGGCGGCCGCACGACGATACACCTCCGGAACCGCGGAATGACGATGGATCTCGGTGCCGATAGCGTAGTGATTGTTCTCACATACGAACAGCACCGGCAGCCGCCAGAGCGCTGCCATGTTCAGTGACTCGTGGAAGGTTCCCTGGGGGACCGCGCCATCGCCGAAGAAGCAGATCACTGTCTCGGGGAGGTTGCGCAGGGCTATCGCGTAGCCGATGCCGATGGCGATCGGATAGGTCTCCCCGACAATGCCGTAGCCGCCCATGAAGCGGCGCTCCCGATCGAACATGTGCATCGAGCCGCCCATGCCGCCCGACATGCCGCTCGCGCGACCGAAAAGCTCGGCCATCACGGCACGCGGGGGCACGCCTCGCACGAGCGCATGCGCATGTTCCCGATAGGTGCTCACGATATAGTCGGACGGCCCCGCGGCGTTGATGACGCCGGCGGCGACGGCTTCTTCACCCGGGTAGAGGTGCAGGAAGCCAACGATATTGCCCTTGCCGTACTCTTCCGCCGCGCGTTCTTCGAAAACCCGCGACAGCATCATGTCGCGCAGCAAACGATGCATGGTCTCGCGTTCCATTTAAAATCTCCTCTCTATGCCTTACGGGCCGCCCAGCCGGTTTCACGGATAAACACCGCGAGCACCATGGCGATGACGATTCCGACGACCAGCCCCGTGCCGCCGCGCTGAAATACCGGTAGCGTGAGTGGCGCGCCCGCGGCGAGTTTCTGCAGCCACCAGCCGAAGGCCGGCGCGGCAAAGGCGCTCATGACGAATACCAGGAAGTTGATCGCCCCGGTGGCGCTGCCCTTGACCTTATCGGGATTCACTTCCTTGATGATGGAATAAGGAATCATCGCCCCCCCTGACCCGAAGCCCAACATGAAGCCCAGCACATACGGTGGCAAGCTGTTGGGTGGCAGATAGAGAATGGCGGCTGCGGCTGCGAGCATCAGGGCCATGCCCGCGAACAGCACCGGCTTGCGGCGGCCAAAATGATCGGCGATGTAGCCGAGGAGCGGCGCGCCCACCACCCACCCCAAGGGCACCATTGAGGCACGGTTTACCGCTTCGCCGTACGCGACATGCCAACCCTCGCTCAGGAAGTGCACGCCCCAGATCATTCCGCCGATGGTTGTCGGGAGGAACAAAAGTCCTGCACACAACCCGCACAGGTACGACTGCGGATTGCTCAGCACGGTCTTGTAAGGCGCAAACATGGTCCATACGGGCCCGGAAGCCGCCGGTTCCTCGCGGCGCGGAGTGACGAGCACCAACGCCAAGGCAATGGCCAAAGTGATGAACCCGGCATAAAGCCAGAACTGCTGCCAGGTGATCGGGCCATGAATCAAGCGCGCGACCCCGAACTGTCCGGCCGAGCCTCCGAGCATTCCCATGCATTGCGTGAACCCCACCGCAGTCGCGAGCCACTTCGATGGGAAGCCATGAGTCGCGAGATACACAGCGCCGACGAAGGCAAATGCCGCCCCCGCCCCCTGCAACAGCCGTCCGGCGGTCGCGGCCCAACTGATGCCGAGCCCAAACATGGCGATCCCAACCGCGAGCATCAGCACGCCCACGGGAATGGTGTACTTGGCACCCCAGCGATCGAGTGATGCGCCCGCTACGATGGCGAACGTCGAATAGGTGTAATAGTAGAGACCGAGCAACGAGCTCACGCCAAGCGTCGTGAGACCGAAGGCAGTCGTCAATTCCGGCAGCATCACGCTCGGAGCCGAGCGGACCGCATACTGGATGAAATAGAACAACAGACAAAAGAACCAGGCGATGATGAACGCCGGATGCAAGCCGGCCGCTGTTGTCTTGATAGTGCCCGCAATGGGCTCTTTCGCAACGTTGATGGCCATAAGTACCTCCCGAGTTGCGGCCAAGGTTAGTGCGGCGGCTCAGGAGTGACGATACGTAGAAGTCGCAGGCTGCTTCGGCCCGGCGCTATCAGGACGACTTGGTATGGAGCTATATCTCGTTGTGACGAGTGATCGCCGGCAGGTGTGCCAAGGAAAAATAACTCTTCTCCGAGAGAGAGTTATGTTACAGCTCGTTTAAGCAGCGGCACGCACGCCATCGCCAACGCGGCAATGCAGCGCAGCAAAAATGGCTACTGCAGCTGTGCGGGTTTCGGTCGCTCCGGAAGGGCGGGCACAGCCAAGAACTGGACGGCTTGCCAGCGCTGGCGGCAAAGCGCTGCGGCCGTCTTCTCACTGCACGCCGGCGCGACGCACAGCCATGGGGTCGAGTCGAATACGTACACGAGCTGCGTTCGGTTCTTAGGCCTTGTCATGATTTTCCCCTTCTTCCCCTAACCTCGTTGGAAGGTGGGCGAAGATTGTCCCATCTGTCGAGTGCTGCCAGTCGTACACGCCGCCTTGGCGTAGGTAGTTTCCTCAATCGATGCGGCTGCCTCCGCGTGCTCGATCGCCTTACCGCGCATCAGCTGACGGTCTCAGCGCTGTAGCGGGCCAGCAAACCGCTGCGGACAACGTACCGATACACGCGGCTAAAACCATAGGAGGCAGCTGCAATGTAAGCGACTGCGAGTACGGCTGCCCACAACAAGGGTCCAACTGACAGTCCGCGACCGCTAATGACACTGCGCATGCCCTCGAATACATACGAAGGGGGAAGAAGGTATGCGACGACCCGCATCCAGAGCGGCAAGACGGCGAGCGGATAGAACACGCACGCGAACGGTGAGAGCAGCGCGGGCAGTGGCCATACCAGCCACTCCGAAGCCGGGCCCAGGCGCAACACTAGCGCACTCGCTAGAATCCCCAGCGCAATACCGAAGCACACCAGCACCAGCAGGAGGGGAATCAGGAGAGCGCCGATCGCAAAAAAAGACAGACCGAAGAATGTCATGGCCAATGCCAGCATGACCAGCAGCCCGACCGCGCTGGTGGCAAGGCTGGTGAGCACCAGCCCGGTCACATACTCGGAGATGCGCAGCGGCGTGGCAAATAGGTTAAGAAAATTGCGCGACCAGACGTCCTCCAGAAACGCGGTCGTGACCCCTTGCATGATGCGCGTGAAGAGATCCCAGAGCAGCACGGCTCCGAGCAGCGTCGAGACAAAATTGATTCCAGAGCCACTCACAGAATTGAGGTAGCGGGTGATGAACCCCCACAGGACGATGTCGATGCCCACCCAGGCGAACATGGGCAATACACGCACGGGACTGCCGCGGATCAGGTACAACTGACGCAGCATGATTCCCGCGGTGGGTCGCACTTTCACGGCCGCGATCCCTGCTGAGGGGTGAGAGGTTCGCGCGCGAGGCGAATGAACAGGTCCTCGAGGTTGCGCGCTCCATGCTCGCCCGGCAGGCGCTTCGGATCGCCTTCGAGGAGTAACTTGCCGCGCGACAGGAACAATACGCGATCGCACACCTCCTCGACTTCATACATGTTGTGCGAGGTCCACAGAATCCCACAATCGCCGTGATGGGCAAGCTCACGGATATGACCCCGGATGATCTGCGCCGCAGAGGGATCGAGAGAGGCCGTCGGCTCATCGAGAAGGAGCAGGTCGGGGTTATTTAAAAGTGCCTTCGCCAGGGCGACCCGGGTCTGTTCGCCGGAGGACAACAGCCCGCATTTGGTATCGCCCAAAGACAACAGCTCAAATTGCTCGAGCAGCGACTGCACCCGTGCGCGAGGATCGGGAATTGAATAAATCAGTCCGAAGAAGCGCAGATTCTGCCGGACCGTCAGATTCCCGGGCAGTGGCGCGTGAGCTGCGGCGAAGTTGGTACGTGACAGCGCGGCTGCACGGTGGCGCGCGACCTCGCAGCTACCGATGTGGATGGTGCCTGAGGTCGGAGCCAGGACGCCAAGAATCATGTTGATAATGGTTGTCTTGCCGGCTCCATTCGGGCCGAGTAGACCCACGATCTCCTGCCGCCCAATAGAGAAAGAGACACCGGCGACCGCCTCGACTCGGGCATAGCGCCTGTGCAGATTCTGTACGGTGAGTACTGAGGTCGCAGAGCGATCGATAGCTGCGCCGCGCTCCCCCGAGGCGAGCCCGAATGTTGGAACAGTGAACACACTATGTCTCGCGCGAGGATCTACCTGGTTTCAACCGGATGCATCCGGACTTCGCTCATCATGGGGGCCTCATCCACGCCCAGCTCCTGCAGGATCGCGATCCGCAGTTCCTGCGCGGCAGAGCTGGCGATCGGGACGCCATGCTGTGGATCGACTGTCACGTAGTGAGCCTGCCACAGACCTTACTGGCTTCCAGTGAACACCCGGCTGCTGTCTTAACTCGAACGCCGCCGTCGCATCCAATAATGCTTCAGCAGTCTTTGCCAGTCGCCAGGTTTGGCTTGGTAGAGCCGTTCGCCGTTCGAGAGCGCGTCGCCAGTAAGCCGTTCGCGCTGCTGCTCGATGATCGTGAATAGTAGTCGGAGGTCCGCGCGATTGCGCTTGGCGAAAAGCCGCGCTTTCTGAACAAGCATGGCCAGGTCGTGCGCCTCGCCTAGACAATCGGTGAGTTGCTTGGCCTGCCGCGCGAGTCGTGCCAACCGCCGGGATCGCATCGCTGTAAGCATCTCCAACGCGTAACGCAGGTACTTCACCTGCTTGCGCCATTCATGCAATGTGCTGGCCGTGGGATGCCGCGATGCGGTTGGCCGCGCGCGCCGGCCGCTCTTGTAGATACGCTTCAATGCCGGACCGAGCACCGACCAGCCGTGAGTACCGACACGCCACTGAGTTCCCCGGCGACATGATTGCTCGAGAGCGACGCGCGTCCGCGCCAGTTGTGCCGGGTGTTCCTGCTGCCACCGCCGCAGCTTCGCCTGATCGGTCTGCAGTGTGCGCAGCAGCGCGGTGGCGTCCGCATCGCCTCGCAGAGCGCGGTGGCTTCGACGCAGCGATTGGAGCGTCTGTGTTAGCACTTTGGCATCGCGCGCGGCATTGAATGTGTGCGCCACATCGCGCAGCAGGGCATTCTCGCGGCGATAGCTCCGCTCATCGAGCGCGGGCCGCAGTAGCCGCAACGCCGTCCGGGCCCTCTTAAGATCCTTGCGCGCCTCGTGCACCGCCGTATCGGAGAGCGCAGGCGATCTAAGTGCTCGCGCGGCCCGAGAGATGAAATGACGGGACACGCGACGCAGGGCGTGCGTGCCCAAGCTGTCCACTTCGATGGTCTTTTTCGCCATATCGCGATGCCGCGCCGCAGCGACCAAGCGGTTCTGCCTGAATCTGAGGCCGGTAACGCCTATTGAACTTGGAACTCTAACACCATGGAGCCATCGATTGATCGCTCCTGCGACGTCTCCGGATACGACCTCGAGGTGCATCTGTCAAGGCTGCTCATTTAACGCGATGGTTGCTCCAGAGTGCTGAACTCGTCGACTTGCAGGTGAAACACTAGATTAGGGTCGCGCGCGAAGAGAGCGGCGTCTACATCCTGTTCTACGACGGATTGAAACGCGATTCGTACGTCTCCTGGGCAGGCCCTCACCGACATCAATATTTTATCCTTGTATCGGGACGCGTTCCGGCACCTGGTCCTGCGCTGGAGCCTTGATGAGATCGCGGAACGGAACGGTGGGCGGTTTCACACCGATGGCATTCACCTCAATAGCCGAGGAGGGAAAGACCTTGGCGAGTCTCCTTCAGCGCTTGGTCACCAGCTCGTGAGGGCACCGGTTGGCTGCGTTGGGCGCAGCCGCAAGAGCGCGTGCAGAACTATAGGTAATGATGCGAATG
>Ga0335079_10003061_pt1 | contig 19298 bp, 17 predicted proteins | sample Lox_Sample_33_FD_206719 | JGI IMG/M metagenome (GOLD analysis project Ga0335079, IMG submission 206719) | Soil microbial communities from Loxahatchee National Wildlife Refuge, Florida, United States - Lox_Sample_3.3 | ecosystem: Environmental > Terrestrial > Soil > Wetlands | place: USA... | reverse complement strand
TTGTCCCAGTCGAAGGTGTAGCGGGCGTAGCTGATGGCGTCGTCGCGGTCCTGCGCGCCGGGGCGATGCCGCGCGACATCGGCGGCGTGGGCCGCGATCTTGTAGGCGATGATGCCGTCCTTCACGTCTTTATCGTTGGGCAGGCCGAGGTGCTCCTTCGGAGTGACGTAGCAGAGCATGGCCGCGCCGTACCAGCCGATCATGGCCGCGCCGATCGCCGACGAGATGTGGTCGTAGCCGGGCGCGATGTCGATCACCAGCGGGCCCAGCGTGTAGAACGGCGCGCCGTAGCACATCTCGACTTCCTTCTCGACCTGCTCCTTGATCTTGTCGAGCGGTACGTGGCCCGGGCCTTCGATCATCACTTGCACGTCGCGCTCCCAGGCCTTTTTCGTGAGTTCGCCCAGCGTCTTCAGTTCAGCGAACTGCGCTTCGTCGCTGGCGTCGGCAATGCAGCCGGGGCGCAGGCCGTCGCCCAGCGAGTAGCTCACGTCGTGCTTGGCGAGAATCTTGGTGATGTCGTCAAACCGCTCGTAGAGGAAGTTCTGCTTGTGGTGGTGCGCCATCCACTGCGCCAGGATCGCGCCGCCGCGGCTGACGATGCCGGTGATGCGCTTGGTGATCAGCGGCAGATATTGAATGAGCACGCCGGCGTGAATGGTCATGTAGTCCACGCCCTGCTCGGCCTGCTCTTCGATGACCTCGAGCATGATCTCGGCGTTGAGGTCCTCGATACGCTTCACGCGTGCGACCGCTTCGTAAATCGGCACGGTTCCGATGGGCACGGGCGAGTGGCGCAGGATGGCTTCGCGAATTTCGTGGATGCCGCCGCCGGTCGAGAGGTCCATCACCGTGTCGGCGCCGTAGTGGACGGAGGTGTGCAGCTTCTTCAGCTCCTCATCGACGTTGCTGGTCACCGACGAATTGCCGATGTTGGAGTTGATCTTGCACTTGGAGGACACGCCGATGCACATCGGCTCCAGCTCAGGATGATTGACATTGGCCGGGATGATCATGCGGCCGGCAGCGACTTCGTCGCGCACTGACTCGGGCGTCAGCTTCTCGCGCTCGGCGACGAAGAGCATTTCCTCGGTGAGCAGGCCCTTACGGGCAAAGTGCATCTGCGACATGTTGCCGTCGCCGCTGCGTGCGGCTTCGTCGCGCCGCTTGGCAATCCACTCCGCGCGCGGCTTGGGCGTAGTCCCGTTGCTGCCGTTGCTTCCACTCATGATGACGGGCTCCTCTGGATCGAACCTAATTATAACGCCGTGTAAATGGGTGATTGTACGCTGTACACCGTGATCGACATCACTGCTTATGCTGGCGATTGCGACGTATCTTCCAGTTGCGACACACCGCTGTCCAGCCGGGGACATGTTTTGCGCGCGTCAGGGCACGACCGTGGTCGTTTCCCCGGTCTGAAATGCAGAAGATGTCCCCGGCTGGACAGTAAACCTACCCTATAATCACTCTTCTCATGCACCGTTTCTTTGCCCGCCGCACGGCGTGGGACCTCGCCACCAATCGCTACACGCAGGCGCTGGAGGCGCACCGCCGTGCGGGCAGAGAGCTGCTCGATCTGACCATATCCAATCCCACGACTGTCAGCTTGTGCTATCGCGAAGACGAATTACTGCGCGCGCTGGCAAATCCCGGGGCTTTGCATTACGACCCTCAGCCCAAGGGATTGCTGTGCGCGCGCGAGGCCACCGCCGCGTACTACGCCGAGCGCGGCGTCAATCTTTCGCCTGACGACCTGCTCCTGACCACCAGCACCAGCGAGGCGTATTCCTTCGTCTTCCGCCTGCTTTGCGATCCCGGCGACGCGCTGCTGGTGCCCACGCCCAGCTATCCGCTGTTCGATTTCCTGGCCGACATTCAGGACGTGAAGCTCTTCCCTTACGAGCTTATCTACGATCACGGCTGGCAGGTCGAGCCTATGGCGTTGTCCGCAGCCGTCGATCGTGCGCAGGCCGCAGGCGCGCGGCCGCGAGCCATTCTTGTTGTCCATCCCAACAACCCCACCGGCTCCTACATGCGGGGGCGCGAGCTGCAACTGCTGAACGACGTTTGCGCCGCGTATGACCTGGCCATCGTCGCCGACGAAGTCTTTCTCGACTACTCGCTCGCAAAAGAGAAGCCACTCACATTTGCCTCGAACGAAGATGCCCTGACGTTCACCCTGAGCGGGCTGTCGAAGATCTCCGCGCTGCCGCAAATGAAAGTCGCGTGGATCGCTGTGGGCGGGCCGCCGTCACTCAAGCACGACGCGCTGTCGCGGCTGGAGATCATCGCTGACACCTATCTCTCGATGAACGCGCCGGTGCAACTCGCGGTAGCAACCATGCTCGAGGAGCGACATTCGATCCAGCAGCAGCTCATGCAACGTATCCGCGCGAACCTGCAGGAGCTCGACTGGCAGCTCGCACGTCAGAAGCTTTGCCATCGCCTTGAAATCGAGGGCGGCTGGTACGCGGTGCTGCGCATCCCTGCAACCGCTTCCGATGAAGAGCTTGCCATCGCGCTGCTGCAGCGAACGGCGGTGCTGGTGCAGCCCGGACATTTTTACGATTTTGCCAGCGACGGCTATCTGGTGGTCAGCCTTATCACCGAGCCGTCGATTTTTGGCGAAGGACTGGACCGCGTCCTGCTGCAAATTGCGCGCTCAGCCGCCGATTTGTGATCTCGGCCGCACCGCAAGTCTGACGGCAGCACCATTTTACGTGTAAGTCTCGCGCCCAGAATGGGTTAGCGGCCATTGTTACCGGGCCAACTATTGTTTTCAACAACTTAGATAGTAACCTAATCAGGGGGGAGTCTCTGATTACGTTACCAACTAAAGTGGCAACGACGTGAAGCTGTGAGTTGTCGGTTGTGAGTTGTCGGTTGTTCGGTAACCATTCCGGTTCTGCAGTGATCATCAACCGCCAATTCACTTGTCGTTCACCTTAGAAGCAGATTCCAAGTCACTACCGACAATCGGCAACTGACAACCTACAACGCCGCAAGCCAGCGGTATAATGAAAAGCCTGTGCTCAAGTATTCCATCGTCGTACCTTTCCATAACGAAGAGGAAAATGTCACGGAGCTTTACGATCGGCTGAAAGCGGTGATGGAAGCTGCGGGCGAACCCTTCGAGCTGGTGTTTGTGGACGACGGCAGCCGCGACAACACGTTCTGGCTGCTGCAGCAGATCGCCAGCGTTGATCGCCGCGTGGTGGTGGTGAAGCTGCGCCGCAACTTCGGGCAAACGTCGGCGCTGGCTGCGGGCTTTGATCACGCCGAAGGTGAGTACGTCATCGCCATGGACGGCGATCTGCAGCACGATCCCAACGACATTCCCCTGTTCCTCTACAAGCTGCGCGAGGGTTACGACATCGTCAGCGGCTGGAGAAAGCAGCGCATCGACAACTTCGTCATGCGCAGGGTGCCGTCGCGGATCGCCAATTGGCTGATGGCCAAACTCAGTGGCGTCGATCTGCACGATTTTGGGACCACCTTCAAGGCCTATCGCCGGCAGGTGGTGCAGGAAGTCCCGCTCTATGGCGAGTTGCACCGCTTCATCCCTGCGCTGGCTTCGGCTTACGGCGCGACCATCTGCGAGATTCCCATTCGCAATATCAACCGCGAGCGCGGCGAATCGCATTACGGCATTTCGCGCACCATCCGCGTCTTCTTTGACCTGATCACGATCCGCTTCCTGCTCAAATATATGTCGCGGCCGCTGCACTTCTTTGGCAGCTTCGGGGCGCTGAGTTCAATCACCGGCATACTGATTGCGCTGTATATGCTGGTGGAGAAGTTCGTCAACCATGTCAACGTGATGGACGAGCATGGCCCGCTGCTGGTCTTCGCGGCGGTACTGATCGTGGCGGGCGTGCAGTTGATCGCGCTCGGGCTATTGGGAGAGCTGCAGGTACGGCACTTCCACGAGCCCACAAAGCGTGTGCCTTACACCGTCGACCGCGTGCTGCGCTCCTCGCATAGCCAGAGCGCTCTGGCCGATTAGCCGGCGCACCAACGAGGTGAACTATGGAAGGCAAGCACGAACACACGCACGAGCACGAACATCCTCACGAGCACAGGCACAGCCACGAACACTCCCACGATGGCGTCACCCACACTCATGAGCACACGCATCAACACAGCCATGCGCACCAGCACACGCACACCCACGAGCATACTCATGCCGGCGAGAGCGATGTGCATGACCACACGCATGGGAGCCAGCACGGTGCGCACGATCACCAGCATCCGCCCAGCGAGCTTGAGCCCCACGACCACCAGCATTGATCCCGCATCCCGCGCCTGATTTCCACACCCCTCGCGGCTATTTGTTCATCGCCGCGGCCACCTTCTGCTGGGGCCTTTCCGCCGTCATGGGACGGGCGATGTTCACCGGCAGATTCTCCGGCGGCGCGTACGTTCTTCCTCCTATCGATCCGCTGATCCTGGCACAGAGCCGCAGCACCATGGCGCTGCTGATCCTGGCGCCGCTGCTGCTGCTGACGAATCGCCCCGCGTTGCGGGTGCGCCGAGGTCACCTGGCACAGTTCTTTGTTCTGGGCATTCTGGGGCTCGCGGGGTCGAACTATTTCTATTATGTCGCTATCCAGAAAACGACGGTCGCCACGGCCATTGTGCTGCAGTACGTGGCGCCAGTTTGGGTGCTGCTGTACATGCTGGCGCGCGGCCTGCAACGGCCCACCGCGTCGCGCATCAGCGGCGTAGTTCTGGCAGTTGTGGGTTGCGGGTTGGCGGTCGGTGAGATCGCGGCGCGCAGCCGCTTTCCCTGGATTGCGATTTCCGGAGTCCGGTTCGATAAATTGGGAGTGCTCGCGGCCGAAGGTGCCGCAGTCACCTTCGCCTTCTACAACGTTTGCGGGCAGCATCTGCTGCAGCTCTATCGCCGCTGGACGGTGCTGGTCTATTCGCTGCTCGGCGCGGCCGTCTTCTGGATCGTGGTGAATCCCCCCTGGAGGATCGCGGCGCAGCATTACAGCGCAGGCCAGTGGCTGTTCATGCTGGTGTTTTCCATCACGTCGATGCTGGTCCCGTTCTCGCTATACTTCGCCGGACTGCAATATCTCGATCCCACTCGCGCCATCGTGACCGCCTGCCTCGAGCCGGTGTGGGCGATCTTGCTGACCGCGATGATTCTCGGTGAATGGGTGTCGGCAATGCAGGTGCTCGGGATCGGCGTGGTGCTGGCGGCGACGATTCTGGTGCAGCGGCCCGATCGCAAAACACCGGCGGAGGCGCAGATCGCGGTTGAGCCGATTGAATGAAGCAGTCAGCATTCAGCAATCAGCATTCAGCCCCTGGCGATCTTTACCCGAAGTTGGCAGCATTCGGACGTCAGTTTTCTCCCCCGCACAAATCAGGCTCAGGTGGGAGGAGCGTGCGAGCAGCCAAGCAGCCGTCTAGCGAACAAACGGAAAGGTCCGAATGCTGAGTGCTGAGTGCTGAGTGCTCATTTACCATCAGCCTGTGCTTGATCTCTCAACCAGCGTGCAATACGTGAAGGGCATCGGCCCGCGTTTTGCCGAGATCCTGCTGAACAAGAGCATCAGCACCGTCGAGGACCTGCTCTACTATCTTCCGTTTCGCTACGAGGACCGGCTCAATCCGCGCGGCATTGGCGAGTTGCGCGTGGGCGAAATGGCCAGCGTGATCGCCGAGGTGCGCACCTTCGGCCTGTTTCGCACCCGGCGGATGCCGCTGTTTGAGATGACTGTCGGCCAGGGCCGCAACACCCTGAAGTGCATTTGGTTCAACGCGGCGTATCTCAAGGACAAGTTCCGCGCCGGCATGCTGCTGGCGTTGTACGGCAAAGTCGAGGCCGGAGATCGCGGCGGTCATCGCTTCGAAATTCTCCAGCCACAGTACGAAGTGCTGCACGATCCTGCCGAAGCGCACAGCGACGGCGAAGAGAAGAAGTGGCAGACGCTCGAAGTTGGTCGTATTGTTCCCATCTACGAAGCTGCGGGCAACGGGCGGCTCACCGCGCGCTGGTTTCGCCGCGTGATTCACGGCATGTTGGAGAACCTGACCGGCGACATTCCGGACGCGATTCCCGCCGCGGTTCGCGGCCGCATGCAACTGATCGATCGCAGGCGCGCATTCTGGCTGGCGCACTGGCCCGAGGTCGGCGAGAGCATGGTCCGGCTGCAGGAGGCGCGCACGCCCGCGCACATTCGGCTGATTTTCGAGGAGCTGTTTTTCCTGGAGCTCGGCCTGGAACTCAAGCGGCGCAAAGTGCGCGCGCAGACCGGCGTTGCCTTCGAGATCAACGCTCGCGTCCGCGATGCGGTCAAGCGCATCCTGCCGTTTCATCCCACGGCGGCGCAGAAGCGCGTGCTGAAAGAAATCGCCGATGACATGGCGCAGCCTGCGCCGATGCGCCGCTTGCTGCAAGGCGATGTGGGCTCGGGCAAGACCATCGTCGCACTGGAAGCTGCTGTCATCGCGATGGAGAACGGGTACCAGGTTGCGCTCATGGCGCCCACCGAGATTCTGGCAACGCAACATTATCTTTCGGCGCGTCACATCCTCGAAGGCGTGGGTTACCGCATCGTCCTGCTCACCGGATCGCAGGATGCCGGCCGCAAGAAAAACCTGCGCCATCACATCGCGCAGGGCAATGCACAACTGGTCATCGGCACACATGCGCTGATTCAGGAGACGGTCGAGTTCGACAAGCTGGGTCTGGTGATCGTTGACGAGCAGCATCGCTTCGGCGTGATGCAGCGCTTTCGCCTCATGAAGAAGGCCGAGGAGGCCGAACCCGATGTGCTGGTGATGACCGCAACGCCGATCCCGCGCACCCTGGCGCTCACCATTTACGGCGATCTCGATACCAGCATTCTCGACGAACTGCCGCCCGGACGCACGCCGATCACGACACGTTGCGTAGGCGACGAGCGCGCGGATGAAGTGTGGCAATTCGTGCGCAAGCAAGTGGCCGCCGGGCACCAGGCGTATGTCGTTTATCCCGTGATCGACGAAGGGGCATTGGATGGCGAATTGAAGGCTGCGGTCAAGATGCACGACCGGCTGCGCACGCACGAGTTTCCCAGCCTTCGCGTCGGGTTGCTGCATGGGCGCATGAGCGCTGAGGAGAAGGACGCGACCATGGCAGACTTCAAACGCGGCGAGATCCAGGTCCTGGTCTCGACCACCGTGATCGAGGTCGGCGTCGACGTGTCGAACGCGAATGTGATGGTCGTTGAACACGCCGAACGCTTCGGGCTGTCGCAGCTTCATCAGTTGCGCGGGCGCATCGGCCGTGGCGCAGCGAAGTCGTATTGCATCCTGGTGACGGGCGGCAAGGTTTCGGTCGAGGCACAACAACGGCTCGATGCGCTGGTGCGCACGCAGGACGGATTCCAGATCGCCGAGATCGATCTGGAGCAGCGTGGTCCGGGCGAGTTTTTCGGGACGCGGCAGGCGGGCATGCCCAACCTGCGCGTGGCGAATCTGGTGCGCGATCGCGATTTGCTGGAGGCCGCGCGCAAAGAAGCGCGGCTCGTGATGGCCGGCCCCAATGCCGAGCTTACGAAAGAGGAGATCACGCGCGCCGTTCAGCATCTGCGCACACACTGGAACCGGCGCTACGGATTAGTCGAAGTGGGCTGAGGTTGACGTGCCCTGGGCAAATGTCGAGAACTGAAATTGACCAGAGTAAGCAGCGCTCTCGGAAGAGAATATCACATAGGATGTGATATCCTATAGGATGTCTTGCTACGAATTGTGCTCGACACCTCGGTAGTTGTAGCTGGGCTGCGCACGCGACTGGGTGCTGGTAACGCTGTCTTACGACTAGTCGCAAACCGGCGACTAATCCTGCTGGCCACCCCGCCGCTGTTTCTGGAATACGAGGAAGTGCTGAAGCGTCCTGAGCAACGGCTGGCCCACGGCTTGACACTCGAGGATCTGGACGACTTCCTGGCAGAGTTCGCGGCCCTGATTGAGCCGGTGGAGTTGCACTTTCGCTGGCGACCGCAATCCCGCGATCCCAACGATGAGATGCTTCTCGAGGCCGCTATTAATGGCCGCGCGGACGCGCTGGTCACCTACAATGTGCCCGATTTCATCGCGGCGGGAGAGCGATTTGGCATTCCCATCATCCGTCCTCCCGACTTACTGAAGAAGGTGACATTATGAGTAAAGCGACATATCCGCTCAAGCTTCCAGTTTCCCTCAAGCGCGCCGCGCAGCGATTGGCAAAGGAGGACGGCGTGTCGCTGAACCAGTGGATTGCCGTTGCGGTCGCCGAGAAGGTAGGAGTGGTGGAGACGGCCGCCGACTTCTTCCAGCGACGTGCGGGCACATCCCGTGGAGAACGTCTGATGAAGTTTCTCCGTAAGGCACCCAAGCTGAAGCCGGAACCTGAAGACGAGATCTAGCTCGCAGGCAGCCGTCGCGCGCGCCGTGCAGCATCTGCGCACACACTGGGACCGGCGCCACGGATTAGTCGAAGTGGGCTGAGCCAGCATCGAATGCATAGAGGACTTCGTCATGATTGATCCAAAAGAAATGCTTTCCACGCTGGTTGATCACTTCGCGACCACGGCGAAGGTACAAAACGTCTTCGGTGAGCCGGTCGAGGCCCACGGCAAGACGATCATTCCGGTGGCTCGCGTCAGCTACCGGCTAGGCGCCGGCGGAGGCGAAGGCGGCGAAGCGCCGGCCGATCCGTCCGCGCCGAAGCGAGGCGGCGGTGGAGGCGGAGGCGGTGGGATCGTGCAGGCGGTTCCGGTCGGCGTGCTGGAAGTGACCGAAGCCGGCGCGCGCTTCGTGCGCTTCTTCGATCCGCAGATGGCAATGGGGCTGGTGGCCGGCGGAGTCATGTTCGGCCTGCTGCTGCGGAGAGTTTTTCGGCGAAAGTAACATACCTCCCTGCCGGGACTTCGCTACTTTTTGCATGCATACGACCCAGGACTTTGTCCTGGGCTAAACTGAATCGTCCCGCACAGCGGGACGTCTCCGTTGAGATTCAGAGATCCTTCCGGTACCACTACCGCATACGTGAATGCCGCCGCCAAATTCGAGCTCTTTCGCCTACTCCCGTCCGTCGACGAATTGATGGGCTCGGAACCAGTCCAATCCATCGTCCGATGCTATGGATACCAGCTGACGATTGACTATGTGCGGCTCGCGTTGGAAGAACTGCGCGATGCAATAAAGAAGGGCGAATTACTGGACGGGCCGCAGATCCAGGCAAATGTTTCCCGGCTTTCAAGCGACCTGCTGTTCTTCCTTCAGAAACAGTTTGCGTACTCGCTGCGCCCGGTCATTAACGCGACAGGAGTAATCCTGCACACCAATCTCGGGCGCGCACCGCTGGGCGAAAGCGCGCTGCAACATGTCACTGACGTATCGCGCGGCTATTCGAATTTGGAGTTCGATCTCGCGACCGGCGAGCGCGGCAAGCGCGACGTGCATGTGAATCGTCTGTTCGCGCAACTGTTCATAGCAACCGGGCACGAAGTCTCGACCATCGTCGTCAACAACAACGCCGCTGCAGTGCTGCTGTCGCTGAATGCCCTAGCCGAAGGCGGCGAGGTCATCGTGTCGCGTGGCGAGCTGGTCGAGATCGGCGGGTCGTTTCGCATTCCCGACGTGATGACGAAGTCGGGTGCGGTGCTGTGCGAAGTGGGCACGACGAACCGGACGCGCATTGGCGATTACGAGCAGGCGATCAGCGACCGCACCAAGCTGTTGCTGCGCGTGCATCGCTCGAATTTTCAGATTGTCGGCTTTACCGAGCAGCCGTCGCTCGAAGAACTGGCTGCGCTGGGCCGCAGTCGCGGGATTCCGGTGATGGAGGACCTCGGTAGCGGAGAGCTGTTTGATTTGTGCCAGGTCGGAATCAATGGCGAGCCGATGATCGTCGATAGCCTGCGCGCCGGCATCGATATTGTGACCTATAGCGGCGACAAGCTGCTAGGAGGCCCGCAGGCGGGGCTCATCAGCGGCACACCTGAGCTGGTGAAGAGGATTCGCAGCAATCCGCTTTTCCGCGCGCTGCGTGTGGACAAGATGTTCTATGCCGCCCTGGAAGCGACGATCTTGGCTTACCTGCGCGAGGACTACGATGCGATCCCGACCTTGCGAATGACGCGCATCAGCGAAGATGAGCTGCGACAGCGCGCCGAACACATCGCGCGGCAGTTGCGAATCAGTTCGTCTCAGCTTGCGATTGAAGTCGTGGAGTCGCATTCGGTGCTGGGCGGCGGCTCGGCGCCGGGTGCGACGCTGGCGTCGCGGGCGATTGCCGTGAGGTGCGCAAAGCTGTCAGCCGACGCCGTGCTTGAGCGCTTGCGTCAGTGGGAGACGCCGATCATTGCGCGCGTGGAGAACGACCGCGTGCTGCTGGACCTGCGCACGGTCGCGCCGGCGCAGGATGCGACGGTTGTCGCGGCGCTGCAAGAGATCGCAAGCTAAGCGCTGATCCGCGAATTTGCTCGTCGATTCACGCATTCGCTATAATCGAGGTCTGCCGAGCGGGAGTAACTCAGTGGTAGAGTGCGACCTTGCCAAGGTCGAAGTCGCGGGTTCAAATCCCGTCTCCCGCTCCAAATGTTGCTGCCCACGCAATTAGCACCCAGCCACCGTTGGCCTGGGCTCCCGCTTTGGCGAGGGTTTTTCGTCTAGGCGGCGCGGTCGCCAAGTGGTAAGGCCGAGGTCTGCAAAACCTCTATCGGCGGTTCGATTCCGCCCCGCGCCTCCAAAAAGCGGCAACTAGCAACTTAGCAGCTAGGAATTAGCGTGTCCTCCAATTGCAAACTCGATCGGGACCGAAGTCGTTTTCTGTCGAACCTCGTCCCAAGTTTGATTCCGTTTCGCACCCTCCAGCAAGCAGATCAATAGGGTATCCGTTCAATTCCAATGATGAAGGTGATGCCCGGCACGGTCATTGTTGAGAGCCGGTCGTCATTGGTGACAAAAAGGTCAATATTGGCAGCAGCCGCGCAGGCAAGTTGGATAGCGTCCGCGGGGCGAACTCGCTCACGGCTACGGATGTCCGCATACCGCTTTGCGGCTTCCACCTCGAAGGCAATCAGTTCGACCGGGCCATTCAGAAAGAAATTAAGGTAACTTTTCTCAAGGATAGAATTGCCCATCTCTCGTGCCTTGGTAAGAGCCTCGCCGACAGTAAGGTAACTGGTTAGCAGTTCGTCTCTACGCGCTACCATACGGCGCCGGAACTCGATTACTCGGTCCGACCACTCCGCATTGCGCTCAAAGAGATAGATGAAAAGGCTGGTGTCCCAAAACACCCGGGCCATCGCGTTACCACGCCTCGCCACGAATTCGCTTGTCCATCAGCAGAGCAAACAAATACGGGTAATCGATGAGGTCTTTAATCTCGGTTGTGCTAGTGAGAGGACAGCGTGCGATGGCCATATCCACCTGCGTTCGCGACAGCTTGCGATTGATGCGCCGCCCATCCCGAAAGAACCAAATACCGGTACCCTCTACCTCGTATGTGAACGGCAGTCGCCTAGCAGTCCAAAACTCCTCTCCCTGATGACCCTCGATTCTTCGCCAAACCGATTCCGGTGCGTTGCCCTCCATCACGTTCAAGTTGCGGTTGGGAGGCGACGCCGACAGATCTTCCGAGCGCAGGCGATCGACGAAACGGTCGCCAGGCTCATGTTCCCATAACTGCCTCCCCACCCCGAGCATCAGCAAAACGGGGTCGCTGGTCTCGAGATTCTGTTTGGCTGGGGTGTGGGCGACTACTCTCGGCATAGACCGGGCTCCGCTTTGGGCACTCTATTAACCTTATAAAAAGATAAGGTAGCCGTCAAGCGCCGTACTTCGGCCTTCAGCACCAGGGCATTCGAGAAACGTTGCTTCCGGTCACTTCCGCTCGTGACCTTCGGCACAGACCCAGTGTTTATCGGAGACTAGCCTTAGCCTCGGAGTCTTTCTGGTACCTAGCATTTAGCAGTTGGCATTTAGCCAAACCGCCGACCCGATTAATTGCTAGTTGCTAATTGCTGGGGTTTTCCATGCCACTCGTCAACGCTTTTTCCAAAGCTGTGGTGCGCGATTTCTCCATCGGAGAACTGGAACAAGCCGCGCGCCTGATGCGCGGCTACGACCTGGTCGCGCTGTGCGCGGCCGGCTCCGGTCATTCCGGCGGCACGCTCTCGATCATGGACATCGTCGCGGCGCTGTACCTGAAAGTCGCCAAGCACGATCCCAACAATCCGGAGTGGCCGTATCGCGATCGCATCGTCTGGTCCGCGGGACACAAAGCGCCGGCCCTGTATCTCGGCCTGGCGTTCGCCGGATATTTTCCCATCGAAGACGTGGTCACGTTGCGCAAGCTCTACTCGCCGTTTCAGGGGCACCCGCATCGGCTGAAGCTGCCGGGCGTGGAAGTATCCAGCGGATCGCTCGGCCAGGGACTCAGCATCGCGGTGGGCATGGCCATTGCCGGCAAGCTCGATCATGACGAGCATACGGTCTTCTGCATCATGGGCGATGGCGAGCAGCAGGAAGGCAGCGTCTGGGAAGCGGCGATGGAAGCGTCACATTACAAGCTCGACAACCTTGTCGGCATCATCGACCGCAACCGGCTGCAGATCGATGGCTGGGTAAAGGATGTCATGAACGTCGAACCGCTTGAGGAGCGGTATCGCAGCTTCGGCTGGGAGGTCATCGCGATCGACGGGCACGATATGCCGCAGGTAGTCGCCGCGCTGCAGAAAGCCAAGAGCGTGCCCACGCTCGGCAAGCCCACCGTGATTATCGCGAACACGGTGAAGGGTAAAGGCGTCAGCTTCATGGAGAACGTGGCCGGCTGGCACGGCAAGGCGCCCAGCTATGACGAGATGGTGAAGGGGCTGGACGAACTCGGCTTGAAGGACGTGATTGCCTACGATGCGCTGTTGAACCAGGCGAAGGAATACCAGACCGAAGTCGCGACGACGCTCGCGGCCAAGATGCCGAAGTTCTCGCGCGATTACTGGTGGAATGGCAACACGCAAATGCGGGTGAAGATGGAGCCGACGCGCAAGGGCTTCGGGCTCTCCTTGAAGAACAACGGCGACGACGAGCGCGTAGTCTGCCTGGGCCTCGACATTTCGGCGTCGATTACGATCAGTGAATTTTATGCCGCGAATCCCGAGCGCAAAGAGCGCTGGATCAGCCTGGGCATCGCCGAGCAGTCGGCGACGGCGGCCGCAGTGGGCCTGGCGCGCGAGGGCAAGCTGCCGGTCTTCGGGACCTACGGGACATTTGCGGCGGCCCGCAACCTTGACCAGATTCGCGTGTCCGTCTGTTACGGCAACTTCAATGTGCTGATCGCAGGAGCGCACGGCGGCGTCTCCGTCGGGCCGGATGGCGCAACCCATCAGGCGCTGGAAGATTTGTTTGCCATGTGCGGCCTGCCCAATATGTCTGTGGTCGTGCCTTGCGATGCGATCGAAACGCGCAAAGCCACCGACTACCTGCTGCTCGAACACGTCGGGCCGAAGTACATCCGCTTCGCGCGCGAGGCCACGCCCATCGTCACGCGCGAAGAAACGCCATTCGTCTTGGGCGTGGCCAACGTCCTCCGGCTGCGGCACGAGGCTCCCGAAATGGTCGACGCCTTTGAGACAGTACTGGCGACCGAGTACGCGAACGAGCACGAGGACCTCAGCATCATCGCGTGCGGGCCGATGGTGCCCGAGGCCATGCGCGCGGCGTGGATTCTCAGGCGCGAATTCGATTACGAGAGTCGGGTGATTAACATGCACACGATGAAGCCGATCGACGAAGCGACGATCCTCCGCGCGGCGAAAGAGACCGGAATCGTCGTCACTGCCGAGGAGCATCAGATCGGTGCGTTGGCCTGGCGGGTCAGCGGGATCATCACCGAGAGCCGCGAGTTGTTTGGAATGCCAGTGATCACGGGCGCGATCGGAGTTAAAGACCGCTTCGGCGACTCGGGCGCGCCCTGGGAGCTGATTAAGGAATTCGAAGTCAGCGCCGAGCACATCGCGCAGAAGGTGCTCGATCTGCTCGCCGTTCGCAGCGCAAGAAGCAAACAAGAACAGCAGTCGGGCGCTGGTAGACTGGCCCTCGTTTTGTAGGCAGCCCGCATCGGTGTTATCGTCAAAGCTAGTGCCCGCCGGGGCGCCTGTCCTGATGCTGTCGTCCGTCCATCGTCTCGCCTTTTCTGTGCTTCTCCTCGTGCTGGTGCCGGTCGCGCTAGATGCGCAGCAGGCCGTCGGGCAACTCTATGCCACGGATGCCAGCGTCAAAGGCTCGGTCGTCCTGGCCGGCTCGGGTACCAGCGTCCTCAGTGGCTCCTCGATCCAGGCGGGCGTGCAAGCGGCCACACTCAAGCTGGAGCGCGGCGGCAATGTCCTGGTTTGTGAAGGTACCAAGCTGTCCGTCAACGCTTCGCAGAGCGGACGCGAGCTGCTGTTCAGCTTGAACACCGGCAATCTGGAACTGAATTATCCGCTGGGCACCGAAGCGGACACCCTGCTCACCCCGGATCTGCGGTTCATATTGCCTGGCCCGGGCACGGTACACGTTGCGGTGCAGGTAACGCCCCAAGGCGACACTTGCGTACAGTCGTTGCCCTGGAACGTGTCTGCGATCACCATCTCCGAAACCATGGGCGATGCCACGTACCAGGTGAAACCCGATGAAGCTGTCGTGTTCAAAGGCGGGCATCTAAACCAGGCCAGCCATTCCCGGCAAAACTGTGGATGCGTGAGGTCGGTGCCGACGCAGGTGGCGCACGCGCCCGCCCCCGAGCCGCAGCCCGCTCCAACGCCCGCGCCGCAATCCGCGGCCACGGTTGCTCCGGCTCAGCCGAACCCCGCTCCCGCATTGGCCGGCACGGCACCGTTGCCGACTCCTCCGCCGGAGCAACACCTGGCCGTCGAGGCGCCATTCATTTTCCACGGCAATGACCCCGAGCTCGATCTGAGCCCGAACATCGCCGTGCTCCGGCTGGAGAACAACAAGCTTGTGCAGCTTGAGCCAACGGTGCTGCCTCCGCCGGACCCGAAGAAGCAACCCGTGAAGGAGACGCAGACCGCCAGGAAAGAGTCGCACGGTTTCTTCGCCCGATTGGGGACATTCTTCGCGTCGATATTCCACTGAGGATTTGTTGTAGAGCTGGCCTTGGCGCCGGCGTCAGTCGCTGCTCGAAAATTGCGCGGCGCTACTAAAGCGCCCCCTCTTCCCCCTTCCGCCCTTCTGCTAAACTTGCAACGTTTCTCATGCCCGAGCAGCCGCGCGCCCGAATGTTCCTCTGGATCCTGCTGGGCGGAGGCGTGCTTGCGCTCTTTCTGGTCGGTATCTTCGCGGCAATTTTTCTATCACTGCGCAGCGAGCAGCAGCAAGGCTTCTCCGGGTTTGGCGAAAAGATCGGGGTCGTCGATCTGGAGGGAGTGATTCTTTCTCCCAAGGATACGGTCGAACAACTGCGCAAGTTTGCTGATGACAGCACTATCAAGGCAATTGTCCTGCACGTGAATTCACCGGGTGGTGGCGCCGCAGCCTCGGAGGAGATCTACCGCGAGGTGCTGCGCATACGCAATGAGAAGAAGAAGCGTATTGTCGCCTCGATCGAGACGGTGGGCGCCAGCGGCGCATACTTTGTGGCGTCGGCCACCAACAAGATTTTCGCCGACAACGCCAGCATTGTCGGATCAATCGGGGTGATTGCCGAATGGTACAACTATGAAGACCTGATCAAGTGGGCCAAGCTGAAGGCGATCACCCTCAAGGCCGGCGAATTCAAGGATACCGGTTCGCCCACCCGGCCCATGACGCCGGAGGAACGCGCCTACTTGCAGGGCCTGATCGATAACATGCACACGCAGTTCATCCACAGCGTCGCGGTGGGCCGCAAGATGAAGGATGATGAGGTGCGTGCCCTGGCCAATGGCAAAGTCTGGACCGGGCAGGAAGCGATGCCGCTGAAGCTGGTGGACCAGATCGGAGACTTTCGCGCCGCCGTCGAGGACACGGCGAAATACGTCGGCATTAAGGGCGAGCCTTCCATCGTGCGTCCCGAGAAGCGCAGGCAAGGCCTGCTCGAGCTTCTGTTTGGCGACGTCTCGGAATACTTGCCTGATCCGGCAAAGGCACTTCAGACGAACGTCGGCTTTTACTACCTTTGGAAGTAGCGCCGAGGCGTGGCGAGAGCCACACCACGCACTTCGGCGGCAAAATCATGCCGCGCTCGAGCAGTTTCAGAATTGCTATATCCAGGTTGAGAGCAGCAAGCCTTTAGGCTCGCGTTGGGGTGGATCACGCCGCTCAGCAGAACAACAAATCCGGAAGCACTCTAGTGGGGGGCAACGTGCGATGCCTGTGCTAGAGCCGGCTTTCGCCAGGCTCAGAAGTGAAATGCTCCTTAAGTTGTACTTGCCAAAGCAGTAGTCAATTTGAGAGTATCCGATGTGTTGGTAAGCTGGTTCCAAGCGCCTGATCTGCGTGCTATCGCGCGGGTCAGGTGTGGTTCGTAAACCCAGGGGCGTGCGAGATGACCAAGGCAGACTTGATCGACGAAGTTTCCCGCTTGACCGAGCTCACGCGCAAAGATAGCGAATTCATCGTCGAGACCATCTTCGAGAGCGTGGTGCGCTCCCTGCGCGCCGGCGACAAGATTGAGATACGTGGTTTCGGCAGCTTCCGCACGCGTCAGCGCAAGCCGCGCGTCGGGCGCAATCCCAAGACTGGCGATCGCGTCGAGGTTCCTGCCAAGAAGATCCCCTTCTTCAAGCCCAGCAAGGAGTTAAAGGACATGGTGAACAGCTATGTCGAGGAGCGTCCCGCGACGCCGCCAGTCCCGATGGCTTCCTCCGGCGAGGGCAGCGCGGGCAACGCGTAAATTTTTGTGCGGTGAAGATGCCGCGCCTGCCGAACTTCTTCCAGCAGCGGATGATCTCCGTGTACTCTGCCAAGTGGTGCTTCGGCCGCACCGCTGGTGATAACGCCTGCGGGTGTTGAAAAAGTCACTCTGAACAGATCGATGCCAATGCTTCCGCGAGCAGCAAACGGATTGCGCTCTCGCTCAACACCAGGTACCTGATCCGACGCGGGTGCTCGACCATCGCCGCCCTACTTCCTACCGTGTGGGCAAGAACGGGAGATCAGCGGATCGCGTGCAGAATTCATACTGACAAGGGTTGGGTGGAAAAGCCGTTTGGATGGCCTAACTGTCCTGTTGCATATGCTTGAGCGGCCTGCAGCGGGAGGGGTATTCACCGCACCGTTACCGCCTTGTCCGAAAACACAACAAACCTCTGAAACGAACGAGCCCTCTATCGAGGATTTCGCAATTCCGCGGTATACTCGGTGCCATTTCCCGCGTGGAGGATGCTATGCAATCGCGATGTAAGTTGCTGAGCTTCGCATTCGTCAACCGATCCGCAGCCCTGGTTACGCTGTTGGCGATCATCTCGCTCCTCTCGGTCACAATTGCTCAGGATGCGCAGGCGCAAACGTTCAGCGTCCTTCACAACTTCACCGGGGGCTTGGACGGGAACAATCCTTATGCGGGGGTTACCCTCGGACCTTCCGGAGTTCTGTACGGAACGGCGGCCAACGGTGGAACCTCCGGCGTGGGCACGGTTTTCAAGCTACATCAGGTTAATTCAAGTTGGGTTTCCACGCCCTTGTACGAATTTACCGGGGTTGGCGGCGGAGGCCTCCCATTGGGCGGGGTAGTGATCGGCCCAAATGGTGCTTTATATGGCACGACCTTCGGCGTTAGCGTGGAAACCTACGGGACAGTGTTCGAATTGACACCTTCACCTACATTTTGCCGGTCGGTACTGTGCTTTTGGAACGAAAACCTCCTTCAAACGTTTACAGGCCCGAATGGGGCGGGACCGCAAGTCGAGAATTTAGTCTTTGACAGCTCGGGAAACATCTACGGCACGACACAAGGAGGAGGCTTATATGACTCAGGGGTTACCTTTGAACTAACCCCTTCCGGGGGAGGATACACGGAGACCATCCTTCATAGCTTCGGACTTGGGACTGACGGTAGGGCCCCACTGGCGGGTATTGTCTTTGATACAGCCGGCAATATATACGGAACCACAGACCTCGGAGGAACCGGATCACCGCAAACCTGCCACGGCAGCTGCGGAACGGTTTACCAACTCGTGCCTTCCAACGGAGGGTGGGTGGAGAATGTGCTGGTTGACTTTGACGTCACGAATGGGCAACACCCTTACGGCAACCTGATCATCGATGGTTCCGGCAACCTCTATGGCACCACGGCTATTGGAGGACAAAATGGAGGTGGTGTAGTCTACGAATTGGCGCCCTCAGGTGGAGGGTTCACCTACTCTGTGCTTTACTCTTTTAGCTCGTGCGGATCCAGGGCTGGCTTAGCCGAGGATGCAGCCGGCAATTTTTTTGGAGTCTGTTATACCGGCGGCGCCAATCAAGACGGCTGGATCTTCGAGCTGACCAATTGCAGCCAAGGGTGCAACGTGGTCGATCTCCACGACTTCGATGGTAGTGACGGCATGAACCCTTACGGGAGTCCGGTGCTCGACGCGAGCGGCAATCTCTACGGCACAACGGGGGCTGGAGGAACCGGCTGTGCCGAAAGCTGCGGCGTGGTCTGGGAGATTGCGGGCGTGGGCGCCCGGCATAACAACTGATTTGAGGAGACTTGAGAACCACTCAGGTCGCCAGCCGGCAGAGTGCGTGTGAGCCTAATTTCTGCCGGTGAGGTTGGGAAGTCAAGTTAATTTCGGATCGGGACGGTGGAGCGCATTGTTCAGCGGCTGAGATAGAAGTACTGCTCGAGGTAAAACAAGGCTGCGAACGCCGCGACCAGAGCGGAGCCTGGAATAACGAGGGCTTGCACGCTACGGATCGGCCGTTTCCAGTCCGCGGTGGCGAGGAATACCAGGAGCATGCCGGCGAAGAGAACGACGGAAATCTGGAAGATGTGCGCCGCCGAACCTTCATCGGGTTGGGGTGCCTGGAAAAATCCGCTGATCACGCAGAGCAACGCGATGAGTGAGAAAACGATGAGCGATGTGCGGCTGATGCGATTGAGGCGGTGGGAGTGCATGACGCTGCTCCTGCTGCTCGGCCGTTGAGCTTGATCTTCGTGTGAAAACCGTGCCGCCGCTGCCGCGGCTCGGAACAGTTTCGCACCTGAGCGAGGGTTGACGCCCCCCGCCTAGGGCGTGTTAACACTAAACAGAGACCTGAGTGCTTCCACGATTAAGGCGAAATAAATAAAGCCTAGGAAGATCACATCCAGCTTTTCAAAGCGCGAGAAGATGCGACGGAAGCCC
>Ga0335079_10003059_pt1 | contig 19304 bp, 15 predicted proteins | sample Lox_Sample_33_FD_206719 | JGI IMG/M metagenome (GOLD analysis project Ga0335079, IMG submission 206719) | Soil microbial communities from Loxahatchee National Wildlife Refuge, Florida, United States - Lox_Sample_3.3 | ecosystem: Environmental > Terrestrial > Soil > Wetlands | place: USA... | reverse complement strand
GATCAGCCGCGTCACGGGCGACATCGATGCGATCCAGAGCTTCATCGCTTCCGGCCTGCTGGGCGCGCTCATCGATGTTCTCACGCTGGCCGGCATCGTCGGGGTGATGTTTTATCTGAACTGGCGTTTCACGCTGATCGCTCTTTCGATTACGCCGGTACTATTCGCCGTGGTCTTCTCTTACACGCGACGCATCAAGAAAGCTTCGCGCGAAGTCAGGAAGAAGGAAGGCGAGATGGTCTCGGTGATCCAGGAAGTGCTTACCTCCATCCGCGTGGTAAAAGCCTTTGGGCGCGAAGAATACGAGCAGCGCCGCCTCGAGGAGGAGAGCCTGGAATCCGTGGAAATCGCGTTGCGCGCGCGCGGTCTGAAATCCAAGCTGTCCCCGATCGTCGAGATCATTGTCGCCGTCGGCACCGCCATCATGTTGTGGTTCGGGGCGCGGATGGTGCTGGCAGGCACTATGGAGGCGGGCTCCCTGATCGTCTTCATTTTCTACCTGGGCAAAATGTACAAGCCGATGCAAGACCTGTCCAAGATGACCGACTCGTACTCCAAGGCCGCCGTCGGCTACGAGCGCATCCGCGAGGTGCTGGACACGCATCGCGAGGTTGCGGATCTGCCCGGGGCGCGCCCGGCGCCGAGGTTCAAGGGCGGGATCGAATTCGAGCACGTGAGCTTCAGCTATGAGCCGGATGTACCGGTGCTTCGCGACATCAGCTTCCGCATTGAGCCCGGCCAGGTGGCCGCGCTATGCGGGCCGACCGGCGCCGGCAAGACGACGATCGTCAGCCTGATTCCGCGGTTCTACGACGCGGTTTCGGGTGTGATCCGGATCGACGCCACCGATGCGCGGAAGTTCACGCAAAAGTCGCTCCGACAGCAGATCAGCTTCGTTCTGCAGGAAACACTGTTGTTTCACGGCACGGTCTGGAGCAACATCGCTTACGGCAAGCCGGGCGCCACGCGCGACGAGATTCTGCGCGCGGCGAAAATTGCCAATGCGCAGGAATTCATCGAGAAACTGCCGGATGCGTACGATACGATCGTCGGAGAGCGCGGCGTCACGCTCTCCGGTGGCCAGCGCCAGCGAATCGCAATCGCGCGGGCGGTGATCCGGAATTGCCCGATTCTGATCCTCGACGAGCCCAGCTCCGGACTCGATGCCGGATCGGAGAAGCTGGTCTTCGAGGCACTCGACCGCCTGATGGAAGGCAAGACTTCGCTGGTCATCGCACACCGGCTCTCGACAATCCGGCGGTCGGACATTATCTTCGTGGTGAATCAGGGTGCCATCGTCGAGCGCGGCAAGCATGACGATCTGCTGAAGGCCGGCGGCTTGTATGCCGAGCTCTACGAGCTGCAATTCCGCCAGGAGGAGGAACTTACAGGTCGGTAAGGGCGGCAATCCGTTTGAGGACGATCTGCGTGAACCGGTCCGCGTCCGACTCGGAGTAACCCGCGGCCCTAAAAGCGTCTCGGATCTGGCGCGGCGAAAGGCGCGCCAGCAGTTGTCCCACCCAGCGGGCATCGGCGAGCGGCACATGCTTCCCGATGGACTCCAGGTGCACTCGTTTCAAGTACTCGGGCAGGCTGACAACAAAGACGAAACGCGGGCGCGCCGGAGTCTGGAAATCGACGGCGTCGCCGCGGAGATTGCGGATGAAAGTGAATTTTTCGTATTCCGCGAGATCGTCCTTGGCTTTGTATTCCGGCCAGCTCCGGCCGGGCGTGCCGAAGCTGGCGCCCAGGTCGCTGACCAGAAAGATGCGCTCATCGTCGCGTTGGTAGACAGCGTTATTTTCAGGTTTCAGGTCCCAGTTGTTGATTAGCGCCATTACCGCCTTGAGCCCATTGGCATCGCGATTGTGCGCCCACAGCGGATCCCGCCAATCCCAGATGCCTATTTTCTTCTCGCCGTCGGGCATACGCTTGAAACGGGCGCAGGCGATGGCGCCGCCCGGGCCCACCAGTTTCGATCCTCGCTTTAGGTGGGCCGGGAGGCCTTCCACTTTGAAATCGCGCACCAGGTAATCCTCGCTGGTGAAGAATCCCACTGACCACACCAGGCGTGAGGCCGCCGTTTCCGGCCGCGCCTCCTGGCCCATTTTCACCTTCCATTTGACGCCTCCGGCGTCGATCACGTTGATTTTCGGGTTCGAACCTGCCTGATCCTCGGTCAGAAAGCGATAGGGCCCGCGGGGCTGATGGGCTTTTCCGCCCGATCCGTAAAAGAGGTCCCGGCTTGAAATGTTATGAGGCTCACGCCAGAAGCTTCCGGGACCGGCGATGGCAATTTTTTCCTTGCTGGCTCCGGCGCAAAAACCGGCGGCGACGCCGGCCATCAGCATCAACCGCGCGAACAGGCGCACTTTCCGGCTCATCAGGAACCCCCTGGCAAACGGCGCACAAACTGCAAGTCTGAAGAGTGCAGGAGCGCTGCCAGTGAAATTATTGATACAGCCGGGCGAGGGGATTCTCCCGCTGGTGAAAGGGATTGCAGCCGCGAAAAAGAGTGTTGAAATCGTGGTATTCCGCTTCGACCTGCTGGAGATCGAGCGCGCCCTCACGCGCGCGGTCAACCGTGGAGTCACCGTGCGCGCGCTGATCGCGCATACGAATCGCGCGGGGGAAGAGAACCTCCGGAAGCTGGAAATGCGGCTTCTGGGAGCGGGGATATCGGTGGCGCGCACTGCCGACGATCTTGCGCGATACCACGGAAAACTGATGCTGGTGGACCGGCGAGAGCTTTATCTGCTGGCGTTCAACTTCACCTACTCGGACGTCGAGCACAGCCGCAGTTTCGGCTTGATCACCAGGAGCAGCGACATCGTGCACGAGGGTGGGAAGCTGTTTGATGCCGATACCAGACGTATTCCATACGAGCCGGGCGTGGAGCGGTTTCTGGTGAGCCCCACCAACGCGCGCAAACAATTGGCGGCCTTGATCAAAGGAGCGAAAAAGGAGCTGCTGATCTACGACCCGAAGGTGAGCGACGCGGCAATGGTGCGTCTTCTGGCGGATCGCGCGGCGGCCGGCGTCGACGTCAGGATCATTGGGCGGCTGACCCGAAGAGCGGCAGGGGTGCAGGCGCGAAAACTTCCCAATCTGCGCCTGCACACGCGCACTCTCGTCCGCGACGGCAAGCTCGGATTCATCGGGAGCCAGAGCCTTCGCGAGATTGAACTGGATGCGCGCCGCGAGGTGGGATTGATCTTCCGCGACGCCGAGATCGTCGGACGGCTGCGCCAGACTTTCGAAGAAGACTGGGCCCTCTGCGCACAGCCGGCGCAGGTTGACGAATCGTTGCCGGCCGCGCGAATCGCCAAGAGAGTGGCCAAGGCGCTCGCTAAGGAGATGCCGCCCGTGGCCCCGCTGCTGGACGAGGCAGTCAAAGAGCTGGCGAGCCCTGGCGGTGAATTCGAGCTGAATCCTAAGGAGGTGGAGGCGAACCTGAAAGAAGCGGTGAAAGACGCGGTTAGAGAGGTGGTCCGCGACGTCGTGGCAGAAGCTGTCGAACATGAGGGAACGCCGAAATGATCCTGCACGTCACCAGTATAGGGTTGTTGGCTTGCAGCTTATACGCCCAGGCGCCAGTGAATCCGGGGCTGGCCGCGGTCAGGCAATTCGAGGACCGCGTCGCGGAATATATGAGCCTGCGTGCCAAGCTGAAGCCGGAATCGAAGCCGTTGAAGCCCACCCCCTCTACCGAGAAGATTCTTGCTCACGAGCACGAGCTGGCGAAGCGGATCAGCGCCGCGCGCGCCGATGCCCTGCGCGGCGAGATCTTCACTCCTGAGGTCGCGGTGGAGTTTCGCCGATTGATAGCAATCACGATGCACGGTCCGGATGCCCCGGCTATTCGTGCCAGCCTGATCCGGGCCGAGCCGGTATGGTTGAAAGCGTTGCGGGTCAATCATCTCTACCCGCACGATGTGCCCCTGCAATCCACACCGCCCTCTCTGCTGTTGCACTTGCCGTCGCTTCCGCGGGAACTCCAATACCGTGTGGTGGGAAATGCACTTGTGCTTCTGGATGTCGGCGCCGACCTGATTGTGGACTACCTGCCACACGCCATTGATCCGGTACCATGAGACGGCGCGCTATTGTCTTTTTGCTGGCCGCCTGGATGGCCGGCGCCGCGGCGAAAATCATCCTCCCGCTGAAGCCGGATTCGGTGCGCTTCGCCGTGATTGGCGACAGCGGCACCGGGGGCGCAGCCCAGCGCGAAGTCGCCCTGGAAATGGAGGAGTGCCGCAAGAGCTTTCCGTTCGATTTCGTCCTCATGCTGGGCGACAATATCTACGGCCACAAAACATCGAAAGATTACCTGCGCAAGTTCGAGGAGCCCTACCAGGGACTGCTGGCTGCCGGCGTGAAGTTTTATGCTTCACTGGGCAACCACGACGATCCCAATTCAACAGCCTACAAGCCCTTCAACATGGACGGGAAAAAGTACTACAGCTTCAAGAAGGGCGGCGTGCTGTTTCTTGCACTCGACAGTAACTACATGGACCCCGCGCAGCTCAATTGGCTGAAGAGCGAGTTACACGGCTCGAACGCGACCTGGAAGATCTGTTTCTTCCATCACCCACTGTATTCACACGGAAAAATGCACGGCTCCGACCTGGATCTGCGAAAGCTGCTGGAGCCGATATTTCAAGAGCAGGGCGTGGCAGTGGTGTTCTCCGGCCACGAGCACGTGTATGAGAGGATCAAGCCCCAGAAAGGCATCTATTACTTCGTCGTGGGGAATTCCGGTGAGTTGCGCGTCCACAACCTCAGGCATTCGCCAGACACTGCGGCCGGCTTCGATACGGACCGCGCGTTTCTCCTGGTGGAAATTAACGGCAATTCGCTGTACTTTCAAGCCATATCCCGCACAGGGGAAACAGTTGATTCCGGTGAGCTCGCGGCCCCACAGCACAGTGGCAGCACGGTTGCAGCACGCTGAGTGGAGAAGGAGTGCATATGAACGGTAAGTCTGGCTTGTTCACTACTCTCGTAGCGGTCGGCGTCGGCGGCGCGTTGATGTACTGGTTCGACCCGGACGCGGGCAAGCGGCGGCGCGCGCAAACGCGGGTCACCTCGCGGCGCGTCGCGGCGGATGTTCAAAGGGCTATCGACAGGTCGTCGCGTAGTCTGGAGCGGCTAAGCAACATGGATTGGCGCGACGTCGCCAAGGCATTGATCCCCATCGCCGCCACGGCTCTCCTCCGGAGGTAGCGGTGCCTGTTGAGCGCAACCGCGCAAAAGCAGCCGGAGGAGCGCATCCTCCGCCGCTCACCGAGCCGGTGCACGATGTCGTCGACGAAACCTCCGAGGAGTCCTTTCCCGCGAGCGATCCGCCTGCGTGGGTTTTCGGCCCCGATACCCACGACACGCACAGGCTCCGGCTCAGGACCGGGCGGACGAAAAAAGTCGATCGTCCGCCCCACGGTTCCACAGGCTAACGCGACGAACGAGCGGCTTTCGACTTACCCGTTCCGCTGAGCGCGGACAGTAGCGAGTGGCCGTCGGGACTGCCCAGACCGGTGCAAGCATCCCAACCGGTCGCGGCCGAGTAGGCGCCGTTGTTGCCGGAAGTGATGTCGTGGAAGGTGCCCTTGGCGGCCGCCGCATACAGCGCGGGATTCAGAAAACCCAGAGATTTTCCGAGTTGCTGATTCATGATGGCGATTAATGCTGCCCAAAGAGGCGCAACCGCGCTGGTCCCCCCGAAAACCGTGGTCCGGCCGTCGACACGAATCTGGTACCCCGTTGCGGGATCGGCATCGCCCGCGACATCGGGAACGCCGCGACCCTTGAAATGTGAGGGATTCACCGATACCGGCACTTTGGCGCCCGCCTGATAGGAAGGCAGGGCGAACGTCTCGCTGACGCCGCCTCCCGTGGCGCCGCCGCCGGTCTCATTCCAGACCACTTCTTTGGTGATCTTGTTCCTGGACGATTCGAGGCGTGTGCCGCCGCATGCCAGCACGTTGGGACTCGACGCGGGGAAGTCCACGTGCGCGGCGCCATCGGTTACGCCATCGGAGGAGCCATTGTCCCCCGCCGCACAGCAGACGGTGACACCCAGCAGCCCGGCGTCCTGAAACGCCTGGTCGAAGGCGTTCATAGCCTGCGGGGTCCACGACGATTCCGGCCCGCCCCAACTGATCGAGATCACCGAAGGCTTCCGCACCGAGTCGTGAATCGCGCTGGTGACCCCGTCGAGGAATCCCTGGTCCGTATTGGGCGCGAAATAGACCGCCATTTTCGCTCCCGGTGCCACGGCGCCGACCACTTCGATATCCAGCATCACTTCGCCATCCGCGCTGTTGGGGTTGCCCACCGGACGATTCTGGGCGCCATCCACAGAGACCGCGGTAACGGCGGGAGGGGTCTTGATTCCAAGGCCGGTGAAATAGGTGGTCAGCTCAGCGGCGCGGAAGCCTCCACCCAGCTCGAGAATCGCCACAGTCTGTCCGGAGCCATTGACGCCCGTGGGGAAGTCGTACAGTTGGGCAACGGCCATCGGGGTATAGGAAGTATCGCCGGCAGCCTTGGGGCCAGCTTTTGGCGTGTGCCGGCGAAGATGAGTGGTAGCCTGCGGGCGATCGTCCAACCCGAAAACCCCCACGATGACGTCCGCCAGGCTGCTGGGGATCGAGATGCTGCCGACGCGGCCGCGATACGTGCCCTGGGGATGCTGATAGAGCTGCAGTTCGGTGCCGAATGCCTCGCTCATATTGGCCACGGTTCCGTTGAGAACCATGCTGCGGCGGGCGAGATCGACATGAGATACGGCCAGATCGTGCTCGGTTGCGAACGCCTCAACCGATGCGACATCCGCCGGGTCCGCGCCGTACTGGCTGGCGAACTCCTCACGTGCCAGGGGTGCCGCTTTCGGCGCGGGAAGTTCGGCCTTCCGCCGCAGGAGAACGGTGACGGTCAAGATGGAGTTGGGGTCGGGGCTCCCAACGATTTGAGAGCCATGTTTAGGTTGGCGCTCGCTGCCGCGCAGTACGACTCGTTCAACAGGCATTACCTTCCTCCGTGGAAGTGAAAAAGTTTCGGCTACAGAATATCACTCGCGGAGTCTCCCGGATGCCGGCAATCGTACGTAAGAGGACACAGAGGGCCGGGCTGGAGCCCGCCCAAGTTATACCTTCTCGGGCACCACGAACGGCTTGCGATATTCGCGAGTCGTCAGCTTGCTGGCCTCGGCGTCACCTTGAATGGCCATGGTCTTGGGATCGAAGTGGATGGTGCGGCCTACGCGGTAGGAGATGTTCGCCAGGTGCACCAGCACGGTGGATGCGGCGCCCTCCTCGATCTCGGCGCTCAGCGTTTCGCGCTTGCGGTCGCGGACTGCGGAGAAGAAGTTGGCGAAGTGGCTGCCGCCCTTGGTCATGGTCGGGCCGGCTTCGGCGGACTTGCCCAGGAAGAAGGAGTACCTGGTGTAGCCCGCGATCGCCATGTACCCTTTGGATCCGTAGAACAGGTTGCCGATGGTGTTGGAATCGCGACCGCCCTCGCCGATGCCGCCCTCGTGGTTGGACATCCAGTGGCGCACCTCGAACTCCATCATCTGCCTCCTGCCGTTCTCGTTGAACTCGAAAGCGCAGTTGAGCGTGTTGGGCGTCTCCTGGTCATCGTCGAACATGAATTTGCCGCCGATGGCCGTTACCTTGGTCGGAAACTTGACGCCCAGCCCCCAGCGTGCGATATCGACTTCGTGGATGCCCTGGTTGCCCAGGTCGCCGTTGCCGAAGTCCCAGAACCAGTGCCAATTGTAGTGGAAGCGATTCTTGGTGAACGGCTTTTTCGGCGCGGGACCGGTCCACAGGTCGTAATCCACAGCGCTCGGCGGATCGCTGATGGGCGTCTTGCCGATCGTGTCGCGCCACTTGTAGCATAGCCCGCGCGAAAGGTAGAGATCGCCGATCAGGCCGTCGCGCATCTTCTGGACGCCGTCCTGCAAGGCCGCCGAGGAGCGGCTCTGGCTGCCCTGCTGCACCATGCGGTTGTACTTGCGCGCCGCGGCCACAATCTGCTTCGCCTCGAAAATGTTATGCGAGCACGGCTTTTCGACGTACACGTCCTTGCCCGCCTGACATGCCTGAATGGTCATCAGGGTGTGCCAGTGATTCGGGGTGGCGATGGAGATGGCGTCGATCGACTTGTCTTCGAGAAGCTTTCGGTAGTCGGTGTAGACCTGCGGTTTCTTCTGCGTCTGCGCTTCGAGCGCCTTGGCGCGTTCGTCGAGGATGTTCTGGTCGACGTCGCACAGCGCCACCAGCTCGACATTCGGCTGGGCGGTGATCTCTTTGATGTGGTCCTTGCCCCGGCCGCGCAGGCCGATCGTGGCCACGCGAATGGTGTCGTTGGGGCTTCCAAAAACGGTGGAAGAGGCGGCGGCCGCGGTGCTGATAAAGAAATGTCTTCGATCCATGATGTTCGTTACCGCTATAGAAGCCTATATTATCACATTCTCGGGTCTTCCGCCGAGAAACGCCGAGACGTTGTGTACCACCAGCTCCATTAGGCGGCTACGGGCCTCGTGCGTGGCCCACGCCATGTGCGGTGTGACCAGGCAATTGCGTGCGGAGAGCAGCGGGTTGGTATCGACCGGCGGCTCGACGCTCAGCACATCGAGCCCGGCGCCCGCCAGGTGCCCGGCGTTGAGCGCATCGGCGAGGTCCTGGTCAACCACCAGCGGGCCGCGCGAGGTATTGATGAGGAACGAGCCTGGTTTCATCCACGACAGCGTGCGCGCGTTGATCATGCCTTCGGTATCGGGGAAGAGCGGCGAATGCAGGCTGACCACGTCACTTTCCCGCAGCAGCTCCTCTACGCTGGCCCATCGAAAGCCATCCCAGGCGGGCGGCTGGCCTAGATAGGTGTCATTGGCGATCACCTGCATACCCATGGCGTCCGCGATGCGGCCGGTGGCGCGCCCAATGCGCCCGAAGCCGACGATCCCAATGGTCTTTCCGGCTAGTTCCACCAGCGGAGATTTCCAGAAGCTCCAATCCGGCGACTTCGACCACTCGCCCGCACGCACCGCGTCGGAGTGCATCCCCACGCGGTGGCAAAGCTCCAGCAGTAGCGCGAAAACAAACTGCGCCACGCTGGCGGTCCCATAGGTCGGAACATTGGTGACCGTGATCCCGAGCCGGTTCGCGGCAACCACGTCTATGACGTTGTACCCGGTGGCCAGCACGCCAATGTATCTCAGCTCGGGCAATCGCTCCAGGACGTCGCCGGGCAGCGCGGTCTTGTTGGTGAGCACGATGGCGGCGCCCTGCGCCCGCGCCTCGGCGTCGGAATCGGCGGTGCGGTCGAAGACCTCGACGTCGCCGAAGTCGCGCAGGGCATCCCAGCTCAGGTCGCCCGGATTCACACAGTACCCGTCCAGCACCACGATCTTCATGCATCCTCTCCGTAGTCGTGCAGCTCCACCGCGATTCGGGCCCCTTCGGCGGCAACCGCCGCTGCGTACCCCTCGCCGGCATCGATCTCTTCAATTGTCCATTCGCCGGGCGGATGGATTCCGGCGCCGAACAGGCCGGCGCCGCAGGCCTTGAGAGCGGCCTCGATTCGCGTCCAGCGGCGGAAGAAAGCGATCTCGTCCTCGGGCACGGGTTCGCCGGCTGGAAAGAATCGCTCCGCGATTTCGGCGAAGTGCGGCAGCGGCCGCAGCTTTTCCACGTCCACGCCGACTTCGATCTCGCGCGCCACGGCAACCAGCGCCATTTCGTGGGAGTGCGACAGGTTGAAGCGCAACTCGGGCGCGAGCGGCAGATAGGGTTTGCCGTGTTCATGGAGCGCGAACTCGAGGGGGGCAGCAGTGTATCGCGCCAGGATGGCGCGCATCGCGCCGTGCGCTTGCAGATAGCGCACGGCAAGCTCCGGAAAGCGGAAGCGCGCGGCGCGCACCGACTCGCCGGGTGTCGGAGGCGGAACCTGCGCCCGGTCCAGCCTCACGTTCCAGACATGGACCGTCACCACGCTGTGTCCTCCGCGAGCGCCGCCAGCACTGCCTCCTGCACGGTTTTCAGATAGAAATGCCCACCCGGGAAGATTCGCACCGCGAACGGTCCGGTAGTCTGTTCTTTCCAGCCCTCCAGATGTTCACGGCGGATTTTCGGATCGTCCGCGCCTCCATAGGCGCGAATCGGAAACGCGAAGGGAGGCTCGTCGTGGTAGACGTAGTTGCGATAGAGCGTCGCGTCGGCCTCGAGCGCGGGCAGAATCGCGCGCAAGGTGGCGGGGTCGTCCAGGACTTCGGACGGGATGCCTTGCAGGCGGCGCAGTTCTTCGAGAAAGTGCTCGCGCGAAGGCGGCACCGGCGGGACGTAACCGCGGCGAAATTGCGGCGCGCGCGCGGCAGAGGCGATCAGCACCGAGGGCAGCGGCTTGCCGCGCCGGCGGAGTTCGCGGGCCAGCTCGAACGCAACCGCGGCTCCCATGCTATGGCCGAAAAACGCGAAGGGTTGGGTGAGGTAGGGGTCCATGGCCGCGGCAAGCGCTGCCACTAGCGGCCCCATGCGATTGAACGGCGCCTCGGCAAGACGCGACTCGCGGCCGGGCAAGCGGACGCCGACAGCATTCGCGGCGGTGCTCAGAGTGCCGCCGCCGGCGTGGGGGAACCAGAAGAGGCGGGGGCCGGCGATCCTGTCGGCGCCGGGGAACCAGGCGGAGGCGGGGGCGCGCTTGCGCAGCTTCAACGCGAGTAGGGCGCGTCTCTCGGCGGAAATTTCGCGAGACTTCGGCCTGGGACGGGCTTCAGCCTGTCCCGGACCGGCTAGAGCCGGTCCGACACGGAGCAAAGTCTCAAAGTGGCCGGCGTGCATGGTCTCGACGTATCTCAGCGCGGCGCGACGCGACTCCCGCGCATTCTCTTCATAGAGCTCACGATCGGTAGTGATGGCGTGAAGCGCCTCCACCCACGGCCCGATTTCCTGCGGCGGCACTTCCGCGACCGGCACCATCTGCTCGTTGACTTGCGGCTGATAGCGCTCGATCCGGCGCACCGGAAGCAGGTACGGCACGCCCATCTTGGCCTCCGGAATCCCGCCTACGTCGGCCGCGATCACCGGCACAGCGCGCAACATGGCTTCCAGGACAATCCGAGAGCGCGCTTCGGCCCACAGTGATGGCACCAGCAGGATGCGTGTCCGGGCCAGCAGCAGGTTGATATCGTCCACCGGATCGAGCAGGCGAATATTGCTCCGCGCCTCGAGTGACGCGCGATCTTCCGCGGTCGTACCCCAGGTGGGCACGGCGGCGAACGAGAGGTGCGGCAGTGCATCGGCCAACGCCACGAAAATGGCGATGCCCTTCACCGCGCACGGGTTCACCATGGTCACGAACTCACTTTCGAACCGGCCTAGCGCGGGCCACTCTTCCGGTTCCATCAGCGAAATGGGGACGTGCACCGCGTCCATGCCGCCGTATTTGCGTATGTAGGCCGCGACATACTCGCTCACCCCCACCACTTTGCTGCACGCGCGCATGCGCTCGGTGCGCGCCTCGCTGGCAAATGCGCAGTCGGGACCGAACGGAAGGGCCAGCGTGGCCCGCACCAGGTAGACCACCGGCGCGCGCCCGTAAGCCAGAGCCGCTTCGAGCAGCACCTGCGCCGGATCGTCTGTGGATGCCAGGATCACCTCGGGCTGGAACGCCGCCAACTGCAGCACGAAGCAGGCGCGCAGGTTGGTATTGGTGACCACGCGGACACCGACACCCACGCGGTCGAACGCGACTATGCCAGCATCGGCTGCCGCCGCCACACCCCGCGCCGCGAGTTGCTCCAGATAGCGAGCGTGCTCCACCTGGCCGAAGGTGCTGATGCGGGCCACGACCCGGCACTCGTGCCCGCGCGCGGCCAGCGCTTCCATCAGCAGGCGGTTGGATTTGTCGCCGCCCCCATGCGCCGGGAAGTATAGGGAATTCTGCGCCAGCAGGATTCTCATCCCGAACCCACCTTGCGTTTGCGGAGCCGTTCCAGGAGCAGCGCGCGCTTTTCCGGCGAGAGCGTTTCGATGGTGGCATGAGCGGCCTGTGTTTCCGCGCGCGGCGCCAGCGACCGCAGATAATGCTCCATGCCACCCGCGTCCAGACCGCACACGAAGCGCTCCGCTGCTTCTTTCGACGCCCGCGATTCGCGTTCATACTCGGGGCGGTTCGTGAGGAGTTGCGTCAGTGCGGCGATCCAGGGAGCCGGGTCGTGCGCCTCGACCACGGGCAGCGGCATGGCGTGCTCGTCGAATATCGCCTGATAGCGCTCGATGGTGCGCACCGGAATCACGTAGCCCGTGCCCTGCTTGGCCTCGGCCAGCCCGCCGACATCGCTCGATACTACCGGGATGCCGCGCAGCATGGCTTCCATCACGATCAGCCCGAAGCCTTCGTACCAGAGCGACGGCATCAGCAGCACGCGGGTGCGCGCCAGCACGTCCTCGATATTGCGCGGATTGGGCAACACGGCGACGTTCGCCAGGCGGGCCAGCGCGCGGCGGTCGTCGCGGGTGGTGCCCCATCCGGGGACTACGCCGAACTCGCGGTCGGGCATGCGTTCGGCGACCGCGAGGAATATCGAAATTCCCTTCACCGCGCACGGATTCATCATCGTGATCAGACCGGCTTCGAAGTTGGCCAGGTTGCGGAAGGGACCAGTACCGTAGATGGGCGGGTGAATGACGACTGCCTGACGTCCCAGCGCGCGTTCGATATACCCGGCCATGTGATGCCCGATCGCTACGATGCCCGCCGCCCGCGCCGCCAGCTCCGCACCCTGCGGTTCGGGATTCCAGCTTGCCGGGCCAAAAGGAAAAAATTGCGGCGTATGAGCCAGGTAGATCACCCGGCCCACAGCGGAGTGCTGCGCCTCGCGCAAGAGCCCGTGTCCGAGATCTTCGCTGGATACCAGCACCCAGTCCGGCTGGAACTCGCGGATCTGGGCACGCAGAACCTGCACCCGGCGGGCGGGTTCGCTCACTGCAAAAACTGCGAGGGAAGAATGGAAGCGCAACTCCGCGCCCTCGCCAGACGCGCCGCACACGATGCGGCACGCGTGCCCGGCTTGTGCCATCCGGTCCAACCAGATCAGGTTGCTGCGTGTGGCCCCGCCGCGAGGCGGCACGTAGCTGGCGGTGGCAGTCAGCAGGATCCGCATCGGTCAGTCGGCGTCCTGCTCCTCGGCAAGCAAGGCGCGGACCTCTTCGTCGCTGAGCCCGTCGAGCTCCGCCAGGAGTTCCTGGTAGTCGCCGCCCGCCTGCTCGATTTCTTTCAGTTCCACCGCCTTTGCCAGCTCGGCCACTGTGAACTCGCCGCTGTAGACCACTTCGAGCGAGAGGTCCACACCGTAGATGTGGCGCACGCGTGAGAGCAGTTGCACGGCCAGGAGGGAATGGCCGCCGAGTGCAAAGAAGCTGTCGTGAATGCCAACCGCCGGGATGTTGAGAAGCTCGGCCCAGAGGGCGGCGAGGTCGCGCTCGAGGGCGGTACGAGGTGCGTCGCCGACGGCATGGGGAGCGACGCGGCGCGTCGAGGCGCGCACCTGCTCCAGTACCTGGACAGGCGTGCGGAGTTCGATAGCGATCCGGGCGTAGTCGGGGCGGCGTGGGAGAACGGCCGGCTGCACCGCCTGGACAGGCTGAAGCCTGTCCCACACGGGCTCCGAGGCGGGCTTGTACACTACCGCCGCCGCATCGCGCCCCGACAAGCGGAATACGCCATCGGGACCGGAGTCCGCGATCGACTTCAGAAACAGCCATGCGGGGCGGTTGCGCTCGCCGGCCACGAACGGAATCTCCACGCGGGCCAAACCTCGCTCCAGCGCGATCTCACCCAGGCGCGCCACCATGCGATGCTCCACGCCGCGGCCAAGGGCCCGGCAGCTCAGCAGAAATGTGTCCACGCACAGCGCGGCATCTTCGTCGCGAAAGACGATCACGCCGGCCAGGCCGTAGCTGCCGAAGCGGTCGGTGACGCGCACGGTGAGGCACTCCGCAGAGAGCCTTTGAATCTCCGCCGCGCCGCGGCGCATGCACGTCGCGTTCATCTGGTTGGTGCGCTGGGTAAGCTGTGCCACGCGCTCTACGTCGGCGGCCGCCATGGGCGCGATCTGCACCTTCAGGTCCAGGGAAGCCAGAAACTCTTCCAGGCTGGCGGCTGCACGCTCGGCGGCTGTGCGCACGGTACGCTGCGTGTAGAGCTCGGAGCGGCGGCGATCCTCTTCCGTGATCCGCGCACGGTCGAAGGCCCAGGTGTGGCGAAGAAACTCCGGGATCTCTGCGGCGCGAACCGGTAGAGTGAGCGCCAGCACGGCCGGGGCCGCGGCGCGCGCCTCGTCCGCCTCCTTTGGGTTATCGTCCACCAGGATTATGCTGTCCAGCCCGAGCTCTAGCTCGCCGGCGATCGTAGCCAGGTTGACGCCCTTGCTCTCCCAGTTGATGCGGCGCGCGGCGAAATCGCCCCAGTTCAGGGGCATCGCAGGATGCGCGCGGAAGGTCTCCGCCACGTCCGTTTCATTGTTCTTGCTGCACAGCGCCAGCAGCATGCCATCGCGCCGCCTCTCCGCCATGAACTGTTGCAGCCCGCGGCGGGCCTCGTCGACTACCACCGAGCGCGGGCCGTCTTCGCCGCAGATCCCGGCCCACAACGTGTCGTCGCAATCGAGCGCGATCAGTTTGAACGGGGGTGTGCGAATAGCGTGCACCTTTCGCGCCACGGCGGTAGCCAGCGCCGCGAAATACTCGGCGGTGTAAGGCACGTGGCCCAGCTCTTCGCCATGCGGATCGTAGACCTCGGCCACGGGATACATCGCCGCAACCTCATCAGGCGCGATCAGGTGCACCGCGGAGAGCCCGCAGAGTCCCGCGCGAAGGGCCGTGGTGCAATCGAGCCTGGATGCGCAGGCAGCCACGATCAGCGGCGCCGAGAGCGCGGTCGAGCGTACGGCGTCGACGAACTCCGCGGCCTGCCCGCCCGGCCAATCGTCGAACCGGACCAGGGCAATATTGACGCCGTCTCGATTGCCGGCGAACAGCCCCACCGGATTCAGCAGCTCCTGAAAGACCTGGCCGTATCCGGCAAAGCGGATCTCGGTTTCCCATCCCAGCTCCCGCATCCAGAAGGAAAGCGCCGGTTGGATGGCTTCGGCGGTGAAGGTTGCGCTGATCGCAAGAGTCAAATTCCATTATATTGACAGCCCTGAGTCATCCTCCGCAGGAAAACCGCCGACGCGGCCAGGCAGACCCCGACCGCGGCAATGGAAGCCTCCGGCCCAAAGGCGCCGCCCGTCAGCAGTACGGACCCTTGGAGTTGCCCGGCGAGCAGCGATGCCTGCTGCACGTGCCCGGAAACCGCCGTGCCGAACAGCGGGCCCTCGGCGAAGTTCCAGCCGGCGTGAATACCGATGGGCAGCCAGAGCGATCCCGCGGCGGCGTATGCCGCGCCGAGCAGAATGCCGGCCTCGAGGGCGATGGCCGCGGAACTCGTTACGGTTGCGCCGCGGTTGTTGATGTGGGCCAGCCCGAAAAGGGCCGACGTGACGGCGAGTGCGGTCCAGTTCCCCCCGGCTGCCGCGACGAGGCGAAAAAGAAATCCGCGAAAGACTATCTCTTCCGTGGCCGCGCCGGCGAGCACCGAGAGAAACATCGTCGCCAATGGCGGAGGCGCACCCCATCCCGACCAATGGTACGCACCGGCAAGCCAGAGGATGCCCATCACCGACGCGAACAGCGCGGCCCCGACAAGGGTACCCCCACCCACGCCGATCGGGAAGCTTGCGAGGCGCATTTCTGTGGCAGAGCGCCGCTCGATCCATCGCGCGCCGGCAACATAGAGCGGCACAAGAAAAACCGCTACCGGCGGCTCCACTCGCGTCGTGCGGAGAGCTCGGGCTGCAAGCAGGGCGAAGCTTACCGCCAAAGCGGTCACTACCATCGTGTTGAGCAGGCCGAGCAGGAGTGGAACGATCTTCTTGCGCATCGCGTGTCTTTCGCCATTGTCCCAACATCCCAGCGGGCTAGAATGGTACCGACCCATGGCGAGCGCGGGACATAACGGTGCCCGGCATGTTTTGCGCCGGTGGTGGCACGTCTCTCTCCGCGCCAAGGGCGTCGTGGTGCTGGCCGCGCCCATGGCTGCGCTGTTCGCGGTGCTGATCGCCATCCGTACGTTCGAAGGCGATGCGCAGGAGGCGGAGCAGCACATCGACCACGCCTATGCCCTACAGGCCCAGGCTACACAGTTGCACAGCTCCCTCTTGGACAGCGAGCAGGCGATTGATAACTATTTGGTCACCGGCCAGGAGCGCTTCTTGACCGGTTGGCAGGACGCCCGGTCGCGCGCCCAGCGGTCCTTGGAAAGCCTCTCCGGCCTTATCGCTCCTGACTCTCAGGCTGCCGCGGCGTTCGCCGAGGTCCGGCGCTTCACGGAGACCCACTTCGCGCTGCTGGAAGATCTGCGGCGAAGGAGGGAACCAGCCCTGCCGGCGCGCGAAAAGGCAGCGATGACCAGCGCGCAGGCCCAGATCGCCGCGATCAGCGACCAGGAGGAGAAGGTCTTCCGGGAGGCCCGCGAGCGCCGCGATCAGGCTCGACGGCGCCTCTTCAGCGTGGTGATTCTCTGCGGACTGCTCGGGCCGCTGGGGGCCCTTTTCAGCCATCTGTGGATCACGGGAAGGCTGGTCACACGGCTACAGGCGGTGGAGGAGAACGCCAGGCGGCTGGCGCATGGACTTCCGCTCGAGCCGTTCCCGAGCGGCACCGATGAGATTGCTTCCCTCGCCAACCAGATCGAGAACGCGGCCTACCTGCTGCGTGAACGCGAGCGCGAGCTGAGGGAAAGCGAGCGCCGCTACCGCGACTTGTTCGACCAGGCGCCGGTGCCTTACGAGGAGGTGGACCGCGACGGTATCATCCGCCGCTTCAACCAGGCCATGTGTACCCTGCTGAAGTGCTCGCCGCAGCAGATGGTGGCGCGCCACGCCTGGGATTTTCTGGCCCCTGACCGCCGGGACGAATTTCGGGCCGCGTTCATGGAACGGATCGGCCGCGGCATCGAAGCCGGCCCATGGGAATTCGAGTATGTCCTGGACGACGGTTCGCACCTGAACGTGGAGATCCGCGAAAACCTGATCCGCAACGATCACGGCGAAGTCACCGGCATCATCCGCTCGGTCATGGACATCACCGAGCGCAACCTGGCCGCCATCGCCGCGCGCAAAGTGGAGCAGTACGCCTTCGAGCTGCGCAGTAAAAACGAGCAACTCGCCCGCGCGCTGGAGGCCGCGCGCACAGCCACGGCAGCCAAGAGCCGGTTTCTGGCCAGCGTGTCTCACGAGCTGCGCACACCCCTGAACGGTATCATCGGCTTCAGCGAGCTGCTCTACGACGACAGGTTGGGCCCGGTAGAAGAAGGGCAGCGCGAGGTGATCGGCGATATCCTCACGAGCAGCCGCCACCTGCTCCAGCTCATCAACGACATTCTCGATCTTTCCAAGGTGGAGGCCGGGCGCATGGAGTTCCGGCCGGAGCGCCATCGCCTCGAAAGCCTCGTGCTCGAAGTTCGAGACGTGGTACGTCCCATGGCGGAAAAAAAGGGCATCGAGGTGACCATGGAGGTGCCCGCTAATCTTTGCGGGACGCTCGATCCGGCTCGTTTCAAGCAGGTGCTGTACAACTATCTCTCGAATGCGGTCAAGTTCACGCCGGAGCAGGGTCATGTCACGGTGCGCGTGATGCCGGAAGGCCAGAACTGCTTCCGGTTGGAGGTGGAGGATACCGGCATCGGCATTCCCGAGGAAGAGATTCCGCGTCTCTTCCAGGAGTTTGCGCAGTTGCCGAACAGCCGCCGCGCCGAGCAGGGCACCGGCCTTGGGCTTGCGCTCACCCGTCACATCGTCGAGGCCCAGGGCGGGTCGGTTTCGGTCCGCAGCACACCCGGCGCGGGCAGTGTCTTTTCCGCCGTGCTACCTATGGAAAGCATTGTCCGGGGAGCCAATAGTTAGTATCTTGGACTGTAGGAAAAACCTCTGGAAGCCCGAAAACAGCATGGCCGGTGAGCCGATCCTGATCGTCGACGACACACCCGTGAACCTCAAGTTGACCCGGATTCTGCTGGTGAACGAGGGTTATCGGGTGCAGACCGCGGCAAGCGCCGAGGAGGCGTTGGAACTGCTGCGCACCTACCATCCCCTGCTGGTCCTGGCGGATATTCAACTCCCCGGGATGGACGGCCTGGAGATGACCCGGCGCATCAAGAGCGAGGAGCGTACCCGTGATATTGCTGTGGTGGCGCTCACGGCTTTCGCCATGAAAGGCGACGAGCAGAGGGCGCTGGCGGCCGGCTGCGATGGCTACATCACCAAGCCGATCGACACGCGCACGCTGGGCGGCCGGATTCGAGGCTATCTGGCGAGCCGCGGCGCTCCTCAGGATGCTTCCAGGAACACCGCGGCTCCGCGCCTTGTGCAGCAACCCGACGACGAAGAGTTGCGCGAGCTTCGCCGGCGCTTTCTGGAGGAAGGGGGCGAACGTTCCCGCCAGATCTTGCTCGATCTCGACGGCGTGTTCGACGCGCCTGCGGCGGCGCGCGTGCTCCACCAGTGGATCGGCTCCGCAGGATTGCTCGGATACGCGGCGATCTCGCGCAAGTCGCGGGAAGTAGAATCACTCCTGCTCGAACGGCCCGTCGATTCGGCCCAGTTGCGGGAATCGCTCACGGGCCTGGTGCTGGCATTTTCGAATCCTCACGACGCTTTCGATCACCAGATTCCCGGCCAGGTGCTGGACACCCTGACGGGAAAGGTGGTCGGCCTGGTGGGATTGCCCTCCGGCGAAGCCGACCGGCTATGCACGGCGCTCGAGATCGCGCATGCCCGGCCGGTATTCTATGAGCTCGATTCCCGCCCGGATCGGGCGGCGCTGGAAATGTGCGATCTCGCGGCGGTCTACGTCCGGCCGGAGACGATGGATTCCGGGTGGCTGAATCCGGAGACACTCAGGAGCGGTCTACCGGTGGTGCTGGTTGGCGGCCACCATCATCTTGCGGCGCTCGATCTCGATGTGCAGATGATGGCAGACGGGTTGCTGATGGGTTCCTGGCAGCCGGAGGAAGCGCTGGTGCGGCTCTTCCTGGCCCTGTCCCACTCGGCGGGCGGCGGATTCCACTTCTCCGGGATTGTGGGCCACGGCGGACCCATCGAGGTGCTTATCGCCGATGACGATTCCGACGTTCGGGAGACGCTGCGCCTGGCCCTGGCAAGCGAGGGCATGCAGTGCCTCGAGGCCGCCGACGGCCTGGCA
>Ga0335079_10003057_pt1 | contig 19314 bp, 8 predicted proteins | sample Lox_Sample_33_FD_206719 | JGI IMG/M metagenome (GOLD analysis project Ga0335079, IMG submission 206719) | Soil microbial communities from Loxahatchee National Wildlife Refuge, Florida, United States - Lox_Sample_3.3 | ecosystem: Environmental > Terrestrial > Soil > Wetlands | place: USA: Florida... | reverse complement strand
GCCCGGACCCGGATAGAACGGCATGAACCCGAACGGCTTGGTCGCGGCCGCCTCAATCACTTCCCAAACGTTGATTCCCATGCGATCGCACATCACCGCGATCTCGTTCACCATGCCGATATTGATCATGCGGAAGGTGTTCTCGAGCAACTTGACCATCTCGGCGACCCGCGTCGAGCTCACCGCCACCACCTTCTCGAGCGCCTGCGCATAAAACAAGCGTCCGATTTCCGAACACGCGGCGGTGGTCCCGCCTACCACTTTAGGGATGTTCGAAGTGTTGTATTTCGAATTGCCGGGATCGACGCGCTCCGGCGAAAAACACAGGAAGAAATCCTGACCTGCCTTGAGCCCGCCCTGCTCCAGCATGGGCAGCACCAGTTCGTCGGTGGTGCCCGGATAGGTGGTCGATTCCAGGATGACCAGCATTCCGGCATGCAGGTGTTTTGCAATCTCGCCGCACGCCGACACGATGTAACTCATGTCCGGATCCTTGGTTTTGCGCAACGGCGTAGGGACGCAGATGTTGATTGTGTCCAGATCACGAACCACAGAGAAATCCGTCGTCGCTTTGAGCTTTCCGGTTTCGACTAGCGGCGCCACCACCGCGCTCGGAACGTCGCCGACATACGAGTCACGGGCATTGATGCGCGCAATCTTGGCATCACTGAGATCGATACCCGTTACGGCGAAGCCCGCCTTGGCAAATTCGACCGCCAGTGGCAGTCCCACGTACCCCAAGCCAACAATCCCGACCTTGGCCTGGCGCGTCCGGATCTTCTCTTCTAGCAATTGCGCGACCGCAGGGTTTTCAGCCACGACTTCCATCTTAACCCTCCTCGTTGGAGAGATACCCTACGCCAACCTGTCGGTGGGAACCTTTTGAAGCCCTCCGTCACCCGCCGGCCTGCGCTCGTTTGGGCCGCGCGTCTACGCGAGGAGGCTACTGGTTGCCGCCGATATATCCGAGGCTTCTCAATTGCTCGAGTGTCTTCGAGTCCATCGTGGCCTGAGCGCCGCGGCCAAGAAAACTCTTGATCTGCTTCTCCGCATCCAGCCACTTGCCGATCTCCGTCATCATACGGCCGGCCTCCACTGGATGTTGTGCCGCCACGTTGTTCCCGTCGCCACGATCGTTGCGACAGTCGTACAGCTCGACCTTGTTCATCCCCACTTCTTTGGCTTTGTCGCGGTAAATGAGTTTCCAATTGCCATCCAGCAGCGCCACCGTGTCGGTCCCGTTTTCGGGTACGAAACCCTTGGCGTGGGGACTCGCGTACCGTGATGTGACAACCGGCCCGCGCCGTTGAAAAGGCAGTCCCTGGGCGAATGGCGCCAGGCTCTGCCCCTGTACCACATTGGGGATTTTGAGGTTCAGCAGGTCGAGCACGGTCGGCATCACGTCGATCAACTGCACGGGCTCGGCCACTCTCCTTGCCGCTGGAATCAGTTTCTGATTCCACATTAGGAGGACGCCATGGGCCAGCTCCTGGTAAAGTGACTGGCCATGCGCGGTCCATCCGTGCTCCCAGAACTCCTCGCCATGATCGGAGACCACCACGATGAGAGTGTTGTCCAAAATGCCGAGCTGTTTCAACTTCTGGACCAGTTGCTCCAGGCTCCAATCGTTATGCAGAATCTCGCCGTCGTAGCGGTCAATGGCCTGGTGGATGAAGCGATCGGGATTCACACCATTCCGCAGGCAGCCGGCGCGGCTGACCACTGCGCCGCCGCCGTACTCCCTTTTGTCTACCAATCGCTTATACGTACGGTTGAATTGCGCTGTCTCCGCGGGGTTCGCGAACTTCTCTTCAAAGCCAGGGGGTGGACGGTACGGTGCATGCGGGTCGGTGGTGTGGACGTAAAGAAAAAACGGTTCTTCTCGGTGCTGTTCGAGCCACGGGAAGACGATCTTGTTCACCGCCGCCGAGTCTGTGCCGCGATCTTCCGCATCCTTCCGGTACCGCTGAATCACCGCCCACTCGTCGAGGTAATCGAAGCCGCGCTGCAATCCGGAAACGCGGCCGGCGAAGGGGTTGGCCACGATGCCTGCGGTTACGTAGCCTGCGGCACGCAGCTGCGCGGCCATAGTGGCCGCTCCTTTGGGAATCGTGTCGTAGTCGTTCACTATCCCGTGAGAGAAGGAGTAGAGCGATGTGAGGAGAGACGCGGTGGAGGGTTTGGTCCAGGTTGCCTGCACCTGGCAATTCTCAAACACGAGGCCTGTCGCCCCCAATCTCTTCAAGAAAGGAGTCGTTTCACGGCCATAGCCGTACAGGCTGGCGTGATCGGCCCGCAGGGTATCGATCATATAAAGGAGAACGTTCGGCCGTTTGCGGGCTTTGCCGGTGAGGAGCGGATTGGCCCACAGCGCGACGGTGCCCTGCTTTTCCGCAGTGGTTTCGAATGCCAGCTTGAGGTTGCGGCCGCCGAAAGGCGAGAGGTCCACGTCCGCGTCCTCCCAAGTATCTGCATTGCTGACGGTTTTCGAGTACAGCTCCTTTGATCCATCCGCGGTGAGGCGAAACTTAACCGGGCTGTTCTTTTCGGTGATGCCGACCCCAAAGTGCAAGCGTGCGTTCCGGGGGACAGGAATTTCGAACGTCACGGTGGATGGCGAGTGCACGTACAGCGTGTTGCGATATTCTTCGCGCTTTCCGATGAGCTGCCGGCCGGCCGCCTGCGCAAACTCGGCTTTACGCGGGATCAGCGCGATCGACTTGATGGCCACCAGATCGAACAGCCCGTCGGTTGGCATGAAAGCCAGGGGCCGGCTGCTGGAATCATCAATACGTATGTCGAAGCGGTAATCGTGATACTCGCGCAGCGGCCCGAGCTTGTGCTTGTATTCTTCGTTGCCGATCTTGATCTTGACCTCGTGGCCGCCTTCGGCGAGCATCCGGACTTCGACGGCTTCGTAGCGGCTCCAGTCGATCAAAGGATGCGCGGGAGCTTGAATCACCGGACTGCTGCCCTCGCCTTTCACCACGAGATCACCCTGACGAAAGCCGATGCGACCCCGCAGGAGCTCCCAGGTGATGTCGTTTTCGGAATTGAAGTTGTGCCAGACGACCGGATCGGCCATCAGCGCCGAGGAAGGCACGGGCGACGCTGACACCGTGGCAGAGGCGGGGAACTCGTCATCGAAGCGGTACGGTTTGAAGAATCCGGCATCGGGCTGCGCCGGGGACCTTGACGCCTGATTGCAGCCCAAACAAGCAAGCAACAGGATAATAATGCCGAGACACCGCAAACGACTATTTTTGCACTGACTCAAAATGAGCAGGCGTGCCTGTCGATGAGCGAGTCGCTGAAAAATGTACCGAAGGCGCGTCCTACGTCCCTCCTAAGTATCCCAGACTACGTAGTTTCTGCAACGTTTCCTGATCCATCGTGGCTTTCGCGCCGCGGCCCAGGACCCCTCGAATCTGCTTCTGCTGCTGTATCCAATGCTCGACGCCACTGAGCATCCGGTCGACCTGCTGCGGATTCTGTGCGGCCACATTATTCGCCTCGCGCCGATCGGTCTGGCGATTGTAGAGTTCCACTCGGTTCAGCCCTTCGGATTTGCCATTGGGACGGTAGATCAGTTTCCATCCTGCGTCTATACACGCAAACGAATCGACGTGGTTTTCCGGAATAAATCCAGCGTTTTCTTCATAGGGATGCGCAAATCGCGAGGTCATGACCAACCCGCGCCTGTGGAATGGCTGACCCTTGGCGAACGGCGCCAGGCTTTGTCCCTGTACGATATCAGGAATCTTCAGTCCGAGGAGATCGAGCACCGTTGGCATCACATCGACCAATTGGACCGGATCGCTCACCCTCCGCGGCACAGGGACCATTTTCGGGGCCCACATGAGCAGCACGCCACGGGACAACTCCTGGTAAAGAGACTGGCCGTGCCCCGTCCATCCGTGGTCCCAGAATTCCTCGCCATGGTCGGAGACAACGATGATCAACGTGTTATCGAGGACCCCGAGGTCCTTCAATTTGCCCGACAATTGCTGCAGACTAGCGTCGTTGTGCAGCACCTCGCCGTCGTACCGGTCCATCGCGCGTTGGATGAAGCGCTCTGGGTTCACACCCACTTCGGTGCAGAGTGCGCGGCTGAAACCGAAGCCGCCTCGACTCAGAGCCAGGTCTTTCAACTTCATGTAGTTGCGATCGAACTCCGCGGATTCGGCCGGCTGCGCGAATTTCTCTTCAAATCCGGCGGGCGGCCGGTAAGGCGCATGCGGGTCGGTGGCATGCGCGTAAAGGAAGAAAGGCTCATCGCCATGCTGGTCCAGCCACGGAAACAAAACCCGATTGAGGGCGGCCGAATCTGTGCCGCGATCATCCTGCTCATTCCGCTGGCGATCCACCACCAGCCACTCCGACATATAGTCGAAGCCGCGCTGCAGGCCAGAAATGCGACCGGCCATCGGGTTAGCCAGGATTCCCGCGGTCACGTACCCAGCCCGCCGCAATTGCTCTGCCAGGGTGGTGGACGCTTGTGGAATGGTGTCATAGTCGCGAATTATGCCGTGGGTGAATGAGAAAAGCGAGGTCATTAACGACGCCACCGACGGCTTGGTCCAGGTCGCCTGCACCGCGCAATCGTCGAAGACCAGGCCCTGTGTACCGAGCCGCTTGAGGAAAGGAGTGGTTTCGCGCGCATAGCTGTAGAGGCTCGTGTGATCGGCTCGTAGCGTATCGATCAGGTAGATCAACACGTTCGGGCGGCTCTTGGGAGCCCTGGTGGTCAGCAAGGGGTTGGCCCACAACGCGACCGTTCCGCGCTTTGCCGAGCTGGTCTCGAATGCCAGTTTCACTCTTCGCCCTGAATAGGAGGCCAGATCAATATCCGCGTCTTCCCACCGGCCAGCGTCCGACAGCATCTTTGAGTAAAGTGGTTTGGAATCGGCCGAGATGCGGAAGACCACCGGAGCGTGCCCCTCCGTGATGCCCATTCCAAAATGCAAGCGGGCATTTCGGGGAACCGTGACCTGGTAAGTAATGGATGAAGGCGAGTGTATGTAAACGGCATTGCGGTATTCTTCGCGCTTGCCGATCATGAGGCGCCCTGCGGTCGGAGCAAATTCAGCCATTCGCGGAACCAGCTCGATGGAGTGGATGGAGACCAGATCGCTCAAACCGTCGGTCGGCATGATCAGCAAGGGACGGCTGGCCGCGGGGGTTTCGATGTTGATGGCAAAGCGGTAGAGCGCGTACTGGCCAGGCGGTCCCAATCTCTGGCTGAACTCAATGTCACCGATCTTGATTTTGATCTGGTGACCGCCTTGCGCCAGCATACGAATCTGGACGGCTTGGTAGCGGTTCCACTCAATCATAGGCTGCTTGGGCGCCATGATGACCGGACTGGCGCCTTCGCCCTTTAGAACGAGATCGCCCTGGCGAAACCCGATGCGCCCACGCAGCGCAATCCAGGTGACGTCACTCGCCGATAAGAAGTTTTGCCAAACGATAGGATCGGCGGCAGAAAGGGCGCGCGCACCGCTGGCTTCCGACACGGTCGCCGAGCGGAATTCGTCGTCGAAACGGTACGGCTTGAAAACGGCGGCCGGGGGCGGGGCTGCGGCATTCGCACCTTGGCAGCCAGCCGGCAACCAGAGCAGACCGATGAAGCCTAAGAGAACCAGGAGCAGCAGAGCATTATTTTCGCGCACTCGGCCACCCGGAGCCGATGGAAAGCTCCCTCTACCACTCCAGGCGAGCGGAGAATTGAATGGTCCGCGGATCATTCGCCTGGACGCTCAGGTTGACCAGACCCGTATTCTTGTTGGGATTGACGTCGTTGGGGTGATTGAAAGCGTTAAAAAAGTCGGACGTGAACCTCAGCTTCATGCGCTCCTTAATTTCAAAATACTTGAAGAATGAGAGGTCTTCATTCCAAGAGCGCGGGCCGAGGAAGAAATTATTGGAATTCCAGGCGAGCACGTCGTAGGGAGTTAGCTCCACTTGCCCATTTGCCAGAGTGATGGGCACCTTGCCGTTGAACTGCGGCCCGATGGGATGAATCGCGCGTTGCGTGCGGTCCACCGGAACCAACTGCTCCAGAGTGCTGAGATTGACGCCGGTAGCCTGGGTTGGATCAAAATCGCCGCGGAAGTACAACTCCTGGGTATGGCCGAAAATGTTCATGGTCAGGCGCTGGTTGGAATCGAGCTGCGTATTGCCGAACAGAGGCTCGCCTACGCTCTGCCAGAAACCGCTTTGCCAGTTGCCGATAAAAGCGATCTGCCAGCCGCCCACGATTTGGTTCAACGGGCCTGAAACATGGCTGCCAAAGCGCTTGCCTCGCCCCAGCGGCAGTTCGTAAATGCCATTCCACTTGATTTGGTGGGGCGGCACAAAGCCCGAGTTGTAGTACACCAGCTGCAGCCGCTGGCTGAGGGTCAGGTTGGGTTCGCCCAGAATCGTGGAGTTCTCCGGCACCAACGCGCCACCGCCGCCGGCGCTAAACCCACCCTCGTCGCTGGTGGTCAGCGCGTGATCGTAGGTGTAGGACCATTGGAAGCTCAATCCGTTGGAAAAACGCCGCTCGATTTGGGCTTGAAACGAATTCGAATTTGAATAACCGACATGCGATTCCAAGGTTCCGTTCCAGTTTGGATTCGGCCGCCGGAGATCGGCGCCCGACGTACCGGGCTGGAACGCAAGGCCCGTGCGCATCTCGTAGTCCAAGGCGGATTCAGCGCTGTTCCATGCCAGCCGTTGTTCCAGGTTGCTTCCGTGTGTCCCGATGTAGCTCAACCGTAAGGGCATGTTCCGGGCCAGTTCTCGCTCAATAGTGAAGGTGAACTGTTGCATCCGGTCGTCGGACCATCTGTGCGGGTCGAAAAGGAACATGCTCGCGGAAGTGCTGCTGAGACTCTGAACCCCGGTCGTGCTAACCGTCGCATTGGGGAGGTAGTAGGCAGCGGTTGGTGCATTGAGCAGCGAGTAATTCGGAATGGCGCCGTTCGGGCACGCCGGGCCCAGGGGCTCGCAGGAACTGTCGAAGTGGTTCGTAAAATTCAGGTTGAGCGGAGGGTTGGTCCGTGAGGCCTCGAGGATCTGAGAGAGCGGCATGGGCCAGTAGTACATGCCGTAGCCGGCGCGCACGACCCATTTGTCTGTCACCCGGTACGCCACTCCCAGCCGTGGGGCGAAATCGCCATAAGTTGCCGGGACCAGAGCTTTGGGAAAGCCCGATACCGAATCAGCCGTCACCCATGACAAGCCGCGCGCCGCCCAGGATGCCAGTACTCCCGATGGAATGTTCGGAAGACTGTCAATCGTTGTGCCGTGCGGACTGATGACGGTAAAGCCGGGATAGTTATTCGGGTCCAGGTTCACCAGCCGGTCATACTTTTCGTGATAAGGATCCCAGTGATCCCAGCGCAGTCCCACATCTATGGTCAACCGGGGGCTTACCTTCCACGTATCATTGATGTACAAACCGATTTCCTTCTGCTGGAAGTAGAAGTAGCCGCGATTATATTGATCCCTCAGAGTGGTGGGCAGCCCCAATTCGAGAGAGGCCAGGCCCGAACCTGTGAACGCGGCGGGGCCTTGCGCACTGGGGTCGTACAACTCCGTCCAGGACGAATAGAAACTATGCGAGCCTTCCGCCTGCTGCAACTGCGTGATGTTGTTGTATTCCTGCCGCCCTTTAAATCCGGCCTTAATGGTGTGCTTGCCCTTGATCCAAGTTACGTTGTCGTCAATTTCATAGGAGGTGAGGCTCTGGCGATTGTTGTTGTCTCCATCCCATCCGCCGCCATACAACATGTTGGCTTCCTGACTGTCCATGTAGACCGTGGGCCAGCCGTTGACGCCAAAAGGATTCGGCAATCCCAACTTAGTCGCCCAGTTGGTGCTGTCGCCCAGCGTGCCCTGATGGTTCCTGGAGCGAAAACTCGCCAACTGCAGTTCATTCAGGAAAGTTGGCGAAAACATATGGTTCCATCGGATGTCTTCGGAGTAGGTGTGGATGTCTTGCTCGCCGCTGCCGCCGCAATTGGTGCATCCGGGGGGCGGAAAGCCATACTTTCCGCCATACTGGGCATTGAAGTTGGGAGACACGGTGACGTGTCCGGAGAGGATGTCCTTCTCGGAAAAGTTATGGTCGATCTTGATCGTCCAGGTATGTTGGTCGGTGGGTATCGGGTAAAAAGTCTGGAAATTTTGAGCGATCCACGGATTTAGGTTGCCGCCGATGTTCGGCGTGGGCGTCACGCTCTGGAAGATCGCCGCATATGGGCTGATGCGGCTGGTGGGAATGGTGTTATTGGGAAACGGCTGGCGCGTCCCATTAGGCCCCGAAGTGGTGGCTGGATCGTAAATCGTATAGCTGTTGCCGCTTGAATCGGTTTCGTTGCTGAGATCCCCCGCCCACATCGATGGCGTCGGCACTCCGGTCGTGGCATAGGTGTTCTGGCGCAGCTTTAACCCTTCCCAATTGAACATCCAGAATGTCTTGTTCTTGCCGTTGTACAAATGGGGAATCAACACCGGTCCCCCCACATAACCGCCATACTCGTTGCGGATGTACTTGGCGGCGGTATTGCCATCCGAGCGAGCGCGCGCGCGGAGGCCGTCGGCGTTATCCCGAAAAGTTTCAAACAAGGCGCCGTGCAATTCATTGGTGCCGCTTCGGGTGACCATTTCGATGGTCGCCGGACGCCCGAATTGCGCACCCGACCCCGCGGTTTCGACGCGGAACTCCTGCACGGTATCCAGGCCAGGCTGCATTCTCGCGATGCCGCCGCCAAACCGGTCAACCATGGATATCCCGTCGAAATTCATTTCTGTTGAGCCGACCTTCATGCCGTTGGTGCGCGGGTTTCCGCCGCCAACCACTCCCGGCGTCAAGTCGAACAGATTTGAAATCACTCGCCCGTTGATCGGCAAATCGTGGATGCGAAGCGCGTCCTTGACGTCGCTAACTTGCGCTCCTTCAGTGGCGATGGTGGGCGCCGCTCCCGTCACCTCGACTTGGGCCTGCAGGCTTCCAACCTCCATGCCAGGATCGACTACCACCGTCTGGCCGGCGTCGACTGAGAACGTTCCATCCCATTTCTTGAAGCCCTGCGCCTCGACCGACAGCGTATAGGGCCCGATGGGTACGGAGCCAAAGTAGTAAATGCCATCCGCGTTGGATTGACTCTCTCGCGCGACGCCGGTGGAAGTGCTCCTCAGCGTGACTTTGGCATTGGGAACGACCGCCTTACTGGCATCCTGCACCGTGCCGTGGACAACGCCGAGCCCGGTCTGAGCGGCCAGCGGTAGCGCCATAATCATGAGCCCTATGGCAAACTTTCTTGCGAATCGTAAGTAAGTAGCTACTCCCATGGCCCCTCGCAGTTCAGCAGTCTTGGTGAATTTCGATCAGACTATCCGAGACCAGCGACGAAGTCAAGGCGAATCTTTAATGGAGGCGAAATCTTCACGATGTTGAAAAGAAATCCCTGGTGGCTCTCACCGCCATGCTTAGTTGCCGGGCATGGGAAAGCCGCGGACGCGCCACCCCGTGAGAAGTTGACAGGCGGAGGCAGGTATGGCGAGAATACACCGTCGCGGAGGTGGAATTGGTGAAAAATGCGTGGCGCGCTGCGGTCCTTCTCTCTCCGATTGCGGCATTGGCCTCCGCCGTGGAACTTCCAGCTGGTTACTACCGCATCATGGAAGCGGGGTGTGCCAGCGTCGAAAAACATCTGGACGAGCAGCCCGATGCCGACCTGAGCGCGATCGAGCAAAGGCGCGCACTTCATACGGGGTCGTCCCTGGAGATCAACTGGGCCCATTTCGGATACGCCATCTTGCCGCCGGCGGTGCTGTACGCAAAGCAGCATCCGGCGAATCGGCGATATCACGACGCCAAAATGCTGGCACTGGCGCTGCGCATCGGCGACCTGCTCGCGACAGCGGACGAAAAGGGAATTTTCGAGCCGCGGCTGGATAGCGACTGGGATACGTACACCTGGCTGGAAGCTTACCGATTGCTTACCCCGGAATTGGGCGAGGCGCGCCAGCAGCGGTGGAAGCGGCAGATCATGCGCAACGTCGCGTTGCTGGTGCCGGGCGCCATCGACCGTTTGGACACCGCGTGGTATCAGTCGCCGTTCATCGGCACGTCTCCCAACCATTACGCACAATGGGCTTCGTTGCTGCTGCTGAGCGGCCGGGTCTTTCAGAATCCGGAGTGGGAGAAGCTGGGCGCGAAAATTCTAAGACGCTTCGCCACCACTGAGCAGTCTCCGGATGGTTATTGGGGCGAACACAACAGTTCCGGTCCCACCACGGGCTACAACCATCTGACGCTTTCCAGCGTGGGGTTGTATTGGGAGTTCACGCACGATCCGGACGCACTGGCAGCATTGCGGCGCGCCACCACGTTCCACGAGAACTTCACGTTTCTGGATGGCACGCCGGTCGATGTGATCAATGACCGGAATCGCCACTGGGGAGCGCGTTCCTGGGCGCACTTCACGTTTTCCAATTTTCCGGACGGCCGCGGCTACGCTGAGTTCCTTGCGGGCTTCTTCGATCCGGAACGCCCGAACATGGACGTATTGGGACGGATCGCGCAAGACGCGTTGTACTACCACGACGGGCCAACCCAGCCGCCGCCTCAAACGTTGGCGCAGTATTCGTACCGGATGAGTGTGCCGGCGGGAATCCGCAAAACCGGGCCGTGGCAAGTGGCGCTCTCTGGGCTGATGAGCACGCAAGCCATCCACAATCAGTTTTACCTGGATCGGCAGGGGCACGTGAGTGTGTTTCACCAAAAAGTCGGGTTGATCATTACGGGTGCGGGATCGAAGCGACAGCCCGAACTGGCCACGTTCTCAGAAAAGCTCATGGGGCAGACGGTTCACATGCCGAACAGCACGCGGCTGCAGATGGGCGACCAGGAAGACCGCTTGTCACTCGCTTACAACACCTTCTTCAGCGATCTGTTCGTACCCGTTCCCACGGGCAATGAGCTGGCGCTGCAATTTCGGATCGGCGCGCGCGGCGCACTGGCGGAGAGCGCGCGCCTGACCTTGCAGTTAGTGTTGAAGGCCGGAGAGATGCTCGAAACCGGGGCAGGGCAGAGGATTACGTTGGGATCGGATCGAATCGAACTCGGCGCCGCGGAGTTGGGCGGCTGGATTCGACATCATGGATGGGTGATGAAGATGGATCCGGTGGCACGCCTGGTCTGGCCGGTGTATCCGTTTAACCCTTATGCCAATGGCCCCGAGACAAGCCTGGAGTGGGCGGTGGGCGCCCTGTCGGTTGATGTGCATCCCCAAAAACACAGCGGCGAGAGCCAGCATAAAGAGCAGCAAATCGACGTCGTGATCACCGTAGACGATCGCCCATGAGTGACCGCCGTCAGCGGTTGAACAGGTAGTGATAATACTGCGCGGCGCGTTCGTCGTCCGCGCGCGGAGGCCGAATTCGCAAAGCGCCGGCCGCTCCGGCCAGTTGGAACGCCCGCACGGTTGAGCGGTACGCTTGCGCGATTTCGGCCTGAGTCGCAGGAGCCCCCGCCGGCGTAGTCGAATCCGAGATCCACAGGGCGCGGGGCGCGAGCGCGGCGGCTAAGTCGGGAAGATCGAAATCCGCCAGTGCCGCGGGCACGATCTGCTCGAAGACAAGGCGATGGATACGCGTGGTGACTACGGCGTCGTACGAAAGAAGCATGCCTTCGAGTGCGATGGACCGAAGCCGTGTGTCGAAAAACGCCGCGTAGAGCAGCGGGACCGCAGCCGAATTTCTACCGAGTGCGCTCACTCGGCTCGGATCGACATCGTCGCGCGCGGCAAGCAGGTCGAGACCACGGAGGATATCGCGCGCTCGCATGCCCGGCAGCGAACGGTTCATCAGGATGGCGGTCATTCCGTCTTCATAGTCGCCGAAGTATCGATAAAATTCCGAATCGTTCAAATCGGGCGCGATTCGCGTTTCGCCCATGCCGCGCAGATCCACGCAGAGCACCAACAATCCGCTGCGCGCCAGTTCTGCGGCGGCTGTCGCGGAGGCGGCCTTGCCTTCCCCATCGGCGAGGATGACGGCCGGCCTGCGCGCGGGTCCGGATTCGGGTATATAGAGGAGCGACGGAATGAGAATGCCCGGTTCGCTTTCGTACGCGAGCTTATCGATGTGATAACCGTCGCGCTGCACGCTTCCATAGAAGGTGCTCGGCACCGGCCCGGATGCCGGTTGGAACCCGCTGCGCGCCATGGCGGCTGCGCGCAACTTTCCCTGCCAGGCAGCCAGACTGGCGCTGTCGGCCGGCGGCAACCGGTTTTGGCGCAAACGCTCGGCGCGAGCGCGATTCAGGGAGAAGACGGTCTCGCCGCCGAGTGATGTCGCCACTTGCCCTGTCGCGGTGCAGTAGAGTGTTTCGGCGGTTTCCGGCGCGACTTGCGTCTCGGGCGCCGTGTCCTCCCGATCGCGCAGGTTTTGCGAGAGCCAGTCATAGGCGGCCAGACGGCGCGGCTTCGAATATCCGTGGCCATCGTCCGCCTCGAACATGCGCAGATTCGCGAAGCGCTGGGCCTCGCGGAACGTCTCGCGGGCGCCATCAATGGGGAAGAAATCACGGATCGCCGACAACATCAGGTACGGCTTTGGGCCGGCCGCATAGATGAAATCCGGATAATCCAGTCCGTCCGCCAACCATCCGGGGAATACCTGCTCGGCATCCTGCGGCCCGAGCGTCTTCATCATCCAGTGCCACGACGTGATGTAGCACGAGGGCGCGGCGATCTTGATGCGATCATCCAGAGCCGCCAGGTAGGCGGAATGCGTGCCGCCGCCGGAGTTGCCGGTCACCGCGATGCGGGCGGGATCCACTTCCTTTCGCGAGATCAGGTAATCCAACGCACGGATGCCGTCCCAAATGGTGTAACGCGCGACATGTTCTCCGGTGAGCAGGCACTGCGTTCCCTGGATGGTGTGTTCGGTGGTGGAGGAACGCAGTTTGGAACCGCGGAGGTCGTCGTCATAGATCTGCACCCGTTCTCCCTGACCGATCGGATCCCAGGTGAGCGCCACGTAACCGCGTCGCGCGAGGGTGACGAGCATCTGCTGCCATGTAGGGTTGGACTTTCCACCAAGCTCGTGGCCCAGGGGATAAAGGACGGCGGGGTGCGGGGCGTCGCCGGCGGCGGGCAGATACAGATTTGCCGTCACATAGAAATGAGGCTGGCTTTCAAAGATCACTTTTTCGATGCGATAGCCGTCCCGCTGAAGCGTTTCCACCGTGCGAGCGTTGAGTGGGGTACGGTCCGGCAGGCCGCCCAGCGCGCGGAGCATGCGCTCGCGCACATAATCGCGGCGGCGCGCCAGGGCCTCCGGCGTGGAGATGGCGAGCGTCCGCCGGCGGGCTTCAATCAGTGTCTGCGCTTCGCGTTGCATGTAGTCGGGAAGCATGCGCCGGATCTGCTCATACTCGCTGAGCCCATGCAGGAAATCGAGAGCGTCCGCCTCCGCGTGTTGTGCGGAAACTCTGCCCAGGCAACAACACAGCAGGATGAGTACCGATCGCAAGGTGCACCACCGCAGATTCAGCATGCCGCCAGGATATCGTATGATCGGCTGGCACATGGTCAGAGCACTCCTTTGTCTCACCGCTTTCTCTACTGGTTCAGTCTTCGGAGCGCAACTGATTCTCATATCAGACGCGCTGGAACGAGATGGTATGGTCCACGTAGTTTTCCGAACAGGCGCGTTGGCCACCGGACGCGGCGTCTTGTCGATCGAGTGGACGGACGTCCATGGTCGCATGGTGGATCGCCGCAGTCTTCCCGTGGAACTGAGTGACGAAACCGATGCCGGGTTCGACATTGATCTGCGCCGCGCCAGGGGCATGCAAAATGAACTGCGAGCGCACCTGATATTCGATGGCCATGACAAAAAAGGCGGACCCGATCACCGGGACGAAGAAGCCAGCCGGTCTTTCACGGCCAAGCCGCCCATTCATTCATGGTGGGACTACGAGATCATCATGTGGCAGCCATACAGCGGCGAACTGTTCCGAAAATTGCAAGCGCTGGGAATTGACGGCGGACAATACGTCGGGCGCAACCGCACCACCCCCGAATTCCTTCTCAAGAACGATTTGCGCTGGTATGCCGAGAACATCGCCACCGATTTCTTTTCCGCATACCACCGCTACTTCCCGGATCGTGACAATGGGTGGTTTTTCCAGCAAGCCAGGCTGGCCCATCAACGCGAGCCTTCGAGTTTGGAGCCCTTCAAACGCCATCCGAGTCTTAGCGATCGCGAATGGCTGCAGAAGATTCACGATCGCCTGGTTGAGTCCGCGCGGTTTTACGCGCCTTACCGGCCGTTCTTCTACAGCCTGGGAGACGAGACAGGAATCGGGGAGTTGGAGGCCGCATGGGATTTCGATTTCTCGGATGAATCGCTGGTCCCGATGCGCCACTGGCTGCGGCAGCGTTACGGGACACTGGCCGCCATGAACCAGCAATGGGGCACGGCTTTCGCCTCGTGGGACGCAGTGACGCCTATGACCACCGATGAAGCCTTGAAGCGCAGCGACGACAATTTCTCCGCCTGGGGCGATTTCAAGGAATGGATGGACATCTGTTACGCGAACGCTCTGCAGATGGGTTCCGATGCGGTTCACTCCGTCGATCCGGAAGCGTATGTAGGGATCGGCGGAGGGCAGATGCCGGGCTGGGGAGGCTATGATTACGCGCGCATCACCAAGGCGCTCACGGCCATCGAGCCCTACGACATAGGAAGTAATATCGAGATTATCCGCTCACTGAATCCGTCGATGGCGGTGCTGACCACGGCCTTCGCGCATGGGCCGTGGGAAATGCAAAGAGTGTGGTATGAGCTGCTGCACGGAAATCGCGGGCTGATTCTTTGGGACGACAAGAGCGAGTACCTGGACCAGGAAGGGGGCCTGGAAGAGCGGGGCCGCGAAGCGAGCAGGTACTACAACGAGTTGCGCGACGGAACCGGCGCGCTGGTGATCAATAGCCGCCGGCAACCGGATCCCATAGCCATCCACTACTCGCAACCAAGCCTGCGCGTGGAGTGGTTGCTGGAATCGCGACCCCGCGCCGGCGCCTGGTCCACCCGATCGGCGAGAGCGGAAAGAACGGAAAACGATTTCCTGCGGCTGCGGGAATCCTGGTGCCGCCTGATCGAGGATGCCGGACTGCAATATAACTTCGTGTCGTACGACCAGGTGGAACAGGGTGAACTTCTCAGGGGTGGATATCGCGTTCTCATCCTCCCGCGTTCGAGCGCGCTTTCGGCGGCGGAAGCGAAGGCGATTCACGAGTTTGTCGCGCAAGGTGGCGTGCTGCTCGCGGACGGCGAGCCCGGGGCGTTCGATGAACATGGCCGCAGACTGCCACACGCACAGCTCGCGGACCTCAGCGGCAAGATCGTGCGCGCCGGCGCGGATGTACTCGACTATCATCGCGAGCGCGTTTTGCGGAAGGGCGGCGCCACGCGCGACGCCGTGGCTCGAGTACTCGGCGACGCGGGCGTGCAGCCGCAGTTTCGCGTGACGGACAATCAGGGGCGGCGCGTGCAGGGCGTCGAAACCCATGTATTCCGCAACGGCGCAGTGACCTTAGTTGCATTGCTGAGCAATCCCGATCTGAGGGTTGACGAGCTTGGCCCGCCGGACTTTCGGTCTAACGAGAACTTCGCTCATCGGCAATCTTTGCAACTGGCACTCCCCGAAGCTTTGGCCGTGTACGATGTGCGCGCCGCCAAAGCCCTCGGAAAGACTCGGGAGTTGCACGTGGAGTTGGATCCTTATGAGCCCGTGATCTATGCTGTGTATCCCGACCCGCTTCCGGATCTGACGCTCACTGTTCCGGCTCGCGTGGCGCGCGGGGGAACCGGCCGTGCGCGCATTTCGTTCTCGGCGGTGACGCCCGCCGCTGTGCATATCCTTCATGTGGACGTAACCGATCCCGGTGGGCGACTGGTGCGCCATTATTCCGGCAACGTCCAGGCGCCGCTGGGCCACGCTGTGTGGGAGCTCCCCTTTGCGCACAATGACGCCACTGGCACGTGGCACTTGCGCGCGCACGATCTGCTCAGCGGGCAAACCAGGACGGCGGACATCGAGGTGTTTTGAGGCCTCCGCGACGGTCAGGCGAGGCCGCTCCAGCGGCAAACAAAAAGTAGTAGAGTTGTCGTGGCGTCCACCAGCGAATCGATCTCCACGTATTCATCAGCCGCATGCGTATTGCCGCCCCGCGGCCCCCAAAGGACCGCAGGCGTAGCGAACTCCTGGTGAAAAACGTAGAGATCGCACGGGCCTTCGATCCCCGCTATGTCCGGGGCCGAACCGAGTACGGCTTCCGCACAGGCGGCCAACTCCCCCACTAGCGGCTCCGATTTTGAGATTGCCGATCCAGGCAGCCATCGAATGGGAAATTCCGTGGTGGGCTGCTGCGGGAAGAGTTCCGGGCGCTCTCGAATGACTGATTGGAGCCACTCGAGGAACTCGCGTTCCACTTCCTCCTGTGCCTCGCCCGGCATGAGCTGCCAGTAGAACTCGACCTTGCATTCTTCGGGGACCGTAATGGGTTCGCCCGTACCCCACGGCGATGTGAAGATCTTCGTAACCGAAACGGGCACCGGATCGGCATGGCGCGCGTAGAGTTCCTGCACTCGTGATCTGCGCCGCCGATGGGCGGCAAACTCCGGGACCTTTGTAAGAAAATGCGTGACCTGCTCCACCACGCCGACGGGAAACGCGCCCTCGGTCAGGACCCCTCCGGGCGCCCGGAAGGTAATGTGCGAAGTCCGGCCGCCGCGCTGCGCCGGACACACGCGCAAGAAGGACGGTTCAGAGATGACGGCAGCGTCTCCGTTGTAGCCGCGGAGCCTGCCGGCCAGAGTTCCATTCACGCCCCCGAACTCTTCATCGATTACCGTCTCGAAGATGAGATCGCCGCAAAGGCGCAACGAGAGATCCGCTACGGCTTCCGCAATGAAGAGATTCATCGCCACCCCCGCTTTCATGTCGTTTGCACCGCGGCCGTAGATTCGATTCCCAGCCACCTCTCCTCCGAAGGCGTCGTGCGTCCACGGCTGCGTCCCTCGTGGAACGGTATCGATATGGCCGGAGAGCAGCAGGGAGCGGCCTCCCCCGGCGCCTGTACGGCGCGCGCCCAGGTTTGGACGATTCTTGTAATCGCGGCCGGGCCGGAAAAGCGGATGTTGCTCCAGCCCTTTCACCTCGGTCAATTCATACAGCCCTGGGCTCCAGCCGCTGGCGCGCAGCACGCGCGCGATATACTCCTGACAAGCGCTCTCCGCTCCCGCCGGCGGCTTGTTTTCCGAAGGCCGGCGAACCAGTTCTTGCGTGAGCTCAATCAGCCGGCTTCGCTTCCGGTGCACGTAGTTCGTGATGGTGGCCTGCAGGTTTGAATCGATCGCGATCACCCGGCGCTCCGGCTCCGCATTGGTTGCGGCTCGCAAGTAAATGTACCGATCTCTCTCGCCCTACGTCAAATCCCTGACCGAGAAGGTCAAGGATCCTCCTGTAGTTTGACGATGGCGCGCAGGGTCCGATAGACTTACTTTCGCCCGTCAATAAAGTTAGATGCAGCGACCCTCGAGTGCCAAGAAGCGAATACTGCGACCGCGCCAGGTGCGGGGCGCGAACCGCGTTGCTGTGCTTCAACTGCTTCGCCATAACGAGCACATGTCGCGCGCCGACCTCGCCCGCCAAAGCGGACTATCGGAGGGCACTGTTTCGCGCATGATGACGGACCTGATTTCTGACGTGCTGGTCAGCGAGGATGGCGCCGAAAACTCCACCGGAGGCCGGCCCGGCCGCCGCCTGCAGTTAGATCCCAAGCGGGTCGCGGTGGGGGCGGAGATTCAGAACTGGGAGACGCGCGTGGCGGCAAGCACCATGCGGGGCCGCATTGTCGAGAGCCGGCGGTTTCGCACTCCGGCCTCGGCCGAAGAAACGCTGGCGCTGATTGCGGAGGCGTTCGAGGACTGCCGCCAGCGGCTCGGCGGAAGGCGCGTTCCTGGAATTGGTATTTCCGCGCGAGGCATCGTCAACAGCGACCTCGGTTTGCTCGTGCTTGGAAACCGTCCCGGATGGGCGGGTGTGCCGGCGCGCCAGATCCTCGAAGCCAAGCTCCAGGAACCGGTCTACGTGGAGAACAATGTGCGAGCGGCGGCGCTTGCCGAGTATAACTACGGCTCTTCGGAAGTTTACGGAAGCCGGGTGTTTCTCTTCGTTAAGGTGGATGAGGGCATCGGTATGGGCATCATCCTTGAAGGGCAGCTGCACTACGGCCCGCGGATGGCTGCCGGCGAGTTTGGACAGATGGTGATTGCCATGGCTGGTACGCCAGAGCGGCACGACCGCCCCGGCTGTCTCGAAAGATTGGCCTCCAACCCGGCCCTGTGCGAACGGTATTCCGCCGTGGCAGGCGACCGGCGTTCCGCCGCCCCGGGCGATACTTTCGCTCGCGTGCGCCGGATTGTCCAGGCTGCTGCGGACGGGGATAGGGCGGCGATCGAAAGCCTCGTGGAAACGGCCCGTTGTCTCGGTGTCGGCATTTCCAACGTGGTCTGGGGGCTGGATGTCGACGTCGTCGTAATCGACGGCGCGATCACGGACGCGTGGCACCTGATTGAACCGGTGATCCGCGAACAACTGGTTAACGAAAGCCTGGCGGAGATCAACGTGCTCCTTCGGCCTTCCGCCTTTGGCGGCGATGCCGCACTTATCGGGGCGGCCACGCTGCCGTTCACCACGCTGTTTACGACCGGTGGCTCGCAGCAAGTCGCTAGAGTAACCGCGTGACCGCGGGAAATGGGAACACCCAGTCACCGTCTCCGCCGGGCTCATTGAGGCGGGTCCTGACCCGTCGCGACCTCATTCTCTACGGCCTCGTCATTCTCACACCCACCGCGCCGTACCCGGTTTACGGGATCGTTCAGCAAACATCTCATGGCCATGCGGTGATCAGTTACCTGGTGGCGGTGGTAGCCATGCTGTTCACTGCGGCCAGCTATGGCAAGATGTCGGGCGCGTTTCCGGCGGCCGGCTCAACCTATACCTACGCGCAACGCGCGCTCAACCCACACGTCGGCTTCCTTGCCGGTTGGGCCATGATGCTGGACTACTTCCTGATTCCGCTGCTCAGCATCATTTACGCGGCGCTGACGGCCGCGCGTCTGGTGCCGCAGGTTCCGTACCTCGCGTGGGCGGTTCTGTTTACTGTAAGCCTGACGCTTGTCAACATCCCCGGCATTCGAGTCACGACGCGGGCCAGTTCCCTAATGATGATCATCATGACG
>Ga0335079_10003055_pt1 | contig 19316 bp, 17 predicted proteins | sample Lox_Sample_33_FD_206719 | JGI IMG/M metagenome (GOLD analysis project Ga0335079, IMG submission 206719) | Soil microbial communities from Loxahatchee National Wildlife Refuge, Florida, United States - Lox_Sample_3.3 | ecosystem: Environmental > Terrestrial > Soil > Wetlands | place: USA... | reverse complement strand
TCACCGTGACAGCGGCGATAAGCGCGCCGATCCGGTGCGCGAAATGAATCCAGACCTGCGCCGCGGTAACGGGGGGAAGATCATACACCTGCGTCCGCTCCATGTTGACCCGCGCGATCCCGTCGGCGTCCGCCGGCGGCAGGAGCGCGCCGTACGAGAGCGGAAAGTCCGGGATGGCGAGTCCCGCATCGCTGTGGCGCATCCAGGCGCCGATGACCAGCTGGACGAACACCGCGGAGGCGGCGGCCAGCGCCAGTGCGCGTGTCCGCCTCCCCCCCGGCACTCGCACGGGGTCGCGCTCCACCCACGGGCGCGACGTCACGAGCGCGATCAGTATCGTGAGCGACAGGAAGGACTGGGCGAGCGTCGCGTGGGCGACGGAGACCGGCGTCGGGAGCAGGTAGAGCACCGTGAGGCCCCCGAGGAGCCCCTGGATGACCACCGCGCAGAGCGCCGCCAGCCCCAGCACACGGACCCAGCGCCTTTCCTCCCGGCGCCAGAGCCAGGCGCAGAGCGCGACGGTGAGGCACCCCACGAGCGTCGCGACCATCCTGTGACCGTGCTCGTAGAAGATCCCCCCCACCATCGGCGGCATCACCTGCCCGTACGAGAGGGGCCAGTCGGGAACGGCGAGCCCGGAACCCGTGCTCGTCACCAGTCCCCCGGCGATCACCAGGAGGAATGTCGCGCAGGCGGTCGCCACGGCGAAGCGGTGAAGTCCCCTGTGGTACGTGCCGGTCATTGTGTGAGCTGTGCCTCCTGGTCCGCGACCCATGCCCTGTACTCCTCGGGCGTCTGGACCGTCACGAAGCCCCGCATCCGGTAGTGCCCGAGCCCGCAGAGCTGCGCGCAGGCGATCTCCGTCGGCGTGTCGGGGCCCAGCACGACTTCGCTCACGCCGGCGCCCTTGAGCGCCGGGAAGAGATCGTCGGTGAGCGGCGATCCCTTCGCCAGGATCGTCTGACCGTCCTTCCCCGCGTAATCCGCCAGCGCCACGAACGTCGCGCACTCATCCGGCACGTGCCCGGAGGCCACCGGGATTGCGCGCGCCAGCGCGTGCTGCACATCGGCGGTCGTCGCCGTCGGCGTGAACCAGACGCGGATCGACTGGCCGGGGACCGCGTCCTGTTTCACGCGGAAGAGGGGGAGATTGAAGCTGTGTATCACGTCCTTGGAGCTGAGATGAATGACGACCGGCTTCCCCACCGGCAGATTGAGCTGGTTGATCGTCACGATGTCGTCCTTCGCCGCCGGATCGTTCCTGTCAAGTCCCAGCGGATTCTCGGGCGTGATCAGTGCGATATCCGTCCTGCCGAACACGCCGTCCGGCCCGGGGTAGTGTACGTTCCAGGCGAACTGCTCCGCAACGATCCGGACGACCGTGGCGTCCGACTCCGGCGGGATATCATTGACGCGCATCGACCAGAGGGGGATCGCGAACCCGATCAGGAGAACGGCCTCGACGACCGCCACGACCGCCTCGAGATAGCTGGAGGCGTGCGTCCGCACGCCGTGGTAGTCGGCTGCCCGGTTGCGCGAGCCCCGGAAGCGGAAGAGGACGTAGACAAAGTACGTCCCCCAGCCCGCGAAGAGCACGAGCATCAGCCAGTGGACGAGTATGATGATCCTGTCCACCAGCGGTCCCTGCGCCGAGGCGTCGAACGGAAGTCCCAGGAACTCACCCATGCGCGGCGGTCTCCTTTCCGGCGAGGAGCCGGGCTCTCCTGCGCAGACGGAGGAACATCGTTCCGAATGCCGCGAGCACGCCCCCGGTCACCCCGAGGAGGCTGATGATCGCCGCGGTCATCCCCTGCGTCGCGGAAGACCCCGGCTCGCCGTAGCAGACCGGGCAGGCCGCGGCGCCCGACGCCCAGGCACACAGGAGGAGGGCCAGGAGCGGCGCCCGGCGGAGCAGTTGCGGAGTCATGGCGAATCGATCCCTTTCAGTTTTGAGCGAACCCTGATCCCGTACACGACCAGCGCAGCCGCCGCCGCGCACGCAGCCACGGCCGCGGCGAGCATGCCCGGCGATCCCCCGGCCACAAACGCATTGACGGACCAGGCCGCGACGCCCAGCGCCAGGAGCACGGAGCACGCCACGAAGATCAGGTGGAATGTCCTGAGCGACACGCTAGAGCCCCCGGTCGGCGAAGTGGGAGACCGGCAGGAACATCAGCGCCAGGAAGAAGATCGCCGTGAGTCCCAGCGCGGCGTAAATGAGCTTCTTTTCCGAGATCAGGTGCATGAAATACGCGGCCACGAGAGAACCTTTGACGGCGGCGATCGCGAGCGCGACCGCGATCGCCAGCGGCGGGTCGAGGTGAAACGTCGAAATGGTGACCGTGATGATCGTGAGCGCCATGAGCGCGACGAAGACGGTCACGTACACGCGAACCTGTTTCCTGACGCTCCCGGCGTTGGCAGTGTCCATGCGGTCTCCTACAGGAGATAGAGAACGGGAAAGAGGAAGATCCAGACCAGATCCACGAAGTGCCAGTAGAGGCCCGCCACCTCCACGCGGTTCGTGAACCGCGCAGGCTCGGCGCGCCACATCGCCGCACCGGGTCCGAGGAGGTAGCTGTTCACGATGATCCCCCCCACGATATGGAGCGCGTGGAGTCCCGTGAGGGTGAAGTAGATCGCCATGAACGTGCTCGTCGAGGGGGTGAGGCCGTGCTCGAACTTGGCGGCGTACTCGAAGCCCTTGATGACCAGGAAGACGCAGGCCAGCGCGACGGTGGATCCCATGTAGATCCGGAAGCGCCCGAGCGATCCCGTCGCGATCGAGGCCCACGCCATCACCATCGTGACGCTCGAGGTGATCAGGACGATCGTGTTCACGGTGGCCAGGGGAATGTTCAGGTGCTCGTAGCCGTGCGGCCACGTCGTCGCGCCCACGCGCAGCAGCACGTAGGAGGAGAAGAGCGCCCCGAAGAGCATCACCTCGGAAGCCAGGAAGAGCCAGATCCCCAGTTTTGCGTTGTAGAGGCCGGTGTCCGGCCGGGGGTCGACGGTGTAGGGAATCTCCATGGTCAGTGCGCCTCCGCCGGTGCGTTTTGCGGGACGAAATCACGTCCGTTGCCGGGCACGCTGTACTCGTAGGGGCCCCGGTGCACCTCGGGCACCGCGCTGAAATTGCCGTGGGCCACGGGGGGAGAGGACGTTGCCGCCCACTCGAGCGTCGTCGCCTCCCAGTGATTGGCCGCCACGGGCGCTCCCCTGCGCATGCTCCAGAAGAAATTGACGATGAACGGGATCTGCGCGAGCCCCAGGCACCAGGCGGCGATCGACATGAACGTGTTCAGGTGGAGCACCCCCTGCGCGTGCGCGTACTGGGCTCCCCCGTCATAGAGGCGGCGCGAGACGCCCGCGAGGCCCTGGATGAACATCGGCATGAACACGCAGTTGAGAAACGTGAACGAGAGCCAGAAGTGTATCTTGCCCAGCAGGTCGTTCATTTTCCGCCCCGTCACCTTCGGGAACCAGTAGTAGACGCCGCCGAAGAGGGCCAGCAGCGTTCCCGGCGCGACGACGTAGTGAAAGTGCCCGATGACGTAGTACGTGTCGTGCAGGTGGATGTCGGAAGGGGCGAGCCCCAGGGGGAGCCCGGTGAGTCCGCCGATGCCGAACATCGGCAGGAACGCCAGCGCGAAGAGCATCGGCGTCGTGAACCGGATCGACCCTCCCCACAGCGACAGGAACAGGGCCGTCAATATGATGATCGAGGGAACGGAAATGATCATCGTCGTCGCCTGGAAAAACGAGCTGATGGCCGTGCCCATGCCGGTGAGAAACATGTGGTGCGCCCAGACGATGAACGACATGAACCCGAGGAACACCGTGGCGTACACCATCGAGCGGTATCCCCAGAGGGGCTTGCGCGTGTTGTTGGCGATGATCTCCGCGACGATCCCCATGGCGGGGAGGATCAGCACGTACACCTCGGGGTGGGCCAGGAACCAGAACAGGTGCTGCCACAGGAGGGGGTTGCCGCCCCCCGAATTTGCCAGGGCCTGCCCGCTCACCACGAGCCCGCTCGGCATGAAGAAGCTCGTTCCGGCCAGGCGGTCCATCAGCTGCAGGACCCCCGCCGCCTCCAGCGGCGGGAAGGCGAGCAGGAGGAGGAACGACGTTACGAGCTGTGCCCAGACGAAAAACGGGAGCCGCATGAAGGAGAGTCCCTTCGCCCGCAGCTGGAAGATCGTCGTGATGAAATTGACGCTCCCCAGGAGCGAGGACGTGATCAGGCAGATCATCCCGAAGAGCCACACCGTCTGCCCGGTCGTGGCGATGACGGAGAGGGGCGCGTAGGAGGTCCATCCGGATGCGGCGGAGCCGCCCGGGAGGAAGAAACTGGAGAGCATCGTGAGCCCTCCCGCGGCGTAGACCCAGTAGCTCATCATGTTGAGCTTCGGAAACGCCATGTCGGGCGCCCCGATCTGCAGGGGCATCACGTAGTTGCCGAACGCGCCCACGGCCAGCGGTACCACGCCCAGGAACACCATGATCGTCCCGTGCATGGCGCCGAGCTGGTTGTAGAACTCCGGCAGCATGATCCCGTCGGGCGCGCGGGAGTCGCCGAGCAGGCCGCCGATCAGGGGAATCGCCTGGCCGGGGTATGCGAGCTGCCAGCGCATGATCATCATCAGCGTGAACCCGAACAGGAGGAACAGGAGCGCCGTGATCCCGTACTGGACGCCGATGGTCTTGTGGTCCTGCGAAAACACGTACGTGCGCCAGAAGCCGTGGCCACTCCCGTGGTCCGCCGCGTGCGCGTGCGCCGCCGGTGCGCTCACCTGGATGTGCCCTTTCGCGTGTGTGAACGGTCCATTACTTCCCCTGGTACGTAAAGTCCGCCGCGGCGGTGCCGCTGGCGGCGACCTTCACCTTCATCGTCTGCGTGCCGTACTTTTCCTGCCATGTCTCGATCGTGTACTCTCCCGCCGGGAGGTTCTTCAGGTGGAACGTCCCGTCGTTGCCCGTGACCGCGAAGAAGGGATGGCTGAAGACGCCGATGTACGCCCCCATCCATGTGTGCACCTCGCACTTCACCTTGAAGACCTCGGGCTTGTCGAACTTCTTCGCCAGGCGCATCCCCTGTTTCGGCTGGGCGACGTTAAACTGCGGATTGTCCTTCGAGAGTGAATGGACGTTGTGGAGCGTGGGGTCCGAGTTGACCACGTCGAGTTCCTGCCCCGTCTGGATCCCCACGACGTGCGGATCGTACTGGCAGCCCTTCTGGTCGAATTCGATCTTTGCCGCCGGCGGATCGAACTTCCGGCTCCCGAGCCCCTCCTTCACGTAGACCAGCACGTTCCTGAGCGTCCCGTTCGGGTTCACCACCACTTCCTCGCCGAAGACGGGGGTCTTGTGCTGCTTGACGCATACGGGGTCGGCGTTCATCATGATGCGCGCCGGCTTGGGCGCGCTCCCCGTGAATGACACCTTGCCGGCCACATCGCCGGCCGCCGCAGTGCAGGCGCACGCAATGATCAGCGCGCAGATGGCTCCGCTCGCGTACTTCATTCCTGGACTTCCTCCCGGTTAATGGTTGTTATGGATGCAACACTCATTGTGCGGCCACGACCGGCCGCGCCGGCCTGCCGATCGAAATCACGTAGTCGCGGATCGCCGTCTCCTGCTTCCGGGCGTCTCCCCCCAGCACGTCGGGGAGCGCGGACTGACCGTCGGGGAAGAACGTCGGCATGCGGGTCCCCTCCTGGAGCTTGTTCGGGTCGGCCAGCCACTCGATGATCCACTCGGGCTTCAGGCGGTCGCGTGCCTTCGTCAGGTCGGGCGCCAGGTCCGCCGTCGATCCCGAGCCGGGAGGCGGGGCGTTCCCGACCGGGTGGCACTTGATGCACTGGAATTCGTTGAAAATCGTCTTCCCCACCGGGAGGAGCGCCGGGTCGGGGCGGAACGCCGCGTAGTCCCTCACCTCCAGCTCCTGGTTGCTCAGCGCGAGGAAGTACTTCGTGAGCGAGGAAATCTCCTCATCCGTCAGTGAGAACGTCGGCATCCGGACTTTCAGCCAGGGCCTGATCCGGTCCGGCGCGCCCGTCGTGGAGGGGCTCGTGAGGAAATCGCGCAGCCACGGCTCCTGCACCTTCTTCCCCTCCCCCGTGATGATCGGGGGGAGGAACGCCGGGTCGTCGATCACCGCGCTGATGAACCGCCCCTCCCCCTCGAGCTGGTGGCACTGCCGGCAGTTGTAGCGGTACGCGATGCGGCGTCCCGCCTCGATCTCCTGGAGCCGGGCGTCGAACCTCTTCACGTACCTGGGGTCGGGCACGTCCTTCGTCTCGGAGAGGAGGAAGAGCGAAATCTTCGCGATTTCGCTGTCGCTGAACGCGAACACAGGCATTTTCTGGACGATCCTGTCCGTCTGGAACACGCGCGAGTCGCGGAGCTTGTTCTTCACCCAGTCGTGCCACGTGTGGGGCACGTGGGTGTCCCCGAAATCCATCTCTTCCACGCGCTTGCGCCCGAAATTGGAGAGCGACACGGACACCCGGCTCTCCTTCTCCATCCCGGGGATGAGGTGGCAGCCTGCGCAGCCGTACTCCTTGATGACGGCCTCCCCGCGAGCGATGCGCTCCGGGGAGGTCACGTCGATCGCCTCCGGGAGGAACGTCCGGTCGTCTTTCAGCGTCACGAGGTACGCCGTCACGTCGCGCGCCTCCCCCTCCGTCAGCCGCAGGTTCGGCATCTTCGTCGTCGGGTTGTAGTGCCGGGGATTCCTCACCCAGTCGAAGATCCAGTCCGGGCGCGCCTTGCTCCCCACGCGCGTCAGCTCGGGAGCGATGTCATAACTGGTGCCCCGCGCCGCGCGGACGTTCGTCTGGTCGCCGATCGCGTGGCAGCCCAGGCACCCGACGGACTCGACGATTCCCTTCCCCTTCGCCGCGTCCCCCCCGGGAAACTTCCCGGCGAGCCGGAAGCTGTCGCGCGGCGCCAGGCTGACGAGATACGCCGTCACCGCGGAGGCCTGTTCGTCGGTGAACCGGAAGTTCGGCATACGCGTGTGCGCGTTGTATTCCTTCGGGTTCTTCACCCAGCGCTCGATCCAGGCGGGGTCCGTCTTGTAGGCGATGCGCGCAAGCTCAGGGCCGATCCGCTGGAGGTCGGTGTACCCCTTGATCTCGTGGCAGCCGAAGCAGCCCGACTCGATGATCAGCCGGCGCGAGTCGGAGAAGACGGGCGCCCCCTCCAGGTGACTCTCATTTTCATGACACGCGGTGCACGACGCCCAGACGTCGATCCCCTCCAGCATGGGATTCTCCCAGTAGGGGTCGCCGCTCCCGTGCGCGGTGGCCGCCGTAAGCGCGGGTCCCTGTCCCCGGTGACAGGGCGTGCAGCCGATGACGTCGGGCTTGTGGAGCGACAGGAGCTCCGGGAGCGGATGCCTGGTAAACGGCTCGGGGGCGCTGTCCATCACCTCTTCGTTCCACCCGAGGTGGCATGTCTGGCAGCGGTCGATGCGCGCCTTCGGGTCGTTGAAGGGGTTCTTGTCGTAGTCGTCCAGCATCACCTGCCGGATTTCGATCGGCGCGGTGCGCGCCTTCTTCACCTTCGCGTCCCACTTGTCGACCTTCTTCAGGAGGTCCGTGATCGCGTTCTGGGGCCTGCGGACCGCCTGGCGGTACCTGTTCACCGCCCCCATGAGCGTGTCGCGCTCCCGTTCCAGGCGCGCGATCACCGCCTGGTGCGCCGCCGTTTCGGCCTCGTCGGCCGCCAGGCGGGATTTCTCCTTCAGGTCCTCCTCCCCTTCATGGAGCGACTTCTTATAAAAGTAGTACGCCTCGTCGCCGCGGCTCTTGGCGAACTGGAAGCGCCGGTTCTCCCGGGCGAGCGAATCGAGGACCTCGTCCACGCGCGAGAGCGCGGCGCGGTACGCGGGTCCGGCGATCGAGTCTTCCGCGGCCGCAAGCTCGGCGGAACGGTCGGCGAGCGCCGAGGAATCCATTTCAGCGGCCGCCTGGTTCTCCTGCTCCTGCATCTTCGCCGCGGCGAGGTCCTGGTAGGCCCGCTGCACGTCCTTCCAGGGCCGCCGGGTGATCACCTCGTCGACGACCGCCCACATCGTGCCCAGGAAGAGGAACCCGGCGAACAGGATGTAGAGTGTGCTGTAGTCGCGCTCTTCGATCGGGCGCGCACCGCGCTTTCGGAACACGCGTGTTTCCCTTTCGTCCACGTCAGATATTGAACCAGGGTGTGACGAGGATATACTTGATGTTCAGCGTGAGGCGCAGGATGATCTTGACCGGGAGCGACGCCATGATCAGCAGCAGGCCCGCCACGATCGTGTAGCGCAGGGGACCCAGCTTCCGGACCACGTCCGACTTCCGCTTCCAGAGGTAATAGACGACGCCGAGGCTGAACCAGGCCAGGATCGTCGCGCTCCCGATCGCCATTGCCGCGGGGTTGAGCGAGTCGTCCACCCTCCGCGTCGGCACCCCGAACAGCTCGGACCAGTCGACGTTGGTCAGCGCCACCACGCGATGCGTGTCCCAACGCTCCCACGGCATGAAGAGGTTCCACCCCGGTCCGCGGAAAAACGTCCCGAGGACGATAAGCGACACCCACATCACGAGGAAGCCGAAGCAGAACACCAGGATCGCGAAGCGGCGCTCGCGGAACGTGTAGTAGCCGTTCCCTTTCGGGTTGATGTCGATATACGGGATGGCGCAGAGTCCCAGGATGATGAGCGTCGGGATCATGACGCCGGCTATCCACGGGTCAAAATAGACCAGGATCTCCTGCAGCCCCAGGAAGTACCAGGGCGCCTTGGAAGGGTTCGGCGTGAGCGACGGGTTGGCGGGCGCCTCCAGGGGAGCGTTGAGCGTGATCGACCAGACCGTGAGGAGCGCCATCACCAGGAGCGCCGCGAGGAACTCCACCCTGACCAGGTAGGGCCAGACCTGCACCTTGTCCCCCAGCTCGGCCTCCTCGGGCGACGGCCGGCGGTCGTTCCGCACGGCGCGGGAGAACGAGTACCACGTGTAGAAGATCGTCAGCACGAGCATCAGGACGATCGGAACGTTGTCCGGCTTCGAGAGTATCGTGGTGAGGTTATGCATCGGCGTCCATGGAAAACGTGCCTGTCAGTTCTTTTTCGCCGCCGGGTCCGGCCCCGAGATCCCGCCGTCCTTCCGGATCCGCCAGAAATGGACGATCATCAGCACGGCGCCGATCAGGGGAAGGAAGATGCAATGGAGCACGTAAAACCGGAGGAGCGTCGGGGGTCCCACCTGTGTCCCCCCCAGGAGGACGAACCTGACGTCGTTGTTGATCTTCATGCCCAGCTCCGGGCCGAAGGGTCCCTCGTGCCCCAGCAGCGGCGTCGCCCGCGCCATGTTGGTCCCCACGGTCACCGCCCAGATCGCCAGCTGGTCCCACGGGAGGAGATACCCGGTGAAGCTCAGGAAGAGCGTGAGCGTCAGCAGGATGACGCCCACCACCCAGTTGAACTGGCGCGGCGCCTTGTAGGATCCGGTGAGGAACACGCGGAACATGTGGAGCATGACGGTGATGACCATTGCGTGCGCCGCCCAGCGGTGCATGTTCCGCATGAGGGGACCGAAGGCGACGTCGTTCATGAGATATTTCATGTCGTCGTACGCGTACTCGGCGGCCGGGCGGTAGTAAAACATCAGGATCACGCCCGTGACGGTGAGGACGATAAAGAGCAGGAACGTGATCCCCCCCATCCCCCAGGTGTACCCGATGTTGGTCGCGTGCCGCGTGATGCGCACCGGGTGGAGATGGAGGAAGACGTTGTCGACGATCTGGAGCGCCCTGTTTCGCTGCGTATCCTGGTAGTTGTGCCGGAAGACGGACCGGTACACTTCCGTCTTCTGCATCTTCTCGCGCAGCGTGTCGAATATGCCGAGCATCGGCGGCGTCCTCCTGGTCTATCCGTTGTACTTCAGAAACGCCCCGGGCTTCGACCACTCCCCCTTCTCATAGAGGAACTTGACGCTCCTGTCCACAATGATCTGTCCGTCGTCGTCCAGCGTGATCTTCAGGCGTTCCAGCGGACGGGGAGTGGGACCCTCGAAGTTGATCCCGTCCTTGTGGTAGCCGCTCCCGTGGCAGGGGCACTTGAACTTGTTTTCCGCCGGGAGCCACCGCGGGGTGCAGCCCAGGTGGGTGCAGATCGCGGAGAGCGCGTAAAACCCCTCCGCCTCACGGACGATCCAAACGCGGTAGTCATCTTTATACTTCTCGTTCACCTCCCCCACGACAAAATCGTCGGGGAACCCCGCCTTGAACGCGGAGGGGGGCTCGTACAGGACGCGCGGCACCATCAGGCGAAGGGCCCCGATCGTCGCGGTACTGATAAATGAGAAAAAGGCGAGCCAGCCCGCCACGTTGAGAAAGCTCTTGCGGCTCATCCGCCAGATGCCCCTGTCGTCGTCCGGGGGACGGTCCTGCTTCGGTTTGCGCAGTTCGGGCGCTTTCGGCGCGGGAGCGCCGCCTGCAGGGGGCTGAGCGGCGCCCGGGGTCAGATCATCGGGCATGGACGTACCTCATCGCATAAAAGGTCCGGGGGGTCGCCCCTCGGCGTGCGGCGGGTGAATATGATGTCGCGGCGGTGTGTGCGGGTGAGAGGATGCGGCACAGCGGAGACCGTGTGTGGCCGGGAGACAGCAGACGATGCAACATTGACAGAAACAGAGTCGATTGTTCGAGATTGCTGCGCCGCAGGAGCATATTCCAATGAGCTAGGACAAAAAGATACAAAAGCCGATTTGAAAAGTCAACACGAAACGCACCCGGCATCAAGGAGTTTCCCGGATACCTCGCAGAAGTGTAAACAATCTCAACGTTGTTTGCTTCTCCCGGCCGATTCGAGTATATTTGTGCCCGGCGTCCACCAAGGGACGGCACACAGCACCGCTCACACAACCATGGACTGGCTCGACTTCAGGCAGCTCCCACCTGCTTCCGGCGGATTCTCCGAGTTGTTCTTCGACTACATCGACGATTTTGAAAAGGTGGCCCGGTTTTTCCCCGGCAATTTCCGCGACCTTGCCTCGCTCCCCGGCATCATGGAGCGCATCGACGGCCGCGGGATCGCGCGCGACGTCCTGAAGGCCGTGCTGACGGAACAGAACTCGGGGAAGGGGGAATCTCCCCGGACGCTCGAGAACATACGGCTCCTGGGCAGCGCGGGAACGTATGCAGTGGTCACGGGACAGCAGGTGGGACTCTTCGGCGGACCCCTCTACACGCTCTACAAGGCGATCACGGCTCTTCTCCTTGCGCAGAAGCTCTCGGCGAAGTTTCCCGGCAAGAATTTCGTGCCGGTTTTCTGGCTGGAAGGGGAAGACCACGACTTCGCGGAGATGAACCACGTGGCCGTGCTGGACCACGAGAATCTCCCGGTCCGCATCGAATACCTCCCCGGCGGTACCATGCCTGAAAGAAACGTCGGGGCGGTGGGACTCATGTCATTCGACGAGACGATCGCCGCCTGCTGGGCGCGCCTCGAATCCACGCTCACGGGCACGGAATTCACCCCCCGGCTCATGGAGTCGCTCCGGTCCTGTTATGCCCGCGGGGCGACGTTCGCCGGGGCGTTCCAGGCCTGGCTCAACAGGCTCCTCCCCGGCTCTGGGCTCGTGTTTATTTCAAGCCTGGAACCCAGGCTCAAGAGAATCCTCTCTCCCCTGTTCGTCCGCGAACTGGAAGAGTATCCAAGAATTTCCCAGATGGTGATCGATCGAAGTGCCGAGCTGGAACAGAGTTACCATGCCCAGGTCAAACCAAAATCGATCAATCTCTTTCTCTTTCACAAGGGGGGAAGGTACCTCATCGAGCCGAGGGAGACCGATTTCAGCCTGAAGGGAACACGGGCCTTCTTTTCCAGGGAGCAGCTCATCGCCATCGCACGGGAGACGCCGGAACAGCTCAGCCCGAACGTCGTGCTCCGGCCCCTCTGCCAGGACATGCTCCTCCCTACCGTCGCGTACGTCGGCGGACCTTCCGAGATCGCCTACCACGCCCAGCTCGGCCCGCTCTACCAGGAGCTTTCGCTCGTCCAGCCGCTCATCTACCCGAGGGCAAGCGTCTCGCTGGTGCAGACGAACCTCCTCCGCGCAATGGAGAAGTACTCGCTCGAACTGCCGGAGTTCCTGGGGAACGTGGGGGGGGTGACCGCAAAGGTCGTGGAGCAGATATCCGATATCAAGCTCGACAGGCTCTTCGCGGGCGTCACGACGAACCTGCACGAAGCGCTGGGCGAGCTGAAGTTCGGACTGAACGAAATTGACCCGACGCTCCTCGGCGCCCTGGAAAACGTCACGTCGAAAATCGACGTCAACCTCGGCGTGCTGAAGGAGAAAGCCGTCGCGGCGCAGAAGCGTCGGAACGACACCGCCGTCCGGCAGATCGAAAAGGCCGCCGCCGGTCTCCTGCCGGAGGGAAGCCTGCAGGAACGGGAGCTTTCCCCCCTCTACTACATGAACAGGTACGGGGAAGGCCTCGGCACATGGCTCACGGACAGAATCGACATCGGCGCGTTCCGCCACCAGATCCTTCAGCCCTGAAGCGCGGGGCTTCCCCTGGTCCCCCCTACGCCTTCGTTTTCACGGGCACCGGGCGGATCCAGTCTCCGAAGTTGATCAGCTCCTCCATCCTGCACGACCAGACCAGCTTGTCATCGTAGACGGTGATGTCCGGGCAACCGTCGCACATGCTGAGCGCGCCGTTCGCCATCATGTCCGCGGGCTGGATGATCAGGACCGACTGCATGTGGAGGCGCGAAAACGCTTTCCACGGCTTCCGTGCGACGTCGTGCAGGTAGGCGCTCGCCGTGCGGGCAAGTCCGCGGTCAAGAGGGGCGAGGGCGAGCATCGATTTCGCGCGCGCGAGCGTTCTCGGGTGGGTATACGCCAGGTACGAGCCGGTGCGGAGGTGGTGGAGCGACTGCGAGAGCTCCATCAATTTGGGGCCCGCGTATCCGTAGATCTTCTCCGGCGTCCCGATCCGGAGCGTAAACAGCCACTTGAAATGATCCGGGCGCTCCGTCCCGTTGAGGTACCCGCACGGCTGGAAGGAGGGATTCGTCGCCCGGATCTTGTCGACGATGTCCGTGGAGAGAATAGAGATCGTCCGGTCCTCGTCGATCGCGTAGGCGATGGGCGTCATGTCGATCTCCTCCCCCCCCACGATATACCGGAACCCTTTTTTGACCGGGGCGGCCCGGTAGGCGATAAAGACCAGGATGTGAACGATGTCGATGTGCTCCTGCCCCCAGGCGAGGATCGCCGGGACGTCGTTCAGCGTCCTGTCGTACACCGTGGCGTTGAAGGCGCAGGAGATATCCCCGACCTCCGCAAGCATGCGCGCGTACTTCAGGCGCAGCTCGTTCAGCTCGATCTCGGTCTTGCCTTTCATGTGGGGGCGGTTCTGCCCGCTGTCGATGTGGAACGTGAACCCCTGGACGCCGGCAGCCTTGAGGGCCCGGAGCTTCTCCATCGTCAGGAGCTGACCGTTGGTGTTGAGGATCGGCTTGTGGCCGTCGCCGGCGACCATGGCCACGATCTCCTCGATCTTCGGGTGGGTCAGCGGGTCTCCCCCCGCGATGGATACGCCGTCGGTATTCCGCAGCCTGTTGAACGTGTCCAGCTCGCGGCGCACCTGCTCCAGCGTCTTGTGCCCGTTTGTCTCGTTCTTCCGGTAGCACCCGTCGCAGTAGAGGTTGCACTGGCTGGTGGGTTCGAGCCAGTTGATCGCGTTGTCGGAAAGGTTCCACGGAAGCCTGTACAGGTCGCGGTGGTTCAGCGGCTGATCCATTGTGTCTCCGGATTGTGAATGCCTTCAGGGGCGCCGTCAAAAAAATCCCCGCCGGCGATGAGATCGTGGCAGGGATGGCAATGAACGGCGTTTTCCAGGGCTGGGTTCACCCGCAATAATTTAGAAAATTTCGCGTGACGGCGCAAGTCCCCTTCAGGGGGAAGCGAAAAAGGCGCTGTGGAGCGACTGCGCCGCCGCGCGGATGTCGCGGCCGTCGACGACGAACGTGACGTTGACCTCCGAGGCGCCCAGCGAGATCATGCTCACGCCGATGCCGGCTTCATCCAGCGTGGCAAACACCCGCGTGATGACGCCCCGCGACGATTTCAGTCCCTCGCCTACCACGCAGAAGATCGCCTTGTCATGCTCGGCCTCGACCTCGGCGATCGCCCGGAGCTCCGCGAAGATCGCATCAAGGTGCGCCCGGGAGTCGACCGTGAGTGACAGCGAGACCTCCGACGTGGCGATGACGTCCACGCTCGTGCTGTGCGTGGCGAACACCTCGAAGACGCGGGCGAGGAACCCGTGCATCATGAGCATCCTGCTCGAGGTGATCGTGATCAGCGTGATCCCCTCCTTGTAGGCGATCGACGTGACCGCCCGCCGCGAGGCGCCCGATGCAGCGGCGAGGATGACCGTGCCGGGGACTTCGCTCCGCCGCGAGTTGAGCACACGGACCGGGATGTTCTGCCGGACCGCGGGCAGGATCGTGGCCGGGTGGAGCACCTTCGCCCCGAAGTACGCAAGCTCCGCGGCCTCCCGGAACGTCATTTCGGGGATGACGCGCGCCTCGGGGATCACGGACGGGTCGGATGTCATGACGCCGTCGACATCCGTCCAGATCTGGATCTCCTCGGCGCCGAGCGCCGCGCCGAATATGGCCGCGGAGTAGTCTGATCCCCCCCTGCCGATCGTCGTCGGCACGCCGTCGGCAGTGGCGCCCACGAACCCCTGCGTCACGACCACCTGGGCGGCGTCAAGGCGGGGGGCGATCCGCTCGCGCACGCGGGCCTCGATTGCCGGGAGGAGGGGCGCGGCGCGCGTAAACTCCGCCGTCGTGACCATCACCTCCTGTGCGTCCACGAAGACGCAGGGGATTCCCTCCTGCTTCATGTGGTGCGTCAGGAGGAGCGTCGAGAGGCGCTCGCCGTACCCCGCAAACGTGTCGAGCGAGCGGTCGGTCAGTTCCCCCAGTATGGCGATGCTCTTGACCAGGTCGCGCAGGGAGTCGATCATCGCATCCACCTGCGACTGGACGGTGAAGAGGACCTCCCCCGTGAACAGCGCGTGCGCGATCTGCCTGTGGCGGACGCGCAGCTCCTCGGCCCGGTCCAGGGCGCGCTCTTTCCCCGCCTCCCGGGCGCTCCGCGCCAGCGCCAGGAGCGCGTTCGTGACGCCCGCGCATGCGGAGGCGACCACCAGGGGGCGGCGCACCGCGTGTGCGCGGACAATGGAGGCGACGTTGCGCATCGCGGCGGCGTCTTCCACGGAGGTGCCGCCGAACTTCATGACGATCATCGGACATGCCCTTTCGGCGTGACGTTCCAGAGCCGGGACATCAGCAGCGCCCCGGCGAGCGCGAACGGGATCGGCGCCCAGTGCCATGCTCCCCACCCCCAGCGGGTGGTGACATATCCCACCCCCACGCCCACGAACGCACCGGCAAGGTACTGCATGCCGTCGAACATCCCCGCGGCGGTCGCGGCAGCCCTGCGGCCCCCGAAATCCATCGATGCCGCGCCGCCGATCATGCCGTGCGCCCCGTTGACGCAGAACGAGAGCGCGATCAGGCAGCAGGCGGCGGCCATGGGCCCCATCCCGAGAGCGTCGGCAAGGCCGAAGAGGGCCAGCAGGAGGGCCATCCCCAGGAATCCCATCAGGATCACGGGCGCCCGCCTCCCCCCGAACGTCCTGTCCGAGGCGACGCCGAAGACGAACCCGCCGGCGATGCCGGCGAGCGCGATCCCCCAGGTCGCAGCGACGTAGGGCGCGTACGTCGCGAACGCGGCCGATCGCGCCCCGTGGACGTCGACGAAGTACTTCGGCCACCAGGCGTCGACGACGCTCCTGCGCACGAACCCGATCATCATGGAGGAGAGGGCGATGGTCCACGTCACGCGGGAGGCGAAGACCTTCCTGAGAACGAATGCGAGCGACGGGGGGCCGGCGTCCGCGTCGGTTTCGTCCCCGGTGTCGAACCCCCCGTACCCCGCGTCGGCGGGGGTATTTTCCATCCAGATGAAGTTGACGGCGAACATGACCGCCACGCACGCTCCCGGGAGCCAGAACGCGTATTGCCAGGGAAGGACCAGGAGGATCAGCGGGACCCCCTGGAACGCCAGCAGGAGCCCCAGGCGGATCAGGACGCCGAAGATCCCGGAGAACGTCCCTCGCTCGCGCACGTGAAACCATTGCGCGTTTACCTTGACGATGGAGAGGGCGCCGAAGGACTGGAAGTACCCGTTGAGGCCCCAGACAATCGCCATGAGCGTCAGCAGGAGTCCGCCGTTCATGCCGAAGGCGAAGCCGGCGGGAGAAACCACGTGGCGCGCCGCTCCCGTCCCCTCCCACACGGCCGGGTGGAGGAGGGCGAGCGCCGAAAGCCCGAAAAGGACGTTTGCCGCGATCACCCCCGCGGCGCCGAAGAGGAACGCTTTCTTCCCGCCGATCCTGTCGGCGAACGGGCCGTTCAGAACGACGGAGAGGCCGTAGACGAGCGGCATCACCGTCTCGAACACGCCCAGGTCCGTGTTTTTCCACCCGAACAGGTCGGCCAGGACCGGGGCGGCGGCGGTGTAGTTGTAGCGCGTGGCGTAAAAGAACGCGTAGAGGAGGCCCAGCGCCATCCAGTTCACGATCCGCCTGCGCCGGAATTCCGCGCCCGCGGCGACGGGTGCCGCATCACGCTCCGTCACGGGCGCCTCACGGTCAGCCGTTCTTTCCGCGCGCGGCCCAGAGCGCGCGCGTCACCCGTTCCAGCTCCGTGCCGAGCGAAGCGGGATCGAGCGTTTTCTCCGGCTCGTTCTCGAACACCGCGTACGGCACGCGAAAGTCCCGCACGCGGACGAACGACGGGTCGGCCGCCTCCAGATCCTCCCAGTCGTTCGTCCTGTAGTAACGTTCCATCTTCTCGTCGGGGAGCGAGTGGTAGAGGATCGAGTGTTCCTCCCCCCTGCGGGCGCGCCGCCGGTTCTTTCGCAGTGATTCCTCGTACGACACGCGGATGTAGACGATCGCCGCGCGGGAGAGGACCTCGTCGTGAAGGCATCCCAGTGCGTGCGCGATCGCCCCGGGACCCCCGCGGGCGAATTCGACGATCGTCGTCATCGTCTCGTGGTAGGCGCCGTTGCGCGCGAGTTTCTTCCGGTACTCCAGGTTGATCCGCTCCAGGTAGAGATCCCACACGAACTCGTCGGTAAACCAGTAGCGCTCGTCCGTCCAGAGCCGCTCCCGGCCGTGCCGCGTCAGGATGTCGTCCGTCTCAAACGTCTCCCAGACGTAGAGGAAATCGTCAAGCTCCTCGAACTCGCCGATGTGGAAGCGCTCGCGCCGCTCCCCCGCGGGCGTCTTTTTCAGGAAGTCGATGACCTCCGACTTCCCGGCGGCGGGCCTCCCGGTGATGATGAGGAGCGGCAGTGTGGCCGGTGCCATGTGCGTCTCCCGGATTGTGTCAGGGCGTCCGTTCAATGGTGTCCGTGACCCGGGGAACGATCTCCCGCCGGGCGCGGACAATGGACTCGACGGCGGCGAAGACCGTCTGTCCAAGCTGGTACGGCTGCGCGATCTCCAGGCCGAGGTACCGATTCGCCTCCCCCACGAAAAAGTCGCTCGCGGCGCACGTGTACGCGCGGTCCTCCTCGAGCGGCTTCCCCCCCACGGTGATCGACGTGAATTCCACCCCCCCTCCCTCCGCAGAGCGCCAGCGCCCGGAGATCCCGGCGACCTGGATGCCGGGACGCGCCTCGACATCGTGCACGAGCACCGCCCTGAGCTGCGCCCCCGTGAGCTGGAACGTCTCAAGGACGTTCCGGAACGGGAGAATCTCAAAAAGGGTCTTCTTTGTCAGGGGTCCCGCCGCGACGTCCCGCCGGATCCCCCCGTTGTTCATGAACCCCACATCCGCGTGCGCCGCCTCCCGCTGCGCGTCCGCGAGGAACGTCCCGAGTGCGTTCTGGGATTCGCTCCGCGTCCAGTTCCCCCGGAGCGTGCCGATCACGGCGTCGTAGTCCCTGTCAATCTCGCGCTGCATCGAATCGGCCAGCGCGGCGACCGCCGACTGAGCGCGCCCGGGCGGGATCCAGAGCTGTATGAGCGATCCCTGGCAGGCCGTGACCGTCGTGCCGTCCAGCGTGAGGTCAACGACTCCCAGGTTCTCCGCGTTGGACCCCGTCTGCACGATCGGCACGCCGTCCACCACGCGGGGATGCCGGAGGCGTGTGTGCGAATGCCCCCCCACGATGAGCGCGAGACCCCTGACCAGCGAGGCGAGCACGGAGTCGTCCTCCACTCCCTCGTGCGTCAGCGCGATCGTGATGTCCGCGCGTCCCTTCAGCGTGTCGACGAACCGGCGGGCCGTTTCCACGGGCGAGAGGACCCTGATCCCCACAAGGTTGTTCTGGTTCACGAGGTTGTAGAGGTCCTGGGACATCAGACCGATCACCCCGATCCGGAGACCCCCGCAGTGCAGGATGACGTAGGGGACGTTCCCCACCGGGTAGCGGCCGAGCGTATCGACGACATTCGCGCACACCATGGGAAAGCGCGCGATCCGCCCCAGCGCCCGCAGGTTGTCCTGCGACACGTCGAAATCGTGGTTTCCGGGGCACCAGGCGTCATAGCCCATCATGTTCATCATGGCGAACAGCGCCCCTCCCTGCGCGCCCGCATATTCCCTCTCGGTGATCGGGTTGCCGGTCATCACGTCCCCGGCATCCAGGAGAAGCGTCTCCACGTGCGCCTTGCGGCGCGCGGCCCTGACGCTGTCGATGATCCTCGACAGCTCAGCGAATCCGCCGACGAGCGGACGCGGCGTGGCTTTCACCCAGAAGGCCTCCCGGGGAAGGAACGAGGCGTGCATGTCGTTCGTGTGGAGGATCGTGATCGTCCGGACCTGCGCCGAAGCGCAGAACATGACGAGTGAAGCCACACAGAGGCGCCCGAGGACGCGCGCGTTGAAGACTCTCATGGGGATGTTCCTGCGTTGGACGGGGACGTGATGAGCAGCGGGAATATACGAAGAAGCCCGGACATGTGAAACAACGGGACGAGATTGCTTCGCCTGAGATGGCGCCTGCGGCGCCACAGGCACGGCTCGCAATGACACATGCCTGTCATTGCGAGCGCTTTTCGCAAAGTGCGTTCTTTGCATCCCGCCGCAGGCGGGACACTCCCGGGCTCCCGTTGGATATTCCGCGAGCGATTCGTATGTTGCATGCACACCCCACCAGGCTCATGATCGATCTGGAACGATACACGCTCCGCGCGCTCCTCGCTCGGAGCGTCACGCGCTTCGC
>Ga0335079_10003054_pt1 | contig 19321 bp, 18 predicted proteins | sample Lox_Sample_33_FD_206719 | JGI IMG/M metagenome (GOLD analysis project Ga0335079, IMG submission 206719) | Soil microbial communities from Loxahatchee National Wildlife Refuge, Florida, United States - Lox_Sample_3.3 | ecosystem: Environmental > Terrestrial > Soil > Wetlands | place: USA... | reverse complement strand
TTGGCGTCATCGAGCAGCTGGTACTCCGGCGCGCTCCAGTAGATGTGATCATACTCGCGCGTGCCGCGGTAGAAGATGCCGCTGTTACCTTGCTTGCCGATCTTCCACTCGAGCTCGAGCTCGAAATCTCCGAACTTCTCATAGGTCACGAGATCATCGACCGGCCCGTCCTTGTGGAGCACGCCGCCGTCGACGTGCCAGCCCGCCGGCAGCCCGGGGGCCTTCCAGCCTCTCCAGGCAGGAGCGCCATGTTCCTCGAGCAGCGCGCGCCAGCCCGCCGCGGAGGCGCCCGGCTCCGCACCGAAAGCGGCGGCGGCCGCCAGAGAAAGGGTCAGCATCGCGGCGCACAGCTCGGGTCTGGTCATGGATCGCTCCTTAATCGCTCTCGCCGTCACGTGAGGTTCAATTTCTTCAGCAGCTCGGGCGGCGCGCCTTCGAAGCTCGTGAGCGGCACATTACCGACATAGCCGAGATCCCTGGCTCCCGCGGGACTCGAGTAGAAGGCGGCGGCGGTCAGATCGCGATAGAGCGCGAAGAAGCGCGCCGCCTCGCGCCGCTCCGCCGGCGCGCGCGTGGCGTCGCAGATCGAGTCGCACATGGCGGTCTGCGTAGCGGTGTCGAGCTCGGCGAACCCTTTGCCTCCGCGCCGCGCGCCCTCCGCGTCCAGCCAGGTGAATCCGTCCAGCACCACCGGCCGGTCGTGCTGCTGCACCGGGTACGGCGCACTCACCCACTCGTCGATGAAGTCGACCACGCCGACGGCGGAGGCGCTCGCGGAGTGCTCATCCGCCGGAATGATGAGATCCGAGAGGACGGCGGCGAGCCGGCGCTGGGCCGCGCTCAGCGTGAGCGGCCAGAACTCGCCCCGCTTGTGCGACGTGACGAGATCCGGATCGGTACCGTAGCCGGGTGCCGCCGGGGGGCGCAGCAGCGCCGTGCCGTGCCGGGGCTGTCCGACCGCCGTACGCCACGCCGGCCAGGCGGCGCTCGCGGCCAGCATCCACTTGATGGTGGTGCGGCGGTCTATCACAGCTCCTTGCGCCGCAGGCGCTCGAGGATGTGGTCCGCCGCGCGCCAGGCGACCGCCATGATCGTGAGTGTCGGATTCTTGTCGGCGTTGGAGGGGAATACGGCGCCGTCGGTGACGAAGAGGTTGGGCACGTCCCAGGTCTGACACCACTGGTTGGTCACGGAGACCTTCGGATCCGCGCCCATGATGGCGCCGCCCACTTCGTGGATGATGAGTCCTCCCGGGAGAATCGCCTTGGCGCCGTCGGTCTCGATCCTGTGCGGCCTGCCGCCCATGGCCTCGATGATCTCGCCGAAGGTCCGCTGCATGTGCGCCGCCTGGCGAGTCTCGTGCTCGGAAAATTTCCAGTGGAATCGCAGCACCGGGATCCCGAAGCGGTCCTTGACGCCACCCGGGTCGATCTCGCAGTAGGAGTTCTCGTTCGGGATCATCTCGCCGCGGCCGCTGAAATACACCAGGGAGCCGTAGAAGCGGCGCACGTCCTGCTTGAATTTCGCGCCGTAGTTGCCGCCGGTGAGCCATTCGAGGCCGGCCGCCGTACCGGGCCCGGGCATGCGTCTGCCGCCGCTGAACTCGACGTGGTAACCGCGCGCGAAGCCGAGCTTGCCGGCGCGCTGCTGCTGGTAGAGCCACCAGGGCATGTAGTACGCATGACCGTCCGCGCCGTCTTCGTTGAGCGGCGGCAGACTCTCGAGCTGCGGCACCTGCCCCCACACGTCGCTGCCGACCGTGTCCATGATGTAGCGGCCGACCTTGCCGCTCGAGTTGGCGAGCCCGTCGGGGAAGTGGGCGCTCTTCGAGTTGAGAAGAATGCGCGCCGACTCGCAGGCGCTCGCGGCGAGCACCACGACACGCGCGCTCGCGTGCTCGTGCCTGCCCGTAGTGCGGTCGACGAAGCTGACGCCGCTCGCCTTGCCGTCGGCCCCGAGCGTGACCTCGTACACCATGGCATCGGTCGTGATATCGAGCTTGCCCGTAGCGAGCGCCGGCGGCAGATGCACGGTCGTCGACTGGTAGTTGGCGCGGATCGAGCAGCCGCGCCCACAGGGCGTCGCCCACAGGCACGGCGCACGGCTTTGCATGTCGGCGGCGAGAATCTCCTGCGCCCGTCCGTTCCCCGGATGGATACGCTTCGGGTTGCTGCGGTGATCGAGTGCCCGGGTGAGCACCGCACGGTGGCCCGGGATCACCGGGATGCCGAGATGTCTGGCCGCTTTCGCAATCGCGTAGTCGCTCACGATCGGCTTGGGCGGCGGCAGCAGGCACCCGGGCGAGGAGTTCGGCGTGTTCTCCAGGCCCTCGTTGCTGCCGTAGACGCCGATCAGGAGCTCGACCTTGTCGTAGTAGGGCGCGACGTCCTCGTAGTTGATCGGCCAGTCGAAGCCGAGTCCGTCGCGGCTCTTCGGCTTGAAATCGTACGGGCCGTTGCGCAGCGAGATGCGTCCCCAGTGGTTGGTGCGCCCGCCGAGCATGCGTGCCCGCCACCAGTCGAAGCGGCCGCCGTGGTCCTCGGTGGTGCGCACGTACGGCTCGCCGGGCACCTGCCAGCCGCCATCCACCGTCGCATCGTAGAAGCCGAAAGGCTTCTGCGGCGTGCCGACCCCGCCCAGTGGAGCCTGGTCGGGCGTCTGGAACATCGGCGTCTCGGTCTCGGGCGCATAGCGGCGCCCGGCCTCGAGCATCAGGACCCGCGCGCCCTCCATGCACAGGGTGTAGACGGTCTGTCCGCCGGCGGCACCCGAGCCGACCACGATCACATCGTAGGAGCGCTGCTGGGATTTCGGGGTGACGAACGCCATGGCTCAGGAACGGTAAGGCTCGCGGCCGATACCCTGCACGCCGATGCCCTGCGCGGCCAGCACTTCGTGCTGCAGAGCGTACATGGCAGCGGCGGCCTTATCGATCGCCCGCGTGAAGGCGAGCGAGCCGGCGAGGATCGGCTTCAGGCGCTCCCTGTCCTGGATGCGCGCCGGCGGGTACTCGTGCTCCACGACGAGGTAGGTCTTCTCCGGGTCGATGGCGAGCAGCTCGCGTGCCGCGAGCTGGTGGTCGAGCCAGTCCACCGAGCGATTCTGCAGATAGGCGAGCGGATCGTGACGCGCGGTCCCGGGGAGCTCGTGCTCGGCGAACACGGTCTGCTTCTTCCAGGCGTTGAGCTGCTCGGCCGGATCCCTGCTGGGCTCGGCGCCGTGCCAGTCGCCGCGCTGCAGGGTCTGCCCGCCGTAGCCCCAGGCCGCAATACCCCTCGATTCGATGACCTGTCCTTTGACGTGAAAGCCGCCGATCAGGAAATTGTAGCCGCTGTCCTTCAGGTACTGGAAAACGGAGCGCGAGTCCTGGCCCATGAGAACCGCGTGCGAGGGGTCGTAGTGAATGCGGAACTGATCGCCGACCCCATGGCGCTCGCAGATGCGGTGCAGAGCGATCCAGGGCCCCGGCGCATAGGCAATGTTGTTGTGCCAGTTGTCGCTCACGTTCCAGCCCGGCATCGGGCATTGCTCGACGCGGAAAGTGAGAGCGCGGGCCTTGGCCTCCTTCAGCAGCGGCACGAACACCGCCTCGAACATGACAAGATTCCCGTCCATGCTCAACGAAGGGTTGCGCCCGACGAAGCCCGTGACCGCATCGGCTCCGAGCAGCACCGCCGCGTCGAAGACCTTGAGCATCATCTGGTGCTTTTTGCTGCGCACCGCTTCGTCGGCGGCCAGCATGTTATCGAAGTAGCCGAGATCCGAGAGCCCCACCTTCGTGGCTTCCATCGCGCGCCGCACGCGCGCGGCGCGCTGGGCGTTGAAGGGCGCACGCAGGTCGAGCGTGTTGGCCACGGGATCGAGCATCGCCGCGGCCGGGACGTCGCTTTCGCTCGGGTGCAGCGCCGCCGACAGCTCGATGTTGGGAGCCCCGATCTCGGCGGCGAACGCCAGCCACTCCTCGATCGCAAGATCCGGGTCGGCGTCGCGCTTGGGCCGCGGCGTCAGCTCCTGCAGCGCCGCGGTGAGGATGCTGAGGCGCATGTGGCGCGGCCGGAACTCACCTCGCGGCATACGCCACCTTCTCGTTGCGGAAGCTCGCCGCGAACAGCACGAACACCGCCGCGGCAAATGCCGCCGGATAGAGCCAGATCGACTTCCACGCGTGCACGCCGTGGGCCACGTAGAGATCGTCGATGAGCCCGGCGGCCGAGAATCCCACCAGCATGCCGAGGCCGTAGGTCGCGAGCGTGATCAGCCCCTGGGCGGCGGCCTTGTGCGCGGCGCCGGCCCTCGAGTCGGTGAAGATCTGCCCGGAGACGAAGAAAAAGTCGTAGCACACGCCGTGGAGCGCGATGCCGATGATCAGCATGAAGGCGAGCTCGTGCGCGTCGCCGAAGGCAAAGAGTACATAGCGGGCCGCCCACGCCAGCATGCCGATGAGGAGCGTCGCCTTCATGCCGAAGGTCCGCAGAAACAACGGCAGCGCCAGCATGAACAGCACTTCTGACATCTGTCCGATGGTCTGCTTGCCGGTGGCGTTGGCGACCTGGATCTCGGTGAGGAACTGGTTGGCGTTCTGATAGTAGAAGGCGAGCGGAATGCAGATCAGGACCGACGCCACGAAGAACACGGCGAAGTTGCGCTCCTTGAGGAGCACCAGGGCATCGAAGCCGAGCACGCGGCCGAGGCTTCCGCCCTCTCCGGCCGCGGGCTGGGGCGGGGTGGCTGGCAGCGTGAACGCATAGACCCCGAGCACGAAGGATGCGATCGAGGACATGAGGAAAGTCTGGCGCAGCAGGCCCTGCGCGATGCCGGCGTGCGAATCCCAGGCGAAGAGGTAGCTGATCGTGAGTCCCGCGACGATCCAGCCGATCGTGCCCCACACCCGCAGCCCGGGGAAATGCCGCGCGGGGTCGTGCATCTGGCGGAACGCGATCGCGTTCACCAGCGCCAGCGTCGGCATGTAGAGAATCATGTACGCAAGCAGCAGCGGATAGAACGCGGCGAAGTCGCGGCTGCTGTAAAGCACATACATCAGGACGCCGCCTGCGATGTGCACGATGCCGAGCAGCCGCTCGGCGTTGAAGTAACGGTCGGCGATGAGTCCGACGATGAAGGGGGCGACGATGGCGCCCCAGGCCTGCGTGCCGTAGGCGAGCCCGGTCTGCGCGCCGCTGGCGTGCAGATTCGCGGCGAGATAGCTCCCCATCGTGACGAACCAGCCGCCCCAGACGAAGAACTCGAGGAACATCATGACGCACAGACGCGCCTTCGCGGAGAAGCTCATAGCTGCATCCAGGCCGACCCGGCGCGCGAGCTCGCGACCGCCTGGGCGATGAAGCGCAGGCCGCGCAGGCCGTCCTCGACGCCCGGGTAATCGCGCAGCGGCGCCTGCCCGTCGGCCGCGCGGCGCACGTCCTCGATGAAGGCGCGGTAAATGTTGGCAAACGCCTCGAGATACCCCTCGGGGTGCCCGGGAGGGGTGCGGATCGCCGCCTGCGCGGGGGCGCTCATGTACCCGTGCCCCGTCCGCCGCAGCTCCCAGGGCTTGCCGGCGGGCTTGAAGATCAACGTGTTGGGTTCCTGCTGGTGCCACTCGAGCCCGGCGCGGGTGCCGTAGACGCGCAGCGAGAGCCGGTTCTCCTCTCCGCAGGCGATCTGCGAGCACACCAGCGTCCCCCTGGCGCCGCCCTCGAGCCGCAGCAGCATGTTGGCGTCGTCATCGAGCCGCCGGCCGGCGACGAAGGAGGTGAGGTCGGCGCACACGGCCTCGATGCGCACGCCCGTGACGAACTCGAGCAGATTCGCCGCGTGCGTGCCGATGTCGCCGACGGCGCCACCGATGCCGGCGCGCGCCGGATCGGTGCGCCACTCGGCCTGGCGATGGCCGCTCCGCTCGAGCGGCTCCATGAGCCAGTCCTGGGTGTACTCGACCAGCACCTTGCGGATCTCGCCGAGCTGCCCGCCGCGCACCAGGGCGCGCGCCTCACGCACCGCCGGGTAGCCGGTGTAGGTATGGGTGAGCGCGAACAGCGTCGTGCCGGCCTCGACGAGCCGCACCAGCTCCTCGCCCTCGGCCACGGTAAGCGCCAGCGGCTTGTCGCAGATCACGTGGATGTCGGCCGCGAGAAAGGTGCGCGCGACCGGGTAATGCAGGTGATTGGGGGTCGCGATGATGACGAAGTCGATGCCGCTGGCATCGGCGGATTCGGCGCGCGCCATCTCCTCGTACGAGCTATAGGCGCGCTCGAGGAACCAGGCCGCGGCGCTCGCGCGCGCAGTCTCCGGCTGTGAGGACATGGCGCCGGCGACGACCTGCGCCTGGCCGTCGAGCTCGGCGGCCAGCCGGTGCACTGAGCCGATGAAGGCGCCGCGCCCGCCGCCCACGATGCCGGCCCGCAGGCGGCGCTCAGGAGGGGCGGACGTAGCGGTCGGGCACATCGCGCTCAATGCTAGCGCATTTCCCGGCGTGAGCCCGAAGTCCCCGGCGGCCTGACTGCGCCGGCCGGCCGTACAATCGTCTGCGCCATGCCCGCCATCAACTTCGCTCTATGGGCGCGCCTCATCGGCCTAGCGGCGCTCGCTTGCGTCACGGCCGCGCGCGCTGCAGAGAGCGCGCCAGCGCATGCAGGCGCAGGTTGCACGCCGCAGCGCTACCCTCATTTCGACCGCGTGCTGCTGCTCGAGACGAGCTCCGAGACTTCAGCCAACGTCAGTATCGGCGACGTAAGCGGCGCGGGTCATCCCGACGTTCTGCTGGCCAAGGGGCGTCACTGGCCGCTCGTGAGCCGCGTGCTCCTCAACGACGGGCATGGCCGGTTCCCGGTCGCTTACGATCTGGGAGCGCAACCCTACCGCTCTTATTCCGCCGTGCTCGCGGATCTCACCGGACACGGGTTCCTCGACGTCGTGCTCAGCAACGACGCCCCGGATCCCAAGATCGTGTACCTCAACGACGGCAAGGGACATTTCCGTCCCGGCTCGACGTTCGGCCGCCCCGAGTGGCCGACACGCAATGTTGCGGTCGCGGACCTGAACGGCGACGGGCTCCCGGACATCATCGTTGCCAACCGGTACGGCGACCATCCCGGCGGCGCGAACTATGTGTGCCTCAATCGAGGGGACGGCAAGTTCGACGCGGACTGCATCGCCTTCTCGCACGAGTCGGCCACCACGATCACCGCTGCCGACTTCAGCGGCCGCGGGCACGTCGATCTCGCGGTCCCGAACCGTGACGGCGGCCAGAGTTACGTATACCTGAACGATGGTCAGGCCAGGTTCCCGCAACGAAGACCGTTCGGCCCGCGCGATGCGCACATCCGCGTGGCCGCGGCGGCCAACCTGACCGGCAGCGGCCACATGGATCTCGTGACGATCGACGACGAGCGCCCCGGCACGTTCATCTACTTCAATCAACCCGACGGCACATTCTCGGCGCCCCTGGTCCTCGGCACGGTCAAGGCGACTCCGTACGCGCTCGCGGTCGGGGACCTCAACCGCGACGGAAAAGTGGACATCGTCGTCGGCTACCTGGGAGCGCCTGCTATCGTTTATTTCAACGAGGGCAACGGGCGCAGCTTTGCGCCCGTGCCCTTCGGCGACAGCCAGGGGTCGGCCTACGGCATAGCCATTGCCGACCTCGATGGCGACGGATGGCCCGACATCGCGGTCGCGCGCTCGGGGGCGCCGAACGTCGTCTATTTCAGCTCCGGCGCACCGCCCTGCAGCAGTGGACCCTAAACGTTCGAGTCCGGAAAGGACGCCTTGCGGCGGTTGATGTAATCCAGCAGCGCCTCGTCCACCGCGGGATCGAGCGGCGGCGGCTCGTATTCCTCGAGCTGCTTCTTCCACAGGGTGTTGGCGCGCTGGATCATGTCCTTGGCGCCTTCCGCCTCCCACTGCTCGACGCTGTTGTTGTCGGCGAGCGGCGAGCGGTAGAACGCCGTCTGGAAGTTCGCCTGCGTATGCGCACAGCCGAGGAAATGCTTGCCCGGCCCCACTTCGCGGATCGCATCGAGCGCCTGGCCGTTCTCGGAGAGATCCACCCCGGCCAGCAGCGTGTGCATCATCCCGGCCTGGTCGACATCCATGACGAATTTCTCGTAGCCCATGGCGAGCCCGCCCTCGAGCCAGCCGGCGGTATGCAGCACGAAGTTGACGCCGCCGAGGCAGGTCGGGATCAGGGTGTTGGCGGACTCGTAAGCGGCCTGCGCATCGGGAATCTTCGCGGCACACAGTGCGCCGCCCGAGCGGAACGGCACGCCGAGACGCCGCGCGAGCGCTGCCATCACGTACAGCACCAGCGCCGGCTCCGGAGTGCCGAAGGTCGGGGCACCCGACTGCATCGAGAGCGAGGAAGCGAAGCTGCCGAGGATCACCGGCGCGCCGGGGTTGACCAGCTGCGCGGTCGCCATGCCGGCGAGCGCTTCGGCGAGCGTCTGCGCCGCGGTGCCTGCGACCGTCACCGGCGACATGGCCCCGGCGAGGATGAAGGGCGTGACGACCGTCGCCTGGTTGGCGCGCGCGTAGGTCTTCAGCGCCCCGAGCATGGTCGCATCCCAGGTGAGGGGCGAGTTGGCGTTGATCAGACTCGTGATACAGGTGCGCGGCTTGCCGGTCGCGGGGTCCGTGAAGTTGTCGCCGAAGAGGATCTTCGTCATCTCGACCGTGTCGCGCGCACGCTCGGGATGAGTGACCGAGCCCATGTACGGCTTGTCGCTGTACTTCATGTGGGCATACACCATGTCGAAGTGCCGCTTGTTGACCGGCAGGTCGACGGGCTCGCAGATGGTGCCGCCCGAGTGATGCAGGGAGTTGGCGAGATAGGCCAGCTTGACGAAGTTGCGGAAGTCCTCGATGCGCGCGTAGCGGCGCCCCTCGTCGAGGTTGCGCACGAACGGCGAGCCGTAGGCCGGGGCGAACACGGTGCGGTTGCCGCCGATTACCACGTTGCGTGCCGGGTTGCGCGCGTACTGGGTGAATTCCTGCGGTGCCGAGCGGCGCACGATCTCGCGGCACATGCCGCGCGGGAAGCGCACGCGCTCGCCCTGCACGTCCGCGCCCGCGTCCTGCCAGATCTTCAGCGCTTCCGGATCGTCGCGGAAGTCGATGCCGATCTCCTGCAGGATGGTGTCGGCGTTGCGCTCGAGGAGCTCGAGGCCCTCGCTGGAGAGCACCTCGTAGTAGGGAATGTTGCGCGTAATGAAAGGGACGAACGCGTGGCTGCGCGCGGTGCGCGCGGCGATCTTCGCGTCGCGGCCGCTCGGGCGGCGTGCGCGCGCCGGCTGACCTTGCTGGGGCTGCTGGTCCATGAGGATATCCTGACCGATGCTGAGTCGTGGGCCCTGCCCCATTATCGTCAGCCCCCGACGGCCGGACTGGCCGGTTTGCGGCATCGGCTTCTCCGGCAGCGCCACGGCGGGCCGGCTTTTCAGTGCGACTCGACCACCGGCAGATTGATGAAGCTCGAGGCCCCGCCGCCGTGGTAGACGCGCTGCGTCGCCTTCTTATAGTCCTCCGGGCGCGCGAAGAAGATGTTGTCGACGTAGGTCTGCGGATTGCGGTCGTAGAGCGGAAACCAGCTGGACTGGATCTGCACCATCAGACGGTGGCCGGGCAGGAACACGTGATTCACCTGCGGCAGAGCGAAGCGGTACTGCTGCACCGTGCCTGACGGGATGGGACTCGGGTGGGAGAGGCTCTCGCGATAACGCCCGCGGAATATGTCCATCGCCACGGCTAACTGGTAACCGCCCATTTGCGGTCCGGAATCCGACGGCACCTCGTCCGGATAGACATCGATCAGTTTCACCACCCAGTCGCCGTCGGTCCCGCTGGTCGAGGCGAACAGATTCACCAGCGGCGCGCCGCCGATGTGCAGGGGAGTCGTGAGCGGCTTGGAGATATACGTCAGCACGTCGGGGCGGCCGTCGACCGCGCGCTGATCGGTGAGGAGCCAGCGCGTCCAGATGCTGCGATCGTTCAACTGCATCGGTCGGGGCACGTACGGGACGGGTTTGGCGGGATCCGACACGTACTCATCGTAGGGCATGGCACTCCTGGCCGGCGGCGCGCTGAAGCTCAATCCGAAGTGCGGCTGCAGGTACAGCGGCTTAGGCCGCCCCGAGGCGCACCCCGACTCGCAGGCGAGCGGCCAGGCGGACAGCCGCCGCCAGACGTTGGTTCCGGTCTCGAACACCGTCACCGGCGCAATGTCTGCCTTCGGCGCGCCGTCCTTCAGATGCTCCGCGAGGAACGGCTCGATCACGTCGCGCCGCGCCTGCAGCGCCGTGTCACCGTCGAACTTGAGCGGCCCGAGCGTCGTGCCGTCGCCGTTGATGCCGCTGTGCCGCCACGGGCCGAGCACCATGAAGATGAGCGTGTTGTCCTTGTCCTGCGGCTTGAGCGCCGCGTAGGTGTGCACGCCGCCATACATGTCCTCCTGGTCCCAGAGACTAGTCACGAACAGTGTCGGAACTTTGAGGGATTGTTTGGGCAGAATCTGATCGAGGGCCTGGCCCCGCCAGAACTCGTCGTAGGCCGGGTGCTCGCTGAGCTTCTGGAAGAACGGCAGCTGGTCGATGCCGAAATGCTGCGCGAAGCCATCCGCCGAGACCAGGCCCAGAAACAGCTGGTAGTCGTCATAGGCGCCGCGCGGGATCTTCCGCCCTTCGCCGCGGCGGGTGGTCTGGCCGTAGATGTAGTCGAAGTTGCTCTGACGGAAGGCGCCGTTGTGAAACCAGTCATCTCCCTTCCAGCCGTCGACCATCGGGCACTCGGGTACCGCCGCCTTGAGGGCGGGATGGGGATTGACCAGCCCCATGAGCACCGTGAACCCGCCGTAGGAGGAGCCGATCATGCCCACCCTGCCGTTCGACTCGGGCACGTTCTTCACCAGCCAGTCGATGGTGTCCCAGGTGTCGGTCGAGTGATCCACCGCGGTGTCGTTCAGTGGACCGCGGAGCTCGCGCGTCATGACGTAGTCGCCTTCCGAGCCGTACTTTCCGCGCACGTCCTCGTAGGCGCGGATATACCCCCTGGTCACGAACACCGCATCGGCGTCCCCCAGAATGCCGAGCATGTGCGGGCTCGCCATGCGCTCGGTTGGGCCCGAAGCGCTGTAGGGCGTGCGGGTCAGGATGATCGGCGCGCGCTGCGCACCCTTCGGCACGATGATGACGGCGTGCAGCTTCACCCCGTCGCGCATCGGAATCATGACGTCGCGCTTCACGTAGTCGAAATCCGCGGTTGGCGGGCTGAACTCCGCCGGAATGTCGGGCTTCATCGGGGGGACGGGAGCCGCGCCGGCGAAGCCCGTGATGGCCACTAACACCCCTGCGGTCAGCACCGAAGCTGGCGAGCGCATCGGGTTCTCCCTCACTCCGGTGAAACCGGGTCGGGAGCCGGCAACTCGGACGCTCGGGTCCTGAGAAGTATCCCGGCGTTGTACAGCAGGTAATACCCGACCAGCACCGCAAAGATTCCGACGGTCAACGGGCTTCTCTGGTACGCGGCGGCGGCGTTCGGGTCGGGCGCGAACATCCCGTTTGTGCCATTCGCGAGGTAGAGAAACCTGTAGAGCAAACGGCCCAGGAACAACAGCGTCACCGCGAGGCCGATGTAGGTGTGGGGCGTGTAGAAGCGACCCTCCGGCGTCACCTCGAAGCGGGTATGGCGCAACCCCGCGCCCGCCAGCGCCGCACCACAGGCGAGTCCGCCGATCAGCGCTTCGAGCATCTCCGGACCGCGCATCACGCTGGCCGCGGCGATCAGCCCGCCCGCGAGCGTGAGCACGCCGATACGAAACCAGATCCGCACCGGCTGCACCGGCTGGCGACCGAAGGTCCGCCGCAGGCGGCGCACGATTCCCCAGACCACGAGCGCGGTGACGAGGATGGGAGTGATGAGTTTAGGATCCATGCGACCTCATAGCGTGATCGAGCCGCGCCCCAGCTCGATGACATCACCGCTCACCAGTACGTTGCGTTCCTCGTCGACCCGCAGCCGCAGCGCCGACGGCCTGCCGGCGTACTCTCCCTGCGAGATATCGAACTCGCAGGGCAAAGTCCGACCCGTCGCCAGGCACCAGCCACCCAGATTCGCGGTGGCCGATCCCGTCGCCGGATCCTCGAGCACCGCCCGCCCCTGCGGAAAGAAAAAGCGCGCGAGCAGTCCCGCACCGGCGGGCGCGAACACATAGACCTGGCTGTGCCCGTCGGCGCTCGGCAGCTGTGCGAGCAGGTCGGCGCGCACGTTCACGCGCCGCACCGCCGCCTCGCTCGCGAGCGGCACGATGAGCTGCTCCACCCCGGCGCTCACCCACAACGGGCGCTCGCCGATCTCGCGCTCCTCGAGCCCCAGCATGGCCGCCAGGGTGAGACGCGGCTCGCTCACCTCGCGCCACGCCGGCGGCTTCGCCTGCAAGGTCCAGCGGTCCCCGCTCGCGCGTACCGGAATCACGGCCGCGGGCAACTCGAGCGTCAGGCGGTCGCCGCCGAGCCCGAGGGCCCGGCACACGTGCGCGGTGCCGAGCGTCGGGTGTCCCGCGAAGGGCATCTCGTAGCGCGGCGTGAAGATACGCACCCGGGCGCTGGCACGCTCGGAGGGCAGGATGAAGCTGGTCTCCGACAGGTTGAACTGCAGTGCCAGCGCTTGCATCCTTAGCTCATCGAGCGCCTGAGCCCGCTCGAAGACGCACAGGGGATTGCCGGTCAGAGGCACGCGCCCCTGAGTGAAGACGTTGACGATTCGATAGGAGAACGCAGCCATGCGCCGGGTGATTGTATCCTCGCGGCCGCAGCGATGAGCACCGAATTACTGTTTCGGGACGATGCCTATCTGAAAACGGCCACCGCGCGGGTGCTGGCGGCCGGGGAGCGCGGCATCGAGCTCGACCGCACGGTGTTCTATCCGCTCGGCGGCGGGCAGGCCGGCGATGCCGGTGTCCTGGTACGGGAAAGCGGCGAGCGCATCCCGATCGCCGATACCCGCAAGGGCGCGACTCCCGACAGCGTGCTGCACGTCCCGGCCGGCGGCGCGCCGCTCCCTGAGCCCGGCGAGACGCTTGGCCTCGAGATCGACTGGCCGCGGCGCTACCGGCTGATGCGCCTGCATACGGCGCTGCACCTGCTGTCGTGCGTGGTCGTTGCCCCGGTCACGGGCGGCAACATCGTGCCCGACAAGGCGCGCCTCGACTTCGACATCGACCTCGCCGCTCTCGATGCGGCGCGCATCGAGAGTGAGACCAACCGGCTGATCGCCTCAGGTGCGGCCACCGAGACCCAATGGATCACGGATGCCGAGCTGGACGCGCAGCCGGAGCTGGTGAAGACCATGAGCGTGCAGCCGCCCCGTGGCACGGGCCACGTGCGGCTGCTCAGGATCCCTGGGATCGACCTGCAGCCCTGCGGCGGGACTCACGTAGCCAACATTGCCGAGATCGGCGCGATAAAGGTCGTGAAGATCCGCAGCGAGGGCCGGCACAACAAACGCGTGGAGATCGTGCTTACCGGTAGCGACTGAGCTCGATGCCGTTGCCGACGGGCAGCAGCACCGATCTCATGCTCATTTGAAATACTCCTGGAGCGACGCCACGCCGAGCCGCTTGGCCTCGAACAGGCTCTCGAGGTGCTCGCGGGAGTTGACCAGCCCGCGTGCACGCAGCACGCCGCGCTCATCGACCAGGGCGGCGAACGGCAGCCGGCTCACCTGGTAGGCGAGCCCGAGGGCGGCCGAGACCACGTACGGAATCTCCTCGAGCCCCTGCGCGCGCACGAACTCGCGCTGCTCCGCGGTATCGCCGTCGCTCGCCAGGATCACGTCCATCCAGGAGCGCTCGTCCCTGCGGCTCGACTTGACCGCCGGGAGGAGCGTCTTGCATACCGGGCAGGTCGGAGAGACGAAGAGCAGCAGTGTGCTGCGGCCGTCGTCGCGTGCAGCACCAACCTTGAGCTCCCGGCCGTCGAGGGCGGCGAGCTCGAGCGCCGGCGCCGGATCGCCCACGGCGAGGCCGCGATTCAGCATGAGCGCTCCGGCCGGGGCGATGCGCTGGTGCAGCACCCCGAGCTGCCGGGTGAGCGCCAGCACCACTGCGGCGAGCACCAGGACCAGCGCCCAGAGGACCACATTCGACACGGCGAGTGCGCTCATCGCGGCCCTCGGAGCGCCGCGGTCCAGGTCGCCGCCCGGCCGAGGAGCTGATCCAGGGATACATATAAAAGAGTCGCGATCGCCACTCCACCGCCGACGGTGAGCGCGTCCACGGGCAGCAGGTGGCGCGTCTTCCAGGGGGCCAGCGCGATGGCGAGCAGCAGCAGGGCCAGCATGAGATTCCGGCCGACCATCCAGGGCGCGATCGGCCGTGCGTCGTCCGGCCCTCCGCACCCGCAGGCGAGATCGCGTCGCCCGCGACCGAGATTCACGCCGATCGCCGCGGCATAGCTGACGAGCAGCGCCGCCCCGCCGAGCCCCGCGCCGAAGCGCGTGGCGCTCGAGAGTAGTCCCGCGCCGACCATGAGCTCCGCGAGCGGCACCAGCGGCGCGAGGCGCACGGCGCCCTCGGGCAGCACGCGATAGGCGCGCAGCACCTCGGTGAAATGCCTAAGGTCACGGAGCTTGTGCAGCGCCGCGCTCGCGAACAGCAGCGAGAGGCATCCAACGAGCAGTAATGCCGCCGCGGGGTCGAGCATGGGCCCCATCATAAGCTAAGCGCGTCTCAACCCTCAGGCGGCGGTCCGTCGGAACGGGGTGCCCGGAACCACTCGTTCATGAGGCACGCGTAATCGGCGATCGACATCAGTCCGAGCTTGCGACGATTGGCATCGATCTCGGTGACGCGCGCGGCATCGGGCAGAGGAAACTTGCCGGACAGCCAGTCGAACTGGGTGCCGAATCGCTGCGGCTTGTTCTGCTTCACCAGAATGCGATCGACGAGGCGCGCCAGATCCGTAGCCGGCAGTTCGCCTGCCTCATAGCGCTCGGTCAGGATCGGGAGCGCCTTCTGCTGGAGGCCGGGGGCCTTGATCAGCCCCCGCAGCCACGCGCCTCGGGCAGCAGGTTCTTGTGCGTCTCATCCCAGGCCACGGCGCCCGGGCAGCCCGTGTCGGAGGCGGGGGCGGGCACGGAGTCCGCCGCGGCGGCGTGTCCGGCCGCGAGTGTCGCCAGAGCAATCACCAACGGGGAGCGGCTCATTGCTGCGGGCGCAGGTCCTCTTCCCAGAATTCCTGCGCGCGGCGAGCGGCCGCAGCGCCGCGCGCCTCCTCGAGCTTGCGCAGCTCGACCCGGCGGATCTTGCCGGAGATGGTTTTCGGCAAGGCCGCGAACTCCAGGCGCCGGATGCGCTTGTAGGGCGAGACGCGCGCGCGGACGTGCTCGAGGATGGAGCGCGCGGTCTCGGCGTCCGGCCTGGCACCGGCCGCGAGCGTGACGAATGCCTTCGGTACCGAGAGACGCAGCGCGTCGGGACTCGGCACCACGGCGGCCTCCGCGACCGCCGAGTGCTCGATGAGCACGCTCTCGAGCTCGAAGGGGCTGATGCGGTAGTCGGAAGACTTGAAGACGTCGTCCATCCGGCCGACGTACGTGAGATAACCTTCGCTGTCGCGCGAGGCCACGTCTCCCGTGTGGTAGTAGCCGTCACCCATGGCGCTCGCAGTGCGCTCCGGATCATCGAGGTAAGCCTGCATGAGCCCGACCGGCCGCTGCTCGAGATCGATGCAGATCTCGCCCTCCTGCGCGCGGCGCCCCTCCGGATCGATCAGCACCACGGGATAGCCCGGCAGCGGCCGTCCCATGGAGCCGGGCAACACCCGCTGCCCCGGAGGGTTGCCGACCTGCGCCGTCGTCTCGGTCTGGCCGAACCCGTCGCGAATGGTGATGCCCCAGGCCTCACGCACCCGCTCGATGACTTCGGGATTGAGCGGCTCTCCGGCGCTCGTCAGCTCGCGCAGCTCCACATGGAAGGCACGCAGGTCGTTCTGGATCAGCATCCGCCAGACGGTCGGCGGCGCGCAGAAACTCGTGACGCGGCAGCGCACCAGCTGCTTCAGGAGCGCCACGGCGTCGAAGCGCTCGTAGTGGTAGGCGAGCACGGTCGCCTGCGCGTTCCAGGGAGCGAACAGGCTCGACCAGGCATGCTTCGCCCAGCCGGGCGAGCTCAGGTTGAGATGCACGTCGGCGGGACGCAGCCCCAGCCAGTACATCGTGGAGAGATGCCCGACGGGATAGCTCACCTGGGTGTGCGCGACCAGCTTTGGGCGCGCGGTGGTACCCGAGGTGAAATAAAGCAGCAGTAGGTCGTCGGCGCGGGTCGCCGCGGTGGTGAAGCCCGTGTCCGCCCCGTGCGAGCGCTGGTAGGGAATCCAGCCCGCCAGCGGGTCCCCCACCGCGATCCGCACGGGTCCGCCCGCGAGCGCGTCGAAGCGGGCCGCGAGAGTGGACTGCGTCACGACCGCCTTCACCTGGCCCCGCTCGAGGCGGTCCTCGAGGTCGTCGCGCTCGAGCAGCGTGGTCGCGGGGATGATGACCGCGCCGAGGCGGATAGCGGCGAGCATCGTCTCCCACAGCGCCGTGCAGTTCGGCAGCATGATGAGAATGCGGTCGCCCGGCCCGACGCCCGCGTCGTGGAGGAACGCGGCTACCTGCACCGAGCGGCGCGCCAGGCGCGCGAAGCTCAGTGTCTCATCGCCCCCCGCATCGTCCACCACCCGCAGCGCCGCAGTGTCGTTGCCTGCCGCGATCACATCGAAGTAGTCGCGCGCCCAGTTGAACTCAGTGAGCGCCGGCCAGCGGAACGTGCGCAGCGCTTCGGCCAGGTCGTCCCGGCAGCGCAGCAGTTGATCCCGGGCCTCGAGGAATGCTTGAGTAGCGCCCATGCGTCGCCCCCCGGCAGCTTAACATCGGGTCGGGTTAACATGGCGCCATGAACACCGCCCGCCTCGAAGCGTTCACCGACGGGGTGGTTGCCATCATCATCACCATCATGGTGCTCGAGATCCACGTTCCACAGGGAAGCGACCTCGCCTCGCTCAAGGCGGACGCGCCGGTGCTCCTCGCCTACGTACTGAGCTACGTCAACGTCGGGATCTTCTGGAGCAACCATCACCACATGCTGCACGTCACCGAGCGGATCAACGGCAAGATCCTGTGGGCCAACCTGGTGCTGCTCTTCTGGCTGTCGCTGATACCGTTCGTGATCCGCTGGATCGACGAGACGGGGTTCGTAGCCGCGCCGACCGCGGCCTACGGCGTCGTGCTGACCTGCGCCGCGCTGAGCTACACCAACCTGCAGGCGCAGATCATCGAGCTCAACGGACGCGAGTCGCAGCTCGCTCGGGCCACCGGCAGCGACTTCAAGGGCAAGCTTTCGGTCGCGCTGTACATCGCCGCTGTCATCCTGGCATTCGTGCGTCCCTGGGCTGCGATCCTCCTCTATGTGACGGTGGCGCTGATCTGGCTGGTGCCCGACACGCGTATCGAGTCGCTGGTGAGAAAATGAGAACGCCCGCATGAGCACTCCTCCCGCCGTGACCGCGGTGAACGGCGCCACCGCATACGTCGTCAACCTCAGAGATCCTCAGGGGCACCAGTGGTTGGCGGATGAGCCGCTCGAGTCGGGCGGCGGCAGCCAGGGCCCCTCACCCACTCAGCTGCTGCTCTCGAGCCTCGGCGCCTGCACGGCGATGACCGTGCGCATCTTTGCTGCGCGCAAAGGCTGGCCGCTCACGGGCGCCGAAGTGCAGCTCGAATTCAACCCCGAGGGGAGCCCCGCGGAGGGCAACGACATCCGGCGCACGATCACGCTGCGGGGAGACTTGAGCCCCGAGCAGCGGGAGCGGCTGCTCGATGTCGCCAATAAATGTCCGCTCCACCGGATATTGACCGGCAGGATACGGATTCGAAGCTCGCTCACGCCTCCATGAGCAGTCGCCACCCACCGCCCGAACGCCTCGAGGCGCGCACCGCCGAGATCGGTGGCGGGCTCACCATCCGCCGCGCCCTGCCGAACCGGCACCGCCGCACGGTAGGCGCCTGGTGCTTCCTCGATCACGCGGGACCGATGGAGTTTGCCGCGGGCGGCGGCATGCACGTCGGGCCTCACCCGCACATCGGGCTGCAGACCTTCACGTGGATGATCGAGGGAGAGGTGGTCCACCGCGACAGCCTCGGCAACGAGCAGGTGATCACACCAGGCCAGGTCAACCTGATGACCGCCGGAGCCGGCATCGCGCACGCCGAGGACTCGGCGCCCGGTCGCGCAGGAAAGCTGCATGCGGCACAGCTGTGGATCGCCCTGCCCGAGGGGGAGCGGCGCCGCCCGCCGGCCTTTCGCAACTATCCGGACCTGCCGCTCCTCGAGTCGGGCGGCTTCAGCGTGCGCGTGCTCGCGGGGAGCGCCTTCGGGCAGACCTCTCCGGCCGAGGTCTACTCGCCGCTCGTCGGCCTCGACGTGAGCGCCACGGGCTGCGCGGCGCTCGCGGTGCCGCTCACGGCCTCGTTCGAGCATGCGGCGCTCGTCCTGAGCGGCGCGGCGAGCGTCGCCGGTGAGGCGCTCGCGCCCGGCACGCTCCTTTACTTCGGCCCCGGGCGCGAGGAGCTCACGCTGTGGACCGAAGGCGCCGCGCGTATCCTCCTGATCGGCGGGACGCCGTTCGGCGAGGAGATCCTCGTGTGGTGGAATTTCGTCGCGCGCACGCGCGAAGAGATCGCGCAAGCCACCCGTGACTGGAATGCGGGGCGCTTCGGCGCCGTGCACGGCAGTCCCGCCCGTCCTCTCGTCGCTCCGGAGGTTTCCGGCCTCAACCTGCGGCCCACGCCTCGCGGGGTTACTTGAGAGGACGCCGCGGGGAACGCACCGGGTCAACCGGTCTCCATCCAGTCCGCCAGCTGCTGGCGCTGACGGATGCGCGCCACGTCCATCAGCATGCGCCCGGCCCAGCGGTACACGTTGTTCTCCCCGAGGGTTCGGCGCATCAGCCGCATGCGCAGCCGCCGCTGCTCGCGTGGCATCTCTAGCGCCGCTACGATCGCAGCCGCAGTCTCCGGCACGTCGAACGGATTGATGAGCAGCGCCTCCACCAGCTCGCGGGAGGCGCCGGCGAAGGTGCTGAGGATGAGTACGCCTTCCTCGTCTTCGCGTGCAGCGACGAACTCTTTGGCGACCAGGTTCATGCCATCGTGCAGGCTGTTGACCAAGCAGAAGTCGGCGGCGCGGTACAGCTCGAATACCTCGCGCGGCTCCTGATGCTGCGGCACCAGGATGATCGGCACCCAGCCGTTGCGCGCGAAGCGCTCATTGATGCGGCTCAGCTCCGCCAGCGTG
>Ga0335079_10003052_pt1 | contig 19324 bp, 28 predicted proteins | sample Lox_Sample_33_FD_206719 | JGI IMG/M metagenome (GOLD analysis project Ga0335079, IMG submission 206719) | Soil microbial communities from Loxahatchee National Wildlife Refuge, Florida, United States - Lox_Sample_3.3 | ecosystem: Environmental > Terrestrial > Soil > Wetlands | place: USA... | reverse complement strand
GGCCGCTTCGCCGGCTACCGTCCCGATTGGAAGAAGGCGTACGTGCGCCTCAAAGCCGGGGAGAAGATGCCCGAGTATGCGCAGAATCTGTAGTTAGCAAAGAGAATTTATGGCGATCAAAACGTACAGACCGGTCACCTCGACGTTGCGCTTCCAGACGGCGCTGGTCAATGAAGACCTGAGCGGCGATCGTCCGCACAAGCCGCTGACCGAGACCAAGAAGGGCACGGGCGGGCGGCGCAACTCGGGGGATATCACCAGTTGGTTCCGCGGCGGCGGCCACAAGCGCAAGCTGCGCATCATCGACTTCAAGCGCGACAAGACGGGGGTGCCGGCTACGGTGGCCTCCATCGAGTACGACCCGAACCGCTCGGCGCGCATTGCCTTGCTGGCCTATGCCGACGGCGAGAAGCGCTACATCCTGCAGCCTTCGGGGCTGAAGCTGGGGCAGAAGGTGGTGAGCGGCCCGGACGCCGATATCCTGGTGGGCAACGCTTTGCCGCTCAAGAACATTCCTCCCGGCACCACGGTTCACAATCTGGAGCTGCGTCCGGGCAAGGGAGCGCAGATGGTGCGCTCGGCCGGCGGGGCGGCGCAATTGGTGGCCAAGGAAGGCGAGTACGCGCTGGTGAAGCTGCCCTCGGGCGAGACCCGCAAGGTGCTGCTGGACTGCATGGCGACCATCGGGCAGGTGGGCAACCTGGACCACGAGAACGTGGCCATCGGCAAGGCAGGGCGCAAGCGCTGGGTGGGCAAGCGTCCGCACAACCGCGGCGTTTCCATGAACCCGGTCGACCATCCCCATGGCGGCGGTGAGGGCAAGACCTCCGGCGGCCGGCACCCGGTCACTCCCTGGGGACAGCCCACGCGCGGCTACAAGACGCGGAACAGCAAGCGTACCGACCGGTTCATCGTGAACCGCGGGCGATAGAGAGACGGATATGGCGAGATCAACCAAAAAAGGCGCGTTCGTCGACACGCACTTGATGCGCAAGATCGAGGAGCTGAACCAGCGGAACGAGAAGAAGGTGGTTCGCAGCTGGTCGCGGCGGTCCACCGTGCATCCGGAAATGGTGGGACACACCGTCGCGGTGCACAACGGCAAGAAGTTCATCCCGGTGTACCTCACCGAGAACATGGTGGGACACAAGCTGGGCGAGTTCAGCCCGACCCGCATCTTCAAGGGGCACTCGATGAAGGCGGCCACGGAAGTAGCGGCCAAGCCGGCGGGCGTTCCCGGCGGTCCGGGCGCGATCGCGCCGGCAGCTCCGGCGGGCGGCGCAGCTCCGGCCGCACCGGCAGGCGGAGCTGCGCCGGCTCCGAAGGCGTAAACGAGAGACGACTATGGAATTCAGGGCAGAAGTGAAATATCTCCGCATCTCGCCGCAGAAGGCGCGCCTGGTGCTGGATACCATCAAGGGCCGGCGAGCCGAAGATGCGATGAACATCCTGGCCTTCACCAAGAAGGGGGTTGCGCCCGACGTCTCCAAGCTCCTGCGCTCGGCCATTGAGAACGCGAATTTTCTGAGCGGGGAGAAGGGGCTGGACGTGGATGTGGACAACCTCTACGTCAAACACGCGGTGGCCAACGACGGGCCGCGGATGAAGCGCATCCGTCCGGCGCCCATGGGCCGCGCCTACCGCTATCAGCGGCGCATGGCGCATTTGGAGATCGTGCTGGCGGAACGCGGGCCGCAGAATGGCCAAGCCACCGCTACTGTGGTGGGCGAGGAAGAAGCGGCGGCGAGCGCCCGACCGAAAACAAAGGCGGCTGCCAAGAGCAAGAAGCGATCGGCCCGTCCGGCAAAGAAGAAGATGGCGGGAGCCAAGAGATAGCGAGGGCACAATGGGGCAGAAGGTACATCCATACGGATTCCGCTTGGGATACACCAAGCCGTGGAAATCGCGCTGGTTTCTGGAGCGCGATTACGACACGACCGTGCTGGAAGACGTCAAGCTGAAGAACGAGCTGAAGGACAAGCTCAAGTCGGCGGGCGTCAGCTCGATCGAGATCGAGCGGCCGGGCAACAAGCTGCGTGTCATCATCCGCACGGCGCGGCCAGGGATCATCATCGGGCGCAAGGGCGCGGAGATCGACAAGCTCAAGCAGGAAGTGCAGAAGCGCACCAAGCGCGACGTGTTCATCGATATCCAGGAGGTGCACAAGCCGGAGCTCGATGCGCAACTAGTGGGCGAATCGATAGCGCTGCAACTGGAGAAGCGCGTGGGCTTTCGCCGTGCTATGCGCAAGGCGGTGGATTCGGCGCTGCGCTTCGGCTGTAAGGGAATCAAGGTGCGGGTGAGCGGGCGGCTGAACGGCAACGAGATCGCGCGCTCGGAGTGGTATCTGCAGGGACGGCTGCCGTTGCACACCTTGCGGGCGGACATCGATTACGGATTCGCCGAGGCCAAGACGACATACGGAGTGATCGGGGTGAAGTGTTGGATCTATCGCGGCGAGATCCTGCCAACGAAGAAGCGTGACGAGCCGGGCGGTACCGCGGGTGCATTTTAGGAACTGACGTATGTTGATGCCAAAAAAAGTTAAGTACCGCAAGCAGCAGCGTGGACGCATGCGTGGCAAGGCGTGGCGCGGCTCCGAGCTTTCCTATGGCGACTACGGGTTGAAGGTGCTCGAGCCCGGCTGGATCACCGACCGGCAGATCGAGGCCAGCCGCGTGGCCATGACGCGCTTCATCAAGCGCGGCGGCAAGATCTGGCTGCGCCTGTTTCCGGACAAGCCGGTGACCAAGAAGCCGGCCGAAACCCGTATGGGCAAAGGCAAGGGCGCGCCCGATCACTGGGTCGCGGTGGTCCGCCCGGGCAAGATCCTGTTCGAGATGGAAGGCGTGACGCCGCAGGATGCGGCCGAGGCCATGCGCCTGGCATCGCACAAGCTGCCGCTGAGGACGCGCTTCGTCTCGCGGCACGAGGCATAGAACCATGGACGCCGAGAAGATTCGCAACCTGACCGAAGCCGAGCTCAAGCACCAGGAGCGTGAGCTCAGCGACCAGCTCTTCCGCCTGAAGTTCCAGATGCGTATGGGGCAGACGGAGAGCCTGAAGAAGATTCGCGGCCTGCGCCGGGACATCGCGCGGGTCAAGACCGTGGCCCGCCAGCGCGAGCTGGAGCAGGCTGCGACGGAGAAGAAATAAGCTATGGCTGAAACGACGGCAACCCAGTCGCGCCGCAACACCAAGATCGGCTACGTGGTTTCGACCAAGATGGCGAAAACCATCGTGGTCGAGACCACGCGGCAGAAGTCGCACAAGCTCTACCGCCGGGTCATCTCGCGGTCCAAGAAGTTCTACGCCCACGACGAGAACAACGCGGCGCACGTGGGCGACGTGGTGCTGATTGAAGAGACGCGCCCGATGTCGCGGTTGAAGCGCTGGCGGCTGAAGCAGGTGATCCAGCGCGCCGCGCTGGTGCACAGCGTGGAAGAATCGCAGGCAAGCTAAGTTACCCACCCTTGGCAAAACCGGCCAAGGATGGGGCATCCTGGGGAAACGGAGAAGCTTATGGCAGTGATGATGCGAAGCATGCTGGAGGTGGCCGATAACTCCGGCGCGCGCAAACTGCAGATGATCCTGCCGCTGGGCGGCCATACCGGGTTGCGGGCCGGGCTGGGCGACGTGATCACGGCCGCCGTCAAGGAAGCGCTGCCCGATGGCCAGGTGCAAAAGGGCAAGGTGGTGAAGGCGGTGGTGGTGCGCACCCGCAAGGAGCACCGGCGCCGGGACGGCACCTATATCCGCTTCGACCAGAACGCGGCCGTGCTGATCAATAACGAAGGCGAGCCGATCGGGACGCGCGTGTTTGGGCCGGTGGCGCGCGAGTTGCGCGACAAGAAGTTTCTCAAGATCGTCTCGCTGGCTCCGGAGGTTCTGTAGCCATGGCGCAGGCAGCAACGAACGGGCACGGGCACAAGCGCGTCGATATCCGGCGCAACGATACGGTACGGGTGATCACCGGGCGCGACAAAGGCAAGGAAGGGCGCGTGCTGCGGGTTTTTCCCAATGACGGCCGGGTGCTGGTCGAGCACGTGGGAATGGTCAAGAAGACCATGAGCAGCAAGCGCGACGCCAAGGTCAAGGGCGGCATCGCCGAGCAGGAGAGCCGGATCGCGCTCTCCAACGTGAAGCTGCTTTGCCCCACCTGCGGACCGGTGCGCATCGGACACGAAATGCAGGGCGACCGCAAGATGCGCGTCTGCAAGAAGTGCGGGACGACGCTGGACAAATGATTGAGTCATCGGGAGATCGGGTCATCGGGTGATTGAGCAAGCAGTTGGGACCACGGACCTCGGTGAGGCCGTAAGTTCCGGATTCACGATGCACCAGGCCCGTAGGGCCGATCGAAGTTAGCCCAGGACGGAAGTCCTGGGTAGGCGAGCAATTTGATTGGAGCCCCTTCAGGGGCGGCACCAAGAGAGGCGAGATGGCGAAACCAGATAAACCGAAGAAGAAAGAAGCCGCGGCCGAGCCCGAGCCGAAAGCTGCGCCCGAACGCCCACGCGCTTCGGCCAAGACGCCTCCTCGTCTGAAGGACAAGTTCGACAAGGAAGTGGCGCCGGCGCTGATGAAGGAGTTCGAGCTCAAGAATCCCAACGCGGTGCCGCGGCTGCATAAGATCGTCATCAACATGGGTGTGGGCGAGGCCACGCAGAACGCCAAGGTGCTCGATCCTGCCGCCAGCGAACTGACGGCCATCACCGGGCAAAAGCCGGTGATCACCCGGGCCAAGAAGTCGATTGCCGCCTTCAAGGTGCGCGAGGGCATGCCCATCGGCGCCATGGTAACCCTGCGCGGCCATCGCATGTATGAGTTCCTGGACCGGCTGGTGAACGTGGCCCTGCCGCGGGTACGCGACTTTCGCGGGGTCCCCACCAAGTCGTTCGACGGCCGCGGCAATTACACCCTCGGCCTCAAAGATCAACTGGCGTTCCCCGAGATCGACTACGCCAAGGTGGACAAGATGAAGGGCATGAACGTCACCATCGTGACCACGGCCAGGAGCGACAACGAAGCGCGCTCCCTGCTCAAGCACATGGGCGTGCCCTTCCGGCCCTAGAATAGAGTCATTGATCCATCGAGTCATTTGGATCATTGCATTAAGGAAAAAATGGCAACCACTGCAAAGCGAGTAAAAGATGCGAGGAAGCCGAAGTTCTCCACACGGCGGCACAACCGCTGCAAGATTTGCGGGCGCCCGCGCGCCTACCTGCGCAAGTTCGGCATGTGCCGCTTGTGCTTCCGCGGGCTGGCGCTGCGGGGAGAGCTTCCCGGGGTGTCGAAGTCTTCGTGGTAAACGGCTCTTGGCCATTGGCTTCTAGCTTTTGGCCAAAAGCCAAGAGCCAACAGCCAAGGGCGAGAGCAGCAGTTCCGTCGTCTTGTTCTGCTGAGAGAACAAGCGGCGCGAGGAGAAATGACCGATGAGTTTGACCGATCCGGTGGCGGATTTTCTGGCGCGTATCCGCAATGCCATCCATGCCAAGCACCAGAAGGTGGATGTGCCGGCCTCCAAGCTGAAGCTGGAGCTGGCCCGCATCCTCAAGGAAGAGGGCTACATCGCCAATTACAAGGCGACAGAGGAGCAGGGACACAAGCTGGTGCGGGTGTATCTGAAATACGGACCGGACGAGGCCGCCACCATCTCCAACCTGGCGCGGGTGTCGCGGCCGGGCTGCCGCGTGTACGTGGGGCACGACGAGATCCCGCGCGTGCTGGGCGGCATGGGTATCAACATCCTGACCACGCCCAGGGGCGTGATGACCGGCCGCCAGGCGCGCAAAGAAGGCGTAGGTGGCGAAGTGCTGTGTGAAATCTGGTAGCGAAGAGCTGATCTTATGTCGCGAATTGGAAAAAAGCCGATCCAGCTGCCCAAGGGCGTCGAGATCACGGTTACGGGCAACACCGTGGCGGTGAAGGGACCGAAGGGCACGGTGCAGACGCATCTGCCCGAGGGTGTGTCGATAGAGCGGCAGGACGGGCACCTGGTCGCATCTCGGGTGGACGATGCCCATGCCGCCGTGCACGGTCTGGCGCGCGCGCTGCTGAACAACGCCGTCGAGGGCGTAACCAAGGGCTGGAGCCGGGAACTGGAGATCGTGGGCATCGGCTACCGCGCCGAACTGAAGGGCAAGAGCGTGGTGGTGTTCAGCCTGGGATACTCGCACCCGATCGAGTACCCGCTGCCGGAGGGGATCCAGGTAACGGTCGACCCGAAGCAGACGCGCCTGACCGTCACCGGTATCGACCGCCAGAAAGTTGGACAAGTGGCGGCGGATATGCGCGGGCTGCGCCCGCCCGATCCCTACAAGAACAAGGGCGTGCGCTACGCGGGTGAGAGATTGAAGAAGAAGGTTGGAAAGACGGGAGCCAAGTAGCACCAAGTACCGAGTACCTAGTACCAAGTGCGATGCGCTTGGCCAGTACTCGCTTGGTACTTGGTACTCGGTACTAGGTACTGACAAATGATTCCACAGATCGCAAAGAACGAAGTGCGGCAGCGGGTGCACCAGCGCATCCGCCGCAAGCTGAACGGGACGGCGGAGCGTCCACGGCTGAGTGTCTACCGCTCGCTGAACCACATCTACGCGCAGTTGATTGACGATATGGCCGGCCAGACGGTGGTCGCGGCCAACTCGCGCGAGGGCGCCGGGAAACCGGCGGCAGGCGCGAAGAAGAAGACTGGCGGCAACGTGGCCGTGGCCAAGCAAGTGGGCAAGGCGCTGGCGGAGCGCGCCAAGGCGAAGGGCGTGGGCAAGGTGGTCTTTGATCGCGGCGGATACCTGTATCACGGCCGCGTCAAGGCGCTGGCCGATGCCGCGCGCGAAGCCGGATTGCAGTTTTAGCGGGAGTAACGAGAGCGAGAATGCCAACACCGAAAAAGAGACTCGATGCCGGGCAGTACCAACTGAAGGACCAGGTGGTTGCCATCAACCGCGTCACCAAAGTGGTGAAGGGAGGCAAGAACTTGTCCTTCGCCGCGCTGGTGGTGGTGGGCGATCCCGCGGCAGCCGTGGTGGGATTCGGCTCCGGCAAAGCGAAGGAAGTGCCGCAGGCGATCCGCAAAGGGATTGAATCGGCCAAGAAGAACCTGGTGCGCGTCAACCTGAGGCAGACCACCATCCCGCACGCCGTGCTGGGACGGTTCGGCTCGGGGATGGTGCTGCTGAAGCCGGCGCCGGAAGGCACCGGCGTGATCGCCGGCGGGGCGGTGCGCGCGGTCATGACTTCGGCCGGCATCCAGAACGTGCTCACCAAGTCCATCGGCACCACCAACCCGCACAACGTCATCAAGGCGACCTTCAACGCGCTGGGCAAGCTGCGCGACCGCAAGGAAGTGGCCACCATGCGCGGCAAAACCCCGGAGGAGTTGTAAGCCATGGCGCAGAAGAAAAAGATCCGCTTGCAGTGGGTACGCTCGGCGATTGCCACGCCCACCAAGCACAAGCTGGTGGTCAAGGGCCTGGGTTTCACCCGGCTCAACCAGGTGATCGAGCGCGAGGATACGCCCTCGATCCGCGGCATGGTGGCGAAGGTGCCGCATTTGGTGACCATTCTGAATGGCGGATAAATAATCGCTATTGGCTCTTAGCTATTAGCTTTTGGCCAAAAACATTAAGGAGCCAAAAGCCAAGAGCCAAGAGCTAAAGGCCAGAAGCTGGTAACTGACATGAATCTATCGACCATTCGAGCACCGAAGCGATCTTCAGAGAAGCGCAAGCGCGTAGGCCGGGGCATGGGTTCCGGCATGGGCAAGACCTCGACCCGCGGCCACAAGGGGCAGCGTTCGCGTTCGGGATCGCGCATGATGCGCGGCTTTGAAGGCGGGCAGATGCCGCTGCATCGCCGCCTGCCCAAGCGCGGCTTCACCAACATCTTCAAGCAGGAATACGCGGTGGTGAACCTGGACCGCATTGCGGCGCTGGGTGAATCCACGGTCACGCTGGAGCTGCTGCGCAAGGCGGGACTGGCGGGCAAGCGTGACCTGGTCAAAGTGCTGGGTGATGGCGAACTCAAGACCGCCCTCACGGTGCACGCTCACAAATTCTCCAAGTCGGCGCAGGAGAAGATCACGAAGGCTGGCGGCAAGGCGGAGGTAGTGGCGTAGATGATCGAGAAATTCGCCAACATCTTCCGCATCCCCGACCTGCGCAAGCGGGTGCTCTTTACGCTGGGGCTGCTGGCGGTGTACCGCCTGGGCGGCCACATCCCCACGCCCGGAATCAACGCTGACTTACTGCAGCAGTTTTTCGAGCAGAACCGGGGAACGTTCCTTGGCTTCATCGACTTGTTCAGCGGCGGCCAGTTGCGCCGGCTGACCATCTTTGCGCTGGGGATCATGCCGTACATCACGGCCTCCATCATTCTGCAGTTGCTGACCGTGGTCTATGAGCCGCTGGCCAAGCTGCAGAAGGAAGGCGAGCTGGGACGGAAGAAGATCACCCAGTGGACCCGCTATCTGACGGTAGCGCTGTCGGCCATGCAGTCGCTGGGCATCGCCATCACGCTGCAGAAATCCACCTCAGGCGGGGCGGCATTCGTTACCAATCCCGGGCCAGGGTTCGTTCTGATGACGGTCATCACCCTGACCGCGGGCAGCATCTTCGTGATGTGGCTGGGCGAGGAGATCACCGATCGCGGCGTGGGCAACGGCATGTCGCTCCTGATCTTTACCGGCATCGTCGTTGGCCTGCCGCGCGGCGTTGCCGATCTGGCGGACAAAGCCAAGACCGATGCCTGGGGCTCGTTCACCGCGCTGGCCATCATTCTGCTGGTGGTGCTAATGGCGGCGATCGTGGCCTTCATCGTCTACGTCGAGCGCAGCGAGCGCCGCATCCCGGTGCAGTATGCCAAGCGCGTGGTGGGGCGCAAGGTGATGGGCGGACAGTCCACGCACCTGCCCATGCGCGTGAATGCCGGCGGGGTGATGCCGATCATCTTTGCCTCGTCGATTCTGACTTTTCCGCAGACGGCCCTGTTCGCCTTCCGCGACAACCGGTTTTTCGGGCCGCTGCTCAGGGCACTGCAATGGGGAGAGCCGCTTTATACGTTGCTGTACGCAGTCGGCATCGTTTTCTTTGCGTATTTCTATGTGTCCATCATCTTCAATCCAAGCGAAGTGGCGGACAACATGCGGAAGTACGGCGGCTTCATCCCCGGCATCCGCCCCGGCAAGCGCACCGCCGACCACATCAACGATATTTTGACGCGCATCACCCTGGTGGGCGCGCTCTACCTCATCCTGATCTCGTTCATACCGGAGTGGATGATTGCGGGCATTCACCTCAACCACCTGCCGGGCTTCCTGGGGACGTTTTTTGAAAAGCTGCCGGCATGGATGACTAACGGATTGGGCGTGACCTTCTACTTCGGAGGCACGTCCCTGCTGATCGTGGTGGGAGTTGCCATGGACACCGTGCAACAGATCGAGGCACAACTCATCATGCGCCACTACGATGGTTTTACGCCGCGCAGCGGCAGGATTCGCGGGCGCAGGGCCTGGTGAAGCGAGTGTATCGGCCGTGGGTTCCGGCGTGGGGCGCCCGGACGCGAGCCGTGGGGTTGTAAGTGAGCGGGAGGGCGAGTACGGCTACAGATGTAAAAATCAAGGTTGGACCGGTGATCCTGCTGGGAGCGCCGGGAGCGGGCAAGGGCACGCAGGCCAAGCTGATCATGCAGCGCTACGGGATCCCGCAGATCTCTACCGGCGACCTGCTGCGCGACAATGTGGCCCGCGGCACTGAACTGGGCAAGAAGGCCAGGGCCTTCATGGACAAGGGGGAGCTGGTACCGGATCAGTTGGTCTGCGACATGGTGGCGGACCGGCTGCGCCAGGCCGATTGCGAGCAGGGCTTTATCCTGGACGGTTTTCCCCGCACCGTCGGGCAGGCCGAGTGGCTGGATGGACTGCTGAAAGACAAGTTCTTTGAGAAACGATATGCCGCGCCGCCGGTTGTGGTGAATTTCGAGGTTGGATATAATCAATTGTTGCGCCGCCTGACGGGGCGCCGTACTTGTCCCACCTGCGGAAGGATCTACAACGTTTACTCTCAGCCTCCCCGCGTCGCCGATACCTGCGATGTCGACGGCTCGAAGCTGGTGACGCGCAAGGACGATTCCGAGGAAGTCATCGCTGAACGCCTTAAGGCCTACGAGCGCCAGACGCTTCCCCTGATCGACTATTACCGCCGCCAGGGGCGGCTGCGCGAGGTCGATGGTGACCGGGCCCCGGAGCAGGTGACGGCGGAGGCATTCCGGACGATTGAGCATGGCAATAGTCTGTAAGTCGGCCACCGAGCTGGAGAAAATGCGGCAGAGCGGCCACGTCGTGCGCCAGGTGCTGAACACGGTCAAGGCCATGGTAAAGCCCGGCATCACCACCATGGACTTGGAGCGCGCGGCGGCAAACGAGATCGAGGAACTGGGCGCCAAGCCGGCGTTCAAGGGATACTACGATTATCCCTGTGTGCTGTGCACGTCGGTGAACCAGGAGATCGTGCACGGCATCCCGTCGGAGCGGCGGGTGCTGAAGGAAGGCGACATCGTCTCCATCGATTGTGGCGTGGTGCTTGAGGGCTACTACGGTGACGCGGCGCTGACGGTGGCGGTGGGCGGGAGCCTTCGCCCGGAGGTGCAGAAGCTGCTGAAGGTCACCGAAGAGTCGCTGTACAAGGGCATCGAGAAAGTGCGCATCGGCAACGCGGTAGGCGACGTCGGGGCCGCGGTGCAGGAGTGGGTGGAGGCGCACGGTTTCAGCGTGGTGCGGGAGTTCGTTGGCCACGGCATTGGCACCAAGCTGCACGAAGATCCGCAGGTGCCGAACTTCGGCACGCGCGGCCACGGAGCGCGGCTGCGCGAAGGCATGGTGCTGGCCATCGAGCCCATGGTTAATATCGGCAAGCCCGGCACCCGCGTGCTCGACGATAACTGGACGGCGGTCACCGAGGACGGCAGCTATAGCGCGCATTTCGAGCACTGCGTGGCTGTTACCAAGAATGGGCCGCTGATCCTGACGGAATAACGGGTTTGGGTCTTGGCAGGGGTTTGAAGCATCAAATCGCCATCCAGCCAATCGGAGTTGAATGAGTAAGGAAGACGCGATTGAGGTTGAGGCGTTTGCGGGGCGTCTGAGCCCCGCGCCGAAATCCCGAGCGCAGCGAGGGATCTCAAGTCTAGAAGAACAAGGGGTGCATGAGTAAGGAAGACGCGATTGAAGTCATGGCGACGGTGGTCGAACCGTTGCCCAATGCCATGTTCCGGGTGGAACTGGAGAACAAGCATCAGGTGCTCGCGCACGTCTCGGGTCGGATGCGCAAGAATTTTATCCGCATCCTGCCGGGAGACAAGGTTGCGGTTGAGCTTTCGCCGTACGACCTGACGCGGGGACGCATCGTGTACAGATATAAATAGCGGGACGTCCGCCGAGATCTGACAACCGGCGCATGAACGCTGGAAACTGGTTCTTATGAAAGTACGCGCCTCGGTCAAGAAGATTTGTGATAAGTGCAAGGTCATCCGCCGCCGTGGGGTGGTGCGGGTGATTTGCGAAAACTCGAAGCATAAACAGCGTCAAGGGTGACGGCAACTCTAGAGCGTCGTTAGTCGGTTGTCGTTGGTCGTTGGCCAAAGGCAGCCAACGACTAACGACCAACGACCAAGGACGGTTTTTATGGCACGAATTGCAGGCGTGGATCTGCCGCGCCAGAAGCACATTGACATCGCTCTGACCTATATCTATGGGATCGGACACTCGCGTGCCCGCCGCATTGTGGCGCAGGCTACGGTCGAGCCCGTGAAGAAGGTGCAGGACCTTAACGATGACGAAGTCAACCGCATCCGCCAGATCATCGAGAGTGAAGGCAACATCGAGGGCGACCTGCGCAAAGACACGCAGATGCACATCAAGCGGCTGATCGAGATCGGCTCGTACCGCGGGCATCGTCACCGCCGCGGCTTGCCCGTCCGCGGCCAGCGCACCCATACCAACGCGCGCACCCGCAAAGGCCCGCGCCGGGGGACGGTGGCGCAGAAGAAGAAGTCAGCAGCCAAGACTTAATCCGAGACCGAATTATGGCGAAAACACCAGCAGCAGGAGCCGCCGGCGGCGCAAGCGAAGCGCCGGCGAAAAAAGGCAAGCGCAAGCAGTTCAAGAAAAAGGAGCGCAAGAGCGTTCCTTTCGGAGTGGCGCACATCCAGGCGTCGTTCAACAACACCATCGTGACCATCAGCGACACCGAAGGCCGGGTGCTGTCGTGGAAGAGTTCGGGATCGCTGGGGTTCCGCGGCAGCCGCAAGGGCACGCCGTTCGCCGCTCAGCAGGCGGCGATGAACGCCGCCAACATGGCGCGCGAGCACGGGGTGCGCGCGGTCGAAGTGCGGGTCAGCGGGCCGGGATCGGGTCGTGAATCGGCCATTCGCGCCCTGGCCGCTGCCGGCATCGAGGTGCGGCAGATCCGCGACGTGACGCCCATCCCGCACAACGGGTGCCGTCCGCCGAAGAGACGGAGAGTGTAGGAATCTTGCCATCGGGTGATCTGACCATCGGGTGATGTGAAATGACTCGATGCCCCGATCTTCCGATGATCCGATAACAGCGGATCGGGACGAAGAGGCTGCCAGCCTTGTAAACCGATCGACACCGAGAAGGAGAAGAAAACTTGGCACGTTATACCGGACCAGTATGCCGCCTGTGCCGCCGCGAAGGCATGAAGTTGTTCCTCAAAGGGGCGAAGTGCTTTTCTGAGAAGTGCCCCATCGAGAAGCGCAATTTCGCGCCCGGGCAGCACGGCAAGGATCGCAAGGCCAAGATCGTCGGCTACGGCCTGCAATTGCGCGAGAAGCAGAAGGCCAAGCGCATCTACTTCACCCTGGAGCAGCAGTTCCGCAACTATTTCGAGCGGGCCGCCCGCAAGCCGGGCGTCACTGGCGAACTGCTGTTGCAGCAACTCGAGCGCCGGCTGGACAACGTCGTCTACCGCCTGGGCCTGGCCACGTCTCGCCGGCAGTCGCGGCAACTGGTGCGCCACGGCCACGTCGAGGTCAACGGCAGGAAGGTCAATATCCCCTCCTACCAGGTGAGTCCCGGCGAGGAGGTCGCGCTGCGCGAGCGGAGCCGCAAGCTTCCGGTGATGGAGGGCGTCCGCGAGCAGACCAGCCATTTGTCGGTTGCACCCTGGCTGGAAATCGATCGCGAAAACTTCAAGGGACGCGTGGTTGCGCTGCCGACGCGCGAACACATCAACCTGCCGATCAATGAACAGTTGATCGTGGAACTTTACAGTAAGTGACGTGGAGAATCTGAACCAAGATCCTTCGCGACCGTCTCCCGCGCTGGAGACGGCGCGCGGGAACCCACGGTCGCTCAGGATGACAGCTGTTAGAGGTTGGGTTTCAACTAACCACTGACGACTGGCTACTGACAACTGGTTTTAGGGCCCAGCTTTTCGAGCCCGAGCAGCCTTAGCCGCGCACAATCCGCCGATGGGCCAGCGGGATGCGGCTTTGAGCCACAGGGCCGAAAGGAGAAACACTGCATGCTGTGGAAAGGCTTTCAAAAACCCAAACGGCTGGCCGCTGAGGCGGAAACACTGACTGAGCGGTTTGGCCGCTTCCAGGCGCAGCCGTTCGAGCGCGGATTCGGCACCACCATCGGCAATGCGCTGCGGCGCGTGCTGCTGTCTTCGATTGAAGGCGCGGCCATCACCGCGGTCAAGATCGAGGGCGTGCTGCACGAGTTCCAATCCATCCAGGGGGTGGTCGAGGACGCTACCGACATCATCCTCAACCTGAAGCAGATCCCCTTCAAGCTGAACGGCGACGGCCCCAAGGCCATCTACCTGCGCGCCGACCAGCCCGGTGTGGTGACTTCGGGGACGATCGAGGCCGACAGCGACGTCGAGATCCTCGACAGGGACGTGTACATCGCCACCGTCAGCGAAGGCGGCAAGCTCGACATGGAGATGCGGCTGAAGCGCGGTCGCGGCTACGTTTCCGCCGACAAGAACTTCGATGAGGACCTGGGGATCGGCTTCATTCCCATCGATTCGGTGCACTCGCCGGTGCGCAAGTGCAATTACGTTGTCGATGCCGCACGTCTGGGCCAGATCACCGATTACGACAAGCTCACGCTGGAGGTCTGGACCAACGGCTCGGTCGGCCCGGCGGATGCGATTGGGCTGGCTGCGAAGTTGCTGAAGGACCACATGAACATCTTCATCAACTTCGAAGAGCCCATGGAGCAGGAGATCCACGAGGAGCGCAAGCCGGAGATCCGCAACGAGAACCTGAATCGCTCGGTCGAAGAACTGGAACTCTCAGTGCGCAGCTATAACTGCCTGAAGAACGCCAATATCCAGACCATCGGCGAGCTGGTGCAGAAGACCGAGGCGGAGATGCTGAAGACCAAGAACTTCGGGCGCAAGTCGCTGAACGAGATCAAGGAGATCCTGGCTTCGATGGGGCTGAGCCTGGGTATGAAGATCGACGAACACGGCAATGCCGTGCCCGGGGCTCCGCCGCCGCCGGCGCCGGCCCTGGGGTATTCGTCGTTCCGCGAAGGGCAGTACTGACAGGAAAACCAATATGCGTCATCTCAAAGCAGGATGGAAACTCGGACGCAACACCGCACACCGGCGCGCGCTGCTGCGCAACCTGGTGACCTCGCTCCTTCTGGAAGAGCGCATCGAAACCACTCCGGCCAAGGCCAAAGCCATGCGCCCGCACGTGGAGAAGATGATCACTCTGGGCAAGCGCGGCGACCTGTGGGCGCGCCGCCAGGCGGCCGCTTTCCTGATGACCCAAGCGGCCGTGCGCAAGCTGTGGGAGATTGCTCCCCGCTTCGGTGACCGCGAAGGCGGCTACCTGCGCATCGTCCGCACCGCCTTCCGGCGCGGCGATGGCGCCGAAAAAGCCTTCGTCGAACTGGTGGGCAGTGAGAAGGTCATCGAGGAAAAGCGCGAGAAACGCGCCGAAGCCCGCGCCAAGAAAGCCGAAGCCACCCGCAAGGCCATGGAAGAAGAGACCAAGCAGGCTGAGGCCGAAAGCGCGGCAGAGGCACAGGGCGGCGACACCGGCGGAGAAAAGAAGGAATAGCAGTCAGCCGTCAGCATTCAGCTCAAACGCACCCGCTTTGGGTGCGTTTTCTTTTGGAGACGCAGCCAGCTAAGTCTCTATGGCGGAGAGTTGACGGCGGCGCAAGGCGTACCAGATCACGAGCTGGGCAAATAACGCTCCGCAGAAGTCCAGCAGGACGTCATGCGCGCTGCTGGTGCGGGAAGGCACGAAGCTCTGGTGCCACTCGTCGAGGACGGCGACCAAAAGGCTGACCACCAGCCCGAGGAACGCCCAGCGTATTTGCCAAAGGTTGTTCAGGTGCACGCGGATCGCGCGGAACCACAGCGCGCTGAGAATAGCGTACTCGGTGAAGTGCGCCGACTTGCGGACCAGGAAGTGGATCTGGTTGAAGGTCAATGGGTCGATCTGGCCAAGCGTCCAGGCCAGCATCGCGCGCAGAACCTCGCCGGTATGCTTGGCGGAGAAGGGATCGGTGGAAGCCAGCAGCACCATTCCCATCCAGGCCACGGCCGGCACCCAATACCACAGGATGTTTCGCAAGCGGCGGGTGGTCTCGTGGCGGACTGCCGTCTCGAGCATGGCCCTCATTCGACGCGGTAGTTGGGAGCTTCGCGGGTGATGATCACGTCGTGCACGTGGCTCTCGCGCAAGCCGGCGCCGCTGATGCGCACGAAGCGCGATTTCTGCTGCAGCTCGGCGATGGTGGGCGCGCCGCAGTAACCCATGCCCGAGCGCAGGCCGCCGACGAGCTGGTAGACGACAGCGGCAAGCGTGCCCTTGTAGGGCACGCGTCCTTCGATGCCCTCGGGGACCAGCTTGGCTAGGCGGTTGCCGTCGGTCTCGTCGAGCAGCGCGGTGGAAGCGTCGCCGGTTTCCAGGCTCTGCGAGTAGCGGTCGCTGGAGCCGGCGCCCATGGCGGAGAGTGACCCCATCCCGCGGTAGGACTTGAACGAGCGTCCCTGGTAGAGGATGGTCTCGCCCGGACTCTCCTCGGTTCCGGCGAAGAGCGAGCCGATCATGACGCCGCTGGCGCCCGCAGCCAACGCCTTGGTGACATCGCCCGAGTACTTGATGCCGCCGTCGGCGATGATGGGCACGCCGGCATCCTTGGAAGCGCGGTAGGCCTCGGCGATGGCGGTGATCTGCGGCACCCCGGCGCCGGTGACCACGCGCGTGGTGCAGATGGAGCCGGGGCCGATGCCGACCTTCACCGCGTCGGCGCCGCTGCGCACGAGTTCGCAGGCGCCATCGAAGGTGCCGACGTTGCCGGCGAGCACTTCGAGCTCCGGGAAACGTGACTTCACGCACTTCAGCGCCTCGATTACACGCGTGGTGTGGCCGTGCGCGCTGTCGATGGCCAGCACGTCCACCTTGGCCTTAACCAATTCCTGCGCCCGCTCCAGATAATCTCCGGTCGCGCCGATGGCGGCGCCGACGCGCAGGCGGCCGTGCTCGTCCTTGGCGGCGTTGGGGTATTTGAGCTTCTTCTGGATGTCCTTGACGGTGATCAGCCCCTTGAGCTCGTACTTGTCGTCGACCACCAGCAGCTTTTCCACGCGATGCTGGTGCAGGATCTTCTCCGCCTCTTCCAGCGTGGTGCCGACCGGAACGGTGATGAGGTTCTCCTTGGTCATCACGTCCTTGATGGGGCGGTCGATGCGGGTCTCGAAGCGCAGGTCGCGATTGGTGAGGATGCCGACCAGCTTCTTGCCCTTGGTGATGGGCACGCCGGAGATCTTGTAGCGGCGCATGACTTCGAGCGCGTCGGCAATCTTGGCGTCCGCCGACATGGTCACGGGATCCACGATCATGCCGCTCTCCGAGCGCTTCACCTTGTCTACCTCGCCGGCTTGCGCTTCGACGGACAGATTCCGGTGGATGATGCCCAGGCCGCCCTGCTGTGCCAGCGCAATGGCCAGGCGCGACTCGGTCACGGTATCCATGGCGGCGCTGAGGATCGGGATGTTGAGCGTGATGTTGCGCGTGAGCCGGGTCTGGGTGTTGACGGTGGCGGGAACCACGTCGGAACGCGCCGGCAGCAGCAACACGTCGTCGAAGGTCAGAGCCTCGGGGACGGGGAAATGGATCATGTGTGTCTCGCAGACAGGCCTATTCTACAGGAGGTGGGGCCCGCGGGCGTCAGGTGGCGGGTTTGTCTTTTCGATAATCCGGGCGTATCATAGTTTGTTAAGCTGTTGTGGCGAAGCACATCAGTGGGCGCGAGCCCACTTTATTTTTGGCTCGGCGTCAGGGAGGGCCAAACCTGCGGGCAAGATACCCGCGCGATAGCCGGCGGGATGTCGGCGCTACGAATGGCGATCGATCTGGAGCATGTACGCGGGGTCGTGGAGCGGGTGACGGCCTCGAGCGGGCTGGAACTGGTGGAATTGGAGTTTCGCGGCGTGGGCGGCAAGGCGCGCCTGCTGCGGGTGTTCATCGACAAGCCGGGCGGGGTGACGCACGCCGATTGCGAGGCGGTCAGCCGCGAGGTGGGAACCATCCTCGATGTCGAGGACGCGGTGCCGGGCGGGTCGTACACGCTGGAGGTTTCCTCGCCGGGCTTGGACCGTAAGCTGAGCCGGCCGGAGGATTTTGCGCGGTTTGTGGGCAGCCGGGTGAAGCTGACAACCCGTGAGCCTATCGAGGGCAACCGTTTCTTCGAAGGGCGGCTCGAAAGCTTTCAGGACGAAACGTTGGCTTTGGCGCTCAGCGTGGGGAAAACCAAGCGCGGAAAGCCGGAGCCGCCAGCGCGACAGGTGGAGATCGCGTACTCGAACGTCGAGAAGGCGAACCTGCTGCCGGAAATCTAGGGAGCCGGAAACAGGGAGTAGGAAAACCGACTATGGCGAGTTTGCTTTACCAGACGATTGAAGGCCTGAGCCGGGAGAAAGGCATCGATCCGCAGATCGTGGTCAGCGCGGTGGAAGACGCCATCGTGGTGGCCACGCGCAAGTATTACAAGAGCCAGGAGAACCTGCGGGCGGAGCTGGACAAGGAGTCGGGCGCGATCAAAGCCTTCGCGGTGAAGACCGTGGTGGAGACCCCAGAGCAGGTCGAAGATCCAAACCTGCAGATCACGCTGGAAGATGCGAAAAAGGTCGATCCCAGTGTAGAGGCCGGGGGCGAGGTGCGCTTCTACAAGGCTACCGACGTTCTGGGCCGGATTGCGGCGCAACTGGCCAAGCAGGTGATCTTCCAGAAGGTGCGCGAGGCCGAGCGCGACACCGTCTACAACGAGTACATCGGGCGGGTGGGCGAGATCGTCACCGCCATGGTGAAGCGCACCGAAGGCCCGGACGTGATCTTCGAGGTGGGCAAGACGGAAGCGCGCATGCCGCGCAAGGAGCAGTCGCGGCTGGAATCGTTCGCTGTAGGCGAGCGCGTGAAGGTGGTCATCGGGCGGGTGGAAAAATCTTCGAAAGGCCCGCAGGTGGTGGTTTCGCGGGCGGCGCCGGAGCTGGTGCAGCACCTCTTCCAGACCGAAGTACCGGAGATCTATGACGGCACAGTGGTGATCCGCGCCATCGCGCGCGAGGCCGGCGAGCGCACCAAGATCGCGGTTATGTCCAAGGACAAGGACGTGGACTCGGTGGGTGCCTGTGTGGGCATGAAGGGCATGCGCGTGCAGTCGATCATCCGCGAGCTGCGCGGCGAGAAGATTGACATCATCGAGTGGCACGACGATCCGGTGAGCTTCGCCGAGAAGGCGTTGCAGCCCGCCAAGGTGGCCCGGGTGTCGATGGTTGAGGGCGGCGATAAGCACCTGGAAGTGATCGTGGACGACAGCCAGCTCTCGCTCGCCATCGGCAAGAAGGGCCAGAACGTGCGGCTGGCGGCCAAGCTGCTGGGATGGAAGATCGACATCAAGAGCGAAGAAGAGAAGCGGCAGGAGGTAGAGCTGCAGATGCAGGCCCTGGTGGGCTCCTCCAACACGCCGCTGGACCGCGTCGAGGGCCTGGGCGAGGGCATCATCGAGAAGCTCATCGAAGCGGGCGTGACCACGGTGGAGGCCCTTGCCGATATGACTCCGGAGCAACTGGAGGCCATCAACGGCATTGGTCCCAAGACAGTGGAAAAAATCAGCATTGCGGTTAATAATTACTTTTCCAGCTTAGAGGCAGGGGAAGCAGTGGTCGAGGAAGGGGCCGAGGCGGCGGCAGAAGAGCCCGCGGTGGCCGAAGAAGCGGCCCCGGAGGCAGCCGGTCCGGAAGTGGAAGAGGCTGCGGCCACGAAAGAAACC
>Ga0335079_10003050_pt1 | contig 19333 bp, 11 predicted proteins | sample Lox_Sample_33_FD_206719 | JGI IMG/M metagenome (GOLD analysis project Ga0335079, IMG submission 206719) | Soil microbial communities from Loxahatchee National Wildlife Refuge, Florida, United States - Lox_Sample_3.3 | ecosystem: Environmental > Terrestrial > Soil > Wetlands | place: USA... | reverse complement strand
TCCATGTAATGGGGCATTCCGCCCGCCGCGCGCTCACGCCCAATTTACACCACGACCAAGGACGCTAACTTCGGTGATCGCAAGTCGGGTTTCGGCGTCTAGCACGCTATTGGGGGTATTGACGTTCGGCGCTAGCCGCGGCGCACATGGCTTGAAGCACATGGTGGCGCCGCTTCGGGCAAATTGCCACAAGGGAGGCGCGCGCGTGTTAAGGTCTAGCCCATCATGCCTTTAGACATTGCTACTCCGCTTGCCGAGCTGGAACCAATTCGCGCCGAGCTGTTCAGCGTCGAGCGACTAGAGCAGCATGCGGAGAGCCTCGCGGCCGCGCAGCGCGTCTCCGAAAAGGCCCACGCCGCCAGGCCCCTTGCGCCGCGGCTCGACGCCAACACTAAGGTTCTGACGGCCGCCTACCGCGCTATCGTCAACGCCAACCGCGCGCACCAGTCGATTACTCCGGCGGCTGAATGGCTGCTTGACAATTTTCACGTCGTGGAAGAGCAGATTCGGGAGATCAAGAACGATCTACCGCCCGGCTTCTACAAAATGCTGCCGAAGCTGGCCGAGGGACCACTGGCCGGCTATCCGCGCGTCTTTGGGGTCGCCTGGGCTCTGGTCGCGCACACCGATAGCGCGTTCGATGTTCTGAAGCTCACTCGCCTTGTCGTGGCGTACCAGCGCGTCCAGCCGCTCACCATCGGCGAACTATGGGCGATCGCGATAACCTTGCGCATCACGCTGGTGGAAAATTTGCGCCGCCTGGCGGAGGCAATGGTTGTGCGCCTCGATGCGCGCCGGCAGGCCGATGCGTTGGCCGACCGGACTCTCGGAACGGAGAAAGTCAGCGCCGAAAGCACCGCTGCCATTCTGCACAGCCTCGATCAGATTCCCTGGTCAGTAGCCTTTGCCGTTCAACTGGCCCAGCGGCTGCGCGATCGCGATCCCAATATAACCCCGGCACTGCAATGGTTGAATGAGAGGCTCGCGGCTGAAGGAACAACCACCGACGAGATTGTGCGCGACGAGGTACAGCGCCAAAGCGCCACGAATGTGACCGTACGCAACGTGATCACAAGTATGCGACTGATCTCGACGATTCATTGGGCGGAGTGGTTTGAGAGCGTCAGCCTGGTTGACGAAACCTTGCGCGCGGAGAGCGATTTCGCTGCCATGGACTTTCCAACCCGTGACCTCTACCGCCGAGCCATCGAGGATCTCGCGAGGAATTCCGAGCATACCGAGATCGAAGTCGCGCGACAGGCTATCGCGGCGGCAAAGCAATCCCGCGAAGCGGCGGTGCAGGGCAACGCGTCGTCGGGCCGCGAAAGCGACCCCGGCTACTACCTGATTTCGGAAGGCCGTCGCGGCTTAGAAATGCGGCTGGGCAGCCGCGTTCGGCTGCGGAAGAGGCTTTTTCGCGCCTATGCCCGTTGCGGTATTTACGGCTATATCGGAGCGATCGCGCTCGTCAGTGCCGCCGTCCTCGGTTTCGGGCTCGTCGGCCCGGCCCTAGCGGGACTGTGCGGTTGGACGATTGCAATACTCGTCGTTCTGGGCGCCATTCCCGCGTCCGATGTGGCGGTTGCGCTCATCAATCGCGTCATCACGCAGAATGTGGACGCCGCGCTGTTGCCAGGGCTCGAACTTCGCGATGGCGTGCCGGCGCATCTGAGCACCTTCGTCGTCATGCCGACGCTGCTCACCAGCCAAGCGACTATCGACGAGCAGATCGAGCGCCTGGAGATCCACTATCTCTCTAACGCCGACGACAATCTTCATTTTGCCTTGCTCTCGGATTGGATGGATTCGCTCGAGGAGACCTCCGCGACGGACGATAAACTGCTGAGCGTCGCCGTCGAGGGAATCGCTCGGCTCAATCGGAAACATGGGCCGACCAACGGCAGCGACCGCTTCTACCTGCTGCATCGCCGTCGCGTTTGGAATGCAGGAGAAGGAGAGTGGATCGGGTGGGAGCGCAAACGTGGCAAGCTGCACGAGCTGAACCGGCTGCTGCGTGGTGCGAGCGACACCACTTTCCTGAATGTCGGCAGTAAAGTCGCCGCACTGCCAAAGGCAATCCGCTACGTGATTACGCTCGATGCGGATACACGGATGCCGATCGGCGTGGCGAAACGACTGATCGGAAAGATGGCGCATCCTCTTTCCCGCCCACGTGTCGACCCGCGCTTGGGCCGTGTAACGGAGGGGCATGGCATTCTTCAGCCGCGCGTGACGCCGTCTCTGCCCCTTGGACGAGGAGGATCGCTGTTCCAACGCGCATTCTCCGGCCCCAACGGACTCGATCCCTATGCCTTTGCCGTCTCCGACGTCTATCAAGATCTGTTCCAGGAGGGTTCGTATGTCGGCAAAGGAATCTATGATGTCGATGTCGTAGAGCAAGCGATGGCACGGCGTATCCCAGAAAGCACGGTGCTGAGTCACGATCTGTTGGAAGGAATATTCACACGCGCTGGACTTGTTTCCGATATCGAAGTCGTCGAGGAGTTTCCCTCGCGGTATGGTGTCGCTGCCGCCCGTCAACATCGCTGGACTCGCGGTGATTGGCAGTTGCTGCCTTGGATTTTTGGCAGCGGCCCCGGCGCGCGTGACCATTCCGGGAGGAGCGCAATTCCGGCGATCGGTCGGTGGAAGTTGCTCGATAATCTGCGTCGTTCGCTTTCCGCGCCGGCGACGCTTCTCGCCTTCATCGTAGGATGGGTGTTGCCATTCCAGGTGGCGGTTACATGGACGACGTTCCTGCTTTTCACGATCGTGTTTCCGCCCTTGGTGCCATTGATCGCGGGGATCGTCCCTCGTCGCCGCGGCGTCTCGACACGCAATCACTTAAGGGGGCTTGGCGACGATCTGGCGCTAGGTCTTCTGCAGGGCGCGTTCCTTGTCATCTTCCTCGCGCACCAAGCATGGCTGATGGTCGACGCCGTAACGCGGACCTTGTATCGCCAGTTCTTTGTACGACGTAGGTTGTTGGAGTGGACCACCGCCGCACAGTCAGGCGAGACCGAGCAATTCGATACGCGTGCGCTCTGGGTGCAAATCTCTGCGAGCGCGGCGTTCGCCGGCGCAATCGGCATCGTCATTACCATCGCTGGCCATCATACTTGGCCCATCGTCGTGCCGTTCGCAGCACTTTGGGTATTCTCGCCGTTGGTCGCGCGGCTGGCGAGCCGGCCGCCGCCCGCGGCCGGCCATCTTGCGCTGACTGCTTCCGACGCCCACATGCTCCGTTCGGTCGCCCGGCGGACGTGGCGTTTCTTCGAAACCTTCGTCACCGCGGAAGACAACATGCTTCCGCCCGACAATTTTCAGGAAGACCCGCATCCGTTGGTGGCGCATCGGACATCGCCGACGAATATCGGACTCTATCTGCTCTCCATTGTCGCGGCGCGCGATTTTGGCTGGCTCGGCACGTTGGAAATGGTGGACCGGCTGGAGGCGACGCATGCCGCCATGGGCAGACTGGAACGTTCTCGCGGCCATTTCTACAACTGGTATGATACGCGGGATTTGCATGCGCTTGAGCCGAAATATATTTCTTCTGTTGATAGCGGCAATCTCGGCGGTCATCTGATTGCGCTCAGCAATGCCTGCGGAGAAATCGCCTCGGGTCAGGTCTTGAACCCACGCTGGGTCGAGGGACTGAAGGACACGCTCAACCTCATCGTCGAATCCATCGGCACCAACCCGACGGAGACTCGACCGCAGGAATTAAAGTCAGCAATCGAGGAGTTCGAAGGCCTCCTCGAACATCCACGTCGCAATGCAGTGGCTGTCGCGCAGCTTTTGGATGAATTGGTGCGCCGCTCTGATGCGATCGCGGAAATCGCGAGAGACGCGGCGAAAGGGCAAAACGAGGAAATCTTGATCTGGTCCGATGCCCTGCGCGTTTCGGTTCAGGCGCACCAACGCGACTTTACGACCCTAATGCCGTGGGCCGGGACTTTCGCGAATTCCGAGGTGCTGCTTGCGGGCGGCGTGGACTTCTCGAGCTCCGCTGAAATGCTCACGTTCGAATTTCTGCCGGAGCTTTGCGAGGCGGCGCTAAGGCGTCTCAAGGATCGAAAATCGGCTGCGTCGGGCGGCGACCAACAATCGACAGCGCTGATCTGCGCACTTGAGAAATCTGCTGCGGCGACACGATCGGTCTGTCATCGACTGAGGACTCTGGCCGAAGCACTCAAGGCAATGGCTAACGCCATGGAGTTCGGCTTTCTGTTCGATCCCAACCGCCAATTGTTATCGATCGGCTATCGTGGGGCCGACGGGGCTCTTGATTCCAACTATTACGATCTGCTCGCGTCCGAATCTCGGCTGGCGAGTTTTTTCGCCATCGCAAAGGGCGACATTCCGGCGCGGCACTGGTTTCGGCTCGGCCGCACTTTGACACCTATAGACGGCGCGTCGGCTTTGATCTCATGGTCTGGCTCCATGTTCGAGTATCTGATGCCGTCGCTGGTCATGCGCGCGCCGGCGGGCAGCCTCCTGGAGCAGACCAATCGATTGATCGTGCGGCGGCAGATCGAATATGGCGACGAGCTCGGCACTCCCTGGGGCATGTCGGAATCGGAATTTAACGCCCGAGATATCGAACAGACTTATCAATATTCCGCTTTCGGTGTGCCCGATCTCGGCTACAAGCGCGCTCTCGGCGAGAGTACCGTCATCGCACCCTATGCGACGGCGCTCGCCGCCATGGTCGACCCTGCAGCTGCGGTGCGGAACTTCGAGCGCTTGGTGACGCTCGGGGCACGTGGGCAATATGGTTGGTACGAGGCGGTCGACTACACGCGTTCGCGCCTACCCGACGGTGCGAAATTTGCCATCGTGCGCGCATACATGGCGCATCACCAAGCGATGAGCGTGGTCGCGCTGGCCAACACGCTTCTGGACGGCACCATGCGTGCGCGCTTTCATGCTGAAGCGACCGTCCAAGCGGCCGAGTTGCTGCTTCAGGAACGGATGCCGCGTGACGTGGCCCTCGCCCGCCCGCCCGAACACGCGACGGAGACCATCGAATTCGAGACCGCCGGTCCCGAGGTTCAGCGGCGTTATGTGAACGCCCATTCGCGCGTGCCGCGCACACAGCTGCTCTCGAATGGACGCTACTCGGTCATGGTTACAGCCGCAGGCTCCGGGTATAGCCGCTGGCACGACATTGCCGTCACGCGCTGGCGCGAGGATACGACCTGCGACGGCTGGGGCTCGTACATCTATTTGCGCGATGTGAACAGCGGAGATGTGTGGTCGGCTGGTTACCAGCCGAGCGGGGTGGAGCCGGACACCTACGAGGTGGTGTTTTCCGAAGACCGAGCGCAGATTGTGCGACGCGACGGCTCGGTGGACACTATGTTAGAGATCGTGGTCTCGCCCGAAGACGACGCGGAGGTGCGTCGCGTTTCGATAACCAATCACGGTGCCGGCGCGCGCCAGATCGAGTTGACGACATATGCGGAAATCGCCCTTGCTCGGCAGCCCGATGATGTCGCTCATCCCGCTTTCGCGAAACTGTTCGTAGAAACGGAGTTCGTGTCGGGTCTGGGCGCGATCCTTGCTACGCGGCGCCGGCGCTCGGACGGCGATCCGCAGGTCTGGTCGGCGCATCTGGTGGTCGTCGAAGGCGAAGCCTCGGGCGACGTTCAATTCGAAACCGACCGCGCGCGCTTTCTCGGACGCGGGCGGAACTACCGGGCTCCCGCGGCGATACACGACGGTTGGCCCTTGTCCAACACCGTCGGTCCAGTGCTGGATCCGGTCTTCAGCCAGCGCCGGCGCGTGCGGATCCCCGCCGGCACCACCGCGCGCGTCGCCTTCTGGACGATGGCCGCGCCGACGCGTGACGCGGTGCTCGATCTCGCCGACAAGCACCACGATGCGATGGCATTTGAGCGTGCAAGCACACTCGCTTGGACGCAAGCGCAGATGCAGCTCCATCACCTCGGGATTTCCACGAGTGATGCACACCTGTTTCAGCGGCTTGCCAACCACGTGCTTTATTCGGATCCCGCTCTGCGGCCCGCCCCCGATGTTCTCAAGCGCGGCGCAGGAAGGGTCTCGACCCTCTGGGCCCAAGGCATATCCGGAGACCTGCCGATTGTGCTGGTCCAAGTGGTGGAGAACGACGATCTCGATTTCGTCCGTCACATCCTGCGTGCCCACGAATATTGGCGGCTAAAGCGACTTGCGGTCGACCTTGTGATCTTGAACGAACAGCCGTCGTCCTATGCACAGGATCTGCAGAATTCGCTCGATGGGCTGGTGCGTATGAATCGCTCAATGCCCAGGGCTTCGGACGACGCCGCTCGTGGCGAAGTATTCATCTTGCGAGCGGATTTGATTTCGATGGAGGTTCGCGGCCTGCTGCAGACGGCGGCGCGGGCCGTGCTTCGCGGCAGCCGCGGCAGCCTTGCCGAACAGGTCGACCGTGCGCGCGAGTTCAAACCGCCGGCCGCGCCGCCGCCCTGGCCCGCTACGGCGATCACGACGTCTGCCCCGCCCTTGCCACGCCCGGCGCTCGAATTTTTTAACGGGCTTGGCGGCTTCGGTGCCGAGGGACGCGAATACGTCACGACCCTCGATCGCACGAACCGAACGCCGGCGCCCTGGATCAACGTAATCGCCAATCCCTCATTCGGCTTTCAGGTTTCGACCGAAGGCAGCGGCTACACCTGGGCGCTCAACAGTCAGCAGAACCAGCTCACGCCTTGGTCGAACGATCCCGTCGGCGACGCGCCCGGCGAGGCGCTCTATGTGCGAGACGAAGAGACCGGCGACGTATGGGGCCCAACCGCGCTTCCGATCCGCGAAGAGGATTCGCCCTATACCGCCACGCACGGCCAGGGCTATAGCCGGTTCGAGCACGGCTCGCATGGCGTGGCGCTTGAACTGCGGCAATATGTTCCGGTCGACGACTCGATCAAAATCTCGCGGCTGAAAATCACCAATCTGTCCACGCGCATACGTCGTTTGTCCATCACGGCCTATGTGGAGTGGGTGCTCGGTGCAACGCGCACGACCACTGCGCCATTCATTGTGACGGAGATTGATCCGCAGACCCAGGCCATGTTCGCGCAGAATCCATGGAACAACGATTTTGGCGAGCAGGTCGCGTTCGCTGATCTGGCTGGGCAGCAGACAGCGTGGACTGGCGACCGCGCCGAGTTCGTCGGGCGGGAAGGCACCCTAGATCGTCCCTTGGGATTGACGCGAGGCGCGCAACTCTCCAATCGCGTCGGCGCAGGGCTTGATCCCTGTGGAGCCTTGCAAACCCGCGTGACTCTTGGCGCCGACCGTGCGGTCGAAGTGGTGTTCTTCCTGGGTGCGGCGGCGAACCGCGCGGAGGCACAATCTCTGATCGCCAAATACCGCATCGTCGATCTCGATGTGATTTTCGCGGTTATTACCAAGCAGTGGGACGATATCACCGACGCGGTCCAGGTAAAAACGCCGGATCGCGCGCTGGACATTCTGGTCAACCGATGGCTGCCCTACCAGACGCTGGCGTGTCGGGTCTGGGCGAGAACGGGATTCTACCAGGCCAGCGGCGCTTATGGTTTCCGCGACCAATTGCAGGATGTGATGGCGCTCTGCATATCGCGTCCGGACTTGACACGCGCTCACCTGCTGCGCGCAGCGGCACGGCAATTTCCCGAAGGCGACGTACAGCATTGGTGGCTGCCTGAAAGCGATCGCGGCATTCGCACGCGCGTCGCCGACGACCGGATCTGGCTGTCTTATGTCGCGGCCCACTACGTCGAGGTCACGGGCGATCTCGCGGTGCTGGACGAAATGGTCCCGTTCCTGGACGGACCCGTTCTCCGCGAGGGCGAGCGTGACGCGTTCTTCCAGCCGACGGTCTCCATGCAACGGGCGAGTCTATTCGAGCATTGCGCGTTGGCGCTCGACCGGAGCCTCGCCACCGGCGTGCATGGATTGCCGCTTATGGGAACCGGCGACTGGAACGACGGGATGGACCGCGTCGGCGACGGCGGCAAGGGTGAGAGCATCTGGCTCGGTTGGTTTCTCTATTCGACGCTGGTGACTTTCGGGAGACTGGCGGACTGGCGCGGTGAATCCGTGCGAGCCTATGATTGGCTGGCCCACTCAGTTGGCTTGAAGGCCGCATTGGAACAACAGGCATGGGATGGTGATTGGTATCGCCGTGCCTATTTCGACGACGGTACGCCGCTGGGATCGGTCTCGAACAGCGAATGCCGCATCGATTCAATTGCGCAATCCTGGAGCGTAATCTCGGGTGCTGCCGAACCCGCACGTGCCCAGCGCGCCATGGCGGCCGTGGACAAATATCTGATACAGCGCGATGACCGGCTGGTGTTGCTCTTCACACCGCCCTTTGACCGCGCCATGCCCGATCCCGGCTATATCAAGGGCTATCCGGCCGGAATGCGTGAGAATGGCGGGCAGTACACCCATGCGGCGGTCTGGTCGGCGTTCGCCTTCGCCAAACTGGGCGACGGAGACCGAGCATTCGAATTGCTCGCACTGCTCAATCCGATCAACCACGCCAACAGTCACACCGGCATTCATCGCTACAAGGTGGAACCCTACGTCGTCAGCGCCGACGTGTATTCGATGCCCCCGCACGTCGGGCGCGGCGGCTGGACTTGGTACACTGGGTCGGCTGGATGGTTCTATCGGATAGCGCTCGAGCGTGTTCTCGGCTTCCGATTGCAAGGCCGCAATTTATTCATTGATCCCTGTATCCCCAAGGTGTGGCCAGGCTACGAAATCTCGTTCCGGTACGGTGGCGCACACTACGATATCGGCGTCGAGAATCCGCTGGGAGTCTGTTGCGGTATCCTAGCAATGAAACTCGACGGACGGATGCTATCTGTGAAGCCCGCGCTGATCCCGCTGGTCGATGACGGTGCAAGCCACCAGGTGCAAGTCGTTCTTGGATGAAAGCAGTGACAAAATGACTACTACAGTAAATCCGCTGGCGGGAAAACCCGCTCCGGGATCGATGCTTGTGAACGTACCGAATCTGGTGACGGCTTATTTCTCCGGCGTGCCCGATCCTGCCATCCCTGCACAGCGTGTATCCTTCGGCACCTCGGGCCACCGTGGCTCGGCCTTCGATTGCGCTTTTAATGAAGCGCACATCCTGGCGATCGCGCAAGCTGTCTGTCTCTGTCGGCTTCGAGCCGGAATTGATGGGCCGCTGTTCATCGGCATAGACACCCACGCGCTTTCGGAGCCGGCGTTTGCAAGCGCTTTAGAGGTATTCGCGGCCAACGGCATCGAAACGATGATCGATGCCGCGAACGGATACACGCCGACGCCCGTCATCTCGCACGCGATTCTGACTTTCAACAGGGGGCGCAAGACGGGGCTGGCCGATGGCATCGTCATTTCTCCATCGCACAATCCACCAGAGGACGGCGGCTTCAAGTACAATCCATCCAATGGCGGGCCGGCCGATATTGATATCACCAGCCGGATCGAGGAAGTCGCGAACGATTTTCTTGAGAGGAAACTCGACGGCGTGCGTCGCGTTCCGGTGGAACGTGCGCGCAAGATGCCCTGCGTTCACTCTTACGATTACACCACGTCCTATGTGCTCGACCTCGCCAACGCTGTCGATATGGAGGCGATCCGGGCGAGCGGTGTCAGAATTGGCATTGACCCGCTAGGCGGCTCTGCGCTGGGCTATTGGGCACCGATCGTTGATCGCTACGGGATCGCGGCGACTGTGGTGAACGACACCGTCGATCCGACTTTTCGATTCATGACGGTAGACTGGGACGGTAAGATTCGCATGGACTGTTCATCGCCTTATGCGATGGAGCGACTGGTCGGATTGCGCCACAAATTCGACATCGCGTTCGCCAACGATACCGATGCCGACCGCCACGGCATCGTCTGCCCGTCGAGCGGTCTGATGAATCCGAATTACTATCTCGCTACCGCCATCTCTTATCTCTACGAAAATCGGCCGCACTGGCGCGCCGACAGCGCCGTCGGCAAGACTGTCGTGAGCAGCGGAATGATCGATCGCGTCGTGAGCAAGCTCGGCCGCCGGCTATTCGAGGTCCCCGTCGGTTTCAAATGGTTCAGCGCCGGCCTTGTTGACGGTTCGCTCGGTTTCGGCGGCGAGGAAAGCGCGGGCGCTTCGTTCCTCCGTCGCGACGGTTCGGTCTGGACGACTGACAAGGATGGCCTCACCATGGGCCTTCTCGCTGCGGAGATCACTGCGCGCCTTGGCAAGGACCCAAGCCGAATCTATGGCGACATAACGAGCGATCTCGGTGTCTCGTTCTACGAACGCAGTGATGCACAGGCGTCAACGGCGCAAAAGACCGTGTTGAAGAATCTCTCATCGGAGGACGTCCTGGACAAGGAGCTTGCAGGCGAGGCCATCGAGGCGAAGCATGCCAAGGCGCCCGGCAATAATCAGCCGATAGGCGGGATCAAGGTTATCGCGAAGAGCGGCTGGTTCGCGGCGCGGCCCTCCGGGACCGAGGATATCTACAAGATTTACGCGGAAAGCTTCCGGAGCCAGGAACATCTCCGGCAGATCCAGCGCGACGCGCAAGCGATCGTCGACCGCGTTGTCAAGAAGCCATAGTGTTTAGAAACTGAGCATCGAATCATCGTACGCAGATTGGAACCTTCGGCATATTCGCAAATGGCTCCGCTTGGCAAGACCTTCCGGGATTGAAGTTTGGCTTTCCGCCAAGTTGATTGGTCCGCGCCGCCACCCAATCGGCGTGCTGTTGCTCTTTCGTGGCGTTTCTAGTCGATTTGTCTGAACTCCTGCTGAACGGCGGCGATGTCCGCGAGGGTTGGCAACCCTGCTTCGTTGCCGAGGTGTTGAATTTTATAGGCGGAAGCAGCGCACCCGAAGCGAAAATGCTCCTCCCAATTCTTTGCCGCATCGGTGAGGTAGGAATAGACATAAGCGCCGTGGAAAACGTCGCCTGCCCCACTCGTATCGAGAACACGCTCCGGCGGCACGGCAAGAGCTGGCAGCGTTCGGACAGTACCCACCTCGTCGAACCAGACCAACCCATGCTCTCCGAGCGTCACGCCCCCAACGCTACAGCCCCGACTCCTGAGATAGTCGAGCATTCCTACCGGCTCGAATCCCATCTGCTCGCAAAGGCGCTCGGACACGATCGCGATGTCGATGAAAGCAAGAAGCTCATGCGTGTTCGATCGCAGTCCGCCTCCGTCGAGTGAGGTCAGGATCCCTGCTTCCCGGGCGACCTTGGCATGATAAATCGCCGCATCCGGCTGGTGGCCGTCCACATGAACCGCCCGACAGCCTGACAGGTTCAGGCGGGGGAAAGGGTGGATATAATCGTCGTCCCGACAGCGGACGATAGCCCGCTTACCGTCGTTCGGCATGATGAATGAAAGCGACGACGTTCTAACCTTCCGCGACTGGACTGGAATCCCATACTTCGCGGCCATGTCCAGGAACATGCGACCGAGCCAGTCGTCAGCCACCGTCGCGAGAAGTTCGGGCACAAGTCCCAACTTTGCGCAGCAGAACGCAGCCGTGACCGCGTTGCCGCCGAATGAGATCGCGTAGGCAGACGCGACATGCTTCTCATCTCCAATGGGCATCCGATCGGTCAGAAAGGTGACGTCGATATAAGTTTGGCCGATGAAGAGTGCTTGCATCAATGTAAGGGCATTGGCTATCCGCGCTCCTCAATCGAGCTGTTCTTATAATCGAGGCCGCAGTCGATTGCCTCGTTGCTCACACAATTGAGCAGCTCGTCTATCATGATACCGGAGCGCCAAAGGACAAGATAGGCGTCGCTCTCAGCGGCGAGATCCTCCTGCGTATCCACAACCTTTAGTAGCTCGATTAGGGGCTATCGGTAGCCGAGGCAACAGCTGCTGTCGCGTTCTAACCGAGGCCTCATAGAGCTCGGAATGGCGATCTCCGGCTGTCGGCTATGCAGGAAGCGTCTGTCTGGTTGTGGTCCGCTGTGAGGTCTCCGCGTGCACGCGGCGGTCTCCGTCCCAGATCTCGAATCCAGAGTAACTGCGGCCGAGTGAACGAGCATGTGCGATAGCGTTGGAGACGCCATCGCATTCAATCGTTTCCGATCGCTGAGTGTGTCCCAGTTCGTCCAGCAGATGGCAACTGTAGCGTCCCATGGCACTCCTCCAAAGCAGCGTTTGGTGGGCGAGCCTTTTCCTACGTCACGGATAATGTCTACCTGAGGTGCGCAGGGGTAGTGTCTTATTTTGACCTGCGGCAGTGCGATTCCCGTGCCTGGTGTGGCCCAAGTCCCTTAGGCTTGAAGATCTGCTTATCGGGGGAAGAGCAGACGTGGGCAAGTGTCCGCCCGACCACCGCCTTTGACCCCAACGCAGGCATTGGATGGGCTGGCGGCGCTGGTGAAGGAGCATCTGCGGGCCGATCCCTATTCCGGGGCGATCTTCGTCTTCCGCGCCAAACGTGCCGACCGCGTGAAGCTGATCGTGTGGGATGGGACGGGGCTCTGTCTCTTTCCCAAGCGGCTCGAGCAAGGGACGTTCCGCTGGCCGAAGATCGAGGATGGCGTGATGCGCCTGACACCATCGCAGCTGTCGGCGCTGATCGAGGGTCTCGACTGGACCCGCGTGCGAGAGATCGAGACGAAGGTTCCGCAGGCGACGCAGTAAGCTGCGACATGGTGACTCATCACCATGCCAGCGATGGGCCACAGCCCACCTTTGCGATAGATCAGGGATCGTTGCCGCGAAAACTCAGCGATCTGATCCGCTACCTTGGCAGCGAACCCGCCACGATGGTCCTGGCCGCCCTACCAACGACCTTCCCGGACCGACCTACACCTCTAATTCTCGGACCTTACTTTGATTCTCTGGCGGATTTCGCTCTCACATGCATTGAAAAAGGCCATTCGCTTAAGCCGCCATGTCTCGAACTCCTTAGCCCATCCCTCAGCTTCAATCTCGTCTGCCTGGTCTCGTGGTATACGTCCGCAGCATTTCCGGCTGCTGTTGGGGCCATCTCGGGATGTCGCTTAAAAAATCATCCACTTCATTGTTGATCTTGGCTGTCATTGTTGCTTCCCCGGCATCCAACTTGGCGAAGATGCCGGGAAGCTTGATGAGCTTCTGCCGCTCAGCTTCTGCCGCAGCAAGCTGGCGTTCCCAAAACGCCTTCCCGTGAAAGCCCTCGCTGAGAGATTGCAAACCGCTCGTTTCGCAATTGTCATCCAAAACGAAGCCTCTCTTTTGCGCCGATGACTGTCTTGCTCATGCCCGCAGCGTGCGGGATGCGCTGCGGCTGTCAATGTTGCCGAGATTTTAAACTGACCTACTACCGGGCGGCGCGAGCCTCGCCCAGCAATCCGCTTCGAGAAAACGCACCGTGCGCTCGACCCACCGCAAGGGGTTTGGGTAACCGGCGCAGCGGATGCGGGCGTACCCGATTGGGAAGCGCGTCGGGAACGTCAAAAATGAAGGGCCAGAGTTAATCGCACGGATCACAGGCGACGCTGCTCACTTCGTAATCGGCCGCCCCAGCGGGTACGCCGGGAGCGGCCTTGGCAGAGTCCGCTTTTGATCAGACAGCGGCCGTCACTAACCCCACGCGGCACTTCCGAGAAGTGCCAACAACGGAAGTCACTTCCCACGGCAGCTATGGTCGCGACTGAGGGCCGATCACTCCGGCATCCCGGCCATGCGCAGCCCCTTGATCAGGGTCTGCTCGCGCAGCTCGACAAATCCGGAGCGTTCAGAGAGCGAACGTTTTCTTGCCGAAGCGATCGTCATCCTCTCGTGGTGGAGTTTAGCGGCTTCGGCAAGAGCTGCCTGCGCTGCAGCCTTGTCGCCTTTCAAGCTAAAGGCCGCCCCCATTTCCAAATAGGCGTCGGCGGGTTTGAAATAGGTGAGTACAGCCTTTTTGTACCAACTGATCGCTTCGTCCGTGTTTCCTAACAGCAGATTGGCCAGGCCCAATCGGTAATGCATAAAGCCGATTTGGGGATCGCGCGGACTTATCCGTAAAACCTGCTCGAGGATTGGGATTGCTGCGGCCGGCTCTCCGATCAGTATCTTCGCCCGCGCCAAATGAAGGCGACTATTTACCGCCAGGGGGTTAAGCGAATTTGCCGTCTCGTACTCGACGATCGCCTCGTCGTAGTGTTTTCGTGCGCGCAGGATTTGAGCCCTTATAAAGTGGACTTCCCAATAATTCGGATCGATGGCGAGGGCCTTCGCCGCCAATTGTTCCGCCCGTCGCAAATCGTCTTCCGGAGCGTCACTAAATTCATCTAGGACCCTGAGAGTCAGGATGATTGCTACGCTGGCCAGAGCACGAGGAGAATGCTCGTCGAGCTGGAGCGCCTTCTCGTACATTGCTAAAGCTAAGAGCGAGTTTTCCTTGGTCTGGCCTCGCCAAATCAGAACGTCACCCCGCATGATGTAGTCTAGCGCGTCCTCGCTGATGCCTTCCCGCTCTGCACGCTGGCCTTCGATGTTGACTAGTTGCAAATTGAGGGCGCGGGCGATGTGCATCGTGATTTCATCCTGTATGGCGGATATGTTACCGCGTTCACGCTCAAACGTTTTCGCCCACAGTTGAGCGCCAGTCTCCGCATCGATCAATTGCGCATTGATCCGGATTTGGCTTGGCGTGCGCTGCACGCTCCCTTCCAGTAGGTACCGCACGCCGAGCTCACGGCCGATTCCCTTCGCGTCGATCGTCTTGCCCTTAAAGGTGAAGGCGGTATTCCGGGCGATGACGAAGCTGTCCTCAATGTAGGAAATTGCAGTCGTCAGATCGTCAGTGAGGCCGTCGGCCAAGTACTCCTGATCGGGATCGCCGCTGAGATTGGCGAAAGGGAGCACCACGATCGACAGCCGCGGCGACGCGGGTGACGAGAGACGAAACGACAACCAGCCTCCGACGCATAGGCACAAAAGAATGAGGACGGCCGCCGCGATCCGCCGGCCATATTTACCAAACCGCCAATGCCTGGCGCCGGGCAGGAACGGTTCGCTATCCGTCGCCGCTGTCCCGGCCGAACTGACCGCGGTCACAGGAATATCGAAGATATAGCCGCGCCCAGGAACGGTCTTGATCACGACCCGACCGTCTTCGCCCACGGCCCGCCGGATTTCACCAACGCATTGCACCAAGGAGTCCTCGGTGACGAAGAGGCCGGGCCATGCCGCTTGCATGAGCTCTTGCTTGGACAGGAGCCGGCCGGCGTTGGTGACGAAATAGGTCAGTATGTCGAACGATTTCGGGCGCAGCGGCAGGTCGCTCTCGCCGCTCCGCAGGGCGCCGCGGACCAGGTCGAGCGTCAAATCACCGAAGCGGTAAATCCCCGACGGAGATGCTGGCATCGCGACTCTCCCAAGCCGGCGAAACTGCCATACGAATTGGAATTTTCGCCGATTTTTCGGCCATCTTTCGTCACTCTTTCGGGACGCTCTCGCGACGATGAGCGACAGTCGTCATGGCGTCGAATTACGGCCGGCCCGCCAATGACGCTTTGGGAAGCCGGTGTCGGCAAAGTGCAGAACACTAAGAGACAACTATACCCGATTGCACCGCATGAGGCGACGGGATTTCGCAAGCGTGGCGAGCGGAGGGCCAATTACTCCTCGTGGGCAGTCGATGGAAATGCCGGTCATCGGTCTCGTCAAACCTAGCTTAGCAGACGAAGTCGCTCGTTTTCTCGCTAGGTTTAATTCTCGCCCAACGTGGTGGTGACATAAGCCGGGAGGCCTCGATGAGGCGCCGGACATTCCTCGCGGGTGCTGCTCTTGGGTTCGCCGTCGCACCACGCGTCGACGCGGCGCAGGCGGAAAGGGTGTATCGGGTCGGGTATCTGAGCCTAGCGAGCGCGTCTCCTCAAGGCTACGCGTCTCTTCCGGTATCCCCCTTCTTTCTGGACGGCCTGCGAAAGCTCGGATACGTCGAGGGGCAGAACCTCATTATTGAAGCGAGATTTGCGGACACTGAGAAGGATCGACTCCCCGGCCTAGCGGCAGACCTGGTTGAGCACCACGTCGACGTGATCGTGACGATCGGGACACCGCCCGTCAGAGCGGCCATGAAGGCGACGACCACAATACCCATCGTGATGGCGGGTAGCGACAATCCGGTAGAGTCTGGCCTAGTGGCGAGCCTGGCACACCCTGGCGGCAACGTGACCGGAGTGACCCACAATCCCGGGCCTGAGTTCGCTGCCAAGAGCTTGGAACTCTTTAAGGCAGCGGTCCCAACGCTTGTGCGCGTCGGGGCGCTCACCTCTGGTGCCACCGGGGGTCCTGAGCTCCAGGCGCAACAAAAGGCCGCACCTTCCATCGGTCTTGCTGTCATGGTCGCGGATGTACAGACGCTTCCCGAGCTCAAAGCGGCCTTGGAAGCGTTCAAACGCGACGGCGTGGATGGGCTGTTCCTCTTTCCCGACTTCATCGTCGGTAAGTATGCAGATCTCATACTGGACTTCGCCGCTGCAAATCGGCTGCCTACGATGTTCCAGGATAGCCGCTTAGTTAAGGGTGAGGGTGTCAGAGGGCTCATGTCCTATTACACCGACTGGGACGAGCTTCGGCGCCAGGCCGCTGTTTATGTAGACAAGATATTGAGGGGTGCGAACCCCGGCGATCTTCCCGTCGAGCAGCCGACCAAGTTCGAACTGGTGATCAACTTGAAGACTGCCAAAGCGCTCGGTCTAACGATACCGCCATCAGTCCTCGCCCTTGCCGACAAACTAATCGAGTGAGGCGAGCCCGCTTCCGTTATTGGCCTTGGGGAGAAAGTGAAACTTAGGAAGCTTGAAGTTGCGGCGGCCCTCGGGAGTCTTACGGCAACCGTGGCGCTGGTGGCGGGCATCTCTGGCGCCCAAGCGCAGGCACCAGGAGGCGGTTCCTTCGCTGGCTCGATCCTCCTTCCCGGCACCAACACCTCGTTCAAGGTGGGTGGCTACGTGAAGTGGGATTACGTCTATGATTTCTCGCAGCGGGAAATCGGCGGAGGCACCATCATCGGCGGCCTCAGCTCGGCACTTCTTGCGCTCGATGGCTGCAACTCGTGCGGGTTCAGCAACTTCGGCGTTCCGAACGGTTCGGCAGTTGCGCCCCAACCCGGTCATAACCTGCACGGCTGGTCGGCAATGACCGCGTCTGAGTCGCGCTTCAACATTGAGACGCGCACGCCGACCGGCTATGGCGAGTTGAAGACCTTCATTGAAGGGGACTTCACCAACCCGAACGGTCTCCAGTTGACCGGTGACCTGCAGAACGTTTCGGACTCTACTGGGTTCCGCCTGCGGTATGCCTATGGCACCTTGGGACCGATCTTGGCAGGTCAATACAACTCTCTGTTCCGCGACGCTACGGCGGAACCTGAGACCTTGGACTTCGGCGGCGATCCCGACGCGGGCAGGACCCGTCAGCCGCAACTCCGCTTTACCTTCGACGCGGGCAATGGCCTCTCCTTCGCCGGCGCGGCCGAAACTCCGTCGACCTCATTCGAGAGTAACGGCGTCACCATTTTCAACGGCGGCAGCCTTGCAAACTTTATCGCCTCCGGGTTCCAAACGGGCCTAGCGAGCCCGTTCAGCACAGGTGGCGTGTTCGGACAAGGTTCGCTCGGCATTCCACAGGTGGACAAGCTTCCCGACTTCACGGGTGCCGTGCGCTGGGATCAGGTATGGGGCCACGTCGAGGGACGCGCCGTGCTGCGTGACCTAGGCGCTCGGACCAACCTTGGGACGGTCGCGGGTCTTCCCGGAGCGTCGACGGTGGCGATCAACAACACCGGCTTCGGTTGGGGCATCGGTGCTTCCGGCGACTTGCACACCTGGGGCAAGGATGACCTTACCCTGCAGGTCAGCGGCGGTCAGGGCTCAGGCTCGTACATCTCCGCCGGCAACAACACGATCCAAGATGCCCTCGTTGATGCCTTCGGAAACCTCCAGCTTATCGGTTCTATGAGCGCTCAGATCGGTTACCAGCACTGGTGGACGGACACGTTGCGCTCCAACGTCTCGAGTGGCCTCGTCTACATGTGGCAGCCGACCTGCTTTGGTTGCTTCGCTCCTGGCACGTCGTCCGGTTTCTTTAACTATCAGCAAGCGATGAAGTACGCATATTCGATCCATGCGAACTTGATCTGGAGCCCCGTACCGCAAGTCGACATTGGTATCGAATATATTCACCGATCCAAAAAAGCCGAGAACGGCTTGGCCGGTGATGGCGAGGACATGCAAATCTCGACCAAGTTCAAGTTTTAAAGAAGCCTACGTGGGTGAATGTCCGCTCAGGGTCGATGCTGTTGATAAAATAGGCGGTCTGAATCGTTGCGATGCGCTTGGTTGGCCGCGTTTGAGGCGAGTGCTGCGGCGAGGGTGTTGTTTGAGTGCTTGGCCTCAGGCGGTACCCGGTACTGACCGGCGAGGCGGCAGTCGCCAGATGTGCTTGGAGAGTGTCTTGAGGTTTTGCACGATAGCAGCGAGATGGAACTCGTCGCGCGCGCCGGTGAGTCCGCGTAGCCGCAAGCGCTCGAAGCGATGGTACCGCCAAGCAAGGCGATGAAATCGCGTCGTCGCATTGCCTTCCCCAAAGACTCAGGACCACGCCGACCCTCGTACATTACACCAGGGATCAGACGCCAGAGGAATGGGGTTCAAACGTCATTTGCAAGGCAGCAATTCTAACTCGCTGAGGACCGCTTTGGGTCACGAACGGCCGTCGGGAGATTTCGGCAACAGGTCAGTTCACGCACAGCAAGCAGACATTTCGCGGCGTGGCTTGCGGGTCCCTCCAGTGCCGATACTGCTGCAAAAGTCGGTGAGGTCGATCGCTGGCCCACTCTTTGTTCCGGCGCGGATGGATTTCTGAATCTTTCGGTCCGCGGCACGATCAACGCAGCCAGCGCAATTCATTGGACAAAAGAGGACATTAGGCCGCCTTATTACTTGACTTTATCGATAGCTGTCTTATCTATTACAATATAGAGTGACCCTAGGTTAATATTCGCCGTTTTGCGACCAATCTTTCGGCTGTCTCGGCCTTCGCCGAGCAATAGCCACAATCCCCACCGCAATCATGGAGTCCAACGATGTACGGATATACTTCCGTGCTCGCGGCGCTCCGTCTCCACGCGCAATCCCTCGCTGCCAACGCCAGGTCCGAGGCTGAGCGCAATCGGCTCGCCAGAGAGCATGCCGAATACATCCTGAGAAACCGCGCGAAGCTCCTGGCCGCACGTCTCGGTCAGACGGAGAGCGCAATAAAGCGCCGCGACATCCTGCGCCAAGCGCTGCTTGGCACCTGATCAACACCTCGCCCTGCGCGGCTGCGTGCTGCGCGG
>Ga0335079_10003047_pt1 | contig 19339 bp, 22 predicted proteins | sample Lox_Sample_33_FD_206719 | JGI IMG/M metagenome (GOLD analysis project Ga0335079, IMG submission 206719) | Soil microbial communities from Loxahatchee National Wildlife Refuge, Florida, United States - Lox_Sample_3.3 | ecosystem: Environmental > Terrestrial > Soil > Wetlands | place: USA... | reverse complement strand
ATCGCTCCGGTAGTTTCCGACGCAGCAGCATATCGAGAATTTGCCGGAAGAGAAAGCGTCTCGGATGGCCGCGAAACTTGCGCTTAAGCCAAACGAAGTACACACTACAATTGGTCTGGACAGGGAAGAAGCTGCGGTCCTTTCGGCTTCTGAGTAAGCTCCGTGGATCTCCACAGCACCATTCAATATTTGTTTTTCATCGCAATCGTCACCGTCCTTGTAAGGCCCCTGGGCGGATACATAGAGCGCGTTTTTACGGGGAAACGCACGCTGCTCGATCCCCTACTCCGTCCGGTCGAGAAGCTTCTGTACCGCGTTGCCGGCGTCAATCCCGCCGTGGAAATGACCTTCGTTCAGTACGGCACCTCCTTCGTGCTCTTCGGCCTGTTCTGCACCCTGCTTCTGTACGCGCTCCTTCGGCTGCAACGCGGTCTGCCCTGGCATTTCTCAAGCTATCTGACCACCTCGCTCTCTCCCGACTTGTCCATGAACACGGCGATCAGTTTCTCTACCACTACGACATGGCAGGCCTATGGCGGCGAGAGCACCATGAGCTACTTCAGCCAGATGGTCGGGCTCTGCGCCCAGAATTTTCTAGCGGGCGCTGCCGGACTGGCCGTTGGCGTCGCGTTCATTCGCGGCCTTGCTCGGCAAACATCAAACACACTCGGCAACTTCTGGGTGGATCTGGTTCGTTCATTGCTCTGGATTCTGCTCCCCGGGGCATTGCTTGGCGCGTTCCTGCTCGTCTGGCAGGGGGTTCCTATGGACTTCCATCACTATGCCGTCGCGAGCACCGTTGAAGGCACCACGCAAGTGATTCCTCAGGGTCCGGTAGCCGGGTTGGAGATCATCAAGAACCTCGGCACCAACGGTGGCGGCTTCTTCAACGCTAACGGCGCCCATCCTTTCGAGAATCCCACTCCGTTCAGCAATTTTCTGGAAATGCTGGCGATTGTTCTTTTGCCCGCGGCGTTGACCAATACGTTCGGCAGAATGGTCGGCCAGCCTCGGCAAGGATGGCTTTTCTTCTTCCTGATGCTTTTTCTTTTCGTCTGCGGACTCGGCTTTGTCTATCATTTCGAGCAACGCGGCAATCCCCAATTCGCCAACGTCGATCTGCAAACGAGCCGCGTCCAACCTGGCGGCAACATGGAGGGCAAGGAGGTCCGGTTTGGCGTCAGCGGCTCCGCGTTGACCGCCGTCGTCACTTCCAACACTGCAACCGGTTCCTACAACTCCATGCACGACAGCTATTCCTCTTTGGGCGGGATGGTCCTGCTACTGAATATGCTGATGGGCGAGGTCGTATTCGGCGGGCTTGGCACCGGTCTCTACAGCATGATTATGGCTGCGGCCATTGCGGTGTTTCTTGCGGGACTCATGGTCGGCCGCACGCCCGAATATCTCGGCAAAAAAATCGGTCCCTGCGAAAACAAAATGATCATGCTTTACGCATTGGCCGCGCCGCTTCTGATTCTCCCGCTCACCGCCATTGCCGTCAGCACCAAGGCGGGACTCGCCGGATTGACGGTAAACGCGGGCCCGCATGGTTTCACCGGGATTTTGTTTGCCTACACTTCCTGCTTTGCCAACAACGGCCAGAACTTCGCGAGCCTCAATGCAAACACGCCTTTCTATAATCTCACCACTTCGTTGGCGATGCTGGTGGGCCGGTTTGGCCTCGCAATTCCCGCTTTGGCTTTTGCAAATTTGTTCGCGCGCCAAAAGAGCACTCCAGCCTCTTCGGGAACTCTTCCCACGGACTCGCTGACATTCGGCGTTGTTCTGACAGGTTGCTTGCTCATCTTGACCGCTTTGAGCTATCTGCCGGCCCTCGCGCTGGGTCCCGTCCTGGAACGTCTGCTCTTCGGAACCTAATAATCGCACGAAGCGGGAGGCTAAAGCATCGCGTCGGTGAGGAGGAAATCGTGCATCCACATTCCTCCATATCCCTGCTGGCGTAGATACGTCGCTAGCTGCCCCCGGTGATGAATCCCGTGAAGCACCGCTTGGGCGACCATCTTACGTCTGCTGGCCCTCCACTGGCCGCCGCGAAGGTCTTTGACCTCGTTCCAATCGGCAGGCTGCGCCTTAGCTACGAACTCCGCGAATTTTGCCCGTGCATCCTCGCTTATGCCAAAAAGCGCGTCCACTGTTTTCGACGAGGACAGCTTCTGCCATTCCGGATCCGCCAGCCCCAATACCTTATGAGCAAAGGACAATTCCGTCGCGAAGATATGCAGGAGCAATCCCCGCACGGTCCCGGCCATGGCAATGTCGCAGGGGCGTTCCAATGCCTCCGGATGCGCGGCGAACCAGTCTTTCCATCGCGTGTTCTCTTGTTCCGTGTATTGAAGGAGTTCGGCGAATTTGATTCCAGGATCCATGATTCTCCTTTCCTCGCTTAACGGCACACGAAGTTATCCGTACGAGCCAGCGCGGCGCTTTGAACTAGGAATGAATCCGGTTACTGTGGCGTGTCATCCAGCCGCACTATAAACGGGGTAAACCCTTCGCGCCCGCGCAGTTGCTCGCTGAACTGCCGCGCCGCTTCTTCCCCCGCGATCTTGCCCACTCTCACGCGGTACAACAAGCCGTCCGGCGAATCATATTGCTGAATGAAGATTGGCGAGTAAGAGGCATTCAGCCGTTCCCGCAACCGTTCGGCATTCCCGTGGTCACGAAACGCTCCCACCTGCACAGTAAAGAAACCTGCCGTGACATCCACGACCGCCCCAAGCACTTCCAGCCGCACCGGCGCCGTTCCCGGCCCCACCAGATCGATTTCCCTCGCGGCCGCAAGAGAAAGGTCAATCACCCGATTCTCCACGAACGGGCCGCGGTCTGTAATGCGTACCGTAGTGCTTTTCCCGTTGGTCAGGTTCGTCACCCGTACCATTGTCTCGAACGGCAGCGTGCGATGCGCCGCCGTCATCTTGTACATATCGTAGATTTCGCCGTTCGACGCCCGCCGCCCGTGAAACGGCGGACCATACCACGACGCGTTCCCTTCCTCGACATATCCTGATGGCGCAAGCGCCGCTGCCGACTTGTCGCGCTTTGGCGCCGGAGCGACCGCTGGCGGATTGGCCGGAGTTTCCGGCACGTCCGTCGCACGCTTCGCGGATTCGGCCGTCTCTGGTGGTGTGGTGGAAGGTTGTGCCGGAGGCGGGATTTGTCTGTCAGCAATTGGTCTGTGGCCGGCGCATCCAGACACAAAAACAAATAAAAGGCATGCGCCTACGGAACTGCCTAGCCCCGAAAGCTACGTCTCGCTCGCATCCACACGAGCGCCCCTCACGCGCGTCCTTCGCGCGAGCCGGTGCCTTTGCAATTTTCAACGGGGTTCCCGCATCATTTGGAGGGAGGATTCGGCGCATCTTTCCCGGCGCGCGCCGCGTTCCGCGCTTCAATCTTGCCAGCTGCTTCGCTTAGCTTCTGCGAAACTTCCCGCAGAAATTGCGCCGTGCGCTTTTCTGTTTCCGGCGCCACTTCTTCCTTCATAAACGTCTTCATGCGCACCAGCTCTTCATCCACGTGCTTTCCAAACGATTCGAAACTCTTGACCTGCTTCAGCCGCGAGACTTCATTGTCGATGTGTTTGCCAAACTCTTCGAATGTGCCCATGGCCATCATTCCCTTCGGCGCCACGATATTCGGCGCGTTTTCTGTATTATAGAAACGCGGATTGCGCGTCGCAAGGAGGACGCTTGCCTCTTCCCTACCGGTGGCAGTGGCGGTTAGAACGCTGGAGAAGCACCCTGCGCGGGTTCTTCGGCGGCGAGCAGCAGCCGCGCCCGAAGCTCTGTCCCGCCTGCGGCTCGCTGGTCGGCATCGGCGCCACGCGGTGTCACGAATGCGGCGCCAGCCTTCGCTTCTCCCTCGCCGCACTCAGCAAATCGCTTTCTGGCACCATTGGCGGCGAGTACCCTATCACGACCCTAATTCTCATTCTCAATCTTCTGCTCTTTGGCATCAGCCTTCTGGCCACCAGCCAAGCCAACGGCGAACTCAATCTTTTTGGAGGCGTGGACGGCCGCGTCCTTTATCGCATGGGCGCGCGCCAATCCATCGCGATTCTCGCCGGTGAATGGTGGCGCCTGGTCCTGCCCATCTTTCTCCATGGCGGCTTGCTGCATATCGGCATGAACACCATGATTTTTGTGGATATCGGCTCGCACGTGGAACGCCTGTACGGCTCGGCACGTTTTTTGTTTATCTACATTTTTACCGGCATTTGCAGCTTCATTGCCAGCACCGTGTGGAATCTCTTAACGAGCGGCGGATTCGGCGTTAGCATCGGTGCGTCTGGCGCCATCGCTGGTTTGATTGGTGTGATGCTCGGCATGACCACACGCCGCGGCGGCACCTACGCCCGGGAAATACGCGCGCAAATGATTCGCATGGTCCTCTATCTTGCGATCATGGCCTTTCTTCCTCTGGGAATCGACAACGCCGCGCATTTCGGCGGTCTTGGCGTCGGCCTGCTGCTCGGCCGATTCATGGCCGACCGCGAACCCCTGAACGCCAAGGAGTTCAAGCGCGCTTATGCACTGGGCTGGTCCGCGGGATTAGTCGTGGTGGCTAGTTTCGTTTTTATGCTACTCCATTACAAAGACGCGCTTTTGATTCAATAGCCATCGGCGAAAATCGATTTCAAGAAAATTCCTATTTCTCCACGGCGCTGCGATTCGTGGTCTGTTCTTTTTCGAGAGGGATTTCCATCCTCGGGTTCAGGCGCTGGGAAGATGTGGGTTCAGCCTTCGCGCGATGATGAAGGAATAATGCAGCCCGGAGAGCACGCATAGCGCCGAAACGAGATAGATCAAACCGCGATTCAGCAGCGGCAGTTGCAGCTGCGGATAAGCCGCCCCCAGCACCACCGTAAACACAAGAAAGATCTGGAAAAACGTCGTCGATTTGCCATAAATGCTGGGCGGGAACGGCCGGTAGCCGATCACCAGAATAATCACCGCGGCGACAATCAAGATCAGCACGTCGCGGCTCAACACCAGAATCGTCAGCCACCACGCCAGCTGCTGCTTGAACGCCAGCACCACGAACGAAGAAGAAAGCAGTAGTTTGTCAGCAATGGGATCGAGATACGCGCCAAGGGAAGATTTCTGGTTGAATTTCCTCGCAATCAACCCATCGATGCCGTCGGAGAATCCCGCGATCACGAGCACCAGCAGCGCCCATCTGTAGCGCTCGTACGACACCAAAATTAGGAATAACGGCAGGAAGCCGAGCCGCAAAAACGTGATTTGGTTCGGAACTGTCCAGATGCGGCCTTTCATCGGAATCGAGAATGACTCACTTCCCCTGACGTTTTCAGGTCAATTGGCACTGATTCTCTGTGCACACGAAATCCCGTTCACGCAAATTGCGCGAGATATTGCTTCAACGAGCGGCCCAGTTTCCGGGCAAACACTTCGTCCATCGACGGAATCGATCCGGAAGGCTCGTCGAGAGCCACGCGTTCGACGCGATTCATCGGAAAGAAGACCGTGGGAAAGCCCATGCGCTCGCCATCGGGTTCGTTAATCTGGCGGATGAAATGGTCGAAGGAATTCAAATCGATGCCGCGCACGGTGATCCCCGAAGGATTGATGGATAGCAATTCGCCCCACACTTTTTCCTTGGGCGTGTGTAAGCTGACGACCACAATGGAATGTGGTTCCATAGGTTGCTTTATTGTGCGTTTCTTTCTTGCCTAGTGCAAATTCCTGGCGCCGTTCCTTGCCTTCCTCTCTGTGCCCCCTGTGCTCCGGCCTCCGCCGTCTCTGTGTTGACTCTTCCTCTTTTTATTTTGCTCGTTCGTACGCCTGATTCAACCACCACAACGCATCGCGCAAATCCGATTCCGCACTCAGCTCGAACGAAGTCCAATTCTTTGCCTTCAGCGTCCTTCCCGTTCCGATGCGCGGTTCTTTCTTTGCCCGCTCCAGAAGTCCGGCCGGAAACGGCACAAATCGTAAAATAATCGAATTCGACGAAGTCAGTCCGCGCGAGACCGGCAGTGCTGCAAATATTTTCTTGCGCCGGTAAATTCCCATCATTCCAAACATTGGTTTGGCGCTAACCTGCGGCCATCCCAGCAACTCCTTCTCCAGCATCGCCGCCCACTGCCGCATCTCCTCCGAAATCCTCGGAAACGTAGGCCGCTCGCGCATGGTCCGTGCACTTTGCTTGGCTGGCCGATCCCGTCTCGTTTTCCTTGCCTTCATTCGTCTGCTTTGTGGTAGAGCAGGCATTCTTGCCTGTCCTCCTGCTGTCCTCTGGTTTCTTGTTTTTGTCACGTGGACATCGCTTTGGGACCACCCGGAGGGAGGAGGAGTTTGGGTTCGGTGAGTGATTGCACTTGATCGAGCGAGGAGTCAGGGGCAAGTTCGCGCAAAAGCAGGCCCTGTGGTGTAACGTCAATAACCGCAAGTTCCGTCACGATGTGATCGACCACTTCGACGCCCGTAAGCGGCAGCGTGCACTTCTTCAAAATCTTCGGCTTATTGTCGCGCGTCGCGTGCTCCATCGCGATGAACACGCGCTTGGCGCCTGCGACGAGATCCATGGCCCCGCCCATACCTTTGAGCATTTTCCCCGGGATAGCCCAGTTCGCAAGATTGCCCTTCTCGTCGACTTGCAACGCGCCAAGGACCGTCAGATCGACGTGGCCTCCGCGAATCATGGCAAACGAATCGGCCGAAGAGAAATACGCCGAACCGGCAAGTTCAGTAACCGTTTCTTTTCCGGCGTTGATGAGGTCGGAATCGACTTCCGATTCCAACGGATACGGCCCGACGCCGAGCATTCCGTTTTCCGATTGCAAAATCACGTCCATGCCTTTCGGCACATAGTTGGCCACGAGCGTGGGCATGCCGATGCCCAGATTCACGTAGTAGCCGTCGCGCAGCTCCAGCGCGATGCGCTTGGCAATCCGCTCCCGCTTCTGTTCTTCGTTTAGTGACATTGTCGGTTCTCAGTTTTCATCCGATCCACTCTTAGCAGAGCTAAGGAAAAGGCAAAAACAATTACTCCACGCTTTTCGTTCCGTCCGTAATGCGTTCCCAGATGAGCTCTGTTGTCACCATTTTCCCGCCTTTTGACCATGGAGGAGCTCCCAGAACGAGACGATCACCCTGAAGGCTCACAATCGTGCGCTTCAGGTCTGTGCCGACGAGATTCTGCAGCCAGGCTGCCTCGACGTGGTGAGTCACCTGATTTCCATTCGAGGTGTAGCTTCCCGCGTACGCAGCGAAAGTCGCAAATGCTTCCGCGCGTTCCGCGGCAGGCGCGGCAATGTCGTCTGCGACAGAGAGCGGCTTGCGGCCGCCATTGGAGATGATCCCCATCATCCGGCCATCAGCCGTGTAGGTCAAAAACCCCGTGGGATTGCTGCCGAATGTTTCTTCTGTCTCACCTTTGTCCGTGGTGTCGACGGCAGATACTAGTTTCCACGTGCCAATGAGCTCGTCCTTGGCAATTCGTTCTCGTTTGTGTTCTTCGGTCAAGGACATAGTGTGATCCAGAGTCACTTAGCCTCACTCAATTTCTTTATCAAGACGAATAAAGGCTGATAAAGAACCAAGATCACCAGGCCGGGAGCGCTGAGAGATGCCAAAAAAACGGTTATTGTGACGACGAACTTATAACGGAGTTCCCGAAGTGAAATCTCTTTCCAAATTACAAAGACTGCGAGAGCGATGAAAAAGAGAGGGAGAAGCCAATAGTAGGTGGCGAGTAAGACCCTAGTTGGCAGGGGCAATTCTACTCCTAACCCCTGATACATTGTCACGAATATCGGGACGGCTCGGACCATGTAAAGTCCATTCAGAACGCAGAAGAGGACGACAACGCCTGTGGTAAGCCAGGAGAAAAGCTTGCCAACCTGAAATTGATTCTGAGGCTCAGATTCCTTCATTGTGCAATCCAGTTTTATAACTTGCGCGTTGTGCGGCGCTCGATGCGCTTCTCGTAATTCCGCCCCTGAAAGATGGCGTCCACAAAAATGCCCGGCGTGTGCACTTGATTCGGATCGAGCTGCCCCAGCTCAACTAGCTCTTCGACTTCAGCGATGACGTAATCCGCCGCAGTGGCCATCATGGGATTGAAGTTACGCGCCGTCTTCCGGTAGATGAGGTTCCCCCACCGATCGCCTTTCCACGCTTTGATAAACGCGAAATCGCCGCGCAGCCCGCGCTCCATCACGTACATGCGGCCATCGAATTCGCGCGTCTCTTTGCCTTCGGCCACCATGGTGCCGAAGCCTGTGGGTGTATAAAACGCGGGAATGCCCGCTCCCCCCGCGCGCAACCGCTCGCTGAGCGTGCCTTGCGGATTCAGCTCGACTTGCAATTCGCCGCTCAGCACAAGCTGCTCAAAAAGTTTGTTCTCCCCCACGTACGTGGAAATCATTTTCTTCACTTGTCGTTGTTGAAGCAGCAGGCCAATGCCAAAGCCGTCGACGCCGGCATTGTTGCTTACGATAGTGAGGTTCTTCGTACCTTTACGCTGAACCGCGGCGATCAGATTTTCCGGAATACCACAAAGCCCGAAACCACCCATGAGAATCGTGGCGCCGTCGTTCAGGTTGGCAATGGCCATGTCCGCGGAAGCGATGCGTTTGTCCATAAAAGTTCGAAGTTCTAAGTTGTAAGTTTTTAGTTTTAGGGGAGAAAAAGCAAGAAGTTCGTTTTGGGCAGAACCAAGCGGAAGTAAGCGGCAACTTGTCGATTTGCCAGGCGGTAGTTCGTCGTATAGGTGAAGCGCAGGAATATGATAAAAGCGGTAGGAATCATCGCCGCGTTCAGGGGGTCCCATGTTGTTCGACTTCGCCGCGCTCTTACCCAAAGAGCGGTACAAACTGCTGGTTTCAACCGTCACGCCGCGGCCGATTGCGTGGATTGTCAGCCAAAATACGCACGGCCAACTAAACGCGGCTCCCTTTTCCTTTTTCAACGCGTTTTCCGGCGATCCGCCAATCGTGGGAATCGGCATCGGCAGCCATGAGCCCGGCCGCCCCAAAGACACGCGGCGCAACATTCGCGAAACGGGAGAGTTCGTCGTCAATCTCGTATCAGAAGAAGCAGCGGAAGCCATGAACATCACCGCCATCGAGTTCGAACCCAACGTCAACGAACTGGAAGAGGCGCGGTTGCAAACCATCGCCTCGACCTATGTAAAGCCGCCTCGCATCGCGATAAGTCCTGTCTCCATGGAATGCCAGTTGATGCAAATCGTGGAGTTCGCAGGAGAAAACGCCCTGGTGCTAGGCCGTGTGCTCGCAATGCATATCCGCGAAGACGCGGTCATCGATCCCGCCAAAAGCGAAATCGACACCCCGAAGCTGAAGCTGATTGGGCGGATGCACGGCAGGGGCTGGTACGCGCGCACCTCGGACCTCTTTCAAATGGACCGCATTCCCCGTGCAAACTGGAAATTGCGCGAAGCAAAGGCTTCTTCTAAGTCGTAAGCTGGCCGCCGGCGCTCACTGACACTCGTAATAGCCCGGCTCTCAGGGCGCGCCCCAGAGGTCGACGGTGTTGACCGATTTCCCCTGCAGTTTCAAGTAATAGAACAACTGCGTTTTGTGCCGTTCGAGGTGCTGAACCATTTGGAGAAGATGCCGGCCTAAGGGATAGGAAACGCCGCTGGAAGACCAAGGAGCAGGCATTTGTTTGTTGGCCAGAGCTTGCTCGCCAGCCTGGTCGATCATCCGAAGGGCGAGTGCTTTGTCCTCCGCGAGCAACTTCTTTGCCTCATCGACGCTCGCGACAGTGGGCAGCGCTTGGGCAGGTGGAATCATCTCCTCTGGGGATAAATCCTGCATCTTCTTCCCTGGCGGCAATCCCCAGTCCCCAGTGACGAACCCCCTGCATCCGGTTCCGCAGCCATCGCCAAGATGCCTAAGCAGCTGGCCGACCGTCATCCAGTTGCACCCCGTCTGCGGCTTCCAGCCAAGGCTCGTGGGATCCACTTTGTCCAAGAGCGCGGCCGTGGTGACATAGGCTGTTTCAATTTCGCTTTTTAAGAGTTGAGTCCAGTTCATCTTGATTCTCCTTCCGCAGAAAGGTGTTCCCTTTCAGAAACGCGGATGGCGCGGCGGGTTGAAGAACAAGGCCGCATACCCAAATGCTGGCACTCGGCGCGGGGTGATTCTATGACTCAGGTCACCAGGCGAAGTGCCGCGGGGCGCCACATCCTTCGCGGATTCGCGTGGATGCGAATCTACCGCGAGAGGCGGAGCTGGTCGAACGTGGCTTCGAAGCCCGTCCCCTCTGGCGAACAGCACATAATTCCCGCGTCCACCGAAGCCAGCAGCGGAAGGTAACCCAGACGCGTTGAAATGAAATCCTTGCCGTCGAGCGAATAAAGCACTTCAAGCGACGAGCCTTTACGCACCACGCGCCACCACAGCGGTTCCTTTGTGGTGACGCCACGAACGGTCGACCAATCCGAATACTCCCGCGTTACAACCACGCTGGCGTGGCCGATTCCATCCACAAGCTCGAGCCCGCATTTCAGCCAATTGCTGGCATCGATGCGAACCATGAGACCCGCTTGGTCATATAGCGCAGCGTATCTTCCTGCGACTCGCGATTCCAAAGTAAAATCGCCCGAGACGGGTAAAGAGAAGAAGTGGCCGTTGTCGGTGACGTACTCATAGAACGTCTTGCGCCAGTAATCCGTCTTGGGCTTTGTGGTGACGGCGAGTTGATTGCCGGAGAGTCTTGCAGCCGCGGGCTCGTTGAGCCACTTCATTTTTGCAAAGAGCGATTTGCCGGACACCGTGGATTCTCCGAGTTCCGCCGTTGCGCCGGAAGGAAGCTCGGCGCTTCCAGGGAAACTGCGCCATAGCGCCCCGAAACCGAGAGTGCCAGCCTGAGCCAGGAATTCGCGGCGATTGGCAGGGTTCATGGCGGCCTCCTCAAGACAACCCGACAACGCTTCCGAATGGTTATAGTTTGCCTCACGCCCTCGCGTCAGGGAATGGCCACTTACGCTAGAAATGAAAGACGACCCCCGCCGAGAAGCGGGGCTGGCTTTCTGTGCCGGGCGTGAAGCGCGTTAGCAGTCAGTCGATTTGCACGGGACGAATGGAGATGGCAGGAAAAACTTTGATATCGACGCCCGCTCCCACCGCCGTGGCAAAGGCGTTTCCGGACGTCGGAATAGTGATCACCAAAACAGACTCGGAGAGCCGTTGCCAATCGACTCGTGCGCGCCTCCAAACAAAACGTGAACGAAGGGAGAAACCGCACCCGGGTAGGAGACGGAAGGACCAAAGAGGAAGGTCTGAAGGTGCGTGCTGGCGGTGCCAATAGTGCCGTAGTGGCCGCTGAAATCAGCCGTCACTCCAAACCACGAGCCGGGTTTGAAGGTTCCGGAAAGCTCCCAGCCGTTAAGGTTAGGATGAAGAGTGGAGGTTGTGATGGGACAAGTAGGGGCAGGGCAAAGGATGGTGGTGGTCGCGGGCGCGGAAGCATGCACGAAGGAATATCCGCCGAAGAGTTCGAAATGATCCTGGGCGGCAGCGCGAGGCAGAGCTAGAGCTTGGAGACAGCACACGGTGAAGAACGCGAGAGTTAGGCGCATCGGATTCCTCCAGAAATATGACCGGGCGAATAGAAGGAAAGATGCGGCTGCGGGATATCGGGTTGCAAAGGGTGCACGCGAATCTTCCTGCACCAGAAGAATTGTCATCCTCTGCGAAACGAACCATCTTGCCAGCCAGTTTGACGGGCGCGAAGCCGGGAGAGAAAATGCGCGGGCCGAAGCAGAAGTAGGTGGAAGGAGGACACGATGCGATATGACTTCCTCGTGGAGACTTACGAAACGGAGCGCATTAAAGTCGTGAGCGTTTGGAGCGAATTTCGCGATGAAGACTTGGCTGTGCGCCCGCGCGCCAGAGACGGGCGCGGGCGGAGCGTGCACGAGCAAATGGTGCACCAGTGCGTGAGTGAAAATTTGTGGTTCATGAACATGCTAGGGATCGACGTGGGAGCGCCGCCTCTGCCGTCGATGGAAACGCGCCTGGAGTTCATCAAGCGTTACGCGGAGGACAGCGGCAAAAGGCTCGAAGTGCTGCGCGCCAAAGAGGAAGCATGGTGGGAAGGCGCAACGAAATTTTTTGATGTGCAGCGATCGCGCGCGTGGGTGATGGTCAGAAGAATCGCGCACACGGCGCATCATCGTGGCCAGCAAATGGCGATGCTGCGAATGCTGGGCCGGGATCTGCACAGCAACTACGGCCCAACCGCCGACACCGGCGGCCTCATGCAAAACCATGCGCCGACAATTTATGCGTATTCGAGTCTGCCCGCGCTGCTCTCGGCAGAAGCGTCGGGAGGCGCGAAAACGAAACTGCCCGGGCCTCCAGGAAAACCCGTGACTGAGCGCCCGGACGCATAGGTAGTAGTCAGAAGTCGTAAGTTCTTGGTCCTAAGCAAAGAGAAGAAGCAAACTTCTATCGCCCTTATTGCCCTTATTTCTTTCTGGACTTTGGACTGTCACTTGTCGACTCTAAACTTCTCCTCCGGAGACTTCGAAAAACTTACCGCGCTGACACCTAGCTACTCTGGTTTGGTGATGACGCCACAGGCGATGCGCGCAGGCGCAGCGCCGCCTTGTGACACGGCGTGAATGACGATGGAAGTGCCGCCATTGCTAAAGACTGAGTTGGCGTCCGTGCCGAGAGTCACGTTGGGAGCGACGGTGGTAGCATGCGCGGTGCCGTCGGCTCCAACGATAAGCGTGAAATCAGGGATGTCACCCGCAGGCATGCCCATGCCCTCGTGCGAGTGCCCGCCGCCGAAATGCGGACCAGCGGACTTGAAATCCGGCGGCTCGCATTTGGCAACTTGATGGATGTGAATGGAATGCTCGCCCGGGGGAAGATCCTTGATATCGATCGTGATCTTGACGCCTTTGGGTGCAGCAGTGAGAACAGCGGTGCCCACAGACTGGCCCTGGACGTTCTTAATGTCAACGCTAACCGGTTTCGAGGCGGAGTGGGAATGAGTTTCCTGGGCCAATGCGAAGCCACCCGCAGTCAAGAGCAGCGCGGCACAAAGAAGAGCTTTCATGCAATTCTCCTCGTATCGAATCGTTTGAATTACGTTGGACTCTCTCGGAACACGCCCAAACACAATCTATCGCAGGTCGGATGCAAATGTAACCGCCTGTATCCAAAAAATTCGTGTCGCGAGAAACAAATGTTGCGGACGAGATGCCTGGACACGCAAAGCCGCCGGCCAACGCTCAAGAGTTCTTTCAAAATGAAATGCATTCGTCATTCCGAGGAGCGAAGCAACGAGGAATCTGCTTTTCGCCGGAGTTTTCGTGAAAAGGAGATCCCTCGCCTTGCTCAGGTGACCATCAGTGGCGTTTTCTGCCGACCATTAGGGCTTATAAAGATCAGAAAAATCCCTTTTCAAGTTTTCGAGCTTGGGGAGATCGTTGTAAACGATATAGGGATCGCTAGGATTGTGCTTGAGATAGTCCTGATGATATTCCTCGGCGCGATAAAAAGCCTGGAAGGCCTCGACTTTTGTGACAATGGGACGCGAGTAGACTTTGGCGGCATCGAGCTGAGCGATGTAGGATTCCGCGATGCGTTTTTGTTCCAGGCTGGTGTAAAGAATGAGCGAGCGGTACTGCGAGCCGGTGTCCGGCCCCTGGCGATTCCACTGCGTGGGATCATGCGCGACGGAAAAGAAAACCATGAGGAGCTGGCCGTAAGTGATCTTCGACGGATCGTAAGTGATACTCACGGATTCCGCGTGACCAGTGACGCCCATGCTGACGCTTTCGTACGACGGCGACTTGACGTACCCGCCGGAGTAACCAGAAGTCACGGAATCGACGCCCTTCAAATGTTCAAAGACGGCCTGAACCCCCCAGAAGCAGCCGCCAGCAAGAACGGCGGTCTGTTTAGGGGCGGTTGCGGCAAGAGGCGAATCGGCTGTAGGCGCTGGAAATGGAAACTTGGGAGTTTCCGGCGGACGCGAGCCCAGCGCTCGGAGCGCGGTCCAGCCAACGATCGCAAGTATGATGGCGAAGGCAATGCTGCGGCCAATGTAAGGACTTTTCACTGGAACCCCCATTTCCGCAAAAACTTAGTCTAAACTGGTTCGCCCTCATTGGATACGCGCGGCCCCATTTGGTTACAAATGGAATGGCACGACCGGTTGACAACCGCAAAGGGCTGGATAACAGTGTCCGCGAAATTTCGTCCAATGGAACCGGGATTTCATCGCGGGCATCCTAAAGAACGAGATTGGAATGCTTGACTTGAGAGAGGCCAACTTGATGAGAATGCGCAGCATTTTTGTTTTTGGAGTGAGTTTATTCTTTGCCGGAAACCTCGCGGCGCAGGTGACACACGGGCAAAAACCAAAATTGCCGGCACCGTTCGAGACCAAATCGGCGGGTAACGGGCCAAACCGGACGAACCCGCCGCAAGGCTTCTTGCCGACGGTGCCCGAAGGATTCCACATCAGCGTGTTTGCGTCGAAATTCAAGAACCCGCGGTGGCTCACTGTCGCTCCGAACGGTGACATTTTCCTGGCGGACTCGGGCGCAGGGCAGATTCTCGTACTGCGCGACCCGAAGAACACCGGGGCGGCAGAACCGCCCGAAGTTTTTGTCGGCGGCATGCGAAGGCCGTTTGGCATCGCGTTTCACGCCGACTATGTGTATGTGGGCAACACAAACGAAGTCGTGCGCTTCAAGTACGACCCGAAAACGTCCAAACGCCTCGGGGAAAAAGAGCATCTGCTGGACACGCCGACGGGTGGCCATTACACAAGAACGCTGGCGTTTTCCGCAGATGGAAAACATTTGTTTGTCGCCGTGGGATCGGGATCGAACATTGACACGGGCGAGCCGCCCATGCGCGCGGCCGTGACCATTTGCGACCCCGACGGAAAAAATGCGCGACTGTACGCAACGGGCCTGCGCAATCCGGTTGGTCTGGCGATTGAGCCAGCGACCGGAAAAGTCTGGACCGGTGTGAACGAGCGCGACGAGTTGGGCGACAATTTGCCGCCGGATTATCTTACTTCGCTGCAGGACGGCGGATTTTACGGCTGGCCGTACAGCTACATTGGAAACAACGTCGATCCGCGCGTGAAGCAAGAGCATCCTGAGCTGGTCGCGCGCGCGATTGTTCCGGATGTGCTACTGGGAGCCCACGTGGCGCCGCTCGAATTTGCGTTTTACACCGGAAAGCAATTCCCCGAGAAGTATTGGGGCGGCGCGTTCCTCGCCGAGCATGGCTCTTGGAACCGGGCCACGCGCGCTGGCTATCAAGTCGTTTTCATCGCGTTTCAGAATGGCGAACCGTCGGCGGATCCCGTGCCGTTCCTGACGGGGCTAGTGCCAGACGCAGGCGGCCCCGATGTGTACGGCCGGCCCGTTGGCGTGACCGTAGCGCCCGATGGCTCGCTGCTCGTCGCGGACGACGGCGCCGGCGTGGTCTACCGAATCACCGCAACGAAGTGAACACTGGAAACTAGAAAGTCGCACGCCGCACTATTTAGATTTTGCTCCTGGGCATTGGTTGGGCAGGCGGTAGACACGCAGCTCACCTTCTGTCACCAGAGCGACGAATTTTCCGGAAGGCGAGAGAGCAGCGTGGGGATAAACTCCCTCGTTCACAAGGTGTTTGGCATCGGCCCAATAGAAGCACGGCTTTCCTGTAGTCGTGTCGAGGACGCGAACTGCTTCCCCAGTTGCCGCTTTATCCGGTCCCCAATCAAAGCCTTGCGTCATAGCAGCTAGTACCGTTAGTGTGGTCTCCCAAAATTTCCGCAGTGCTGGCACGGGTCGGATGCGCTGGTCGTATAGGACTCTGGTTCCGTCTGCGCTCCATCCGCGAAAGTCTGTCCCCCAATCACCCATATGCCAGAGCCGTGCTAGTTCCTTACCGTTCAGGTCGACAATTCGATCACGTCCGCTTCTTCGCAGGCAGATTCTCTCTCTATCCACAAATTCGAGCTCAGGCCCGTAGTCTGGCTGTACCTTGAAGCCGCCCATCTGTCTTCCTTGGACTGTCTCGATGCGGATCATTTTGCGGTCAAGAATGGGTATCTCATCATCAGAAACAGCTTTCAGCTCACCGGTAATTTGCCCAATGTCTTGAAGACAATCGAGCGAGGGACAGACGCGCGAAATGGTCCAAGAATGGTCGGGCCCCTCCCTTGCGACTGTCTTGCCTGATAGCGAGAATTTTGCCGTCTTTGGAAGCTGAAGCATCGAAGCCAACTCTGGTGAGAAGAGTTCAGTCTGTGGTCCTAACGAGGGACTACTGGGATACGTCAGCACTCCTCCACCTGCCGTTGAGCGAAGCGATGCGAAAGGGCCAGGACGGTTTCTCACTGCAAGAGGATGAAATCCAGCGTCGCCAATCTGAAGAATCGTTAGGACGGGACATTGCGAATCTCCGTAGACATGGCAGAGCGACAACGCGACTCGATTATCCGCAAGAAAGGTCACAGTTCCGTCGAGCCACAATTCCTGCGGCAAAGACAACGATGCGCCTAGCTTCTCGCTTAGCAGCAGATCGGTTCTTTCGGGTAAGGGCCGGCTCTGTTGTGCAGCGAGGCAAGGCAGGCAGCTTTGGAAGATCGAGACAAAGACAAGAAGAGCGGTCTTGCGATGGGTTTGAGTCTTCATAAGAGCTTCCGAAACTGCTAGTACCGTGCGCATTTTTCACGCCATCAAGCAAAGCTCTCAAAACAATGGAGAAGGCCCCACCGAGCCCCTAAACATCTGCCGGCTTCGACCGTCTTCTGTCGGAAAATCGAGACACTTGCTGAGGAAGCGGTGTCGAGAGCCCAGTACAAACGCGACCTATCCGTGGTAGCGTCTACAATCTGCTTTCATCGCAAGTACGGCTGAATCGGAGGACAACATGGAGAGAGGCCAACTTCTCTTTGCGCTCTCAGCTCTCTTGGTATTGATGCCCGCGGCCACGTCGGCGCAACAAGGGAGCACGTCTCGCACGGGCTGGATCAGTGACGAGGCCTGTGCAGCTCAACATACGAAGCCAGGCCGCGCCGATTGCGTAGAAAAATGCTGGCGTGGCGGCGCTTCGGTAGGGCACCCGGAGTGGAAACCTCAACGAGCCGTCTTTGTGGCTGACACTGATAAAGCCATCTGGATTGTCGAAAACGCCGAGGCCGTAAAAAAATTCCCCGCCGCGCATGTGACCGTGATGGGAAGATTTGATTCCGCGACAAAGACGATTCACGTGGAAACCATCACCGCCATCGCAGAGTAATGGGTCTGATTCCATTAGCGCCTGCCTTCGAGGGCCCTCCCCTATACTTTTGCATTGTTGCCCGGGGTGGGGGGTATCCAGGCCAAAGAAAAAACCTACTAGGAATGCCTGTGTTATTTCACGGTGAGCGTGAGTTGGATGGGCGAGAGTTGGAGGGGCTGGCCGGTGGAAGAGGTTGCGGAGGGCGTGACGATGATCGTGGAATTGCCGGATGGCGTGATGACCGGCGGGGGTGGAGCAACTGAAGCAGTGCCACCGCCGCCGCAACCGGCAACGTTGCTGATCACGAGGACCCACAAAACGAAAGTGAGAGCGCCGGACACCAAAAGCGTCGAGCGGTTCCTGGCAGGGGCAGAGTTAAAACGCCTGAGACTAAGCATAACCATCAGCAGCGACAGCACCAGGAACGCAACGGGCAGAAATGGAGTCCACGAAATTGGCGGCAGTTGGAACGGAGCCGATGGAGGAAGGATCGCGGGGCCGCTGGTCATGACCGTGACGGTGAAGGAAGCAGGGGCGCCGTTCGTAAGAGCGATGGAGGAAGGCACCTGACAAGCAGCACCGAGCGGTGCGCCGCTGCATGTCAGTGAGATGGTGCCGGAGTAGCCTGTTCCGGGCGTCAGTCGCAATTGGAATTGCGCGGATTGACCGGCGGAAACCGCAGCGGCGGTGGAACCACCTGGAGCAGCGCCCGCAACGAAAGCGGGATTGGCGTTTCCCGTAAGGTCGACGACCTGTGGGGAGTCGGGAGCGTCGTCGGTGAGAGTCACTATAGCGGTGCGCACGCCGGGCGCGAGAGGCAGGAACGTGACGGCGACCGTGCAACTGGCATTGACAGCGATGGGAGAGGTGCAAGTAGGGCTTGAGGAGCTGTAGTCCTTGGCGTTCGCGCCACCCACGGTAACGCTCGAAATGTGAAGGGCGGCGTTGCCGGAATTCGTGACAGAAATATTGAGCGAAGTGCTGGTTCCTTGGGTGACGGTGTTGAAGTTGAGATTTCCGGGGATGAGTGTCACGGCGGGAGCAGGTGCGAGACCTGTGCCGCCAAGCGAAACGGATTGCGAGGGAGGCGTGGCATTGTCAGTGATGGTGAGCGACGCGGAACGTGCGCCAGAGGCGGAAGGCGTGAAAGACATCAGCAGGGAGCAAGCGGTTCCGGGCTGGAGAACGGTTGGCGCGTGGCAGGAATCGCCGGTGATGGAAAAGTCCGAGGCGTTCGTGCCGGTAATTGTAGTGGAGTTTAAGCTGAGACCCTGGCCGCCGATGCTGCTGATGGTCATAGTTTGCGCGCTGCTGGTCTGGCCAACTGTCAACGTCCCGAAAGAGAGTGAATTGGAGCTGAGAAGAGCGACCGGGCTCTGTATCGGCTGAGATCCAGGCGAAATGCTAAAGACCGCAGATTGTGGGAAGCGAAAGGAGAGGGGATCGGACAAAAGAATTGAGTTCAGCAACCCAGTCTGCGGATCGACCTGATAGACATCGTCGGCGTAAATGAGGGGCGCCGTAGGATCGAGGATCCAATCGTGCCCAACTTGGCCGCTGGTGGATGCGAAACTTGCCGGGAGGGGAGAGTTGGGGAGCTCCTGCAGGGTAGCAGGTGAGTAGAAATGTATAGCTTGTGTCCCCAGGCTGCCGGGCACGGACAGGGTAACGTACAGGAACTGACCAAGAGGGTCGAAATACATGGGCACGGGCGTTCCGGTGACGGGAATAGAGATGTTGCTGGAACCGAAGGTCCCGTCCAGTTGGAGGTCTTGAGAGACGACGAAAGGGCCAACGCCAAGGGCAATGTACCGCCCCTGCGGGTCGAGCGCCATAGAGTTGGCTCCTGCGCTGCCAGGTGGGAGTATAGCGGGCATGGTGAAAGTCCCGTTCGCGCTGTTGAAGAGCAGAAAGTGGGGCTGATTCGGGGGATTCGATGTCGGATCGTTAACGAAGACGTAGAAAGATTTGCCGCTGGGATGGGTTGCGCCTCCCACAAACAGCCCGGGCAGATCGGTGGCCCCGGCCGCCGTCGGAATCAGGTCAAGGTTTACGGGGTCAATTTGAAAGGAC
>Ga0335079_10003045_pt1 | contig 19345 bp, 12 predicted proteins | sample Lox_Sample_33_FD_206719 | JGI IMG/M metagenome (GOLD analysis project Ga0335079, IMG submission 206719) | Soil microbial communities from Loxahatchee National Wildlife Refuge, Florida, United States - Lox_Sample_3.3 | ecosystem: Environmental > Terrestrial > Soil > Wetlands | place: USA... | reverse complement strand
GCGCCCGGCCGCGTTCCACTTCAGCCGGCGTCCCTTTCGGTCGAACAGCCGCCTTTGCAGTTGATTTTCCAGCTCCGCCAGCGCCTGGCTGGTGGCCGCCTGCGAGAGCCCGATGCGCCGTCCCGCTCGCGTAATCGTCCCTTCCTGATAGACAGCCGCGAAAATCTCCAGTTGCCGCGCCGTAATCTGCATTGCTCACCGGGGTTTCTTATTCGTGTTCATTCGTGGCTAAAAATGTTTTTTGTTTTTCTAAATTGATTCTACCGAACAACATTATCCACAATATCAGTTTTGTGAATTTTACGTTTGCGGTTACTCTAACCCCATGGGTTTGCCCAAAATCTCACGCGCCTGGCTGGCCGGTGTGGCGCTCTGCCTGGCGGCGTCCTTCCTCGCCTGGCAGTCCGCCCGCCTACCGTGGAACCAGAAGCTGCAGCTCAGCCCCCTCACCCTGGCCATCGTGGCCGGCATGGTGGTGGGCAACGCCCTGCGCTCCACGCAACTGGAGCGCCTCCAGCCCGGCCTGCGTTTCAGCCAGCAGAAGCTGCTGCGCCTCGGCATCGTCCTCTATGGCATCCGCCTCACCGTGGGCGACCTGTCCAAGCTGGGACCCCGCGCCCTGCTGCTCGATCTGACGGTCATCTCCAGCGTCCTGCTGCTCGGCTATTGGCTCGGCACCCGCGTCCTCGGCCTCGATCGCGATACCGCGCTGCTGGTGAGCGCCGGCAGCGGCATCTGTGGAGCCGCCGCCGTCCTGGCCACCGATCGCGTCATCGACAGCCAGTCGCATAAGGTAAGCGTGGCCGTAGCCACCGTGGTGGTGTTTGGCACGCTCGCCATGTTCCTTTATCCCGTGCTCTATCCGCTCACCGGCTTCAGCGAGCGCCAGTTCGGCATTTACACCGGAGCCACCGTTCACGAAGTGGCCCAGGTGCTTGCCGCCGGCCGTGCCGTCAGCCAGGCGGCCAGCGACACCGCCGTCATCACCAAGATGCTGCGCGTGCTGCTCCTCGCCCCCGTGCTGGTCATCATCAGCCGTCTGCGCGGCTCGGGCGGCGCGTCGGCCTCCGCGCGCATCCGCTTCCCCTGGTTCGTCTTCTGGTTCGGCGCCGTGATTGTGGCGCAGTCGTTCATCACCGTCGCTCCGGCGGTCCGCGCCCGCCTGATCGATCTCGATACCGTCCTGCTCTCCAGCGCCATGTTCGCCCTTGGCATCGGCACCCGCTGGCATCAGTTGAAGCAGGCCGGCACACGCCCGCTGCTGCTCGCCGCCGCCATCTTCGCCGGCCTCGTCTCCGGCGGCTGGCTGATGACGCGGCTGTTGGTCTGAAGGCCGTTACATCCCCACTTTAGTGGCCAGGCGCGCGCTGACGGCGCTACAATCCACGTGACACCCCAGTCCACTTCGGGGACGCCAGGATAGGAGAACCACGAACCATGAAGTTCGGCGTCAATACCTTCATTTGGGCAGCCGGCATCGACCGCGACCTGCTCGCCCGGTTTGCTTCCATCCGCCAACACGGCTTCGACGGCGTGGAATTGCCGCTCATCCGTCCCGCGCAAATGCCGGTTGCCGATATCCTCCGCGGCCTGAAGGAAAATAGGCTCGGCTGCACGTTTTGCTCCGTGCTGCCGCCCGAGCTCAGCGTCATCAGCGACGATGCCGCCGTCCGTCAGAAGACACGGACACACCTGGCGGATTGTGTGCGAGTTGCCGCCGAGTGCGGGGCTGGGCTGATCGCCGGACCGCTCTATTCTCCCGTCGGCTACCTTCCCGGCCGCCGGCGCACCCGCGACGAGTGGGACCGGGCGGTGGAATGCTATCAATCGCTCGGCGACACGCTGCACTCCTACGGCGTGACCATCGCTCTCGAAGCCCTGAACCGCTTCGAGACTTACTTTCTCAACACCGCCGCCGACGCCGTTAAGCTGGCCGATGCCATCGGTCACCCCAGCGTCGGTATCCTGTTCGACACCTTTCACGCCAACATCGAAGAGAAGGATGTGGCCGCCGCCCTTCGCACCACCGCCCCTCAGTTGAAGCATGTCCACGCCTGCGAAAACGATCGCGGCATTCCCGGCACCGGCCACACCGACTGGCTGGGAGTCTTTCAGACTTTGGGCGATCTGCGTTACGACGGCTGGGTAACCATTGAAAGCTTCGGTTTCTCTTTGGGCGATCTTTCCGCGGCGGCTTCCATCTGGCGCGATCTCGCTCCCAGCGCCGAGGCCATTGCATTTGAAGGGGTGACATTTCTGAAGAACGGACTTCTCCGCGCGCGCGATGCCCGCGTGTAACGCCGCGGGGCTACGATTGGGGTATCCATGAGAATTTATCTCTTCTCCGTCCTTGCTCTTCTCCTGGGCGCGGTCTTCTGCTTTTCGGCCCGCGGCCCCGAAATTCCATTCGAGCGCCACACCATCGATCTCGGCATCAGCGAGACCTGCGCCATCGCCGACTTCAACAACGATGGCCGTCCGGATATTTTCTCCGGCGACGCCTGGTATGAAAACCCCACCTGGAAGCGGCACGAGGTCCGGCACCTGAAAGAGTACGGTACTTACCTGGCTTCGCTCACCGACCTGGCGCTCGATGTCGATGGCGATGGCTGGGTGGACATCGTCAGCTCCGGCTGGCATTCCGGCAAAATCTGGTGGTCGCGCAATCCTGGCAAATCGGACGCGCTATGGGAAGACCACATCATCGACCAGGGCTCTGCCGTGGAATTTTCCTTCCTGGTGGACCTCGATAACGACGGCAAGGCCCGCGAGCTCCTGCCGCAGTTCGGCAACAAGGCCTTCGGAACCGTTTGGTACGAATTCGTGGCAGGCGCCTGGAAGAAGCACGTTGTCAGCCCGCAAGGGCATGGCCATGGCATCGGGGCGGGCGATGTGAACGGCGACGGCCGCAACGACATTGTTACGCCCGAGGGCTGGTTTGAAGCCCCGCGCGACCCCCGCAAAGGAGACTGGAAGTTCCATCCCGAGTTCAACCTCGGCACCGCCAGTTTCATCTACGTGCTCGATATCAATGAAGATGGCCTGCCCGACCTGCTCACCGCCAACGCTCACGATTACGGCATCTTCTGGATGGAACAGCGGCCCGATCACACCTGGGTGAAACATGTCATCGACGAATCCTGGTCGCAGGCGCACGCCCTTACCCTGGTGGATCTGAACGGCGACGGCCGCAAAGAGCTTCTCACTGGCAAGCGCTTTATGGCGCACGACGGCCACGACCCGGGAGGCCACGACCCGCTTGGCATTTACTGGTACGAGTACCACAAATCCGACGACGGAAAGAGCGTCGTCTGGTCGAAACACATCGTCGATTACGGCTCCCGCGCGGGCGGCGGCATGCAGATTCCCGTGGCCGACATTGACGGCGACGGCGATCTCGACTTTGCCGTGGGCGGCAAAAGCGGCCTGTTTTTATTTGAGAACCTGACCAAAGGACACGGAAGGAAGAATCCATGAGCGAGAAAATTTCGCGACGCATGTTTACTCAAGCCGGCTTGATGGCAGGCGCGGCTTTTCCCTATCTTCTGCCGCGGACGGCAATCGGCGCCAACGATCGCGTTCGCGTGGGCGTGATCGGCGCCGGCAATCGCAGCAACCTGCTGATGGACCAGTTGCCGGAAGGCGCCGAAATTGTCGCGGTGGCCGACTGCTATCGCAAGCGCGCGGAGGACTCCGCCGCCAAACGGAAAGCCAACTGGCGCATCTACGACGACCACCGCCAGTTGCTCGACCAGAAGGACATCGATGGCGTCATCGTCGGCACCAACGATCACGCGCGCGTGCTGTGCGCCATCCACGCCGTCCAGGCGGGCAAGGATGTCTATGCCGAAAAGCCGCTCTCGCTTTACGTCGCCGAAGGCCGCGCGCTGGTCCGCGCCGTGCGCAAATACAACCGCATTTTGCAGGTGGGCAGCCAGCAGCGCTCCATGGCCATGAACCGCCTGGCTTGCGACTTTGTTCGCTCCGGCGGGTTGGGCCGCATCCGCCTCGTACTGGCGGCCAACTATCCGCCCTCGGTTCCCGTCGGCGGCGTCTCCGAAGAGCCGGTGCCGGAAGGATTGAATTGGGACGTGTGGCTCGGCCAGGCCCAGAAGCGGCCTTTCAACCCCACGCTGTTCGGCCATTGGATGCAATATTGGGACTACTCCGGCGGCGAGACCACCAACTGGGGCGCGCACGGCATCGATCAGATCCAGTCGGCATTAGGCATGGACACCACCGGACCGGTGGAGTTCTATCCTCTTCCGGACGCTCCCGAGTATGCGGTGGGCTGGCGCTATGCCAACGGCGTGGAAGTGCGGCTGGAACTGCCGGACGCGGGAAACATTCAAGGCGGCGCCATGTTCATCGGTGAGAAGGGACGCATTGAAATCACCCGCAACGATTTCCGCACCGACCCGCCCAATCTCATTAAGGAACTGCCTCCGCAGGAAGAGATCGACAAGTGGAAGCGCGCCCAGTGGCAGGCCAAGTATCACATGCAGGACTGGCTCGACTGCATGCGCAGCCGCAAGACCCCGCTGGCCGACGTGGAAATCGGCCACCGCTCGATCAGCGTCTGCCACATCGCCAACATTACCCGCCAGCTCAACCGCAAGCTTCGTTGGGACCCCGAGGCCGAACGCTTCCTCGCGGACGCCGAAGCCAACGACACCCTGACGCGCCCGCGCCGCAAGGGCTACGAGCTGCCGGAGATTTCCTAGTGACCGGTTGAGGCTGGCCGTGGGCCGGATGGAGCATTTTGTCCTTCGGCGGCTAATGACACCAGCAACAGTTCGTAAGCCAGCCGGGTGCGCTTCTGCCGCAGTTGCATGAATCTTACAGCGGCCAATATTGCGAGCACGGACGAGGAAAGCCAATACCACATGAACGACTTGTAGCCGAAAATGAACAGGATGACGGCTAGCGCGACTACGAAGAAAGCGACGACCACGGAGCTGATCAGCAGGCGAGCGCTATATTCCTGAGCCTCTCTCATTTTCCGCTCTTCCTCCGTCTCCCGCTTCCTCTCTTTCGCTTTTCTGCGATCCGATTCCTCCATTAGCCGGCTCAACACATTCAAAGCCCAGAGGCACGCTGCGATGACAATATAAGCCGTTACCAGTATTCCGGCTGGCGTCGCTTTTTTATCCTGGAGCAGCGGCGAACTGAAGAGGAGAATGAGAACCAGGCTCCGCAGAAACTTGGAATCCGCTTCCAGGCGGTCGAGTTGCGCAAAGGCGCCTGGCAAGCGGAAGGTGAGGATAGCCAACGTCCAGTCGAGTGCGTTGTCTCCGGTCCCGCGCTTGAATCCGAGCCTGCCGAACTCGGGACTCGTTTCCAGCTCGTGGTATATCGCCTCCCGGCGCTTCCGGAACGAACGGGAGCGGTCTTTGTAGGACAGGTCGTAGATCGGGTCCATCGCGAGCGCCCCCAAGCTGAACAGAAAGTGGCCTAATCCATAGGCTGCAATGGCGAACGCCACCCACCGGACAGTTGGAGTAAGGACAATCTTGCCGGCTTGCGGCAGCGCGTCTAACGGCAGCCACGGAATAAGCAGAAACGAGAGAATCGCTCCCGGAATCAGAACGGCGAACAGCTCAACAACGCCAATGTAGAAGTTCGCCAGAGTCGGAACCTTGGCTTCGGACGCTCCTTCCTCGGGCACGTGCGACCTCCGAAATCTTTCCATGCACTATATACCACTTGGGACGTCCGTGACGGGGCACCGTTCAGCGCGAAATGCGCGCTGCCAAAACGTGCGGATTGCATCTGGCCGGGGAAGATCGCAGGCCGTCACCTGCGGGTTGGCAGCGTGCGCTGGCACGCGCCGCAGATGTCGGACCAAAGTAGAAAGTTCCGGTATTGAGGGCCGACTGCCGGACCCTCATGGTATGTTCGCATAGCCTCGCCGGGGTCGCGCCTGGCGGGGTCGCCCAAAGCCGAGGCGACGGGGTTGGCTCCGAAGCAATCGGCGGGAGCCCTCCTGTGACGCAAAACCCGTGAGCATTTCCGGAGCGCCAGGGGGGCTCCGTTCGGTCGAGATCTATTGCTTGGGTGAAACCTCCGAGCTGAGGCTTTGGGCATAAGAAAAAGTGCGTCTTCCTAATTGAGTTTTTGCTTTCTGTCCCCCATGCACTGCCACAACGGTGGACTGGGGCGATCAAAGAAGCCCTCCATCCAATGACTTCGTCCGCCGGCATTGTGTTCCTTGCGAACCGGCTGGCTCGGTTTAGGCTCCGCCCCTGGCCGCGTGCCGCACTCGGCGATCTCCACATCGCGGCCCTCATAGCGTCCCCCGCAGTCCATGCACCACAACCAGGTCGCCTTCGCGTTTCATACGCCGCAGCAGCTTCCGGACCCACCGCTGGCTCACGCCCATCCGATCTGCGGCTTGCCGCCGCGTCATCTTCCCATCCCGTGCACGCTTCAACCAGTCCAACCAGTCTCGTTCCGCCTGACTCATCGCGATTCGTTCCATCCCTCCGCCTTACGGCTGTCAAGAGGAACTTTCTACTTTGGTCGAATAGGAACTTCTCACTTTGGCGCGACAGGCACTGGAAGGCCGAGCATTCCGTTGCGGATGAATCATGTATAATTTGGTGGCTGGTCGCAAAGGCTCGGCATTTCGACAAATGGATTTTTCGCGGTTTTCAGTCGGTTGGGGCCGAACGAGGGTGTTCCTTGGGGCAGCCGGGATCGCCGGCCTTGTCGCGCTTTGGTACTTCACCCCTCGCGTGCAGCCTATCACATCGCGCCCGCTTCGCATCGGCTTTGAGAACAATCCTCCAGTCCAGGTTCGCACCGCGGGCGGTTTTTCCGGTCTTGGCGTAGAAACGGTGAACGAAGCGGCCAGGCGGGCCGGCATCAAGCTCGAGTGGGTGGAAACGGGAACGAGCTCAGAAGAAGCCTTTCGAAAAGGGTTGGTGGACCTTTGGCCCTTGATGGTCGATATGCCGTACCGCCGTGAGTACGTGCATTTTGCCCGGCCCTGGATGCACAGCACGAACGTATTACTGCTGCGCCAGGGAACGCCGGGCCCCGACCGCGATTTCAAAGGCCGCATCGCGGTTTACAAGATGCCGTTGCACGTTCACCTGCTGCGCGAGCGATTTCCCGAAGCGCAACTGGTGGAGGTCCCCGAGATCGCGGACATCTTAAAGCAGGTTTGCACCGGGGCGGCTGCGGCGGGCTTCTACGAAGCACGGGTGGCGCAGGGCGAGCTGCGCGATAGGCCCGCGGAATGCTCTTCGGCGGTGCTGCGGGTCCAGACGATTCCAGGCATGACTTTTCAGGCTGGCATGGCTTCCACGTTCCAAGCGGCGGGAGCGGCGGACCGGATCCAACGCGAAATCGACGACATGTTTCGCGACGGCACGCTGGCGGTGTTGATCGCCAAGTACTCGTATTTCGGGCTGGACGATACCTGGGCCTCCTATGAAAGGATCGAGGCAGAGGAGCGTTGGCGATGGTTGAGCTGGGTGGGCGGCGGCCTGCTCTTCGTCCTGGGAGTGACGCTGTGGCTGGCCAGTTCCCTGCGGCAGCGCAAACGGACGGTAGCCGCGCTGCGTGAAAGCGAAGGACGTTTCCGGAGTCTTGCCAATACGGCGCCGGTGATGATTGTCGCGTCCGGTCCCGACGGGCGAGCCACCTTCTTCAACAAGACATGGCTGGACTTCACCGGTCGCACCATGCAACAGGAACTTGGCTACGGGTGGATGGAAGACGTGCATCCGGAGGACCGGGAGCGTACCCTGGCCGACTACTCGTCCTCGTTTTCCGTGCGCGGGCGATGCGAGATCGAATATCGTTTGCGCAGGGCCGATGGAGAATACCGGCACGTAATGTGCAGCGGCACTCCCCACTTAGACCCGGAAGGCGTTTTTGCGGGCTACATCGCCAGCTGTGTCGACCTGACCGACATCAGGAGTGCGCAGGAAGAAGCCCGCGAGCGCCAGAATCTGGAGAGCCTGGGAGTATTGGCCGGCGGCGTCGCGCACGATTTTAACAACCTGCTGGGAGGAGCTCTGGCTTACTCCGAACTGGCGCAGGCGAAGATCGCCGAAGGAATCGCTCCCAGCGATGAGCTGCAGCAAATCTGCTCCCTGGCGACCCGCGGGTCCGAGATCGTCCGCCAACTGATGATATTTGCCGGCAAGGAGCGCGGCACTCTCGAGCCGGTGGACATTTCCTGGCTGGTGGGCGAGATGCTCGAGTTGCTCAAGGTCTCCATTTCGAAACACGCCGTTCTGAAGACAAGCCTGGGAAAGGGCCTTCCCGCCGTTCAGGGAAATCCGGCGCAAATCCGGCAGGTCGTGATGAACCTGGTCACTAATGCTTCAGAGGCGATCGGCGACCGGGATGGCGTGATTCGAGTGGTTACCGAACGTCTCGCGTTGGGCACTGGCGCGAACGTGCCGGAGGCGAAGAATCTGCCGGAAGGAGATTATCTACGGTTGGAGGTTTCCGATACCGGCAGCGGGATGACGCCGGAAACGCAACGCAGGGTTTTCGATCCGTTCTTCACCACCAAGTTCGCCGGCCGGGGTATGGGGCTTGCGGTGGTCCAGCGGATCGTTCGCGGGCACGGCGGCGCGATTCACGTGCTGAGTTCGGCGGGCGAAGGCACGAGCGTCCAGGTGGTGCTGCCGTGCACCACGGAGACGGGCTGGGTTAACGGCGAGGCCAGCGCCGCCGGCGGGCGAGCGCCCGAATCGCAGCCGCGAACCGAGAGCCGCATCCTGATTGTCGAAGATGAACTCGCGCTGCTGGCCGCAGTCTCAAAGATGCTCCGGCGCAGAGGTTTCTCGGTGATTGAGGCTAGTAACGGGTCGGCGGCGCTGGAGCTGATCCGAACGCACCAGGACCATATCGACGCCATGCTGCTGGATTTCACTTTGCCGGGCGTGTCCAGCCGCGAGGTATTGGAAGAAGCCGGACGGCTGCGGCCCGACCTCGTGGCGGTGCTTACGAGCGCGCACAGCCAGGAAAGCGTCGCCGCCTCCTTTGCCGGACTCACGGTGGAACACTTTATCCGCAAGCCATTTCGTATCGACGAGCTGCTGAGTCTGCTCCGGGACACGCTCTCCGCCCGTTCCCTTCGAGCGCCATAGACCCGGCTGGCGAAAATGTTTCAGCAAGCGGATGCGGCGGTTTGGCCCGACGATCCGGCGTCCAGCAGATCGCGAATGGCGGTGTTGGTGGACGAGTGGGACTCGACATAATCGACGCCGGCGGGCGTGACGGCGTAATCGGAGCTATCTTCACACGACACATATCCTTTGAGCCGCAGATACCACAGGGTGAAGGTCAGGTATTCCCGCGGAATGGACATACGCTGCTCCAGTTCCAGCACGGAAATTCCGGGACGGGCATCGTTGCGGCGGCGCGAGTTGTAAAGCAGAGAGAGAATTCCCAGGCGGCGGTTCCTCTCGCCCTCCACTCCGTCCACAAATTCTCTGAGTTGGAAAACCGGCAGCGGCTCTGTGCGGGCGATATCGTATGTGGCATCGTATTCGGCGCGCCGGGCCGGATCCGAAAGGACATGGTAGGCGCGCCTCATCAACAGAAATCTCTCGGTGCTGCCGGTTTTGGGATTATCGGGATGAAAGCGCGCCGCCATGATGCGATAGACCCGATGGATTGTTTCCTGGTCGGCGTGCCGGCTGATTTGCAGAACTTCGTACCAATCCCCGGTCTCCGATGGGGAGTTGGCATCAGGCGCGCGCTGCTCTTCCCGGCACTCGCCGGCTTGCCCGACACCGGTATCAGCGCGCGCCTGGGAAGCGCCGCGACCTTCGGGCCGAGGCTCCTGAGCGGCTTGCGCCTTTCCGGCGGCGTCGGAGGTCCCCGGTTCTCCCGCCGCAACTCGACGGCAAGGTGCGTGATCTCCCCGATAACCTTCCGCCCACTGGCGAAAAGCGTCCTTGACCCTCTCTCCTGCCGATTCGCTTCTTCTCACTGGTGTCCTCGAAATCTATCAACTCTGGGGTGCGATTGCTTTTAGAATCGGGCATAAACCCAATGTTTTCTAGTCCTGACTGTACCCAGACCGATAAGGCTATTACTTTCGTGGCATTTCGCCAAAAAATTCTATTACTATTTGCGGGCATTTCGCAAAGCGTGCGCCGGTACCTGGGTGACTTTTCCCGGCAGATTCGTTCCATGGTCCACGTCGGCGCCTCGCCGCTGAGCCGACCATGCCCCGCAAGTTGCTGTAATAACCTTGGTTAGCATTTTGCTGTTAACCTTTGGCCATTTTCGGGACGGTCCAGGTACAACCGACGCTTCTTAACCACGGGCGATTGGGGCATAATTGGGCTCGTGATCCTGCAGATTCTTTTCAGTTTGTGTGTTGGCCTCGCGGTCGTATGCGGCATAGTTGTGGCATTGGCGGCGCGACGCCTGGTTTGTTCCAAGGAGGGGGGAACACCTGGGTTGCCGTTGCTTTGGGAGTACAACTTGTCACCCGAACGTTACAGACCCATGTTGCGGCTGCTGGACGAAGCGGACTTCCAGTTTCTGCGCGAGCAGCCGGGCTCTACCTTGGAGCAGGCCACACGGCTGCGGGCTCAACGCTACCGGCTGTTTTTGGCATATCTCGAAAGCCTGTGCTCCGACTTCGACGGTCTGACCGCGGCGTTCCGGCTCGCTCTGACTCATTCCGATGGCGAGCGCGCCCCGTTGGCTTCCACGCTGCGGCGGGCGGAGGTTCTGTTCGCCTGGCGGTCGATGCGGTCAGAGCCCGCGCGTACGCGTGGAGCAAGGGTTTCGGGAAAGTGGATGCAGCCAAACTGCTGCTCGTGTTCGCCGGCCTGCATACCGAGGTGCGTTCGCTGGCGCCCCGTCCCGGGCTAGGCGTGACCGCTACACCACGGCTTCGCGAGCCGTCCGGAAATAGGCGACGGTCCGCTCCAATCCCTCTTCCAAGCCCACGCGAGGCTGCCAACCCAAAATAAGGTTCGCCTTGCCGATATCGGGCCGCCGCTGACGGGGATCGTCCTCGGGCAAGGGGAGGAATACGAGCTCGGAGCGGCTCCCGGTCCGGCGCCGGATCTGCTCGGCAAACTCGAGGATGGTCATTTCATTCGGGTTGCCCAGATTCACGGGGTAGGGTTCGGCGGAGGACATCAGGCGGTAGAGACCGTCCACCAGATCGTCCACGTAGCAAAAGCTGCGGGTTTGCGAACCGTCGCCGAAGATCGTCATCGGCTGGCCGCGCAGCGCCTGGTCCAGAAACGCGGGCACCACGCGGCCGTCGTCCAGCTTCATGCGCGGGCCGTAGGTATTGAAGATGCGGGCGATGTTGGTGGCCAGGCCAAAAGTCCGGTGGTAAGCCATGGTGAGGGCCTCGGCGAAGCGCTTGCTCTCGTCATAGCAGGAGCGCGGGCCTACCGGATTCACATTCCCCCAATACGATTCCACCTGTGGGTGTACCAACGGATCGCCATAGCACTCGGAAGTCGAAGTCAGCAGAAAACGCGCGCCTTTCGCGCGCGCCAGCTCGAGCATATTGCGCGTTCCGAGGGATCCGACGTCGAGCGTCTCGATAGGATGCTCGAGATAATCTTTGGGACTGGCGGGCGAAGCCATGTTCACCACCGCATCCACCACGCCCTCGACCGAAAACCCCCGGGTTATGTCCTGCTCGATCAAATGAAACCGGGGCTCGCCGCTCAGATGTGCCAGATTGCGGCGGCTGCCTGTCAACAGGTTGTCGAGCGCCACGACGGTGTGGCCTTCGGCCAGCAGGCGGTCACACATATGCGAGCCGATGAATCCGGCCGCTCCCGCAACGACAATGCGCAAGTTCCCTCCCCTGGCCATTTTAGCGGACTCGGCGGGCGCATCGAGGAGTTGCCGGGTGCAGCCGCATGCTACATTCAAACTGCAATGGCCGATGTATCACAGGTGGAGCGAATCCTGCTTGTTGCGCTGATCGGGTTATCGATCGGACTGTTCTGGGGCCGGTTGCGGCAACTGTGGAAGAACATCCGAAGCGCACGCAAAACGCCCGCCTTCGAGGTCCGGCCGCTCGGTCCGCGCGTCCGCCAGTTCCTGTGGGAAGTGGCGGTGCAGGGGAAAGTCATCCGCGAGCGGCCGCTTCCCGGGCTGGCGCACGCCTTTGTGTTCTGGGGATTCTGCGCGTTCGCGCCGATCACGATCAATCATATTGCCAGCGTGTTCGGCGGCCGTTTCCTTTCGCCCGGGACCGGATTCGGCCGGTTCTACTTCGGGTTTGTGGCGGTGTGGGCGGTGGCGGTGGCGATTTCGATCGCCGGGCTTTTCGTTCGCCGCTTTGTGATCCGTCCGAAATGGCTGGGACCGGTTTCGGCGGAATCGGGCGTGATCGCGCTGCTGATTTTCGCCCTGATGGTGACGTATCTGGCCGGACTGGCGATGGATGAAACCACGCTGGGCGGGAGGGTGAACTGGTGGCTGCACACGGCGTCGCTCTTGATCTTCCTGCCGCTGATTCCGCACACCAAGCATCTCCACCTGGCGCTCAGCCCTATCACCGTGTTTCTGAAGAGGCAGGGATTCAGCAGCATTCCGCCGCTCGAAGGCGACGAGGATTTCGGCCTCGATACCGGCAAGGACGTCACGCGCATCGACACGCTGCAGGCGTACACCTGCGTGGAATGCGGCCGCTGCACGGAGCACTGCCCGGCGTATAACACCGGCAAGATTCTGAACCCGAAGGAAATCGTGCTCGGCCTGCGAGGCTATCTGAAGGAGTTCGGGGCGGGCGGCGAAGCGCCGCTGCTGGGCAAGTATATCTCCGAAGAAGCCGCGTTCCAGTGCACCACTTGCGGCGGATGCGAGTATCAATGCCCGGTGGGAATCCAGCACCTGCCCATCATCGTGGGGCTGCGGCGGGGCGCGGTGAACACCGGCAAATGGGAGAACGAATACGGTGCTAAGCTGTTCCTCAACCTGGAGCGCAGCGGCAACGCGCTGGGCTTCGCCTCCATGGAACGGCAAAATTTCATAGAAAAGAATCAACTGCCGATTTACGACGGCAAACAGGAATATTGCCTCTGGCTGGGCTGCATGGGCGCCTACGATCCGCAGGGGCGCGAGATTGTGCTGGCGCTGGCGCGCGTGCTGCGGCATGCGGGCGTAAGCTTCGGCGTGCTGCGCAAAGAGAAATGCACCGGGGACCCGGCGCGCCGTCTGGGCAACGACCTGGCCGTGTCGCAGGTGGCCGAAGCGAATATCGAGACGCTGCGCAACGCCGGCGTGGGCAAGATGGTTTCGATCTGCCCGCACTGCGTCCGCACCATCGGGACCGACTGGCGCGAATACGGCGCCACGTTCGAGATCGAGCATCACAGCGAACTTCTGGCGCGGTTGGGGAGCAGGCTGCCGGCGCCCGCGGTGGGCGCGCCGCGCGAGCATGCGGTGTTTCACGACCCGTGCTACCTGGGCCGGTATCGCAATGTGTATGAGGAGCCGCGCGGTGTGATGGCGCGTTACGCCGCGACGGCGGATCCGCCGCGCGCACGCGAGCGCTCGTTCTGCTGCGGCGCCGGCGGCGGCCAGATGTTCCTGGGCGAGGAGAAAGGCAAACGCGTGAACGTGGAGCGCGCCGAAGAGCTGGTGCGTTCGGGCGCGCAGATTATCGGCACGGCATGTCCGTTCTGCCAGACGATGTTTCGCGACGCGCTGGGTTCGGCGGCCGGGGGCGCCACGCCGCCGAAGCTGCTGGACATTGCGCAAATCGCGGCCGCGACGCTCGACAACGGAAGCAGCCCACCCTCGTGAGCGCGCACTGAAATGCTATAATCGATTTCGTGACGCGGCGCCATGCGCGAGGCGTCTGCGGCAACTCCCGAAACGGGCGCGTAGCTCAATTGGCAGAGCAAGTGACTCTTAATCACTAGGTTGAAGGTTCGATTCCTTCCGCGCTCACCACTGAAATACACTAGATTAAATCAGTTAGTCGCAGCAAACCACGCGGCGCATCGAGCTGGTCTCCCTGCTGGTCTGCCGAGGCATTACAAAGAGTGCTCGATTTACTGTTTGGCCGGCACGATGCCCTTGGCCTTCGCCTGCATAAGAGCATCCTCCAGGGCCTTTTGAAGTTTTGTGTTACCTGGATCCCGCCGTAAGGCCTCGCGCATTTGAGAGATTCCTTCCTCCCAGTTGCCGAGTTTCAGGAGTGCCACCGCAACATTTGTTCGGATCCCAACATGCTCCGGCAGCAGTTCCAACGCGGCACGGTACTTCTCCAGTGCGCCGCGAACATCGCCGGCCTTTTCCAACTCGGCGCCGCGATTGTTTAGCTCGAAAGCCGCCACCATCCGCTGGTCCGCCCGATCCCGTTCACGCAGCATGTCAGTGAGCTTTGCCTTCACGGCCTCGGCTCGCTCCTGTTGGCCATCCTGCCGTAACGCACGTTGCAAGGCATTCAGCGCCGGCTGGTTATTTCGATCGAGGCGAACAGCCGCATCGAGGTGGTCTATCGCTTCATGCGCCGCTCCGGTCTCCAGTAACTGCGAGCCCAGACGATACTGCGCCACGGGATCGTCGGAACTTAACAATACCGCGCGGCGGAAAGCCGATAGCGCGCCAGCTTCGTCGGACAAGGACTTGCGAGCGCTACCGAGATCGGACCATGCCTCGGCGAAATCCGGCCGCAGTTCGACAGCCTGCTCCAGTTCGGATGCTGTCCTTGCCGTGTCTCCCTGATCGTTATAGATTTTGGACCGCAGGTAGTGAGGGTAGGCTGCATCCGGCTTGCGGCCGAAGAGCCGAATGGCCTGGTCCAGGTGCGGCATGGCCGCCTGCGGTTCATTCTGCTGCAGTAGAACGGCTCCCAGATTCGCCTGCGCCTGCGCATGCCGCGGATCGAGTTCCACCGCACGCTCGAATTCCGGCCGCGCCGCGGCTGTGTCTCCGAACGTGTCATAGGCTTCGCCCAACGCATTATGCGCTTCGGCCGACTTGGGGAGCAGTTGAACGGCTTCGCGGAGTTGGGCGAGCGACTCGGCACGCTCCCCGTTTTCCACCAGGACGCTACCGAGAAGCAGGCGCGTATCGGCGTTGTGGGGATCTTCCCGGATCAAATTCCGTAACAGGGTTACAGCCTCATCGCGCTTGCCCTGGGCAATCAGCTTCCATGCCGTCTCGACGTCCGGCTTCTGTGCCACCGCAAGGCTGACCCATACGATCACCAGAGATGCTCGAAACCAGCGCGGTACATATCTCATCGGCTGCTCGTAGGAAAGCGCTCGGAACGAGCGATTCCCGAGCCCTCCTTCACCCAGATCAATTGGTCGGCTTCAACCCCTTTCAGTCTCTCAACGCGATCGAGTGGCCATCGAATCTCAACGTCCGCTATCTTCTCCGGACCGAGACCAAAGTGCAGGCGGCTGTCGCTTACCGACAGGTAGGAGGATTGGCTCAGCACTGCCTGCGCCTGAATCTTATCGCCATACCGCACGGTGACTCGGGCGCCGATCGCGCTCCGATTCGACTGGACGCCGATCAGCTTGACTTTGAGCCAGTGACTTGCCGGCCCCACATCGTTTCGCAGTAGCGAAGGCGGCTCATTGTGGTTGACAATCACAACATCAACATCCCCGTCATTATCGAAGTCCCCGAAGGCGCACCCCCGGCTCGAATGCAGCGCTTCCACTCCGTTTCCGGCTTGGCCCAGCATCTCTTCAAACCGGCCCTTACCCAGATTCCGGAAAAGTACCCGAGGCGTGTTGTAGTCGTTTCTCAGCTCCGGATAGATACCGCCTGTTACAAGGAAGATATCGGGACTGCCGTCGTTATCCAGGTCCGCGATGCCCACGCCCCAATCAATGAACCGCGTTTCCACAGCTAGACCGGAGCGCAGAGTTCCATCGCTAAAGTTACCCTTTCCGTCATTGAAGTAGACCGCCGGAGTGTCTCCCGAAAAATGTGTTTTGACGATATGGAGATTCCCGTCCAGCCGAAGATCGCCTACTCCTATACCCATACCCGCCTGGACCATTCCGTCATCGCTGAGCGCGACACCGGTTTCAAGCGCCTGTTCCGTGAAGGTGCCGTCATGATTATTGCGAAACATCAGGCTGGGAGTGGAGTCGCAAGCGACATAGATGTCCGGCCATCCGTCATTGTCGAAGTCCGCGGCTACAACGGTGAGCCCATAGCCGCCCTGCACTTTTCCAATGCCGGCAGCGTCCGTCACATCGGTGAATGTTCCGTCGCCATTATTGTGATAGAGGGAGTGGCGCCCATAAGGGAGCCCGCGAGGCCCGCAAAACAGGTTTTGACTGCAACTCTTTGATCGCCCGGCTCGCGGCACGGAATCCATGTCAAAGGTGAGATAGTTGGCCACAAACAGGTCGAGCCTGCCGTCGCGATCATAGTCGACAAACGCGCATCCGGAGCCGAAACGGGGCTGTGCATTCTGAAGCCCCGCCTGTCTGGTAACGTCCGTAAAGGTGCCATCTCCATTATTGCGGTAGAGGGCGTTCTGGCCCCATCCGGTGACGAACAAGTCCTCAAATCCGTCGTTGTTGAAGTCTCCGATCGTCACGCCGTATTCATATCCGGTGCGGAACAGCCCGGCGCTCTCGGTCACGTCGCTGAATGTTCCGTTGCGGTTGTTCTTGTAGAGACGCTTGGAGGCACTGGCCGGCGGATCGCCAAATCGGGATCCGGTGAGGACCAGGATGTCGAGCCATCCATCGTTGTCGTAGTCGAAGAATGCAACTCCGCAACTCATGGCCTCGACTACATAATCGGCGCGAAGGGGATGGCCACAGACTACAGGTGTCTTGAGCCCAGCCTGACTGGCGACATCCGTGAACCTGGAGTGGAAAGGAAGTCCTGAGGGCTTGCCGCGCGGGGCTGCCTTGATGCCGCGAGACGCCATGCCGGTTTCAATTTGACCGAGAAGCCGGGACACCGGTAGAGCCAGAAAGCCCAGTGCGCCGCGCCGGGTAAGCGAACCTATGGATTTCAGGCGCATCGTCCCAAGCCATCATAGCCCATATATATTTCGGAATGGGAGTGAAGCCGGGATGAAAAAAAACAGCGGCGGAGTGTCAGGCCGCCGCTGTTTTCTCAAATGGAACGCGAAGACGTCAGAAAAGTATCTTCAAACCCAACTCAGCCTGTCGGCCGCTTTGGTTTCCGTAGGTAGCGCCCTGCGCACCAAAGGTGCCGCCGGGAGACCCCTGGTATAGTGCCTGACCAAAGGTAGAATCGTATACGTTTGTATCTGGATCGCCCCGGTTCAGACGGTTGGTAACATTGTAAGCCGCGACCTTGAGCTCGGCGTGAATTTTCTCGCCGATGTTAAAGGTCTTGGCCAGATTGCCGTCTAATGTCCAGAAACGCGGACCAGCCAAACATCCGTACTGCAAAGGATTGGTCCGCAGCACATAAGTATTAGCCGGCAACGGAGAGAATGCCGCGGTATTGAACCAATGCTGCGGCGTGGGGTTCGAAACGCATGGATTGCCGGTAACCATCAGGTTTCCGAACTGCGGGAAATCGCCCGACATGTACGTCCATAAAGCGGCCAGCTTCCAGCCGCCGATCACGGCATCCGCGGCCTTGGGAACACCCGACAGGAAAGACTTGCCTCGGCCGAAGGGGAGTTCCCAGGTGGTGGCAATATTGAAGCGATGGTGGGGCTGGTTGCTGTCCTGCCACACCAGGTTGTTCGAATACCACTCCTGGTCGTTGAAGACGCTCCCATTGAGGAAGCCATTGGTCTGCGCTTTCGCCTTAATGTAAACGTAACTGACCAGGAAGTTGTATCCCTTGCTGAAGGCCTTCTGCGCCTTCAACTCGAGCGACTGGTACCGCTCACCCGCTCCCAGCACGCCCAGTTCATACAACCCGCCGTACTGCGGATAGGGCACCAGGAGCGAACCGAGAGACACCGTCTGCTGGTTATACAATGGGCCGGGGAACAAGGTCGAGTTCAGATAGTGATAGAACGGATTCGGAACCTGCTGGTTCAACTGGTTCTGATACTGCACTTCCAGCGCCGGGTTGATCTGGTTCAGGGCTTTTGTATACTGCTGATTGCCGATGTTCAGGAAGTAAGTTCCGGACACCACGATCTGGTCTTTTAACTGACGTTGTATGTTGAAATTGAAGCGATCGTTGCGGGCCTTCTGCTGGTTGGGATTATACCAAAGCAGGGCCTCGCCGCCGCGTCCCAGGTTCCCTCCGTACTGTGTGCCCAGGATGGGCAGAAGGGGATTGGAACTGGCCGGGTACGGATCCGAAATGGTTTGCTGCGGCACGCCCTGATGCGGACCGAGCGTGTATTGGTAGCCCGTCTCACCGAGGAAAGGAGGTTCCAGGAAACCGACAGTCTCATAACCGGATACCGGCGCCAGCGAGATCTGCATTTCATAAGGCGTCAGGTAACGGGCGTAGCCGAAGCGGAAGGCCGTCTTGTCGTCGATGCGGTATGCAAGGCCTACGCGCGGTTGCAGTGCCAGTTTCTGGGGATTGAACATACCGGGGTGGCTGCCACTGGTAAACTGCCATTGGCCGGTGTAATGGTAGAAGCTATTCCCCACAATGGCGAGCGCTTGCGCCGGCATTTGTGGCGGGTTGGCTTGCATTTCCGGCACCGCCGCGGTCAGGTTCAGCCCTTGAGAAAAGTCGTGCGCCGGATCGTATAGAGAGGTCTCGTATTCGTTGCGCAAGCCCAGGTTGAGTGTGATCTTCCGGGAAATCTTCCAGTCATCCTGGAAATACATCCCGTAGAACCTAACGTGGGCGTCCGGCACCGGGCCGCCGATCATTTCCGAGGAGCCATCCAGCGCTCCCAGCAGGAAAGTGGCGAACTGGTCGCCGTAGTGCAAGGTATCCGGATTGTTGAACGTATTGGCAGTAAGCGCCTGGTTGAAATAAAAATTGGAGGTGCTCGAAACGTAACTGAGACCGTAGCTCTCGCGCTGCTCGAATCCGGCTTTCAGGTAATGCGAACCCATCTGGTGCGCGATTTTGGCGCTGATGGCCTCGCCTTTGGGGTGCTGGTTCCAGTAAAAACCGCCGCCGCCGAAGCCCTGGCCGCCGATATTCATGTCCGGGAAGTACAACGGCATGCCGACGTCAGCCGTCAGATACGGCTGATACCAGTTGTTATTGGGCCAGATCGAACCCCAACCGTTAGAGGGCAACGGGTTGGAAATGTAGGCGTCGAGCAAGCTCTTCCAATTGCCGCGGAATTCCGCCACCGTAGTGGGATTGATACTCCAGATGACATCCCCGCCGACGTCAGTGCCGGCGCGCGCCGTGCCGGTGGGCACATACAGCTCCGAATTGTTGGGCGTAGGATTTCCGGCGAGATCTGTGGTGTTGTAACGGGCCACGC
>Ga0335079_10003044_pt1 | contig 19348 bp, 11 predicted proteins | sample Lox_Sample_33_FD_206719 | JGI IMG/M metagenome (GOLD analysis project Ga0335079, IMG submission 206719) | Soil microbial communities from Loxahatchee National Wildlife Refuge, Florida, United States - Lox_Sample_3.3 | ecosystem: Environmental > Terrestrial > Soil > Wetlands | place: USA... | reverse complement strand
CTTGTCGCCGGCGCTCGTAAATCGCATGCACAAACTAATCCTATTCGCCACGTTTGCAGCCGGGTTCGCCCTCGCCCAGCCCAACGACTACAGCAAGCCCACGTCCTGGCTTTGCCGCCCCGGCCAGCACGACGCCTGTGACATCGATCTGACCACCACCATCATCGCGCCGGACGGCAAGCTGACCCGCGAAACTATGGCCGCCGACCCGAAGGCCGCGATCGATTGCTTCTACGTCTATCCGACGGTGTCTACCGATCCGACACCCAACAGCGACATGGTGGCCGATGAAGCCGAGCGAAACGTGATTAAGCAGCAGTTCGCGCGTTTCGCCTCGAAATGCCGCCCATACGCCCCGATGTATCGGCAAATCACTCTGGTCGGACTCCGCCCGATACTGGCGGGCACCGGCTCACTGGATAAGGGTGTTCAGTACGATGACGTGCGCGATGCCTGGAACTATTACCTCGAGCACGACAACCGCGGCCGCGGCTTCGTCCTCGTCAGCCACTCGCAAGGTTCGTTCATTCTGAACCGGCTCATTCGCGAAGAGATTGATGGCAAGCCGGCCCAGGCACGCATGGTTTCAGCGATCCTGCTCGGCACTACGCTCGAAGTCCCGAAGGGAAAGGATGTCGGTGGGTCGTTCCAGCATGTGCCGCTCTGCGATTCCCCTTCGCAGACCGGCTGCGTGATCACCTACGCCTCATTCCGCGCGACCGTGCCGCCGCCCGCCAATACCCTGTTCGGAAAAGTCTCGGCAGCCGGCATGACAGCCGCGTGCAGTAATCCGGCTGCGCTCGGCGGCGGCAGCGGCGAACTGCATCCGTATCTGTCGGCGGACGGGCGCACCATCGTGGGGACTTTTCCGCCTAAGGAATGGGTGCCTGGTAAAACCGTCGATACACCCTGGGTCAGCGTTCCCGGCCTGCTTACCGCCAAATGCGCGTCAAATGACAACGCCAGCGGGTACCTGGAAGTCACGTTGCATCCCGATCCATCGCGCGCCCGCACCGACGACATCATCGGCGACCTACGCGGACCCGGCGGCGTCCAGGCCAACTGGGGGCTGCACCTTGTCGATGTAAACCTGGCCATGGGCAACCTGCTCGACATCGTCGGACAGCAGTCGAAAGCCTGGGCGGCACACGCCCCGAAAGCCTCCGCCAAATAGCACTCGCGGAGTAGTACAATTCAACTCGCGATGGCTACGCGGCGCGATTTTCTGATGCGAGTCGCCGGAGCCGGCGGATATTCCGCCGCATTCGTGACCCTGCAATCGCTCGGGCTAATGCCATTGGCCGCATCGGCGGCTTCCAAGCCCGGCTTGGCTCCCGGCGCGGGTAAAGGTGTCAAGATTGTCATCTTGGGCGGGGGCATCGCCGGTCTCGTGGCCGCACACGAAATGGGCAAGGCCGGCTTTCAATGCACCGTGCTCGAGGCGCGCTCCCGGGTCGGCGGCCGCGTCTGGACGATCCGTGACGGCGACACCGTCGATTCAGTCGGCGAGAGCCGGCAGACCGCCCGCTATGCGCCCGGAAACTATTTCAATGCCGGCGCGGCCCGCATTCCTTCCATCCACCAGACCATCCTCGGGTATTGCAAAGAGCTTGGCGTCGCGCTCGAAGTGGAGATCAACACTTCGCGCAGTACCCTGCTCGTGAACGACAAGGCTTTCAAAGGCAGACCCATCGAACAGCGCCAGGCGATCAACGATACACGCGGGCATGTCTCCGAATTGCTGGCCAAGTGCGTGCAGCGCGGCGCGCTCGATCGGGAACTCACGGCCGAAGATCGCGAGCGCATCCTCAGCTTCCTGCGCATCTACGGCGCCCTCGACGATCGCCTGATCTACCGCGGATCCGAGCGCTCCGGCGTCGCCCACTCTCCCGGCGCCGGCCCGGACGCCGAAACGCTGCGCGGTCCGCTCGCGATGGAAGACCTGCTCGATGCCAACTTCTGGAACGCCATCCTCTTTGAAGAAGGTCTCGATTACCAGGCCACCATGTTCCAGCCCGTCGGCGGCATGGACCACATTCCGAACGCATTCGCCAAACGGCTCGGCAAAATTGTTCAGTGCGGCGCCCCGGTAAAAGAGATTCGCAAGAAGAGCAACGGCGTCTTCGTCATTTATACCCAGGCGGGAAAGGAAAAACGCCTGGACGCCGATTACTGCATTTGCGCCCTGCCGGCCACCGCGCTGCAGTCGATTCCGAATGATTTTGCGCCGCGAATCCGGCGGGCCATCGAAGCCACCACTTACGCCGACAATTACAAGATTGCCTGGGAATCGAAGCGATTTTGGGAAACCGATTTCAACATTTACGGCGGCATTTCCTGGCTGACCAGCGGGCCGATCGGGCTCGTGTGGTATCCAAGTGGCGGCCTGTTCAGCGAGACCGGCGTCGTGCTCTCCGGCTATGGACCGGAAGGTCCGACGGAATTTGGCAGGCTGTCGAACATGCAGGCGAAGCTGGCCGCCTCACGTGCCGCCATCGAGAAACTGCATCCCCACTGCGGCAGAAATCTGATCCATCCGATTTATATCCCCTGGGGCAAGATTCCCTACAATCTCGGCTCCTGGGTTCGCGGTTTCTCTCATCCGGACGGCAACGACGGGAACTATTACGACGGCCCCTACCAAGAGCTAATTGAACCAGACGGCCGCTTCTATTTTGCCGGCGATCACTGCAGTCACATCAACGCTTGGATGGAAGGCGCAGCTTTGTCCGCGCACCGCGCCATCCGGATGATCGCCGACCGCGTCAAAGCGGCCGCCTGAAGCTTCGTCGAGCAGGCTGCCCAGTCCATGCGTGGCGCCGGCGATCTTGTCGCCGTCGGATTCGCCCTGCGACGCGGCCCTTCCGGAGACATTTTTCAGCGGCCTCTTCCAGCCTGCCGGCCGCACCGTACTCGCACCGGGTGTCCGTCATTACTTTTACGCTGGCTCGCGGCGTGCCGTACTTCTCACGAGGCGCAAATTTTTCATGAGAGTCTTAATCGTATTCGCGGCATCTGTTGGGGTTTTGCTCGGGCAACCCCAACCGAACCCGACGTTCCGCGTAACCGTAGTTTCCCGCACGATCAGAGCAATCAACTATCATCATCGTTCCGGTACGACCCGCGTCGATTTCCGCGGCACCCTGCTCATGCCAAAAGCCAGCGGAGATGCCCGCGTGGAAAGCCGGCCTGGGTCAACCAAGATCGAGACCCATCTCACTCATTTATCTCCGGCCACCCAATATGGCCCCGAATACCTGACGTTCGTGCTGTGGGCCATCACTCCCGAGGGCCGCGCGACCAATTTGGGGGAACTGGTTCAAGAAGGCGATCATGCCGATCTGCTGTCGACCACGGACCTGCAGAGCTTTGGCCTGATCGTCACGGCCGAGCCGTATTTCGCCGTGACCCAGCCGAGCGACGTCGTAGTCGCCGAGAATTTTGTTCGTAAGGATACGACCGGAACGCTTGAACAGGTCGATGCCAAGTACCAGTTATTGCAGCGCGGTCAATACGTAGCCAACGGTGGAAAATATCATTCGGTCAAGATCGATCCCAAGGGACCGCTGCAGCTCGCCGAGGCGGAGAATGCCGTGCAGATTGCCAACATCGCGGGAGCCGACCGCTACGCCGAAGATACCATGCAGAAGGCTCAGATCGACCTGCAGAACGCGCGTGACTTTCTGACGAAGAGCCACAATCGCAAACGCTCGGAAACGAATGCTCGGGAAGCCGCCCAGATGGCCGAGGACGCCCGCATCATCGCCATCAAGAAGTTCCAGGAAGACGAACTGGCGGCCGAACGAACGGCGGCGGCCGTGCGCGAGGCCCGGGCTCGAGCCGAGGCGCAGCAGGCAGCCGAGCAGGCGCAGCACGCCGCGGAGCAGGCGCGCCTCGAACAAGACCAGCGCGCGCGGGCAGAAGCCGACCGTCAGGCAGCCGAGCAAGCCCGGCTGGAGGCAGAAGCTGCGGCCGCTAAGGCAGCGCAGGAACGCGCGGCTGCCGATGCGGCTCGGGCGGCCGCCATCGAGCAGCAAAATGCGTTGAAAGCCGAGGCCGACCGCGCGCGCTTGGATGCCCAGCAGGCCGAAGCCAACCGGCAGCGCGCCGAGGCCGAGAAGACTCAATTGCGCGAGCGCCTGCGCCAGCAGTTGAACATGATCCTGGACACTCGCGAAACCCAAAGGGGCTTGATCGTCAACATCAACGACGTCTTGTTCGGCTTCAACCAATCCACGCTTCGCCCCCAGATGCGCGAAAAGATGGCCAAGGTGGCGGGCATCCTGCTCGCTTATCCCGGTTTGAAGATCCAATTGGAAGGCCATACCGATAACGTCGGCAGCGATGAATACAACCGCACGCTTTCGCAGCGCCGTGCCGATGCGGTTCGCTATTACCTGATCCAGCAGTCCGTGCCGGCCGACGCAGTGACCGCGGTCGGGCTTGGCAAGGACGACCCGGTCGCGTCCAACGCCACGGCGGCGGGACGAAAGATGAACCGGCGCGTCGATATGGTGGTCTCCGGTTCGCCGATCGGCATCGATCTCAATGAGCCGGCGGCTGCTCCGGCCGCGCCTCCGCAGTGAGCGGCGCGATTCTACTTTCGTCTTTCGTGCTTCTGGAAAGCCGCGATCCCCTCTTTCAGGCGAATCGCGGCTCGCTTTGGCCCGTGTCGCCCGGTTACCTTGAACTTTTTTCCCCGGCTCTTGTTATACCGCCCAGCGTGCTGTGAGATTGGAAGGATCGGGTGCGACCTCATCGGACCCCGATCCACGGCAGCGTGGAATCCTAGGCGCCTCCGCGTTTCGTCCAGCCGATGAGTCTTCGCCATTGCAGATTGTAGTGGCCCCTTGCCATTCCGGGTGACGAACGAGCACGGGGATCCCCAAGAAGCGCTTCGAAAGAAATATTCAAAATCGGCCGAAACCAAGGAACGATTGCGGGCTGCGTGCCGTCTACAGGGCCGAAAGGCTAAGTGTCACAGTCGTGAAAGCTGTTCTTGCCTTCGCCGCGCTCTCCGTGTTTACCCTTGCCTTCAGCCAGGATACCGATTGCTATTCGATCGAAAAATGCCAGCAGGCCGTGAAGGCAAGCCCCGGGAGTTCGCTGCCTCATTTCCGGCTCGGTGAACTTTTCTTTGCGGAAAAGACCTATCAATCGTCGGCCAACGAATTTCGTGAATCGCTCAACGGCGACCTCAAACCGAAGTGGATTGAGGTCTGGGCTCACGTCAACCTGGGCAAAATCTTCGACACGACCGGTCAGCGCCAGCGCGCCTTGAACGAATACCGACTGGCCCGGCGCACCGGCGACAACACCCGGGGCGCGCTGGACGAAGCCGCGCGTTACGAGCAGGAACCCTATAAAAGAAACTGAGCCTCCGCCCCCGCCCCACAGTTATAATCCCCATTTATGGGGGTACCTGAACTGGACGATTATCAGAAGCAGTTTCAGCAGGCCGGCGAACAAGCGAAGATTCTGACCCAGGGTCTGTCGGAGGCCCAATTCAACTGGAGGCCGCGGCCCGACGCCTGGTCCATCGAGGAGTGCCTCGGGCATTTGATCATCGTCGGACAGCAGGAAATCCGGCTGATCGAAACCGCCATTCAGAACGGCCGCACGCGCGGACTCACCGGGACCGGGCCGTTCCGGTATGGTTGGATCGAGCGCAACATTCTGCGCCAGACCGAGCCCCCGGCACGCCGGCCGTTCCGGGCGCCGCGCCGCTTTCGCCCGGTCCATGGACAACCGTTGACCGCCATCCTTCCCACCTTTCTTCACGTGCAGAAGCAGTTCGCCCAACTGGCGGCGCAGGCCGATGGTCTCGACCTCGCGCGCGTCAAAGTGGCGACGCCGATCACGCGCCTTCTCAAACTCAGTCTCGGGATTGCGTTTGCGCAAGCCGCGGCGCACGAGCGGCGTCATCTCGAGCAGGCGCGCCGCGTCCGCGAAAGCTCCGGGTTTCCCGCTAAGTGACCCACCCTTCCCGCACCGCTCAAATCGTCCGATTCATCAACCTGGTGATCCTCATCGCCCTGATCGGCGTGCTGACGCTGGTCTATTGGTATGCCTGGCGGCCGCTCCCGCAGCGCTCGGGAACTATTCAAGCTCCGGTCTCGCAGCCCGTCACAGTCGTGTTCGATGCCCTGGGCGAGCCGCACATTTCCGCCCGATCTCTCGAAGACGCTCTCGTGGCCCAAGGCTATGTGGCGGCCCAGGACCGCCTCTTTCAAATGGATGCTTTGCGGCGTCTCTCGGCCGGCGATCTGGCCGAGATCTTCGGCCCTCAATTCCTCGAAACCGATCGCGAATCGCGCCGTCTTCGCCTGCGGCGCGTGGCCGAGGCCGCCTACCTCAACCTTCCGCCGGACGACCGCGCCGCCATGGCCGCCTACGCCCGCGGTGTGAACGCTTTTCTGGCGACCCACCGCAACAAGCTGCCGGTCGAATTCACGCTGCTGAATTACCAGCCTCGCCCCTGGAGCGTCGTCGATTCCATTCTCATCAGCCTGCACATGTTTCGTACCCTGACCACCACCTGGCGCAATGAGCTGCTCAAACGCAACATGCTGCTGGCAGGCGATGCCAAGAAGGTGGAATTCCTATTTCCCGTGCGGGCGGGTACGGAAGTCCAGCCCGGGTCGAACGGCTGGGCCGTGGCCGGGAGCCGCACGGCGTCGGGAAAACCGCTGCTCTCGAACGACATGCACCTGGAATATTCCCTCCCCGGCATCTGGTTGCTCGTGCATCTCCAGGCCCCCGGCCTCAACGTCGCCGGCGTCGCCCTGCCTGGCCTGCCGGGAGTGATCGTCGGTCACAACACACGCATCGCGTGGGGCATCACCAATCTCCAGTTCGACGTGCAGGACCTCTACATCGAGCAGCTCGACGAACGCACCGGCCAATATCTGTACCAGGGGCACAAAGAGCAGGCCCGGCCCGAGCGCGAGATCATCCGTGTCAAAGGGCGGCCGCCCGTGGAAATGCTGATCTGGGTCACGCGCCACGGGCCCCTGTTCGCAACCGAGCGCGGAGACCGCATGGCGCTGCGATGGGTGGTCGAGGACACCAGTATCTATCAATACCCGGTCATCGAGTACGATCGTGCCCAGAACTGGCAGCAATTCACCGCTGCGCTGGCCCGCTTTCCAGGCCCCGGCTCCAATTTTGTATATGCCGACGTGGACGGAAATATCGGCTATCACGCCGTCGGAAAACTTCCCAAGCGGCGCGGCTATCTCGGCGACGTGCCGGTGGATGGCTCCTCGGGCGATTTCGATTGGGATGGCTACATTCCCTTCGACCAACTTCCGGCGGCGTTTAATCCCGAGCGCGGCATCATTGTCACCTCGAACCAAAACCCCTTCCCGGCGAACTACCCGTACCCGGTAAGCGGCAATTTCGCCCCGCCCGCGCGCTCGACGCAGATCCTTGAGAAGCTCTCTTCTCACGGCGGCTGGCGCGCTGATCAGATGCTCAATGTCCAGACCGATATCTACTCGGGGCCGCTCCACCGGCTCGCCGGTCAAGTGCTGACTGCGTACCAACACCGCAAATCGAGCAACGCCGTGCTTGATCGGGCAGCCGCTCTTCTGCGCGGGTGGAACGGCCAGATGGACAAAAACCTTGCCGCCCCGTTCCTGATCTCACTGGTGTATCAGCACGTTCGCAGGGCAATCGCCGAACGCGCCGCGCCGGGCAGCGGCGCCGCCTACGAGTTCACGCTCGCGCCTGTGGCCGTGGAACAACTGCTCACGCAACATCCCGCCGGCTGGTTTCCCGATTTTGACGAGATGCTAGTGCGCTCCTTCTCAGATGCAGTTGACGAAGCGGCCCGCATGCAAGGCCGCGACCTGAGCCGCTGGCGCTATGGCGATTACTGGCGCGTGGCAATCAACAACCCGGTGCTGCACCAGGTTCCCTATGTGGGACATTATTTCGATATTGGCACCGTCCCCATGAGCGGCGCCGGCACTACCATCAAGCAGACCACCCCGCAACTGGCGCCGTCGATGCGCATGGATGCCGACCTGGGCGCGTGGGAGCGCTCGTGGCTCAATCTTGAGACCGGCCAATCCGGCGAGATCTTCTCAAGCCACTACCGGGATCAGTGGCCGAGCTATTACAACGGCACCAGCTTCCCCATGCAGTTCGACAAAGTCGACGCGAAAGACACTCTCGAATTCCGGCCTTAGTCTTCCGAACCCAGAATGCCGCCCAGCCCGCCCAGCGCTCCCAGGGGGCTGTGCTCGTCGCCGCCGGTTTTCATTGGCGACAGTTCGCGGCGCATTTTCTCGATCGTCATGCTTTGGATGATCACTTTGCCGGGGCCGGTCAGGGTCGCGAGGAAAAGCCCCTCGCCCCCGAACAACGCCGTCTTGATGCCGCCCACGAACTGGATGTCGTAATCGACTGACTCGTCGAACGCCACGATACAGCCAGTGTCCACTTGCAGAATCTGTCCCGGCGCGAGATCGAATTCTACAAAATCGCCGCCGGCGTGAATGAACACCGCGCCCGGCCCGGTGAACTTCTCGAGAATGAATCCCTCGCCGCCGAAGAAGCCGGCGCCCAGTTTCTTGACGAGCGCCACGTTGAACGCGACCGATGTTTGCGCGAACAGAAACGCATCGCGCTGCGCCAGGATCGTCTGCCCCGGCTTCAAATCGAACACCTGGATGCGCCCCGGGTAGCTTCCGGCGAAACCGACCTCGCCTGGGCTGTCGGCTCGAAAATACGTGACGAACAGCGACTCGCCGGTGACCGTCCTTCGCAGTGCTCCCAGGAGCTTTTCGCCCAGCGACGCGCCGGTCATGCGCGTCTCCCATTGCACGTTCGCGGTCTTGTAGACCATTTTGCCGGCCTCGGCATATAGTTCCTGGCCGGGCTTGAGCCGAATCCGGGCGACTTGCAGATTATCGCCCTGAATCGTGTAATCGAGCGGCTCCGGCGCGGGCGCCGCGCTTGCCGTGGCGCCGCTTCCTGCCGCGCCCACCGGCCGCCCGCAACTATTGCAAAATCGCGCGCCCTCTGCCGTCTGGTTCCCGCAGTTCGTACAAAATGCCATAAGGCAGAATTATAAAACGATCTGCGAGCCCAGTGGGTCAGGCATCGCGCAGCAACCGCTAGCGTGCGCCTCCGAAATAGCTTGCCGATCCCGCCGCAGATTGACGATCTGCCCTACATGCCTCCTGGCGCATGAACTTCGGAGACACCTGAACTCGCCCCCGCTATCAGCCTACTGATGGCATCGGGCACGTCAATATCCAGACCCGAGCCCTTCGAGCTACGAATACTTCGATACACGTGATCTGTTCCGTCGCAAACATAATCAGCGTAAGCGATCTTTCATTGCTTATGCCCGCCAACGCGTCCGCCCGCAAACACGCCGCACTTTTCGCGAGAGCATCCAGAGGCAGTGATGACGCTCACTGCAGATTTCCATATGCGCCTTGAATATTTGCAAATTCTGATAATGCTCTCCGGCGCTCGTCCACATTTCTAATCGACGCCCCGATCGCAGTGATACTGCGTATCTTCACAGATGAGCGCATGCTCCGCGGTCAGTCAAGGAATACAACTCACAACAGGCATTTCTCAGTTAATCGGCGCACGGACTTCTATAACGGAGCCGGCCACAAAACATCTAAATCTCTCCTTGGTTCTTGAGTTGCATTCGCTCTGCTCGCGTGTCTCGATCTATGAAGGTCACCACTTATTTGTTGTCGTCGATATGTTCAGTCCTTGTCTTGTTCCCTCATGTGGCTTGGGGTCAAGGAGTAGCACTGAGCCTGGCGAATGGTTCCAGTTCCTCTGGCTCGTCCGTATCGCTTCCGCTCTCGATTGCAAGCGGGGGAAACTCCACGGCTGGCGTTGAATGGAGTCTGACCTACTCCGCCTCAGACTTTACCAACGTCACGATATCGTCTGGAGCAGTTACGGACGGGTCCAGCAAAACTCTAACGTGCGATAGTCCCTCTGCCGGGAGATATGACTGCCTTGTCTGGGCACTGAATGCCACTCCGCTGCCCGATGGCGTTTTGGCAGTCGTCAATCTTACACCCGCCGCAACCGCTTCTGGGACCTCCGCCATATCTCTCATTAACCCTGTTGCCGTTTCCGATCAGGGTCAAGGAGTCTCGGCGACCGCTACCGGTTCAACCGTAACTCTAGGATCCGCACTCACAGCTCTCTCCTGTTCGCCTGCTTCGGTAACGGCGCCAGGCTCCGCCGCGTGCACCGTCACACTTAGTGCACCTGCGCCCGCAGGTGGAACAACCGTTTCGATTGGGTACATCAACAATTCATCTGTCTCAGTATCTGGCCCGGCATCAGCTAACATATCGGGAGGCGCTACGGCTGGCAACTTCACAGTCGACATCACCGCGGCCACGGGTAGTTCAAGCGTGCAAATCGCTGCGACCTTAGGTGGATCGAGCGCGTCCTTCACCTTGCAGGTATCTGCCGTTTCCGTGAGCGTTAGCCCGTCAACCGTCACTCTGAGCTACCCGCAGCAGCAGCAGTTTACGGCTACCGTCACAAATTCGTCGAACACAGCAGTTACCTGGTCCTTGAACCCAAATATTGGAGCGATTTCTGCGTCCGGGCTATACGCACCACCGTCGAACGTCACCACTCCCCAGACGATTACTGTAGTCGCAACCGGTGCAGCCGATCCGACCAAGAACGCCACAGCGACGATTAACTTGCAGCCATCGATTATAGTCACCAGTTTGTCGTGTGCTCCCGCATCGGTCACGGCTCCAGGTTCGACTGCCTGCGCGGTCGCATTGAATACGGCCGCACCTTCCGGAGGAGTAACAGTCGCTCTTAATTACACCAATAGCGCGGCCGTATCTGTTTCCGGGCCGGCTTCACTTACCATACCGCAGGGCGCGGGCGGAAATTCTTTTCCGGTTCAGATCACCTCGGCTACCGCCGATTCCAGTGTGCAGATTGCCGCCGCATTGAGCGGTTCGGGTGTTTCGTTCACTCTGCCAGTAACTCGCGGCTGGTACAGTACGTCGTGGATTCATCGAAAAGCTATTACAATCAATCACACCCAGGTGGCTGGAAATTCAAGCCTCACGAATTTTCCACTACTATTCTCGGTAACCGATCCGAATCTGATGTCAACCGCCAACGGAGGCCAAGTAGCCCAGTCGAACGGCAACGATTTACTGTTTACCGCCGGCGATGGGATTACGAAGCTAAATCATGAGCTGGAAATGTATAACGAAAGCACCGGAACTCTGGTCGCCTGGGTGCAGATCCCGAGTCTCTCCCCCACCGCCGACACGACGTTTTATGTCTACTACGGCAATGCGGGCGCGCCCAGCCAGCAGAATCCCTCGGGCGTGTGGGACGCCAACTACAAGGGCGTCTGGCATTTTGGAGACGGGACGACGCTATCGGCCAACGAATCGACGTCGGACGGATATAACGGCTCGATTGTGAATGCCACGGCAGCCGCGGGTTCGGTCGGGGGGGCTGCGAGCTTTCAAGGCCCCAGCGCCAGCATCCATGTCGATCCGAACGTTACCACGACCACCGCGGCGGCAACCATTTCATTCTGGATCAACCCGAGCAGCGTAGCGACGTCGAACTCGATATACGGGACCTATTCCACAGATTCCCGGAACAACTCCGGCACCATGAGCATCGATATGGGGGAGCCGTACTGCGGGCAGACCACCAACATTCGGTTCATTCTGGGAGGGGCCGCGTGTACCACGTCGAATATTCTCGCCGCGGGCGTCTGGACGTACGTGACGATTGTGTACGACGGAACTCAACCGAGCAACACCATGAAGATGAAAATCTACAGCAATGGAGTTGCGCAGACGGTCTCTGACGGTGGGGTTGCGATCCGGCCGACGATCAATATCGTCGACCTCCACCATCGGATCGGAAGCTTTAACAATTCACAATTCAACGGCCTTTTGGATGAAGTGCGGCTCTCTGATTCGATCCGTTCGCCGGCATGGATCACTACGGAATACAACAACCAGAGTGCGCCTTCTACTTTCGCGGTTGCCGGCCCGCAACAATAAAGGATGAATCTGCCGGAGCGTAGCCGAATTATGAGACGCGACGCTCCGCCAAGGCCCTTCGTATCGTAACTGAAAGAGCGCCTGTCCGCGATTTAGAAGTACAGTTTCGCGGCAATCTGCAGAATGCGCTGGCTGTTGGGCCGGATGCCATTGAGCGCTCCAAACCCATATCGCCCTCCAGTGCCGCCGAATTGCGAAGGGAGATTGCTGATCTGTCCCGCCGAGTTGAACAGGATCGTATTGTTGACACCCACATTGCCCGGCGCTCCGCTCGGCCCCCACTCCGTGTGATTGAAGGCATTGTACGCTTCCAGGCGAAGCTGAATGCGCGCCTTTTCTTTAATCGAGACGTTCTTAAACAAGCTCATGTCCCACTGGTTGATGCCCGGGCCGGTGATGCGGTCGAAGCCGGAGTCCATGCCCAGGCTGCCCGTCGATGCGGGCGCGAAGCACGAGGTGTTGATGAACTCGTTAATATTCCGATCGCCGCGTGCGATGTTCGGATTGCAGGTGAAAACCACGCGCGGCGCCAGATCCGGACTGCCGGTGGTTCTGACGTTCAAGCTCGGCGTGCTGACTCCGCTGATCCCGTAGGTAACATTGATCGGAGCTCCGGTGCTCATGCTGGTGAGGCCCGAGAGTTGCCAGCCACTGAAGACCAGGCGCCCTCCAGCATTGTCCAGGAACGAACCTTTGCGCGCCAAGGTTGGAATGTCATAGATGTAGTTGACCGCCAGCGTCTGGGTGCGGTCTTGCGGCAGCGGCCCGTAATTCGCGGCGCGGATGTTGAGGGGATTGCCGGGCTGTCCCCCCGTAGCCCCCGCGGGCGCCGTCGAAACGCCAAGAGCCTTCGACCAGGTGTAAGCGCCTCCCAACTGCAATCGGCCGACCCGGCGGTTGAGCGCCACCTGCAGCGAATTGTAGTTCGCCGAAGTTCCCCAGGTGTACGAATTCCCGGCGCTGTAGCCCGCATATGGACGGTACATGTCGGTCGGCAGATTCGTCGTGCCGTCGAGTTTCGGCGCCCCTTTCGTGGGGTCTTGCGAATACGGCTGCCAGGCGCTTCCGAACGGGGCGAAATTGAATGGCTGCGACAGCCACAAGTGCCGCGACTGAGAGCCCACGTAGGAAACATCCAGGAACAACCCGGCAGGCAGTTCGCGCTGCAGGCCCGCGTTGTAGTTGTAGACCGTGGGCACATGGCCGTCAGGAGCGATCTGGTTGACGCCGGTGGGGAAGAACGTGCTTCCCGCACTTTGAATGTTGGCGACGTTTCCGTAATAAATATTTGCCGTCCGTAGTAGCGGAGGGTTCGTCGTGTAATTACTGGTGATTCCCACACCGAAGGTGGCGATGCGCTCGTAGAAAGCGCCGCCGCCCGCCCGGAACACTGTCTTGCTGTCGATCTGGTAGGCCACCCCCAGCCTCGGGCCCAACTGCGGCCCGCGATTGTCGATTAATCCGAGCGGCGTGCCGTTTTGCCCCGACCGCACCATCCCATTGTTGATATCGCCAACGCCTGGAACAATCGCACCGATGTACACCGCCGGCAGAATCTGTCCGGTAATCGGATTCTGCGCCTGGCGCGTTCCGCCGGAAATTACTGGTTGGAAGAAGGTCACCTGGCTCGCCGGGTTGTACTTCGAGTTATCGAAGTTCGACATCATGCCGAGCGTGTCGTGGAACGGCGCCACAAACGCGACCCGGAGGCCGTAGTTCACCGTCAGCTTCTTCGTCACCTTCCAGCTATCTTGGCCGTAAAACTCGAAGTTCGTGTAGGGATAGCTGGGCAACGGGTCCTGGTTGATCTGCGTGTAGGTATCGAAATTGCCCAGCAGCGCGTTGGAAAACGCCCAGTTGGTATCACCCGGGTTATTGGCGTCGCGACTGAAATCGATCGTGCCGTTGTACGGCTTGAACGCGTTCTCGGTCTTGATGGCTCGTTCGTAATAGATTCCGGCTTTGATCGCGTGCGGCCCGATGATCTTGCTGACGTTGTCGATGTAGTTCCAGACCGGGTTGCGGTTGTTATAGGGCGTTCCGGCGAAGCTGGTCATCTGCGTTCCGCTGACTGTCGGGGTTCCGCCGAAGTTGAAGTTCGGAATGACGTTGCTCACATTGGCGGTCGGATACAGCAGCGGGACATCGATGTGCGACACCGACCGGTAGTACGGGCTGCCCGCCGGCGGCGGATCTCCGGGAATGCCGTTCACCGTATAACCGAACTGAAATTCATTGGTGAGCGTGGGCGTGATAATCGTGGCGACGTTGCCCGTAATCGACCAACCGTACGTGGGAGCCGTCAGCGGGCTGAGGCCCAGAAGGTTGCTCGTGTCCGCGCGTCCGTATGGCACAACCTGAGTCTGCTTGCTGTCCAGCCCGCGCACGAACAGGCGCCATTTGTCGTTGATGTTGTAGTCCGCGCGATATACCTGATCGAAAGATGGAGACGAATTGGCGGCTTGCGACTGGTAATTGTAGTTCGGATTTCCGCCGACATTCGGCAGAGGCAGCCAATTGAGGATCGAAGGACCGTATGGACTGAAGCGCGCGGCTGGAACCTGGTTGTTGGTAAACGGCGCCCCTCCGTTCGCCGGATCCTTGATGATCTGCAACACTCCGGCGGCGTCCCGCGTATTTGAGAAGTCTCCTTGCCGTTCCGCTGCGGTCGGAACAGTGATCTGGCGCACGGAGTTCGGAGTGAACGAGCGGTTCCACTCATGCGACATGAAGAAGAACAGCTTGTCTTTGTCGCGGTTGAATTTTCCGGGAATGTAGGCCGGCCCACCCAGAGTGTATCCGGCCGTCATGAACCGGTATTGAGGAAACGCAGGAACCAGTTGGCCGGAATTCGGATCGCGCACGTTCGGCTGCGCGTTATTGATGAACGTGTTGGCGTTCATGAACTCGCCGCGCTTGAACCAATAGCCGTCGCCGTGGAAATCGCGGGTCCCGCTCTTGGTCACGATCTGGACCTGGGCTCCATCATTGCGGCCGAATTCCGCGGTCTGCGCGTTGGTGGAGACTTTGAATTCGGCGATCGCATCCACGTTGATGCGATACGCGAACTGCTGGTTGACACCGATATCCGTGACGTTCTGGCCGTCGACCGTGTAGTTGTTCTGGCCCGTGCGCCCGCCGTTGAACGTGGCATCGCCTCCGGTCGCGTCCGCCGGCACGCCCGGCACGGTCTTGAGCAATCCCGTATAGTTCCGGCCGTTCAGGGCGATATCCACCATCTGCCGGCCGGTCACCAGGCCCGAGCGCTCCGCGCTCACGGTTTCCAATTGAATGGCGTTGGCTTCCACATTGACGATTTCGCCGGTCGAGCCGACTTCCAGATTGATGATGGGCAATCCCAGTCGGTCATTCACGTTCACTACAATGTGCGTCTGAGTGAATTTTTTGAATCCGGATGCTTCCACCGCCACCGTGTAGGCGCCCGGCAGCACCGGGGAAAACACGTAGGTACCTTCCGGAGACGTGGTCAACTCGCGAGCCGAAGCCGCGCCTTGCGTCTCATTGGTGAGCGTCACCTTCGCGCCGGAAACAACTGCGCCTTGCGGATCCTGCACGATGCCGCTGATGGATCCGGAAGTGGCTTGCGCCCAGACTGCACTACAGATCGCGACACTGATGGCCGCGAATGAGAAGACTCTACTCCCCATCATTGCTGGTAACCCCTTTTCACCCAGACTGGATTCGCGGCTCCCCATGCCGCGGATTGCTAGCGCGATAGTATTTCACTCAGCCGGGGTTGTCAAGACACGAGCGAGTCTTTTTGTTGTAAGTCGCCGGGAGTTGCTGTTTAACATTTCAACAACTCGTCTCTTTCCCCGATACTTCCCCCGTGGCAGAATAGGACTGCCGCATGTTTTCGTGGCTCTTCTCCGACCCGCTGCCTGCCGGCACCCCGGCGCCGGATTTTTCTTTGCCCGACGACTCCGGCCGCACCGTCACGCTCTCCGGGTTGCGCGGGCACGGTGTCGTGCTGGTCTTCTATCCCGGCGACGATACACCGGGTTGCACGAAACAACTTTGCGAGTTCCGCGACCAATGGGACGCCGTGCGGCGCCACGGTGTCGAGGTATTTGGCGTCAACCCGCAGAGCCCGGACAGCCACGGGCGGTTCCGCCAGAAATTCCATTTCCCGTTTCCGCTGCTGGTCGATAAAGGGCAGAAGGTCGCCGCGTTGTATCATGCCAACGGCTTGATTGTGAAGCGCACTGTGTACCTGGTCGGCGCCGACGGAACGATCCGCTTCGCGCGCCGCGGCATGCCGAAACCGTCGGAAGTACTGGCCGCCGCCTGATGCGACTTCCCCGGGTCTACCCCATCCTGGATGCGGAAACGCTCGATCGCCGCAATTTCGGCATCACCGCGGCGGCCGCCGCGCTCCTCGAGGGCGGCGCCGGAATCCTCCAGGTTCGCCACAAGGGCCACTGGAGCCGCGATTTCTTCGAGACTGCACGAACTGTGGCCCGGTTATGCCGGGAAGCCGGCGTTCCGCTCGTGGTCAACGACCGCGCCGATTTCGCGCTCCTGCTCGAGGCCGGCTTGCACGTCGGCCAGGATGACCTGGCTCCCCGCGATGCCCGCAAGCTGATCGGTCACGAACCGCTGTTAGGCTTCTCCAGCCACAACGTCAGTCAACTCTGCGCGGCCGGCGGCGAGCCGGTCGACTACGTCGCGTTCGGGCCCGTCTTTACTACCGTTTCCAAGCGCAATCCCGATCCGGTGGTGGGGGTGGAGGAAGTACGCCGTTGCCGGACCCTGATTGACAAGCCGCTCGTGGCGATCGGCGGCATCACTCGCGACACCGCGCCCTCTGTGCTCGAGGCCGGCGCCGATTCGGTGGCAGTAATCTCGGATTTAATTCCCGAGCCGGCAAACGCGAAATCGCTCCGCGAACGGATGGAAGAATGGCAACGAATCGTGACAACGGTTTGATCAAAGGCCTCGGCCTGATCGATTCCACCACCCTCGTGATGGGATCGATGATCGGCTCGGGCATCTTCATCGTGGCGGCTGACATCGCGCGCCAGGTCAACTCACCCGGCCTGCTCATGATGACGTGGTTTGTCACCGCGGCGATGACCCTCATCGCCGCGCTCAGCTATGGCGAACTGGCTGCCGCCATGCCGCATGCCGGCGGCCAGTATGTGTACCTCCGCGAGGCTTTCGGTCCCTTGTGGGGGTTCCTCTACGGATGGACGCTATTTCTCGTAATCCAGACCGGGACCATCGCCGCTGTCGCGGTCGCGTTTGCCAAATACACCGGCATTTTCGCGCCCTGGGTCTCGGCGGAGCATTACCTCTTCGGCCGTGGACACTTTGGGCTCACCACGCAGGAACTGCTGGCCATTTTCGTCGTGCTGCTGCTTTCGTGGAGCAACACGCGCGGCATCCGCACCGGGGCAGCCGTGCAGAACGTGTTCACCTTCGCCAAAGTCGCGGCGCTGCTGGGGCTGATCGGCTTCGGAATTCTGGTGGGCGGCAGCGCCCAGGCCGTGCACAGCAACTTCACCGGATTCTGGCGGAACAGCGGCTGGAATTTTGACACGGTACGGCTGGTGGGGGTGGCGATGGTCGGCGCCTTATTCTCCTCCGATGCCTGGAACAACGTGACGTTCACGGCCGGCGAAGTGCGAAACCCGAAACGCAATCTGCCGCTCTCCCTGGCGCTCGGAGTGGGCTTGGTCTCCGCGCTCTATATCAGTTGCAATTTCGTTTATCTGAGGCTCCTGCCGTGGGAAGCCATCCAGCACGCGCCCGAGGACCGCGTCGCCACCGCGGCCGCCGCCGGCATCTTCGGACCCGTCGCAGTGCAATTGATGGCGGCAGCCATCATGATCTCCACCTTTGGCTGCAACAACGGGCTGATTCTGGCGGGCGCGCGCGTCTCCTATGCGATGGCGAAAGACGGCTTGTTCTTCCAACGTGCGGCGCGCGTCGATCCGGTCCATCATACGCCGCGCTTCGCGCTCCTGGTGCAGTGCATCTGGACGGTGCTGCTGATCCTGAGCGGCAGTTACAGCGACCTGCTCGATTACGTCATTTTCGCGGCGCTGCTGTTCTACATTTTGACCATCTCAGGCCTGTTCGTGCTGCGCCGCACGCGGCCGGAGCTCGAGCGGCCGTACCGCGCTTTCGGATATCCGGTGCTGCCGGCGCTCTACATCGCCGTCGCGATCGTGATCGAGATCCTGCTGCTGCTTTATAAGCCCAACTACACCTGGCCAGGGCTGATCATTGTAATGCTGGGATTGCCGGTGTATTTTGTCTGGCGGCGCCGACAATGACCCGGATGGTCTCTTCGGGCGGCAACGTCTGACAGAGATTTGCGAGCCGTGCCAGCAGGCTCGGCGTGACCTCCTGGCCTCGGGCGATAAATAACATTCCTTTCGAGGTCCTCACATCTTGCGCGAGGATCATTCCCACTCGCAGCCGGCTCAGTGGAAGCTCTCGAACATCCGACTCCGGCCGGCTGTGGGCGATTTGGGCAAGCGCCTCCAGGATAGCGGGATCATACCAGCCGACACGACCGCGAAGCGTATCGAAGGCGAGCGAAACCGGGTACCCTTCGGTTTCCATCTGGTCGAAATCGACAATCACTTTCAGCGCCCGCGCGCCCCAAGGAATGGCGGCTCCGGCCGCACTGTCTACGGGGAAGCCGGCGCCGTCAAAATGCTTGTCTTGATATCGAAGGATTTCCCGGACGGGTTCCAACCGCGGGATATGGGCCAGAATCTCTTCGACTATATCAGGGATACGGCTCACCATGGCTTTATCCTCGTCGTTCAAGGGCTCTCCCCGATAAACTCTCTCCAAAGTGGCTGTCGATAGCAGCACGCTCCCGATCTGCGACAGCATTGCCGCCACTTCCAGGTGCCAATTCACCGGAATTTTGAGAAATGAGACGAGCGAGCTCATAGATTGCCGCAGCCGCGAGGCGCGACCGAAGGCAAGCGGGTGCGTCAACGAGAGAATTTCGGTCAGCGCTTTGATACTGCCACGCACCGTTTGCTGCAGCAAGACGCGTTCGGCCGTGACAAGCTGGTGCTGCTGCACGGCGCTTTTGAGCATCAATGCCATCAGCACACGGGGGCACGGCTTGGTCACGAATCTGAAAATTTCGCCTTCATTGACGGCCGCGATTGCACGATCCAGGTCGGGCTGCCCGGTAAACAGGACGCGTACGGTGTCCGGCGCCAGCTTCCGCGCGTTCTGCAACAGAGTCACCCCGTCCATCACCGGCATATTCAGATCGGAGACAACCACCGCGAAAGGGCCTC
>Ga0335079_10003042_pt1 | contig 19352 bp, 15 predicted proteins | sample Lox_Sample_33_FD_206719 | JGI IMG/M metagenome (GOLD analysis project Ga0335079, IMG submission 206719) | Soil microbial communities from Loxahatchee National Wildlife Refuge, Florida, United States - Lox_Sample_3.3 | ecosystem: Environmental > Terrestrial > Soil > Wetlands | place: USA... | reverse complement strand
AAATATGCACCAGCTGATTCAGGGTGCCCGCCAGGATGGCAATCCCTATCCGTTCAGTGAATCACCGATTGCAAAGGTGCTCGCAACGGGAGAAGGATGCAGGATCGATGGTGAAGTCATGTGGCGGCGTGACGGGAGCGCGTTGCCAGTCGAGTATTCCTCATCGCCGATTGTAGATAATGGGAAGATCCAGGGCGCGGTGGTGGCCTTCATGGATGTGACGGAACGGCGCATGCTGCAGCAACAGCTCATGCAAACACAGAAGATCGAAAGCATCGGCCGGCTCGCAGGTGGGATAGCTCATGATTTCAACAACATTCTGACAATCATTGTCGGGCATGCCTCCATCCTGAAGCGGCTTCCCCCGGATTCTCCCAAACGCCCGGAAAGTGTTGTTGCGGTTGAGAAAGCGGCACAACGAGGAGCAGGCCTTGTCCGGCAGTTGCTGACATTTGCCCGCAAGACTGATGTGATGCTGGAATCAGTCCGGCTGAATGAAGTTATTGCCGAAGTTGCCAAACTTATCAACGAGACGTTTCCGAAGACAATCATCATTGCCATGCGGCTGGAAAGCAATCTCCCGCCGATCCATGCAGATGCCAACCAGCTCCACCAGGTGCTCGTGAATCTCTGCGTCAATGCCCGCGATGCCATGCCTGAAGGCGGCACACTTTCCATCGGCACATCACAGGTGCCGCTCGAAAAAGTGCGATCAAAGTATTCGGCAGCATCGGCATCAGAATACGTCGAGATCAGTGTGACTGACAGCGGTACCGGAATGGATGAGCAAACACTGAACCGTATCTTCGAGCCGTTCTTCACGACGAAAGAAGTGGGAAAAGGAACCGGTCTCGGGCTTGCAGTCGTCTTCGGCATTGTGGAAACGCACAAGGGATTCATTGGAGTCGAAAGTGCAGTAGGCAAGGGGACCACGTTCCATCTTTACTTCCCGGTTCAGTCGAGGACGGTTGAGGAACGGGCTGCGACAGAGGCAGAGCTTGTCGATATCCCCGGCGGTTCCGAGACTATTCTGGTGGTCGAAGACGAACAAATGCTTCGTGAACTTCTGTTCGGCACTCTGACCGGTAAGGGATACAACGTCCTTCTCGCGGAAGACGGTCAGGAGATGATCTCCCAGTATGTGACGCACCAAGAGAGGATTTCACTCGTGATATCGGATATGGGTCTCCCCAAAGTGGGCGGTTATGAGGCCTTTAAGAAGATACGATCGGTCGATCCGTCGGCAAAGGTCGTGCTCGCGAGCGGATACCTGGAGCCGAATGTCAAATCGGAGATCCTGCGGTCCGGAGCCCGTGATTTCATTCAAAAACCGTATTCTCCCGAGGAAGTTCTGAAGAAAGTGAGAGAAATTATCGACACCGACGCGCAGCGCTCATGAGCGGGCGTGCGTCCCTTTTGATTTGTCTCTTTTCCTTCTTACTTTTGACTCCTGAGATTCAGGACATTGGGATATGAAATCGACGACATCCACGCTTGTTCACAAAATCATCGAACCGAAAGTAAAGTCCTCCGGTCAATACCCCGCCATAATTCTCCTCCACGGCAGGGGCGCAAATGAAAACGATCTTCTCGAGCTTGCAGAGTATCTGGATGAACGGCTCTTCATCATCAGCGCACGGGCTCCCTTCACCCTTTCGAACGGCGGGTTCACGTGGTACGACATTCTGGATGTGGGGATGCCGGAACCGGCGATGTTCGAACAGAGTTATGCCAAGCTGATGCAGTTCTTGGACGACGTGAAAAAAAACTATCCCGTGAATCCGGCAAAGATCTTCTTTGGAGGATTCAGCATGGGGACCGTCATGTCGTTTTGCGTCGCGCTCACGCAACCAGCAAGTGTGGCGGGAGTTGCTGCCAACAGCGGCCTGATCCCCGAGGGAACCTCGCTGCAATTTCAATGGAATGCAGTGAAAGGAAAGCCGTTCTTTGTCGCTCATGGCAAGTACGACCCCATCATTCCGGTGTCGTTCGCCCAAAGGGCACGGGAACTTCTGCAAAAGGCGGAGGCCTGTGTCACCTACCGCGAGTACGACATGCAGCATCAGATCAGCGAAGAGAGTCTGAACGACCTGATGCAGTGGCTATCCCGTCAGTTGCATTGACGGTATGCAATAGTCTCGTGGCATTACGGTGCGAAGATCTCCGATGATCCCGCCAGAAACCCGCCCGCCGGATCCCGCTGTCATCCATCATATCGATGAAGTACTTCACCGGTGCATTCATTGCGGCATGTGCCTGCCGGTATGTCCTACGTATGCGCTCACACAACAGGAAGAATCATCTCCGCGCGGAAGGATCCGTCTGATCAGATCGCTTTATGACGGAACACTCGGGCTCTCAGACAATTTTGTCGATGAAATGTATTTCTGTCTCGACTGTCAGGCGTGCCAGACTGCTTGTCCCGCCGGGGTTCGGTATGGTTCGCTTGTGGAAGATGCCCGGAGGAGGATCTCCGAGCAGAAAAAAGATCCGAATACTCTCCGGTTGTTGAAAACGTTATTCCTGAAGCGCATCCTTGCATCGAAGCAAGGGACCCGAACCTTCGGCAGGATGCTCCGGTGGTATCGCAGATCGGGATTACAGGATGCCGTCGATGAGTCTGGAATCCTTGGACTCTTCTCTCCACGGATGGCGGCAATGCACGCACTTCTCCCCAAAGCCGATGCTGGTGTTTTCGATGAACAGTATCCGGAAATCGTCCGTGCGCAAATGCCAAAGCGCGGGACCGTCGGATTCCTCTCGGGCTGTATTATGAATGTGGCGTTCTCGGATATTCACCGGGATGCAGTGGAGGTCCTTACCGCCCTTGGGTTCGACGTCGTCATCCCGAAAGGCCAGGTTTGCTGCGGCTCACTTCATGGGCACAACGGCGACATCGAGACGGCACGGCAGCTTGCCCGGCTGAATGTGGCATGTTTCAGAAAGTTCGCCATCGATGCTCTGGTAGTGGATTCCGCCGGGTGCAGTGCTTTTCTCAAGGAATACGATACGCTTCTCACCGACGATCCGGGATTCCGGGACGATGCACGCTTGCTCGCTTCGCAGGTAAAGGATATCACTGAATTTCTCGCGGTTCTCGATCTTCCTCCTGTGAAGCTGAACAGGAATGTGCGTGTAACATACCATGACCCCTGTCATCTGGTTCACACACAAAAAATCAGCGCGGAACCCCGGTCGATTCTCCGCCGGATAGGAGGAGCCGAGTTTGTTGAATTGCCGGAATCGACCTGGTGCTGTGGGAGCGCGGGAATCTACAATCTTCTCCGGCACGAAGATTCGATGAAGATGCTCGAACGAAAAATCCAAAACCTGGAGAGCACAAACGCGGATATCGTTGTGACTGCCAATCCGGGATGCCATCTACAACTGGCATATGGGATTCGACACTTTGGACTTGGAATGAAGGTCATGCACCCCGTTTCCCTGCTGAAAGAAGCTCTTTCATCGGGAAGCGTGACCCAGTGAGTATTGTGCTTGATACTCTTCTTCGATCGGGGTATATTGGCAGGAATTTTTTTCATTTACAGCATTCTAAAGAAGGAGTGAACATGAGTGTTTTCCGGAAGGTTTCTTGCTTGATCCTGATGAGTGTTTGTTGCGCCGGAATTCTTTCCGCCCAGGATCTAGTCCGCGGTCAGCTCTTCGGAAATGCCGATCAGGCAATGAGCCAGGCGAAGGAGAAGAGGGGAGATTTTTACGCCGAGAGGACGTTTATGAAGGCACTGGAATATTACCGCGATGCCGACGAGAAATATAAGGGAGGAGGTAATCTCGACGACATACGGGACAAGTTGAAAACGGCAACCGACCTATTCACAAAGGCTGCCGATGTCGGTAAGCAGGCTGCAATCATGTTCAGCCGGGTTATTACTGCGCGCACGAACGCCGACAGCGCGTCGGCGTCAAATTACTCGCCGGAGCTCTGGCGGAAAGCCGAAGACGCATTCAAACAGGCCGCACAAAAATTTGAAGACGGAAGCGTGGAAGACGCGCGTGGCTCGGCTGCAGAGGCGGAGGCGGCGTATCACACTGCGGAGCTCGAAGCGCTCAAGACAAATTTTCTGGCCCCCGCCCGGACACTGCTCCAACGGGCAGACGAGACCAATGCGGGCGACAACGCCCCAAAAACACTCGCCCGTGCACGGATGCTCTCTGCCAAAGTCGATTCCATCCTGAAGCAGAATATTTTCGATACCGATGAAGCGCGCCAGGTTGCAGAGGAGGCAAAATACGAAGCCGCCCACGCGCTCTATCTCTACCAGCTTATCCAGACGATGAAACAGCAGGACAAGACATTCGAGGATGCGATTCTTACGGATGAGCGTCATCTCGACGAGGTGGCAGATTTCCTCGGCATCAAGCCGCACTTCGATCAGGGATTCGAAGGACCTGTCCGGAATCTGATCACTGCCATCAAGAGCAAGGACGCAGGCGTACGACGGGACGAGGACTCCATCAAGCAGCTGTCCGATATCAGCAGGCAAAAGGACAATGAGATTGATAATCTCCGCCAGCAGATCGGATCTATGGAAAAGCGCGTCGGCTCATTGACGGAAAATGAAAAAGAGCTTCAGAAACAGGGAGAAGACCTCCAGCAGAAACTCCTCCTCAAGGAACAACAGGATGAGACTATCCGCAATGTGAGAGGAATGTTTACTGAACAGGAGGGAATCGTTCTGAGGGACGGCGACAACATTATCCTCCGTCTCTACGGACTTTCGTTTCCAGTGGGGAAGAGCGAGGTCGAGCCGGAATATTATCCTCTGCTCACAAGAGTTCAGGATGCGATCAAGAAATTTCCCAATTGCAAGGTGGCGATCGAAGGACATACCGATTCGCAGGGAAGTGACGAGATGAACCAGACCCTTTCCGAAAACCGGGCGAAATCCGTTGCGGAATATCTCATGGCAAATATGAATGTCTCGATTCCGATCAATTCCCAGGGCTATGGTGAAAGCCGTCCGGTGGCAAGCAACGACACGCCGGAAGGGCGGGCGAAGAACCGTCGTATCGACGTCGTGATCACTCCGGAGTGGGCTCAATCCGGAAAGTGAGCCCCTGTTGAACGCATCGGCGGGAAGAGGACCCCGGCCTGGATTGAAGATCTCCCGGACCAGGCGATCCCCCGTTTCGGGTGCCTCGCCCAAACTGCCGTTCCGATTCGTCGTCGATTATCTCTCACACCTCGATCCGGTAGTGAAGCCGATGTTTGGTTGCTACGCGGTGTACGTCGGCCCGAAGATCATGCTCATTCTGCGCCAGCGCAGTACACATCGCTCGGCGAACGGCGTGTGGATTGCAACCGGGAGAGAGCACCATGCGCGGCTGAAAATACTCTTTCCTTCAATGCGCTCCATCGGAGTTCTCGGCAAAGGAGAAACCAACTGGCAGATGATTCCTGAGGGCGCATCGGATTTTGAAGAGTCGGTTGTCCATTTATGCGACCTCATTACCAGGGGTGATCCGTGTGTTGGGAAGATCCCGGCCTCAAGGAGGCGGCGCAGGAAGGCTCGTTCAAAATCTTCGCAGGATATGTACCGGCCTGATTCCGGCCGGATCTGATTCGCATGTCTTTCAGGAGGCGTCGGATGAATCATCACTTTATGATCGGAGAATGATGCCATGAGAACTTTGCTCGGGATATTCGGTCTTTCGATTTTCATGCTCTCCGGCTGTACGAGGGAAATCGGTACCGTCGTCCTCCCGGAACCCGCGGCGGGAGGATCTTTCGCAGTCACCTGGTCGGCTTCGGCGGGCGGATCCATCGATCTTGGCCAGATCAGGAATACCGCCAGATTCCCGTTAGTCGTTTCGAATACGGGTGACCGGGAGATTACCGGCATCACGATCACGAACAGCAATCCCCAATTTCTTGCCGATTCATCCATTGACACTCTTCGGCCCGGCGATGCGTTCGGGTCTGCCCGCATCATCACGCTTGTTGCGGTACACGGTACCAACCCGAGCGGTGTCGGGCTCGCACAGACGATGGCTCAGGGAGTGAATTTCGACACGCTCCAGCTGGCAGGACTAACCCGGGATGCCAACGGCGAGCGGCATGTCGTCATGATGTCGACGGCCCTTCGCGTAACTGCTCTCCTGGCAGATATCCGGTTGTTCGATGACACTGCTGAAATCGACCTGACCAGGCCGACCGGAATTGAAACGGGTTTCGGTGTCGGGATAAACGAAATCCTGGTGTACACGGTCACGCATCTGATGGCAAAGGTTGTCAACTCCGGTAATGTACCGATCTATCTCACGGAGTATCAGGGGGTAAATGTCCTTCCCGAACGCGTCATATTGCCAAACGGGGTCGATTCACTTAGTCACCTAAGTACTGCCGTGCTGGATACACGCGGCACCATCACGATAGGAAATCGCCTGCATATTTCAGATGACGGAAGATGTTATTTTCAACTTTCTCCCTAAGGCCTGTCGAACGACACAGAAAATTCTCCTTGTCTCCGATGAGAACTTTGAGACGAGGACTCCTCGATTTGTAGTAAGAAGAATATTGCTGGAGGTGTGAAAATCAACTAACGGCGTGGAGCAGTTCCCCGGGTCGTACCAAAATCCCGCGGAGGAGAATCGTCCTTGGTTGATTTGGATTCCGTGCTCCCCCGGGTCGGACGATCGACCTGTGCCGGCTGGTTCGGAGTCGTCGGTGGGGAAGGCGGTTGAGGTGGAGGAGGAGAGGGTGGATACGGTGGATACGGCGGATCTGGTATCGGAGTTGGATCTGGTCCCGGATCGGTCCATGGTGGTTGATAGGCGTAGGGTTGTTCCACGCTGACAGTTTCATATTCATTACCGAGATAGACCAGGTCTACCGCATTGCCGTCGTCATCCCGCACGGTGACCTCGGCTTCGCCCACAGTTCCGTCATCAAACGTCAAAAGTATCAGCTGATCTTCCACACGAAAGGCACCGGTACGCGGATTACCTGAATCCGGCACAATCGAAAACCTGTCCATCCCGTTCAACGAAATCATGGCGTAACTTGAAGGCGAGTTCTTGATGAAGAATTGGCCGCCGACCTGCGCTTCAGATTCACCGTAATCATCTCTCGAATACTTCCGCTCGGTTCCATCAGGGAGTATGAGTGAGAGTTGATTTCCCACAAGCCGATAATAATAGCTGCTGAGTTGATCACCATCGCGTACGACAATTGAATCCGAAACCACAGTATAGTCGACGGGATTCCGGTCGAGAATGAGTGCATGATCGGAAATGAACTCCAGCGTCCATTTATCTTCAAATGTGTGATACTGCCACGATCCGCGAAGGAGCGCTAAATTACGGTCGATCAGTGTGGAATCCTGGGCGTAGCTGGTTCCAGAAATACAGAGAAGACAGAAAGCGCAGAGGGCGAGAAATCTGACAATACCTGCAAGTGGAATATGACTGAGGTGGTGTTTCATGTTTTGACGGTAGACAAAAACGATGCCGAATTTTTGTATCCGAAAGTGCGCACCTGCGAGTATGGTCGGCGGCTTCTTTTCGAATGCTGCAAATGACAGTCGAAAAAAGTGTACGCAGTGTCCAAATTTGGATACTCCGCAGAAGGAAAATTCGCCCGAATTTCTGTTCCTTCGGCGGAGTGCTGTCACGATCCGGGTTCGTTGCATTTCCCTATCCAAAGCAGTATCTTTTTTGATATGAAACCGGTTCTCATACTTCATCACCACGAAATATCGCTCAAAGGGAAAAACCGCGAGAAGTTCGAGCGGCAGTTGTTGCGGAATATCCGCATCGTTCTTGGAGATCTGCTCCTCGCATCGTCTTCAGGGGGGGGATATGGGAAATTCTTCATCTTTCCTGAGGCAGGAAATCCGGTGCCGCCTCTCATAGATCGCTTGTCCAGAGTCTTCGGGCTGGCAAATATTTGTGCGGGAGTGCAGGTCGGGCAGTCGATGGAAGAATTCGGTGCTGCAGCCGTGAACCTGATGAGCGGAAGGAAATTTGCCTCATTGAGGGTTGAGACCCGCCGTCCGGATAAGAATTTCAAGATCAACTCGATGGACGTGAGCCGCGAAATCGGAGGGCTCCTGTGTGAGCACTTTCGCGTTCCCGCAAAGATGGAAAATCCGGATGAAACCGTTTTTATCGAGATTGTTGACGGGAAAGCATTTGTTTTTGTTTCGAAGCTGAAAGGCGCCGGAGGGCTTCCCACCGGTATGAGCGGAAGGGTGGTTTCACTTCTTTCCGCGGGTTTCGATTCGCCCGTTGCTTCGTGGCAAATTATGAGGCGTGGTGCGTCCGCCGTCTTTGTGCATTTTCACAGCGTTCCCTATACAAGCCGCCGCTCCATCGACCAGGTACGGGAAATTGTCAATGCCCTCACACGGTATCAGCTGAAATCGCTTCTGTACCTCATTCCCTTTGCGGAGGTCCAGAACGAAATTGTGCTCAAGACCCCACCGCCTCTTCGTGTGCTCCTGTACCGCCGTATGATGATCAGGATTGCCGAGGCAATTGCAAGGCGCGAGAAGGCAGAAGCGCTTGTCACCGGTGAGGCGGTCGGCCAGGTTGCCTCGCAGACATTACGGAACATCCGCGTCATCGACGAAGCCGCCGCCTTTCCGATCCTGCGCCCGCTCTCCGGAACGGACAAGGAAGAAACGATGCAGATCGCACGGGAGATCGGCACGTATGATATCTCCCGCGAGCCCTACGATGATTGCTGCTCGTTTCTTGCTCCCCGTTCGCCCGAGACATGGGCAGCACAGGATTCCACCGCAGCCGCTGAACAGGCCCTCGACATTCCCGCTCTTGTGCGGATGGGAATGCAGGGAATGGAGGTGGAAAAGTTTTGGTTCCCCGCAGTCCGCAATGAAGATACAAAGCAGGAAGTCGAAGCGAAGGATCCGCTCGTAATTTCCGAATCATCCACATCATAACCACAGCTATCATGCCGACGAGAATACTGATTAAGAACAATGGAAGCATCAAGATCGAAGGTGATTTCGAGATTGTTGACCAGCAGGGGAACAAGTTTGATCTCTCCGGGCGAACAGCCGTTTCTCTTTGCCGCTGCGGCGTGAGCAAGAACAAGCCGTTCTGCGACAGCACTCACCGGGAATGTAATTTTCAATCGGAGATCATCGCGTTCACTCTTCCCCCTTCCAAACCGATATCCTGAAACCCTTCAGCATTTGGAAAAGAATCCGGACTTTTGTAGTATGCGAACATCTCCTGCAGTACTCCCTCGTGGTGTTCCACGGTGTGAATAGTAGCTGCGGATTACTCTCGTTTCCTGCAATGAATGTGACATGCGTTTGAAAACCCCGGTCATACTTCTGATGGTGCTCGGATTTATTCCGCTGGCCCATGGACAATTCCAGGGGATACTGGATATGAAGGTCGTCGCGACGAGTGCCGACACCGTGCAGACCGCAACCTATCGCCTCCAGATCGGCGGGAGCAATATTGCCGCGGAGTTTCATGATTCCGAACCATCGATGCCGAATGGAAAGTTCATTTTCCGGGGCGACCGAAATGTCCTGTGGATCGTTGATGACGACTCGAAGAACTACATCGAGATGTCCACGGCAAGTCAGGAGGGTCAGGATCGGCCAAAGGGCGGCCAGCAAGCCGATTCGGGTGAGAAGCTCCGGCCGACCGGCAAGACGCAGAAGATGCTCGGATATCCCTGTGAGGAACTTGTGACGCACGAGCACGGGGCGGAGGTGCGCATTCTTGCCACCACCAAACTCGGCGATGTGTATGAAGGCCTCTCCCGATCGTTAGGACAGCTTGGTGGGAGAAACGAGGGGAGTGCCGGCGGCTGGGAACATCAGCTCGCCGCACTCAAAATGTTCCCCCTTAAAGTGACAACAACACACGATGTCCGCACGCGTGAAACGCAGGAGGTTACGGCTATCACTCCTGCCGCAGTCGATTCTACGGTCTTTCTTCCGCCCGAAGGTTACAAGAAAGAGCTCCTCGACATGAATATGGAGAAGATGCTCGATGAAATGAAGAATCAGGCGGGGACTGACTCCACTGCCGACACAACGGGGAACAGGTAGCCGGCGGAAGTATTCAATTCAACAAGGGCTTGAAGAATGGAAGATCACGAACGCAGAAAATTTTTGGCACAGCTCGGACTTACAGTTGGTGCCATGGCACTTGGGAAAGACATTCTCAATGCGTTTCCGAAACCTGACCTGATCTTCCAGGGGAAAATGCAGGCAAAGACGGTCTCTCCCTCGTCTGGTACTCCTGAAGTGGATTTCCGGTATGCACCGGCGGATTGGCAGTCGACATACTGTTTTCCCGATGATCCGTTTAAGAGTCTTGTGAGAAAATTCGGCGAACTGCTCTATGGTCACGCGGGCATGGGAGCAGATTGGAACGCGTTTGCGCACGTCGTCGCGGTCGGACTTCATGACCGGGCAAGGGGGACGTATGTCAATCAGAAGCTCGAAGCCCCCGGCATTCCGATCATCACCACGGATTTGGAATGGGATGATGTGCTGATGCATCTGACGTCGTTTGCAACCAACGATCCCGATGAAGGACGCATTGATAATCTTCTGGTGGAGCTCTATTCCAGGGGAACAAATGAAGTCGAAGTCACGCCGGAGATCACGATACATTCGGAGGCAGGATTCACGGCGTTGTCCGAAGGCGATCATGGGACGGTGCAGTTGAACGGTAATCCTCCCGTAATATTCTTCACGGTCGGCTCAGCTCTGCAGCCGGGCGGTGATGCTCATGATCACCGTTTCATGTTGAAGGGCGGAAAAGCGGCAAAGGACACCGCATACAAATACCTTGTCCGGTTTCCCCAGGAGAAGCAGCCGAAAGAGAAGATACGCTACGATGTGGGAGATGTGGAGAAGCTCCTGAAGGAAGCACGCGACTTTTGGCAGCTCTGGAGCCCGACCGGCGGGAAAGTCGCCTGGCAGATCAACGGTGTTGAACAGGATTTTCTTACGGCATGTTCGAGAAACATCGTCGAGTCGCGGGAAGTGAAAGGCGGAAAGCATGTGTACCAGGTCGGCCCGACCTGCTATCGGGGACTCTGGATGGTGGATGGATATTCACTTCTCGAAGCGGCGCGATATCTCGGGCAGGACAAGGAAGCTCAGGAATCTCTGGACTATATGTGGAACCTTCAGGCGGACGACGGATCGATCACCGGCGGGGCGGGGGCAACACACTACAAGGATTCCGCGGTTGCGGTGTTCACGCTCATCCGTCAGGCCGAGCTGACACAAAACTGGGATTATTTCAATGAACTCTATCCGGATGCGTTCAAAGCACTCATGTATTTGAGGGACTTGCGCCAGAATGCAAAAAAGGATGGAACCCCAAACAGCAAATACGGCCTCATGCCGGAAGGATTCGGCGACAGTGGAATCGGAGGGAGCGCTCGCCCGGAATTTACGAATACGATCTGGACTCTCGTTGCTCTGAAAAAAATGATGGAAGTGATCAAACGGTTAAAGGTCCCGCGACTTTCTGATGTGGTCAACTTCTACGGTGAACTCCGCGAAGCATTCTATAAGGCCGGTGCAGAGGAACTTGTCAAACATCCCAAGGGATTCTCCTATCTCCCGATGCTCATGCGTGCCGATACCGCGTGGTCGGATCCGGATGTGAAGAAACGTCCGAAGCCGCAGGTTGCGCAGATCTATCTCACGCAAGCGGTCTATCCGGGCATGCTGTTCGAACGCGGAGACCGGTTTGCCGGCGGCAATCTTCAGCTCATGCAGGCGGTGACCACACGCGAAGACATCCCCGTGGAGACCGGATGGCTCTCCAACGATGCGGTTTGGCCGTACAACGCAGCGATCGTAGCACAACTCTATCTGTATAATTTGCTTCCCGACCTGGCGCGCAAGACATTCATCGGATTCCTGAACCACGCGTCTCCGCTCTTTGCGTGGCGCGAGGAGCAGTCGTATGCCGGGACGCCGAATCCGCAGTACATCGGAGATATGCCGCATAACTGGGCAAGTGCGGAGTGCATCCGGTATCTCCGCCACATGCTCGTTATGGAGGATGAAAAGGATCTGCGGCTCTTCGACGGTCTTGGCTTGCCGGAAGTAAGTTCGGGAAAACCGATTTCACTCACCTACACGCCGACGAAATGGGGGAGAATCACCGTCACGCTCGAACCGGTCGACAAGAAGAACTGGCACACGAAATTCGTCCGCGAAGCTTTCGATGAATCCACGATGCCGCCAATTGGATATGTCACAATGCCCAATAAACTCCCCGGGGAGTTCTGGTTCGATAAGATCACCGGTGCAAAGCGGATTCAGTACGGAGACCGCATTATGATTCCCGGAGCGGCGACAACGTGGGAATGCACCTGGAGAGCTCTCTGAACGCCGTGGAAATCCTTGCGGGTTAGTGGGGAGGGTAACGTACCGCGTGATCCGCTGCCAAGGTTATTGAACTGCTCGTCGTGGTTCCGCCGGCGAGATACGGTGGCAGATCAGAACTGTGTTCCGTTCGGATTATATACTGCCACGCCACCCGTCGTTCCTATCCACAGGTTTCCCAGAAGATCGTAGGTCAGCGCAGTGACTGTATCGGTCGGAATTTTCGGGGTCGTTTCGTGGGTAAACGTTGTCCACGTTGTGTCCTGGAGCCGTATCAGACCGTAAGGGGTTCCGAACCAGCGTGTCGAACGGAGATCAGTAGTTGCAGCGTTGACGGTGCCCGGTGGCAACTGTCCGTTCGTGCTCGCACTCGTGTAACTGTTATCGAGGTTTTGGTTGCCGAGATTGTGTGTTGAAATGCCTCCCCATTGACCCATCCAGATGACTCCCGAATTGTCGTACGAAAGCGAAACAATAGGCGATGAAAGTTTCGGAGAAGTTGTTGCCCATGACGTCGTCGAGGTGCTATAGATGGCAAGACCGTCAAACGTTCCGAACATCACCTGTCCGTTATAGTTATTGGTCAGGATGACATAGACATTCGGTGACGGGAGGTACGGCGCAAAAGTCGAAGTTTGTCCCCACGTGCCGCCACCGAGCTGCGGATCCACGAGTGAAGGTTCGAAGACGGTGATGCCGGTTGTGCTCGCAAACCAGACATCCCCCGGACTGATATACCGTACAGACCCGATCGAGGTGATGAACTCCGAGGGGGCATCGGGAGCGTGATATTGATACCAGGACTGAATGGTAGATCCGTTCCTGACGTATCTCCGGATGCCGCCGCCGTTGAGCCCGAACCAAAGACTTCCATCCCTGCCTTCGGCAAGTGCGGATACTTCATATGAAGTCGCTGGACCATTGGCGCCGTAGATCTGGAATGCCAGCGAATCTTTGATTGCCGTCCATGATCCTTTGGTAAATCCGGACACGCCATCAAGGGTTCCGATCCAGATGTACCCGTCGCTCGCAGCCAGCAGTGCATTGACTCGGTTGCTGATAATGGGACTGTTGGCTTTTGTGAATGAAACCCAGACAGGTCCGGGAGGATTGGCATCCGTTTCATTCTTTTTGCAGGATTCCAGACCTACTACAGCGAGCACTACGAGAACGAGGATTGGTTTCATGAGGAAAATTTTACTTAGTAGAGTTTCGAATTCTGGTTTTTTGACACGGAGAAGCTTGAAAAAGTTTACCATTGGAAGGGGGAATGCGCGGCGTTCAAGTCCCCGGTTTGCAACGAACTTCTCTTCATTGTTCTACGGAAAGATAGGAAATATGTTCGAGTCCGCCAAATTCAATATCCTTTGAAGATATGCACCCTCGGGAGCGTCGCACCCTGTTACGCGTGAGGTCGCTCGCAGCAGAGCGAACTCTGTCGTCCAATGCATTCTCCCGGTGACCGTGTTCCTTTGAAATTTCCCTCGTTTTGCAGTTTTTTCGCTTGACACTCATCATTATTTTTGCTATAATCGGTTATCTGAAACGTCGTCTGATTTTCCCCAACTCTTCTCACCACATATATGTGCAGCACTAAGCTTCAGGTATTTGCGGCTGGAGTGTGTGTTCTCCTCCTCACCGTGGCAAATATGAGTTGTACTCCGTATGATTTTTCGTCTCCATCGCCGGGTGAAATCAAGATTCAGTTGAAAACAATCTCTTCACCCGATCATATTCCGTTTCTTCCGCTGAATAATTTCGGGTTGACGGTCAGTATCCTCGAGGGTGTTGAGACTAACGGCAATCGCGTTCCGATCTACAGCGATATCCAGGCGATCAAGAGAAATCCCATCGATTATAACACGCTCGATTATCGTGCCCGGGACTCGGATCTCGTGATTGGCGCAGGATATGCCCCGCCCGGTGACTACCTCGGCATCGATATCACCGCCGTCCCTGATTCTCAGGTGGTGCTCAATGGCTACCAGGTTGTCGGCGTTACTACCCCTTACAATTATAACCCCAATCTTCGTATTCTCTATCCGTTTAAGGTTGAGGAATCGAAACTCACCACTATCACGCTGACGGTGGATCTCGATCAATCCCTCGTGAAAGGATTTGTCACGTATCACTTCACACCCTATTATTATATATCGAGGGTGACCGTCCAGTAATTCTACCAGTTACAGGAATTTTTGAAATGACTCAGCACATGAAGATCTTCCGTCGCATTATATTTCTAGCTCTGTTAAGCTCCTTGTGGATGATATTCGAAGGATGTCCGCACAATGAGGGTGCGTATTTACCGAATGCGAGACCGATCGCTCGTCTATCGAATGTTCCACCCCAGAGCGATACAGTCGTGACCACGAGTCCCCAGTTCACCCTGTACTGGGTCGGAGATGATCCGGATGGATATGTTGTGGGTTTCCGCTATCGATGGACGATCAATAACCTGCAGGAGCCCGGCGTGTGGGAAGATTATCGGATTCTTCTGAATATCATGGTTCAGAAATATGCGCTCATGGCGGTGACGAAAGACCCGACGGCTGTTCCTGCCGTGTACAAGTACTTTGCAACTCTTCCACCCACCGGTTTGGATACGGCTTCCATCAGTCATTTGAAGCGGGGCGATTCCATCACGGTTGCCGGCGTAAAAGTGTATGCCTCGAATTCCGATTCGATCCTGATCCCGGGTACGACGCAGCGTGATTCCAACCGCTTCCCGTTCCATGTCAATCCAACCAGCGGAACATTCATTTTTGAATCTCCCGATTCGGTTAATCTCCATACATTTGCAATCGAGGCGATCGATAACCTGGGTGCGACTTCTGCAGTTCCTGCGGAAGTATCGTTTGAAACGCCGAGTGCTGAGGCACCGGATACGAAAATCGATATCCTGCCCGATACGTCGCTCGTGATCTTGCACAAGAACGACGCGTTCACCGGGCTGGAATTCGATTACCACTCCGTCGATCCGAACAGTTCATATAATACCTATCAGTGGGCTGTTGATCGGGAGTTTTACGCCCCTGATTCCGTCCCGTGGTCGACATTCCAGCCGTACCAAACGGTGAAGATTGCAGCGGAGTCTTTTCATGATCCCTACGCAACCTCGCACACTTTTTCGGTGCGGGCAAAGAATCTCTTCGGGGTCATCGATCCCACTCCCGCAGAAACAACATTTTACACATTCTATCCCTCGTTCGCGCGGCCGGGATATTTACAACGCATTCTTCTGATCAATAATTCTCTTGATTCAGCGAGTCTTGGTCCCCAGTCGCCGACCCGCGCGATGATAGAATCTTTTTACGAGAATATTCTGAATGACCTGGGGAAATCGGGGAAATTCGACGTCTGGGAAAGTGGCTCTGCGCCACCGATCGGAATCGGCTTCCCTGGTGCATCCACCCTTCAGGCATATAGCTTTGTGATTCTTGTCGCCGACCGTGGAAACGCGACCGGCGGCATGGAACCTCTTCTTGACCCGGGAAGAGAAAGTGGACTTATTCAGTACTGCAACACCGGTGGGAATGCGATGTTCATCGGCTGGGGAATCCGGAGCAGTACGGCCATTCAGGTAACGGATGCGTTCTATCGTAATCTCATCCATGTCGATCAGTCTTCGGTGTTTCATGTCGGGATCGCGAATCTTCTAATACGCATACCGGCGACGGAGATCATCATGGGTGCACAAGGTCAGCTGGGATATCCTGACATTGTCTGGGACAGCACGAAGCTCTATCCTTCGTGGAGTGGGGGTATACCAGGTCAGCTTCTCACATTCCCGACCGGATTCGGTGAAACGATATACAAGACGCTCGACAGCAACACGGGCTCCCCATATCACCTGGAATCGATAGGTGTGCGATATATCGGGCCCGGCTTTTTCAACTCAATATTCCTTCCGTTCCCGCTGTACTTTGCCCAGCAACCTGTCGCGGAACAATTTATGCGGAAGGCATTCACGGATGTGGGTGAATTGAATCGACCTTGATCAGCAGGAGTTTTGATATGAAGACATTGGTACGCGTAGTTTCTCTCTCGCTTGTCTGTATCCTTCTCATCCCCGGCATTCTGGCTGCCGCCGCCGGCAAGATTGTCGGTGTGGTGCGTGATGCCAAGACGCACGAGCCGATTATCGGCGTGAACATCCTGGTCGTGGGGACATCGCGCGGCGCCTCTGCCGACATCGACGGCAAGTATACGATCATCGGTATACCGCCGGGGACCTACACCATCCGGGCGACCCAGGTTGGCTACGCCCCGGTTGAAGTAAAGGACTTCAAGGTCGGCGCCGACGTTACCACTCCTCTCGATTTTGCAATGTCGTCGAGCGACGTTCAGCTCGGCGAAGTCGTTATCCACGGCGAGCAACTCGTCAATAATATGAATACCTCCTCCACGATCGACGTCGGCAGCAAATCCATCGAGAGTCTCCCGAACGTGAAGAGCGTCGACGACGTGGTAAAGATCCAGCCCGGAGTTCTCAAGCAGGGAAACAACATTTACGTCCGCGGTGGACGCGCCAACGAAGTGCAGTATGTCGTCGACGGTGTGCCGGTCAACAACCTTCTTTCGAACAACAACATCGTCGATCCGAACGCGACCTTGTCCAACCTCTATGCCGGAATGAATTCCGGGACGGTCGGCGGTGGAGCGACGGGTTTGTCCATCTCGGCAAACGCGATTTCATCCGTGAGCGTGCAGACGAGCGGGTTCGATGCGGACTACGGAAACGCTCAGTCCGGCATCATCAATATTTCCACGAAGTCCGGCGATACCGGGAGATATTCGGGAAGCGCGCAGTTCAGGACGGACCGCATGGCGGCTACGAATCAGAATGAGGCGTACAATTCATTTTCCCTCGGTGGCCCTGAACCCCTTTCGAGATATCTTCTCCCCGAACTCGGACTCAAACTTCCAGGGAGTCTGACGTTCTTCTTCAATGTCGATATCGATCGGTCGGACGGATACCGCCAGTATGCACACAATCAGTTTTACAATCCTCTCCAGCGAAAAGTGGGATTCAACGGCCTGTTCGGCGGAATCATGAACGGCGTGGGATTTGATTTTCGCGACAATCAATCCAACTCGTTCACCTTCAGCTCAAAACTCCGCTACGATATCAGCGGCACGGATCAGATCCTGTATTCCTATAACGGCGCGCTCAGCTCGGGCCACGATTATGACAATAACTGGGTGTACATGGCGGACTCATCGATGCTCAGCGCCACGCTTTCAATCAATCACAATCTCTCGTGGGAACACTTCTTCGGCAGCAATTCATACGGGAAAATCATTTTGGGAGAAGTTGAACAGCGCACGGGAAACGACGTTGCGGGCATCCTTCCATCCGACTATTCACCGGTGAACCAGAATCAGGACATCAACAACGACGGCTATTATGATGTGGGGACAACCCAGGCATGGGCGAGCTCGGTGACACGCGACTGGTCCCTGCGTTTCGAGTTCAACAGCCAGGTTCATCCTCTACACCTCCTGAAGACCGGATTCGAGTATCACTATTTTTCCGTGCAGTCGACGACCATCGACGATCCGACGGTCCCGCATTACGATGCGGACGGCAACGTCATCCAGTTCCCCGACACGGCGTATATTTATAGTAAGGGCCTGTATCCGGGGTTCGGCAAGTATCGGTGGTCCATCAATGATTTTCCGAATCGCGGCGCACTCTGGGTCCAGGACAACATTGAATTCTCCGGGCTCAATTTCCACGTCGGACTGCGCTACGACTACCAGGATATCGGCAGGCAGGTGTTCGATGACCAATGGATATCGTCATGGCGGACTGCGGTGGGCTCGGACATACCCGGTTCACCATTCCAACCCGACTGGGCACAAAAAGACGCCAGCGGCAATTATGAGAGGATGAACGGCGGGAGTACGTTCTGGTATTATTTCACCCACGGTTACTTCAGCCCCCGGCTTGCTATCGGATATCCTGTTACCGACAGGATCGTCTTCTTCTTCAACTACGGGCACTTTCTGCAGTTCCCGTCGTTCGATGAGTACTTCAATGACCCGACGGTACTTGGTGCAAGCGGAAACTATGTCGGAAATCCGGATCTGAAACCGCAGAAAACGATCCAGTATGAATCCGGATTTGACGATCAGTTTGCAGACAATCTGTCATTCTCTCTGCATGCCTATTACAAGGATGTGTTTGACTATGCGGATCTTGTATCGGCGGGAAATGCGCAACTGTATTACAACTTCGATTATGCGAGCACGCGTGGTTTCGATCTGTCGTTCCAGCAGGCGCTTGCGTCGAACTTCTCTTCCACACTCAGCTATTCCTATGCAATTGCGAAGGGACGTGCATCAAACCCGCTCGCGAGCGTTTATCAGCCGAGTTACCAGCTGCCGAGAGAAACGCGCATGGATTGGGACCAGAACAATACGGTCAACCTCTTTCTCCGGTACGCCGTGGACCCCCGCCAGGATTCCTATATCTTCGGGATACCGTTGAATAATTACGGCGTCTCGCTCACGTGGAGCTATGGCAGCGGGTACCCATACAGCGGATACAACGGCGGTCATATCACACTCCGGAATCTCTATCTCCATAACAGCGAAACCGCACCGTACACTTCGGTCTTCAACCTCTCTCTCTATAAGGGCTTTCAGGTTCTCGGGACACTCAACATGATGGCGACGCTTGATATCACGAACTTGTTTAATCGGGATAACGTGAGCGCCTCGTTTCTCCAGAACAGTACGGTCGGTCAGTACTATGGCAGGCCCGCCGAGTACGGAGATATACAGGATCCGACGGCAGGAAACGGGATCGTCCTTCCGTGGAATCGGGTAGCGCACGATTTCACCTACCCGGGTGTCTTCGAGGCCCCGCGACAAATTCTCCTTGGAATACGAATGACATGGCAATGAAATCTCAGATGATGTCAGATAAAAGGATTTCGGATATGAAACATTTCGGTTTGACACTGGTGATCTGCCTCTGCGCAG
>Ga0335079_10003041_pt1 | contig 19355 bp, 15 predicted proteins | sample Lox_Sample_33_FD_206719 | JGI IMG/M metagenome (GOLD analysis project Ga0335079, IMG submission 206719) | Soil microbial communities from Loxahatchee National Wildlife Refuge, Florida, United States - Lox_Sample_3.3 | ecosystem: Environmental > Terrestrial > Soil > Wetlands | place: USA... | reverse complement strand
GCTTTCGTGGAGGGCATTAACGCTCACATCAAGGCGCTTGGGGGCACGCGCCCGCTCGAATTCAAGATGGCCGGATACGATCCTGGCCTGTGGACGCCCGAGGACTGTCTCAGCCGCGTGGCTGGGCTGCTGATGACGCACAATCTGACGCACGAGGTGAAACTTGCCGGGCAGGTGCGGCGCTTCGGGATTCCTGCGGTGGAGAAGTTCTTCGCGCTCGATCCGCCGATTCCGGTGGCGATTCCTCGAGGCCTGGATCTGGCCGAAATCACGCACGACATTGTGCGGGTCTACGAGCAGGCGGTCGGTCCGGTGGCGTTCTCCACCGAGCAGGGCAGCAACAACTGGGTAGTCGACGGGACCATGACGGTGACGGGGAAGCCGCTGCTGGCCAACGATCCGCATCGGCCGGTGCAGATTCCCTCGCTGCGCAAGACCGTGCATCTGTCCGCGCCGGGCTGGAACGCGATCGGCGCGGGCGAACCGGCGCTGCCTGGCATCGCGCTCGGGCACAACGATCGCATCGGGTTCGGCTTCACCATCGTGGGGATCGACCAGCAGGACCTTTATGTCGAGAAGCTGAACCCCACCAACCCAGACGAGTACGGGTATCGCGGCGCCTGGAAGAAGGTGGAGATCGAGCACCAGAATTTGCCGGTGAAAGGCGGCCGGCCGCAGCCGATCGAGCTGCGATACACCGTGCACGGGCCGATTATTTACGAGGACCGGGCGCGCAACCGGGCCTACGCTTTGCGGTGGGTGGGAAGTGAGCCGGGAACAGCGGGTTATCTGGCGGGCCTGGCCGTGGCACGCGCAAACAACTGGAGCGACTTCGCGGCAGCGATGGAACGGTACAAGGTGCCCAGCGAGAACATTCTGTACGCCGATACCGAGGGGAACATCGGCTGGCAGGCCGCTGGAATGGCGCCCATTCGCAAGAACTGGGCGGGCGTGCTGCCGGTACCCGGCGATAGCGGGGAGTACGAGTGGCAAGGATTCCGGCGCGCGGCGGAGCTGCCCCGATCCTACAACCCCGCCACGCACTTCATCGCCACGGCCAATCACAACATTCTTCCACCTGGATACAAAATTCCGCTGGGTTACCAATGGGCGCTGCCTTTCCGATTCCACCGCATCGAAGAAATGCTGGGCGCAAAGAAGAAGTTCAGCATTGACGATTTCGAGCGCATGCAACAGGACGTGGCCTCCTTGCCGGCGCGCCGGTTCCAGGCGATTTTGCGGACGTGGGTGCCGGAACCGGGTACCCGCGAGGCTAAGGCTGTCGAGCGGGTGCTCGCATGGGACGCCAATCTGGTGACCGATTCGGCGCCGGCTCTGATTTACGAATACTGGATGGCTCAGTTGCCAAAGGCAGTCTTCGGTCCGGAAATAGGCCCGGACGTGGATCTGGAGACGCTGCTGCGAGCCCTTGAAGAGAAGCCGGATACCAAGGCGCTCGCCGTTTCACTTGGCGCGGCACTCGATCAAGCCGGGCGTGAGTTCGGGCTCGAAATGGACGCTTGGCACTGGGGAGCCGTGCACCAGATCCTTTTCCGCCACCCGTTAGGGGCGCGGGCATTCAACCGCGGGCCCATTGCACGTCCCGGTGACGCTAATACCGTGAATGCGACCAGCGGCGCACGGTTTACCCAGACCAATGGCGCTTCCTACCGGCAGATTCTGGACTTAAGCGATTGGGATCGTTCGGTAATGACCAACGTGCCTGGCGAGTCGGGAGACCCGGAGAGCCCCCATTACGACGACTTGATCGACGAGTGGGCTTCCGGCCGGTACCATCTGATGCCGTTCACGCGTCCGGCGGTGGAAGCTGCGGCGGCAGAACGCTTCTGGCTCCTGCCGGCGAAATAGGACGGCATTCCGCCTGTAACCACTAGTACCAGTGCCGGCGCAAGTTTCTCCGCCTTGGCGCTATTATCGAGTAAAGGCGCTTCCATGCCCAGGAGCAGTTTTTCGGACCAAGACCGCCACCGGTTTGAGCAATTGCTGCAAGGCCCCCTGATCCCGCCGCCCGAGAGTCCAAAGGACAAGGTTATCCAACGATGGGCGCGGGTGAAGAACGCCTTGCGAGTCTCGGCGATGAAGCGGCACGTCATCACCCGCCACCGTGTATGGATTGCCGGCGCCATCGCACTGGCGAGCCTGGCGATTCTTACCGTGGCATGGAAACTCGATGGCGGTGGCTACGGTGATTCGGTCCAGTTGCAGGCGCTGGATCAAAGGGGTCAGCTTGAAATACGGTGGAACCCGGACTCCGACGCGATCCGCCGGGCGGTGGCCGCGAAACTCTACATCATCGACGGCGGCGAGCGTTTATTCGTTGATCTGGACGACGCGCGGCTGCGCCTGGGAAACGTGAGCTACGCGAGAACAAGCGATCGCGTGGAACTGCGCATGGAACTGGCGCAACCTGGTGGGAAACGGGTTGAGGAACGTGCCACGTTTGTGGGGACGCGCCCACCGGCCACGGATGAGTTCCCGCTGGAAACGAACAGCCCGCCAGTCGGCGTGCAGCCGGCTCCTGCGCCTCCGCCAGTCGCGGCTAGCGCCAGCGTGCAACCTGCGGAGATCGCTCGCCTCGTCGAGCCCACGGGGCAACGGGCGCGGATGAAACCGTTGGAGCAGAGCGGCGCCAACCTTCCGTTCACATGCTCGGAAGGGGATACTTTCCGCAAAACGGACGCGCCGGCAGGCTGGGACACCTTCACGTGCCGCGGCAAGAACGTGTGGAGTCTGGTTCCGGCTCAGACGCGGGAAGACCGCGCCGTCAAGACACCGGGGTCCAAAGCAACCAACCTCACTGCGAAGCCAGCCACGGCGTCTACTACCTAGTCCTCCAGGATACGGCCGATCAGTGCGGTACGGGGGGAGCGCTGGGTTACATTATATGGAAAGGAAACCCAATGCCTGCCACCAGAAGACATTTCCTACAAAGCGCTGCCACCGCCGGGCTGTACACCTCGGCTCTAGCGGGCCAGGAGACCAAAGTGCCGGCCAACGACCGCGTGCAGGTCGCGACCATCGGCCTCGGCGGTATGGGCACCGAAGATACGCGCTCGTCGACGAAAGTGCCGGGTGTTGAGTTGGTGGCTGTCGCCGACATTTACCAGGGGCGCCTGGATCATGCGAAAGAGGTTTTCGGCAAGAACCTTTTCACAACCCGGGACTATCGCGAGGTGCTGGCGCGCAAGGATGTGGACGCGGTCATCATTGCCACGCCGGATCACTGGCACTCGCAGATTTCGATGGACGCCATGAACGCGGGCAAGGATGTGTATTGCGAAAAACCCATGGTGCAGCGTCTGGACGATGGCAAAAAGGTGATCGAAGCGCAGCAGAAGACGGGACGTATTCTGCAGGTGGGCAGCCAGCGCGTGAGCTCGATCGTTTACCAGAAAGCCAAGGAACTGTTCCGCAACGGAGCCATCGGCGATCTGAACCTGGTGGAGGCGTGGTGGGACCGAAACGCGGCCATCGGAGCCTGGCAGTACTCGATTCCCCTCGATGCCACACCGGAGAACATCGATTGGGACCGCTTCCTGGGCCGGGCGCCCAAGGTTCCATTCGAGCCGGTGAGGCTGTTCCGCTGGCGCAATTATCGCGACTACGGCACGGGGGTGGCCGGCGACCTTTTCGTGCACCTCTTTTCCGGCATGCATTTTGTGACGGGGGCGATTGGACCGACGCGCGTGTATGCCACCGGCGGCCTCCGGTTCTGGAAAGACGGGCGTGATGTGCCCGACGTGTTGCTTGGGCTTTATGATTATCCGGCCACCGAATCGCACCCCGCCTTCAACCTGGCGCTGCGCGTCAACTTCGTAAACGGCGCGGGTGAGACTTCAGGATTCCGATTTGTGGGCAGCGAGGGCACGATGAGGATCGATAATGGCGTAACGGTTTCCAAGCAGCCGCGGGAAACCGAGCCGGGCTACACCATTGAGACCTTCACGGACGCCATGCAGAAGAAATTCCTGGAGGAATATCGAAAACAATATCCAGCGCCGCCCATGAACGCCGACAGCATCCGGCCCCAAGGCGAGGAAAAATATCTTCCGCCGCGGGGCTACAGCGACCACCTGAACCACCACCGCAACTTCATTGAGGCGGTGCGCACCCGCAAGCCGGTGGTGGAAGACCCGGTCTTTGGCTTTCGCGCCGCGGGGCCTGCGCTGTTATCGAACAAGAGCTATTTCGAACAGCGGATGTGTCGGTGGGACCCGAACACCATGACCCTGGAGGGGTAGGGCCGTCTCTCAGAGTACGTCCGCAAATCCGCGCTTCAGATGCCGGAAAACGAGACCGCCGAGGAAGAATGCCGCCACGCCGAATGCGGCCAGAATAGCGGCGTCGCTTAAGCTGGGCAACTGCTGGGAGAGCAACACCTGCCGGTAGGCGCGCACCACGTAGGCCATGGGATTGACGTAGAGAATCGGGCGCAGGCGGACAGGGAGCTGATTCTCAAAAATAAAAATGGGCGTCAGGTAGAACCAAAACGTCAGCACTACCATCACCACCTGGGAGGTGTCTCGCAGATAAACCTGCAGGGCCGCCACGACCCACCCCATCCCGACCGACAGCAATCCCAGCAACAGCATGTAGAGCGGGAGCACCAGAAGGGCCGGGCCGAGCGACCGCAACCAGATTTCCGCCGCCGCCAGCAAGAGGGCCAGTGCCATCAGATGGCTCACCAGGGAAGACAAAAATACCGAGAGAGGAACCATCTCCGCCGGGAACACTGTTTTTGTAATCAGATTGGCGTGGTCCAGCAGTGAGGACGACGAGCGCTGCAGGGTTTCATTAAACAACAGCCAGGGGAGCATGCCTGCGAACAAGAACAGCGGATAATTGGCGGGCTGGCCCGGAGGCGGTTTTTGGTGGAGACAGACGCCGAAAACGAAGGTCCAGGCCAGCAACAGGACCAGGGGGTGGATGAGCCCCCAGAGCCAGCCGGCGGCCGAGCCGACGAAACGCTGCTCGAAGTCGCGTCTAACTAATTGAAAAAGCAGGCCCCTGCGCTCCACCAGATTGTGCAGGAACAAAAGTCCGGGTAAACGTTTGGGCAAGCCGAATGCTAACAGGGGACAGCCTTGACACGCAAGTTAAACAGTTGATACAGTTTTTACTCCCAGCCGAGTCAGGCCGACAGTAAGGGCTCTGACCATTGAAGCGCCACTCGAACTTCCGGAGTTGACAAAAGGAGAAGAGATGAAGCAACAGTATTTTATTCTCGTACTCGCGCATTCGCTTCACGGCAGACTACGCCGGATTCACGTACCGCATCAGGTTCTTTATATCGTTCTCGCTCTCGCAATGGTAGGCGGTTTTTCGATTTTTGGCTTCGTTTCCAGTTACGCCAGGATGGCCTTGAAGGTAGCGGATTACAATTCGCTGCGGCGTGAGGCCGAAGAGCTGCGCGCACGGTATCAAAATTTGCAAAAGGTGGTAAACCAGACCAATGAGCAGCTGGCATCGCTCGAGATGCTGGCCAACGAAGTCACGGTGGCTTACGGAATCAAGCAGAAGCTGGAAGGGCCCACCGACATCACATGTGAAGGCAGACTGGTGCCCACATTTTCGGAGACGGTGGAAGAATACAACTACCTCCGTAGCTCCAATCTCTCGCGATTCGAGTTTGCGCGGCGCTGGCACGTGAATACGCGTCCGAGCATCTGGCCGGTGGATGGCGTTCTGATGAGCAGCTTCGGGGAGCGCACCGATCCGTTTTCGGGCGAGGGAGCGTACCACACGGGCGTGGACATCTCCGCTCCACTCGGCACTCCAGCTCACGTTGCGGCGGATGGAGTGGTGGTTTTCGCGGATCGCTCCGGCGGCTACGGACGCCTGGTGATCGTGGACCACGGCAACGGATTCGAGACCTATTACGCGCATCTGTCACGTTTCGACGTGGTAGCCGGCCAGGAGATCAGGCAAGGCGAGCTGGTAGGCGCGGTGGGAGCTTCGGGCCGCGTGACGGCGCCTCATTTGCATTACGAAGTGCGCCTGCGCAAGCAGCCGGTCAATCCGTATCGCTACCTGGCGGGGAACACTACGGCGCGGCTGGCCAAGACCGATTTCCGTTTTTAGGCAGCGCCCTCAAACCTGATAAGCTAGTCGGCTCAGGAGCGGGAAATGAGACACTTGTTTCTTCGTTTGGCAGCCCTGGCGACCGGTGCGATCTTGCTCACCTCTGCCTATTACCGGATCAACTCATCTACGGTGATGACGCTGGCGGCGCGGCATTTTCTGGCGTCCCTCACGCCAGAGCAGCGCGCCAAAGCCACCTTCGCATTCCAGGAAGAGGAGCGCCTGAACTGGCACTACATTCCGAAGGAACGCAAGGGCCTCCCGCTGCTCGAGATGACGATGGCGCAGAAGGCGCTGGCGTACGCTTTGCTGAGTGCGGGATTAAGCCAGCAGGGCTACATTAAAGCCGTCACCATCATGAGCCTGGATGACGTGCTGCGCGTAATGGAAAATGACGACGGCAACCGTCGAAATCCAGAGAAGTACTACTTTACGGTTTTTGGCGAGCCCGCGGACACCGGGACTTGGGGATTCCGCGTGGAAGGACACCATCTCAGCCAGAACTTCACCGTTGTGAACGGCAAAGTGGCGGACACTCCGAGCTTTTTCGGCGCCAACCCGGCGGAGGTACGCGAGGGACCTCGCAAGGGGCTGCGCACGCTGGCCGCGGAGGAGGATCTGGGGCGGGACCTGATGGAATCGCTCACTCCGGAAGAAAAGAAAGTTGCCATCGTGACCCCCGATGCCTACAAAGATATTTTGACGGAGGCTTCGCGCAAGGCGGCGCTGGCGGGCCAGCCGTCGGGTCTCTCAGCGGCCAAGATGACCAAGAAGCAATTCGAACTGCTGCAGACTTTGATTTCGAGTTACGCGCAAAACGTCCCCGAACAGCTGGCCCTGGCGCGAATGGAGCAGCTTAAGAAAGCCGGCACCAATGTGTTCTTCGCTTGGGCGGGGGTCGAGGAGCGCGGTGGGCCGCACTATTACCGCATTCAGACGCCTTCGTTCCTGATCGAATACGACAACACGCAGAACAACGCCAACCACATCCATAGTGTCTGGCGCGATTTCAACGGCGATTTCGGGCTGGACCTGCTGGCCATGCATTATCAGGCAAGCCACTGACGTGAGCCGCACACCCAAAAGATTCAAGTAATAATTGCTGGTCAGTACAAGCGCATACATAACTTTTCATTAACACATGATGAACGTGGCAACTGCGTAAGTGCGCAAGACGTTTGCATTAGCAGGAGGCTGATATGAAGCGAGCTCTCTTGTTCGTACTAGTTGCTCTTTCGTTGACCGGTTGCGCCGTGCGCGCCCGCTATTATGGGCCTGATCGCTATTGGCGAGACCACGATCGCTACGAGTATCGCCACGACCGTGATGGCTGGCGCTGAAGCCACTGCCCAGTGCTGGCGGCCGCTGGCCCGCGCACATCGTGAAACGCCCGGGCGTTTCTGCGAACTAAGAAGCCAGGACGGTCTGCGCGGGAACATGCGCTGAGGGAACGAATTCCGCGAGACTCGGCGCCGAAGTATTGCCGACCACGCGGCCCGCGGGATCGGTGCTGAGCAGCTTGCGGTCTTGTGCGCGATAGAGCATGAGCTCAAAACGGTCGCGCACTTTAGTTTTCTTGAACAGGCGCGACAGATACACCTTCACCGTTCCTTCGGCCAGCTGCATGGCGGCAGCGATTTCCTTGTTCTTAAGCCCCTGCGCGAGCAGTTCCACGACCTGCCTCTCGCGCTCGCTGAAGGTAATGCGTTTGTCGCCGACGGTTTCAAAACCGGCGTCGGTGACCTCGATCACCATCTCGCCATTGGCGATGCGTTCGAGGGAGCGGACCAGATTTTCGGCCGAGAGCTGCACGGGGAGGATACCGCGCACGCCATACTCGAGGGCCTGAAAGACCAGCTCGCGCGAGATGGGGCCCACGCGAATCACCAGGTTGCATCCGGGCATGCGGGCGTGGGTATCCGCCAGCGTCTCAAATGTAAACTCACCGGTGAGATCCAGGAGCACCAGTTCTGCCGCCGGCGTCTTGAACGCTCCGGCGGTTTCGTCCGCCGGATCGCCTACGGAAGCCAATTGAATTCCCGCAGCTGTCAAGGTCTCCTGAAACCCGCGCGCGAGCACGGGCTGGTCTGTCAGTACATGCACTCGAATCATTTCTTTCACCTTTCAGTTTTGAATTCCAAACGGCTGCCGCTTAAGAAGCCAGGCGCAAATAGCGCTTCGTTTTCGCCCGGCGGCGTGCCGACTGCTTTCCGTACTTTTCAAAAAAACAAATCAAATTCTCAACGTCTGTCTTCCGCTGGTAGAGCTGGCTTAAGAGGCGCCGTAATGAGTTCCGGTCGATCATGCGAAGCTCCTTCTAAGTGGTCGTCGTCTGGTGCTGCAGTTCATAGTTCACACTCTTGGCCATCCGAAGTTTCCGGTACCAGGGCTCCTTGGCGCTGGCGCGAACATCCTCCTGCAATTCAATGCCGCTGATTTTGGATGCCAGAGCGGAAATTTTTTTGCGCAGTGGACTGTCCGCCGGGAGCAGGCTACCGCTGGCATGAGCTTCGGCCAGGCCGGAACTGTCGTTGGGCAGAAAGTGAAAGCTCGAAATACCCAAAATTTGCTGCGCCTCGTCCGCGATCACCGGGTCGGCGAATTCCGCGCTCTGATTCAGGATCAAGTGGAGCCGGTCAAGCTTGTAATCGTTGCGCTCGAGCTCCAACATAATTTGCTTCACTTGAAAGAGCGCCAGGACGTCCTGGGAGGCCACCACGTACAGATCGTTGATGCTCTCCAAAATGCGCATCGTGTTCCACGTCAGGCCGCAACCCAGATCGAGTATGGTCCATTGATAGCGCGAGCGCGCAAAGTTCAACAGGCGTTCCATCTCGCGCTGCTCCGGCACGCGTCCCAGATTTTTCTCCGCGGGACCGGAGATGATTTCAAGACCGGGGTAGCCGCCTTCGACCATCCGGCTCCAACTGTTCATGTCCAGCGCCTGATCGGTGCGCATGGCATCCTGAACGGAAAAAGGCGTCTTCGATCGCATGAGGAATCGAACGTCGCCGCCGGTCACATCCAGGTCTGCCAGTAGCGCATGATACGTTCCACTCTGGTTCATGCGCTTCCCCAATTCCAACGCCGTATGGCAGGCCACCGTGGTCCCCCCACAGCCGCCCTTAGCCGACAGGAATCCAATGGTCTTGCGGTCGGAATTGGTGAGAAACTGATTTCTTACGTGCAGGTCTATCCTGCGCTCCAGGACGTCCCGGAGGTTTTTTCCGATGGGCGGATAAAAGTACTCATCGATACCCGCGCGCATCCCCGCAATGATCGTTTGCGAATCGACCGTGTCGTGCAAAGCGATCAGCATCGACTGAGGCGATGCGGTCTTGATCTGCCGGACACGCTCCTCGACGAGACCCTGGAAGTATTCCACATCGACAAGCAGCACCTGCGGCTGGACGCGTCCCAGCCACTCCAAGAAACCAGGCCAATCTGCGGCATCGTATTTTTCCACAATGGTGTGCTGAATTACATCCCAGCAGCAGCGCTCCGCTTCTTCGAGCAGTTCCCGCCGTTTGATCACCAGGCCTGCTGTCATCAGTCTCATGATGTGTGTCTCGAGCGGAGCGGCATGGTGCGTTTCACAGGGTCACCGTGGGCGTTGGCTCTCCAGTCAGTGCGTCGCAGGAACCAGTTGAGGGACCTGAGAAGCCGGCTTATGCGAGGCCGCGGGCGTATACTTGCGGAACTTGGTGGTGTTGATGCGCACGGCGACCAGCGGCGAGTTGTCTTCCGCTTTGGAGACGCGCACCACGGTACCTCCGCAGAACCAGCACTTGCGGTCGAAGTTATGATTGACTGGCAGCGCCATCTCGATGGTGAGCGTATCGCCCGGGCGTGGGATATCCTGGGGGCCGTCCGATGACAGCCATCGAATCAGGATGCCGGTGCGGCTAATGTTCTCCACCACCTTCATGGATCCCCCTGATTTTTTGTTGCCGGAAGTCACGCGGCATTCCAGCGCCAGGTTGACCCGTTCGTGAGAACGCTGCTCCAGGCCCTGCAAGAGCTCGCGATACCGGGCTGCCATTTTGTTCGTTGATGCGTACATTCATCCTCCGTGCTGATCACGTTTAAAATTTAAGCGGTCGCTCATCAGCGAGTGTGCGACTCAATCATTCATCTGGTGATAAGCACGGGCAGTTCCAAAGCTAGTATCGTGTAAGTTGAGAGAAATACGGCGCAGGCGTTTCCCCTAGCGCAGCACCGCGACACTGTGTCTCAGAGGGTTCCGGGCCGCCAATCTGAAACTAAGTGAATGACAACGACTTACTGGCGTCCACACTCACCGTGACACTTTGTCACGCCCCGCAAGCCGCAGTATCACCTTGGCGCGACAGAATGTCCTATCCAAAGTTAACCGTGCGCGGGCTACTTTGTAAGATCAATAAGTTAGACGAAACAGTTACTTGGAATCTGGCTTGCGTAGGTTGGGCCGGGAGACAGTCCATATGAACGATAAGCGTAGAAAGCAAAGACAGCTATTTGATTGTTCACTGGAAATCTCCTGGAAGGACAGTCAGGGAAGCAGCCACATGATCACGGCGCAGGCAATCGACGTGTCCAACTCCGGGATACGTGTCGAGGCCAGTGAGCCCATCGAGATGCACACAGAGGTGTATGTGCGTGCCGAGCGCTATGGCCTGACGGGAAGCACCGCGCTCCGGCACTGCAGCCGGCGGGGATCCAAGTATGTTCTAGGGTTGGAGTTCAACCCCAACGGCACAGCGCCCGCCGGCGATGAAGCCGAAGCCTTCGTCGACTACTACGAGTTGATGCAAATCAGCCGTAACGCCGAGCCCGAGACCATTCACCGCGTCTTTCGCATCATGGCCTCCCGCTACCACCCGGACAACGCGGAAACGGGCGACAGCGAGAAGTTTCTGCTGCTGACGAAGGGATATGCGGTGCTTTCGGATCCGGCAAGACGGGCCTCCTACGACAGCATCCATCAGGCCCAGCACGCGCAGCCACTGCCTGTCTTCGGATTGAAGGAGTTCGCTGAGGGGTTGGAGGGCGAGATGAACCGGCGCCTCGGCATTCTTTCGTTGCTGTATAACCGTCGCCGTACGAATCCGGACAACCCCGGTATCTCCGTCCTGGAATTTGAAACGGTCATGGCGTTCCCGCGCGAGCACCTGGAGTTCGCGATCTGGTTCCTCCGCGAGAAGCAATACGTCCGACCCGGAAACACTTCCGATTACATCATTTCGGCCACGGGTGTGGAGTATCTGGAGTCCGAGGTGCCTTCGAACGGAATACTCAGCAAACTGCTGAATGCGCCGCGTCCCCAGGCGGCGCGCCCACCTGGCGCAGAGAACGTTGGGACTGCGCCGGAGTCCGCATCTTCTCTGGCGCTCGTACGGGCTCGCTGACACCAAAGAAGCGAGTATCAGGCAGGTTCACGCAACCGACTGGACGGGTACGCCGCGATAGAGCTTCAACTTGCGAATGAGCGTACGCCGCGAAATGCCCAGGATGTCGGCCGCTTTCTGCTGATGGCCGCCGGTCTCAGCTAGAACCTTGAAAATCGTGTGCTGCTCCAGGCCATCCAGTGAACAACTGCCCGTCTGGTCGGAACTAACTGAAGGCGTCCGTTTACCGGTGACCTCTTGAGGGAGTTCGCCAGGCCCGATCTCCTCCTCGGAGCTATAGACCGCTGCGCGTGTAACCACGTTGCGGAGTTCCCGCACGTTACCCGGCCAGGAATGGCGGCACAAAACCTCGATAGCTTCCGGCGTGAAGCGGCGGCGCGGGTCATGTTGCTGCAAGAAGAATCCCGCCAGCGGTCCTACATCCTCCAGTCGTTCACGGAGAGCAGGAACGCGGATTTGAATGGGACTCAAGCGATGGTAAAGATCCGCCCGGAATTTCCCGGCTTGAATGGCGTCCTCCAGATCGACGTTAGTGGCGGCGACCACACGCACGTCGGCTGTGACCTTTCTGGTTCCGCCGAGACGGTAATACGGCACGCCGTCGAGGACGCGCAGCAACTTCACCTGAGTCTTGACGTCCAACTCACCGATCTCATCCAGAAAAATGCTGCCGGTATGCGCCACCTCGAACAAGCCCGGCTTCATGGACTCAGCGCCGCTGAAAGCGCCTTTTTCGTAGCCGAACAGCTCGCTTTCAATGAGATGATCGGGAAGAGCGCCGCAGTTGAGGTCGACCCAGGGCTTGGTGCACCGGAGCGAGTAATGATGCAAGGCGCGAGCGACCAATTCCTTGCCGCTGCCGCTTTCTCCGGTGATCAGCACGGTGGCGTTGCTTTGCGCCACCCGGATCACCAATTGCATCAGCTTCTGCATGGTTGGGCTGGCGATGATGGCGGAAAGACCCAGGTAGGACTGAGGCCGCAGTGCCTGGTCTTCCGTCTCGGTGCCGTGCGCGCAGGCAAACGCCGGAACCTTCTTGTTCGCCTCCGTGCCCCCAACAGCAGTCATGGTCCTCCGAATCCGCCCCTTGTTCCGGATCTGAACAACTTGCCCGGTACTCCAATATTGTTATTACTTTTATTTCGAGATGCAAGACCTTCGTTCCGAAATCAGAACATAATTCGCTTCACACTATCTGAAGTTATCAAGAATTAATCGTTTTGCCACACTAACCATGAACCATTTATAAGACTGAACTACCAACCTCCGAGTCATAGAGTTTGTATGCCAAACAGATGATAACATCGCGTGTTAACCTAGCCCTGCAAGGTTGTCTGTGACAGTCTGTCACCGCGTGCGTGTGTCAGGCAGTCGCAAGTGGGGCCTGGGGGCGGGCCGCGATATTACGAAAGGCAAGTTCAACTATCGCAGACAGACTGGCTTACAACTCGTGGAGAATAGCAGCGAAGGTTGGTATCCCGGTTGCATTCACGTGGCCCCGTTGGAACCGAAATATCAATCTTTGCCCGCAGCAGCCAAGATATACATTGGCTCGGTCAGTGTTATGGGGGCTGTGACTACCGCAATGGCACTGAGCCAATGGAGCCCACGGAACCTGACACACGCCCTGTGTTTCTTGATTGTTTCGGCCATCGCGTCAGGCCTCAAAGTTACTCTCCCCACCATCACCGGCACCATGTCGGCCAATTTCCTCTTTATCCTCATTGGCATCGTCGAGCTGGACCTTCCGTCGACGTTGATTATCGGATGCACTGGTAGTCTGATTCAATGTCTGTGGAATTCCAAAACGAGGCCCAAGCCCTTTCAAGTAATCTTCAATACCGCCGCGATGGCCCTGTCTGTTTCTGCCTCCTACTACGTGTACCATGCCAACATCCGGGGCATAGCGAGTGACAGCAACCCCGTTCGCCTGGGTGTGACGGCTTGCATCTTTTTCCTCATGAATACCATTCCGGTCGCAGGGGCGATCGGAATCACGGAAAAAAAACCGCTCGCGCGCATTTGGTACGACTGTTATTTTTGGTGCTTCCCGTATTACCTGGGAGGCGCTTCTATTGCCTGGATACTCAGTGTACTGACGCGCCAGACACACTGGGATGCTTCACTGGTCTTAATTCCGGTAATCTACTTTATCTACCGCTCTTATCGCACTTACCTGGGCCGCCTCGAAGATGAGAAGGTGCACGTTGAGGAGATGGCCGCGCTGCACTTACGAACCATCGAAGCTCTGGCGCTAGCGATCGAAGCGAAGGACCACAGCACTCACGATCATCTGCGCCGCGTCCGCATCTACGCGATGGAAGTGGGCAAAGAACTAGGGTTGTCAGCCGCGGAGATGCAGGCGCTACGAGCGGCCGCCCTGCTGCATGATATCGGCAAACTGGCCGTGCCTGAGCAAATCATCTCCAAGCCCGGGAAACTGACCCCCGAGGAATTCGAAAAGATCAAGATTCATCCCGTGGTGGGCGCCGAGATTCTGGAGCGCGTGCAGTTCCCCTATCCCGTGGTGCCCATCGTTCGCGCCCATCATGAGAAGTGGGATGGCAGCGGCTATCCCGCCGGCCTGAAGGGCGACGAAATCCCGATCGGCGCTCGTATCCTGGCAGCGGTCGACTGCCTGGACGCCCTGGCCTCTAATCGCCAATATCGTCGCGCTCTTCCGCTCGAGCGGGTTATGGAGATCATCTCCTCGGAGGCGGGCAAGAGTTTTGATCCGCAAGTGGTCGAGGTTCTGGAGCGCCGCCATAAGGAATTGGAACAGATGGCGCTGTCGCAGACTTGGGACAAGAAGCGGCTCTCCACCCACGTCAAGGTCGAGAGAGGCGTGGCTCCCGCCGCCGGCTTTGAGCAGACGCAGCCCGTCAACGGCCGGAAAGACGTGTTTGATCCGCTGAGCTCGATTGCCGCGGCACGCCAGGAAGTGCAGATGCTGTTTGAATTGACCCAAGACCTCGGCAACTCTCTCAGTCTGAACGAAACGCTGTCGGTGGTTTCGGTCCGCCTGAAACGCCTGATCCCGTACGATTCCATCGCCGTGTATGTTCTCCGAGACCAGAAGCTGGTGCCCGAGTACGTGAACGGTGAAAATTTCCGCCTGTTCTCGTCGCTGGAGATTCCCGTGGGCGAGGGACTGTCGGGTTGGGTGGCGCAGAATCGGAAGCCCATTCTGAACGGCAACCCGTCGGTGGAAGCCGGCTATATGGGCGATTCCTCAAAGTTCAGCACCCTGCGGTCTGCGCTGGCCGTGCCTCTGGAAGGGCTGAACGGAGCCGTGGGAGTGCTCGCTCTTTATCGCGCGGAGAAGGACGCCTTCACGAAAGACAACCTTCGCATCTTGCTGGCTATCAGCTCCAAGGTCTCGCTGGCCATTGAAAACGCCTTGAAGTATCGCCAGGTCGAGAATTCGGCGACCATGGATTACCTCACCAGCCTCCCCAATGCGCGATCGCTCTTCCTCCGCCTGGACAGTGAGCTGGCCCGCTGCCGCCGCATGAACATCCCGCTGGCCGTGCTGGTTTGCGATCTGGATGGATTCAAACAGGTCAACGACAGCTACGGCCACCTGACCGGCAACAAGGTGCTGAGCAGCGTGGCCATCGGCTTGAAGGCCAATTGCCGCGAGTACGACTATGTGGCTCGCATGGGCGGCGATGAATTTGTTCTCCTGCTCCCGCACATTACCCCCGAATCGGTGGATGAGCGAATCAATCAGCTGATTCGCATCGCCACCGAGGCGGGAGAGCTAATGCCCGGCAAGCGGATGCTCTCCATGAGCGTGGGCGAGGCTTTCTATCCGATTGACGGCAACAACGCGGAAGAATTGCTGGCCACTGCGGACCGGCGCATGTACAAGAGCAAGCAGCATCACAAGCAGGCCGGCAAGGCGGCCCCGTTGAAGGAAACGCCGGCGGCCCTGATGAGCATCCACTAACTTCGCGAACGCGCGCGGGCGCGTTTTTCTTTAGTGATGATCCGTCCGCGGCCCGATTTCCCGCCGGCGGAATTCCTTTAGCAGCCCTACCATCCTCTCCACCACCGCCTCGACAAACTGACGCCCTTTTTCGACCGTCGCCTTCGTAGGATCGCCTACCGTACCGGTCTTGGAGTAACGGCTGAACCACTCCTGGAAGAACACGGGCGACGGTGCCGCCAAGTCCCAGTAGAAAAATTCCGTCTTCTGAAAATTAATGTCCCGCGTGGCTTTCTCAAATTGCACCAGGTCGCCGCGAAGGTAGAGCAACACCGAGGTCTCCAGTTCGCAGCCGTGCGCCATGCCGCCAGGGAATTCCGATTCCCGCAGTTCCTGCAGAAGATTCTTCGGAATCAGGCTCCACCACGGCGTCATGGCACAGATGGCTTCGGTCTGGTTCGTAATGTTGCGCGCGGCGATGTCGAGAAACGGAACGTTGCTTCCGTGTCCGTTCACCAGCAGGATCTTGCGGAATCCGTGATGGGCCAGACTCTTCCCAATGTCGGTGACATAGCGGACAAAGGTCTCGCCGGCGATGGCGATGGTTCCCGGAAAATCCATGTGATGCTCATTGAACGCGTAGTAAACCGGCGGCATGAGAATGGCTTCGCCGGGCATGCGCTCCACTGCCATGCGCGACATCTCGGTCGCCGTCAACACGTCGGTCACGAGCGGGAGATGCGGTCCGTGCTGCTCCACCGTTCCCACCGGCAGCACGCACACGCGGTTTTGCGCAACCGCCTCGCGAATCTCCGGCCAGGTGAATTCTTCGTATCGATACTTTGGACGCATGTCAGTTTTTCGGGCGGTACACTCGGGGTAGGAGCAATTATGTCACATCCTAGAGACGGTTCTGGCTCCCTCCGGCCGCCTACTGAAGTGCTCACACGCGGCTTCGATCCGAGCCTCTCATTCGGGTCGGCGCGGCCCGCGGTGTTTCGCAGCTCCACCTACGTATTCGCCAGTCCCGAAGCCGCCGAGCGCGCGTTCAACATAGCTAGCGGGAGAATCCCCGCCGACAGCGGACAGCGCGCCGATCTGATTTACTCGCGCATCTCGCACCCCAACGCCGAAATCCTGGAAGACCAAATGGTGCCGCTCGAACGCGCCGCGCGACAGGCCGCGGTCTTCAATTCCGGGATGGCCGCCATCATGACCGCGTTCTTCACCTTCGCGCGGCCCGCCAGCAGCATCGTCTACACCATTCCCCTCTATGGCGGCACTATGCGCTTGATCCACGAATTCCTGGAACCGTTTGGCGTGGCCGGTGTTCCCGTAGTGGCCGGCGACACGGCGGGCCTGGAGAACGCCATCCGTTCGGCCCGGGATCCCAGCATCGTGTTCATTGAAACTCCGGCCAACCCGACTATGACCATGACCGACATCCGGCACGCGGCAGATCAGGCCGCCCTGCGTCACCCCAAGCCCATGGTGATGGTGGACAATACGTTTCTCGGGCCGGCTTTTCAACATCCGCTGACGCTCGGCGCGGACCTGGTGCTTTACTCGGCGACCAAGTATCTCTCGGGCTTCAGCGATCTGCTGGCCGGAGCCGCGCTGGCTGGCGATCCCGCCATCATCGACCAGATGCGCAGCCGGCGCGTTATGTTCGGCAACATCCTGCAGCCCGACGAATGCTGGATGCTCGATGGCCGTCTACCCACCGTCTCCCTGCGCATGAACCGCCAGAGCAAGAATGCCCAGCGCATTGCCGAGCATCTATTTAGCAAACCGCAGATTCGTCACGTTTATTACCCGACCCTGTTCGACGACGATGAGCAGATCCGCATCCGTCTCGAGCAATGCGATTATCCCGGCGGAATCTTTTCACTGGATTTTCATGGAGGCCGTGACGCGGCGTTCACGTTCCTGCGAAATCTCAAGATCGCAAGCAACGCGGTTTCTCTCGGAGGCGTCGAAACCCTGGCCTGCCATCCCAAGACCACGACACACTCCGGCATGTCGGCGGAGGAGATGGTGAGAGCCCGCATCGGCGACGGGCTGGTGCGGATTTCGGTGGGGATTGAGGACTGGCGGGATCTGCTGGCGGATTTCGAACAGGCGCTGGAAAAGATTTAGCTGCACATTCCCCGCTGACTATTGCGCCCCCGGCCGGAATTTATATAGCTCGTTGATGCGTGTGATCCCTTCGCGAATGAGTTTTTGCCCCTTCTCCTGCGCGCGGGCGCTGGCGAAAGTGCTGTGGCCCGTTCTGCTATCCATTTCCCAATAGCTGTCCTGCTCGTTCACGCCGTCCGCGACGAACATGGATTTGCCTTCACCCGACAGAATTCCGTAAACCGCTGCGTAACTGGCCGCGATCATGTAGGTGTCTCGATGCCACATGGCCTGCTCTTCCGTGGTTTCGGTGAAGAGCGGCTTGCCGAAAATTTCGTTGTGGAGCGCTGGCGGATGCCCCAGCATGTAGTAGAGGCTGGGCGTCAGGTCGGTCGAGAAAGCCACTCCGTTGGGATCGTAGCGCAGCTCCCGCAGGCTAGCCGGCAGGTGAATGAGGAGCGGAATGCGCACGATTTCCGGCGCCAGCGAATAGGCGTGTCCCCATCGGCCCTGCTCGCCCAAGGAATCGCCATGGTCCGCTGTGAACACCACCACGCTCGTGTCGTACATACCGCGCGTCTTCAGGAAATTCACAAACTGGCCGAAGCAGCCGTCAATCCGCCGCAGGCGGGAAGCGTACGGCGCATAGAACTCGCCATAACTTCCGCCGTCGATGGGTTTCGCGCCTTGCCGCTGGATCACCGAAATATGAATATTTTGCGGTTGAGTGTACATGAAGATGGGTGCGGCGCCGTGATAGTCGCCGATCTTAGACTCCATCTCCCCCACGGTGCCGCAGAAATCGAAATCCATATTGAGCTTGTTATGGTCCAGTTCGATCAGGTTCGGCATGGGCTCCACCACCGTGTTCAAGATCGTATCCATGCTCACAAAGGGCTGATACTTTTCCGCCTGAATCAGTTTTTGCAAGCTGTTCATGGGATAGAACGGTGTGACGTATTGCTTGTGCAGAATCATTCCGCCTACCCAGATCGATGGCTCAGACAATCCGGTGCCGCCGTAGTGTGTGAATGCGTTGCGGAAAACCGCACTCTCGCGCGCGAAGGCGTCGAGATGGGGAGTAAAATCGACGCTCGAGTTGTACGACGAGAGGTAATCCCGCCGCAGACTGTCCACCACGAAAACGAAGATGTTGGGCTGTTGCGTTCCCTTGGCGGCCAGTGGTGCCGCCATCGCCACATTTACAGGACTCACCTGGACCGATCGCGGAATGTTCGTGCTCGCTCGCAGAAAACTGTAGAACGAATTGTCACGCGGCGGCGGCGAAAGCATGTCTCGGATGATGCGAAAGGACACATCGAAGCCTGCATAGCTCTCAAGCGCCGCCCCCAGTTGTGGCCGCGGACCCATGGCTGAAGCCGTGGTGCGGTAACCGATCATCACGAGGATTACGATCACCAGCGTGCGTCCGCGGCCCACGGAAGCCTCCTCGGCCGCCAGAGGCTTGGCTCTGCGCCAGACGTAGATCGAAGAAAACGTCAGCGCCCAAATCAACAGCACGGTCAGTTTCTGTACCAGGTAATTCCAATCCATCACCGCCGTATTCACGGCCAGCACGCATCCCAGACCCGCAATGGCTGCAAGTTTGATCATCTGCCACGCGTTGGAGCGGAACCGGCCGAGCGAAAACGGAAGCACTGCCAGCGCGAGACCCGATGCCGGGCCCCGCTCATCGTTGTTCCAGAAGCGCAGGCCGAAACTGGAGATCGTGGCCATGATGGCCGCCGAAATTGCCGTGGCGGAATAAACCGCAAGCTGTCCGTCAAAGGAAATCGGCTTGAACACAAGGACACGGA